>ENA-UOVV01001657-UOVV01001657.1-compost-metagenome-genome-assembly--contig:-NODE-1657-length-15273-cov-3.941385_pt1 | contig 15273 bp, 11 predicted proteins | sample MGYA00238155_ERZ761577 | MGnify/ENA primary metagenome ERZ761577 (study PRJEB28898, sample SAMN06268775) | compost metagenome | isolation source: Emeryville, CA | place: USA:Emeryville, CA | collected...
TGTCTATAAGAAGATATTTCATCAAAGCCTACGGCATGAGAACATCAAAGGCTCCGATGTTCATGGAGCTTTCGGGAATGTTGAGCAATGGCCCAGTCGCCGTCAATATATAGAAGCGTTTATTCAAGATGAAATTGGCGTTTGCCGAATAATAGACGCATTTAAGGTGGCCACAAAAATACCTTTTAGCACCAAGGAAATTTATGAGCAGTATATAAAAAGTAAATTCTTATCAAAGGTAGATGAAGTGGTTAAGGATGATAAATCATATCCTCATGTTGAGTTAGGTGAACGGTTAGCAAACGCTGGCTTATTTCCAATGTTTGGTTTTCCTACGCAAGTGAGAACATTGTACGAAGAGCGGCCAAAACTAACTGTGGATACCAGTATCAATACTATTCAACGAGAGTTGGAGCTGGCAATTTCGGAATTTGCTCCAGGAAGTGAGGTAGTGAAGGACAAGCAAGTGTTGAAGGCCTCAGGTGTAATTGGATATAAGATTGAAAAGGGAAGGTATGTTGATGTTGATGGCCGGGGAAACATCTATACGGTGTACAGATGCGTAAACTGCAAAACAGTTTACACTGAACCTATAACTGATACTTGTAAAGTTTGTGATTCACGCAGTGGCATAGACACCTTTGAGGCGATAGCCCCAGTAGGCTTTTATGTAGATAAAGAGCGAGGCGTAAAGGATTTTGATGGTCGATTCGAATTTAATAACCGAGCGGGCGAAGTAACGTTAAGCCCTGATTCGAAATTGGAAACAACTAGAGAGGTAGGGAATTTGGTTGTCAAGTCAAATGCGGATCCAGAAAGTGGGATAGTACACATGCTAAATGACAACGGAGGGGAGTTGTTTTCGATGGGAAGGCTAGAAGGTAGTCAAGCTTGGGTAGTTAAGGAGTTTCTGGATGATAAACAGAAACGTGTTTTTGGACAAAAACCATATGCTTTGATGTCAACCAAGCATACCGGTGTTATTACGCTTTCGATAAAGGACGTTGATACCAATAAATATGTGTTAAGGCCAGAAAGCATTTACCAACAAGCGGCATTTTTGTCTTGGGGTTATTTACTCCGAAAGGCCGTGTGTAATGTGTTAGATGTTGAGACCAATGAATTTGATGTTGGTTATCGGATATCTCCGGATACTAAATCTCACGAGATATATATTGTGGAAAAAGCAATGAACGGAGCCGGATACTGTGCATATTTAAACGGTAAAGATGACGAAAAAATAGTTTCCGAAGCTTTTCTTCAACAACTAATTGCAAGTGCAGATAAGCAAAATCTGTATTCTGTCTTGTTAGGTGATAATCACAAAGACTGTACTTCGTCGTGCTATGACTGTTTGAGAGACTATTATAACCAGCAAAGCCACAGTTTGCTGAATTGGCGATTGGCATTTGATGTAGCAGGGCTGGCTAATGACAAGGGGGTTGAATTGGATTTTAGACAGCCGTATTGGCAAGACTTCTTTAATGGAGACCTAAGAACAATGCTGAAAAATAAGGATAATTATACGCTGGAAGAATATAAGGGTTCGTTCGTCTATTTGGATTCGGAAGGTAGTAGAACGTTAATTGTTCATCCTTTTTGGAGTGATTCGTATATCGAAAGCATAATGAGTGCTGATGAGTCTTATAGAGGTTATAAATATATTAATGATGTCGTTTATTGAAAAATAATGATTACCCGATGTCGGAAACAAAGCGCATAGAATACAAACGAGAAATCAATACCGATGTAGATATTGAAAAGGAAGTTGTTGCCTTTTTGAATTCACACGAAGGCGGTCTAATTTATATTGGTATTGATAAGAGCAGTAGAGTGGTTGGAGTGATAGATCCTGATGGCGACGCCCTAAAAATCAAAGATCGAATCAAGAACAATATCTCTCCCTCTGCCATGGGCTTATTTGATGTGGTGGTAGAGGAACGAGAGGACAGGGAAATTCTTAAAATCACCGTAGCCAGTGGCAGCGAAAAGCCGTACTTCAAAAAGAAATATGGAATGACCGAGAAGGGCTGCTTCATCCGTATCGGTACAGCAGCGGAGCCAATGCCGCAGGGGATGATTGATAAACTGTTTTCCACCCGCGTCCGTAATTCCATTGGTCGAATCCGGTCAAACCGGCAGGATTTGACCTTTGAACAGCTTCGTATCTATTACGAGGAAAAGCGGAAGCCACTCAATAGTCAATTCAAGAAAAGTTTGGAGTTGCTCACCGAAGATGGGGTGCTCAATTATGCCGGATACCTGCTGGCCGATGAAAACGGAGTGTCCATCAAGGTGGCAAAATATCGAGGTACGAATAGGGTGGACCTTATTGAAAATAATGAGTATGGCTATTGTTCGTTGGTTAAGGCAACAAAGAGCGTGCTGGATAAAATCGAATTGGAGAACCGGACAGCAACGCAAATCACATCCAAGGAGCGTATCGACCGTAGACTTTGGAATCCGGTAGCCATTCGCGAGGCGGTAATAAATGCCATCGTTCATAACGATTTTACCCGTGAAGTACCACCCAAGTTTGAAATTTTCGCCGACCGGATCGAAATTACATCAGCAGGTACATTGCCGGAGGGATTGAATGAAGAGGACTTCTTTGATGGTGTCTCTATTCCGAGAAACCGGGAATTGATGCGGGTGTATCGGGATTTGGAATTGGTTGAGCAGCTTGGTTCAGGTGTGCCACGGATTTTGGAGAGTTATGGTAAAGAATGCTTCCGGTTTATGGGTAACTTTATTCGCATGACCTTTCCAGCTTCTGAAGAAGTCACCCCCCAAGTCACCCCCCAAGTCACCCCCCAAGTCACCCCCCAAGTCGAGCGGCTATTGACTGTATTTACTGGTACGCACAATAGGCAGGAATTACAGGGCTTCCTTGGTTTATCAGATAGAAAGAATTTTCGGGAGAATTATTTGAATCCGGCTATCGAAGCGGGATTTGTAGAATTGGTCGACCCTAATAATCCGACAAGCAGCAAACAACGGTATGTATTGACAGCATTAGGTAAACGGTTGGCAGAAAAGATTGATAAGGATTAAAATGGTATGAGCATAGAGAAACAACCTATTTCAATGGTCGAAGTTCAATTAAGTGGCTTTATTGAAACCTTACGGCCATCAGACGAAGAAACTCGTAAGCAATTGGATTTTGGTTATTCCTGGGATGGACAAATTGCTTTATTATTTGAAATCAGACCGCAGTGGAATGATCCGACCAAAATCTTAGAATTACCATTTGCAAAGCTTCGTTTTGTTAAATCTTCCAAAATATGGAAATTGTATTGGATGCGTGGATCGGGCAAATGGGAAGCCTACGAGCCGCTACGAGAAAGCACTGATCTACACAAATTGTTGACTGAAATTAAAAATGACGCATACGGCTGTTTTTTTGGCTAATGGGAAAAGGAGGGCTGAAATCCCTATTGCGGACGCACTGCGTTTTTTGAAAGATTGATGAGCCGAATAAAACTTGTAATCGGCTCACATTTTTATTATATTTGAGCCGATTAAGAAATGTAATCGGCTCATGGTGTATAATTGGCAATTAAAAGGATGGCCTGACTTTACGTACGACGTCGTAGAGGTTCAGCCGTTGATTCTTGCTTTTGCGCAGGAAACGGGGGAGGTCAATGGCCTTATCCAAGGATTGCCGGATGCGCTCAAGCAGGAGACACTTCTCCAGCTTATGCTTTCGGAAGCGGTGAAAACCTCGGAGATTGAGGGGGAGTACCTAAGCCGTGAGGACGTGATGTCTTCCATCCGGAATAACCTGGGATTAAACGATACGCCTGTTTATGTAAAAGACCAGCGGGCATCGGGCGTAGCCCAATTGATGGTTGAAGTAAGAAAAGGCTTTCAACAACCGCTGACATTGGATATGCTCAAAGACTGGCATCGCTTACTGTTTGCCAATGCAGCAAGTCGTGTCAATCCGGGCGAATGGCGGCAGGGCGATGCCCCCATGCAGGTGGTTTCCGGTGCTTACGGACGGGAAATCGTCCATTACGAAGCACCGCCATCGGCACGTGTATCGGAGGAAATGGAACGCTTTGTCCGTTGGTACAATTCAGCAACTTTTCCACTAAAAGGGCAGGTACCCGAGGCCGTACTGAGGTCGGCCATCGCACATCTGTACTTCGAATCCATCCATCCGTTTGAAGACGGCAACGGCCGCGTCGGCAGGGCGATAGCGGAGAAAGCACTCTCGCAGTCGCTTGGACGCCCCATCATGCTGAGCCTTTCCAAAACCATCGAGGCAAACAAAAAAGTCTATTACGATGCGTTAAAGGAAGCGCAACGTGCATTGGACATTACCGCATGGATGGCTTATTTTGCCGGCGTAATTCTGGACGCGCAGCGTGATGCCAAATCCATGGTACTGTTTACGTTAAAGAAAGCGCGGTTTTATGATCGGTATAAAACCCAGCTTGACGAGCGGCAATGGAAGGCGATCAATAAAATGCTGGACAAGGGAGCAGAGGGCTTCGAAGGCGGGATGACGGCCAAGAAGTACATGGGCATTACCAAGGTTTCCAAAGCGACGGCCACGCGCGATTTGCAGCAATTGCACGAACTTGGGGTACTGGTGCAGGAAGGGGCTGGTCGTTCGGTGCGGTATCAGTTGAACCTTCAATAGCTTTCTGGCTCTCTTTTGTACCTTATTTATATAAAGTGCTATCAATCAATATAAAATATATATTGCATCGGAAAGTAAGAAGGGGAACAAATCCGTTCCGAGTATGAGTTACGCTTATTTAATAGTCCTTTGGCCTGGTGGACCGCTTTGCCGGCGAAGCAGACTTTTTCCGGAACATTCATACGGAAACTAACCTGCTTGTCCAAATAGTATGAGGCAAACCACAACAACTACTGTTAATAGTATCCAACCTCCGATTACTTTCTTATCCACAGGTGGCCCTTCTTTTAATAACTGAATGCCGAATGGTATTAAAGCAATGCAAAGCCCGAGCGTGGCAATAATAGAGACGATTGAGCTTCCCTTCAGGACGCCGATCATTAAAGTTGACATGCAGGCGAGGGCAATGGAACGGATTAGCCCGAGTGTGCCCGAAAGGTACGAACCGATAGCCAAAATAATCCATCCAAACAAGATGACCCCGTTCAATGCCGAGATGATGTGAAATGCACCATAAGATTCTGCGACCGATTTAGTAGCCATATCCAGTCCATGTAACTGCACCAGTTGGAACGCAAAATGGTCCACTCCTGCGTGAAAGCTCCGTGCAAATAACCCGAAAATAACAAAGGATCCACCCCATAAGGCCCATTGCCTTCTCTTTATTCCTATATATTCACCAAGGTAATAATGGCCGGCCACAGTAATATAATACCAGCTACAAAAAAGTTGTACGATGTCGACAGTAGCGTGGGATGCCTTTCAAAAGCTTCTAACTGTTGGGGGAAGAAGAAATGGAACTTCTAATAACGACTCCCGCAAATAAAGCCAATGGAGCAATTACTAACGATACGCCACCTATCCAACGACCGGGAAACCAGAAATCTTGATTGGTTTGCTCAACATCCGCCTTTGAGGCCCCTTTTATCCCGTTAGTTCTATTAATAAGATTTGATAATTTGCTTATAATATCGATCATCAACGTCAAGGTATTATTAAATCTTTTAAACGATGGAAAGTAATCGGTGCCTGAGATAGTTTAGAAATTGAAATTAACTCTTTTGAAACCAGACTGTCTAACCCCTGAGGGATCAGGAGGTGTTCATCTAACCCTGGCCGTAAAGCGAACGGGTCAAGGACGAAGACGGAGGAAGGAGCATGAACTACAGGCTCACCCTTATCGTATTTCGACCCCCCTTTGTACCTTAATTTTTATCACTGACGGAAGCTGGGAGAAATTTTAGACGAAGTTAAACATCGATTTCATCAAAATAGTTCATCACCCTTTTTTCTGTCTCCTTTTGAAGCCCCACCGAAGGGCGAAACACTTCGGTCCTCAGTTTTCTGTAAAGCGATACGGCATTTCGTAAACTGTCCAATAAGGATTGCCTATCGTACGTAGGAAGTGTGCGCCTAAGGTTGGCTAAATCATCATTTGTTAATTCTGTTTCTACTTTCCTTACACCGCGGGGTAAGGTGTCGTTTTTAATGTGAAGCAGCGGTCCCAAAACCACCATTCTTAAAAAACTCATAAAATCATATGCTTCCAGGTATTCACCGCGCCCGATTTTTAACAAAGCGTAATGTACCCATATCCAAAATCGGTCTTCAATCCATTGATAGTCGGGATACGGAAACTTCGCCTGTGAGCTGCGGATTACTTTTTCGAGTTCCCCGTTTTTGTCGATAAGCAGCGTGGGTGTTTCGATGCGGGAATGGAATTCCTCAAGCGTTAAAAATTTTATGTCGACGTGTAGAAGAGGATTGTCATATAGACATATCAAGACTCTCGGTTCACCTACGTGTTCTCCGGTAAAACCGGATAAGAAATCGCCTAACTTTTTTGCATAATCAATCATCCGGTTTTTGTCGCCGGAAATCTTTTGTCTGGTGACAAGAATCAGGTCAAGATCAGAAAATTCGTCTATTTCATCGGTTAGCCATGAGCCGGCGACCGCTAAGCCGATAACGTCTTCGTCCGGTTCCAGGATGGCTTTCGCTTTATAAGCAAACGCTCGTTGTATCATTTTAGTTTTGTCTTTTACGATAACCCACCGAAAGCTAATGTTATATAAATTAACGGGATTCTCACAATTTTTTTTACAAAATGCCCGTTTGCCGGATGAATAAGCGGTTGTGAAAACGGGTTTATTGGCGACGAATATTTTTGTTATTTTGCAGGAAGGAATATAATCATGACCAGCGATACTCAGATAAAATGCCCAAGCTGCGGCGTGTCCATAGACGTGCAGGACATCCTTGCCCATCAACTGGAGGAAGAAATCAAATCCAAATACCAGAACCTTTTGGCGGCGGAACGGCAGCGGTATGAGCAGGAGCAGTCCCGATTGAACCAGGAGCGGGAGACTTTTGAACAAAAGAAAAAGCAGGAGAATGAACTTTTTCAGCAGCGGCTGGAGGCCAAGCTGCGGGACGAACGGAGGGCCATAGAGGAGCGGTTGAAAAGCAAATTGGCCGATGAGCAGGCGGAGCAATTTAAGGCACTGCAACGCGAACTCGACGACAAATCGGCGCAGATTAAGGAACTCAACCGTGCCAAAGCGGATATCGAACGCCTGAAGCGGGAAAAGGATGAGCTAAGAGAAGCCGTTGAACTCGACCTGCAACGCAGAATGAACGAACAGCTTCACACAGAACGCGAGCGCATCAAAAAGCTGGAAGAAGAAAAGAATGAACTGAAGCTGCGCGAGTTGCAAAAGCAACTGGACGACCAGAAAAAGCTTACCGAGGAGATGAAACGGAAGCAGGAGCAGGGGTCCATGCAGCTGCAGGGGGAGGTGCAGGAGCTGGCAATTGAGGAGTGGCTGGCCATGCAGTTTCCGCTGGATAGCATTGAAGAGGTGAAAAAGGGCGCCAGGGGGGGCGACTGTATTCAGGTAGTGAACACGCATAACCGGGTGAACTGCGGCAAGATTTATTACGAGAGCAAGCGAACGAAAGATTTTCAACCCAGCTGGATTGAAAAATTTAAAGCGGACATGCGCGAAAAAGGCGCAGACGTTGGAGTGTTGGTCACAGACGCTATGCCGTCTGGGTTTGAGCGAATGGGCATAAAGGATGGTGTGTGGATCTGTACATACGAGGAGTTTAAAGGGCTGTGTACCGTATTGCGGGAAACGGTCATCCAAATCGGTCTGGCCGTGGCTTCACAGGAAAACAAGGGTGATAAAATGCACATGCTTTATGATTTTCTCACCAGTAACGCCTTCCGCATGCAGGTGGAGGCCATTGTAGAAGGCTTTTCATGCATGAAAAATGACCTCGAAAAGGAGAAACGGGCAATGCAGCGGATCTGGCGGGAACGGGAAAAACAAATAGACAAGGTCATCACCAATACGATAGACATGTACGGTTCAATCCGCGGTATCGCGGGAAACGCCATACAGCCGGTCAAGGCACTTGAGTTACCGGGAGAGGATTTATTGGATGATGACGATAAGGACCTTCTTAATAACTAACTTATGAAATGGAAGAAAGCATTATCGGTATTCGTAGTATGTGTTTTGGTAAGTACCCTTCGTGGGGCCGGGCAACCCTCAGCGGTACAGGAAGTGGAGCAGGCTGTACACGCTCTAACACAGGCTATGCTCTCAGCTGATGGTCCCATGCTTCGGAAACTTACCTCCGATGCACTGTCTTATGGACATTCCAGCGGAAAGGTTGAGACCAAAGCAGAATTTGTAGAAACGCTCGTTTCAGGCATCTCTGTTTTTGAGGATATCCAGTTGACCGATCAGACGGTGGATGTAATCGATCAGACGGCCGTCGTGCGGCATGTACTGACAGCGAAAACTAACGATAAAGGGAAGGGGCCCGGTACGGTAAAACTTTATGTTCTGCTGGTCTGGGTAAGGCAAGGTGGCCAATGGAGTCTCGTGGCGCGCCAGGCGGTCAAGGCTCTGTAATGCCCTCGTTTTCGTCTTCGTCGTCTGGTTTCCGGCTTACGGTGAACAACCTCTTCAAAAATTCATTGAAGGTGTAGAATTCCTGCCGGTATACCAGGCCCAACGCGCTCACGTAGTTTTCATTAATCGTTAACGGGAGAAAGTTCCGGCTATTCAGCCGGTTGGATCCTCTTATGACCAGCCGTCCATCTTTCCGGATCAAATAGAGCAATTCGGCATCCGTGACAATCCGATCGCTGAAGACGTTCAGGTCGTTGAGGTTCCGCCTGTCTGTTACCCCACCCGTAAAAATTAACCTGTCATTAAACAACCGCAGCGATGCGCTGGCGTCATTCAGCGAACGGATATTCAAATCAACAAACTTGAGGTTCAGCGATTGAGAGATAAGATTGTTTAATTGATTGAAGGCCAGCTCCGTGCCGGCACTTAATAAGGTATTATTGAGTTCCCTGCTGAAATCTGCCGCAGATCCCGGAACAAAGCTCCGGCGCACGATCAGGCTTAATGCTTGCTGGTTCACGTTGTTGGCATCGCTAAGGTAGCTTTGAAGCTCGTCTTTGACATAGGGATCGTTAGGGAAGTTGAGTGCAAACGTTATATCCGGCCGCATGAGATTACCGCTAAGGTTCATTACGGCATGGGCGAGCACGCGTTGTTCAACGGCTTCTCTTCCGGCCGCATTATAGAGCGGGCCGAGGCTTGTCCGTTGGCCATATACGGCGGCCAGATTGATCGTAGCGTCAGTAGGCTGTCCGGTCCAGCGGATATTGCCTCCCTGATTGATGTCAAATATCTTGTTGATAAAGTCCTGGGCCGTAAACGTAAATTTTCCGCTGTTAAATGTATAGTCACCGAACATCTCAAAGTCGCCGAGGCTGGAGACACGCATGGTGAGCAATCCTTCGCCGCGTCCCGTCAATTCTCCGAGATCGGTGTAGAGGCTGGTTTCTGCTGCCGGGGTAATGTGTAAATCCATATTCATGCTCAAGCCCTGGAACAGCCGAGGCTGCGGTTGACGGACAGCTAACGTATCGTGACCCACAAAACGTATAAAATCGTTGTCATTCACGGTGCCGGTAGCGTTTAATGGGATGTAGAAGCGGGTGTTCTCCTCGGTGCGGGCCTGAATAGAAATATTAATGCTGTTTGTGGGGCCATGAAAGCCGAACCTCCCCGTACCATAAGCGGTTCCGTAGTATAGGGGGTTATCCCGGAAGGTCGTATTGAGCACTAAAAAGTTTGTTGCGTCGATATCCACGTGGATGACCGGTATCAGTGGATTGCGCATGTCTACCGTCCCGTTGGCAACGGCACGGTTGTTCCTTGGATCGGTAACGGTGAGATCACGGAGGACGATTGCGCTGTTGGACAACCTCACCGCGTCATTAATCCGATATGGGGTTTTTAAATAATTCACTGTAAACCCCGCGTTATACAGGTGGAATACACCATTAATTCGGGGATCCGATATCGAACCGGTAATGGATACATCCGCAGAAGCGGTGCCACTGATATTGGAAACCAGCTTTTTAAGAAACGGTTGGAATAATACCAATTCCGTATGGTCAAGTTCTGCTTTAATGTCAAGTTGATTTTCCTGTGCCGTAGCATCAAAGGTTCCTGTAGCGGTAAATGTTCGGGTACCGCGGCGTTCTGTTTCCAATTGTACGGTAACCAGTTCCCGTACGCGATCAAAATCCGCCTGTAATACCAAATTTCCTATTTCGGTATGGTTTACGTAGATGCCCGTTGCTGTAATATCAGCTAACACATACGGGTTTTTCAATACCGAAGTCACTTCCATATGCCCGTTTAGTATGCCAGCTAATTCAATGCCGGCCGGAGCGGTGGCGGAATTGAACGTGGCCAGGTTGAAATTGTCAAAAGTCAGTAGCGCCTTATCTTCCCGATCGCCTGAAACGGTACCCTCCAAACGGGCAATCTGCCGGTTGTTCGAGATTTTTAGACCATTGATTCGAAGTTTTCCTTCGTCGAGATAAAACATAGCGTTTTCATCCAATTCCCAACGCTCGTGATTCAGCACCAGCGTCGACGGTAAAACACGCATTTGTATGGGCTGGTTTCTTTCGAAGCTTACCCATCCGTTGAAGTCCAGCTGGTTCCCTTCCGTTACATCGGCGATTTTCAGATTCGTGTGCAAGCTGTCATTGGCGAGCGTGTTGGATAAATTTACATTATTAACGTAGAGGCTGTCAGCGACACCGATCCTGTCAGCGGTAACGAACGCCCGAAGCGCCCCCGAATGTGCGGATCCGTCGATAATTAACCGGTCGAGTGTCAGTGCGCCGTAGGAAAGCTTGGGCACAAGTATGTTGACATTGGAAGTGTTGTCAGGGGCCGAGAAGTACCCGGTGGCCGTTACCCCCTCTTGCAGGGTCAATCTGGGGGCCCACAGCGCCGTGACCGGATCGGGCTTTTTTAGATTCACTTGGAAGTCGAATACCTGATCTCCCACAGGCCCGCTCTTTAAATTCATGGAGGGGGCGTATTGCGTGACCACCGACTTGAAATAGTTGTTCAGGTTGAGCAGGTCAATCTCGCCATGTAGGAAGGCGTCGGCAATATCGGACCGAATGGCTATCGTGCGTTGCGTTTCGTTGCCGCTGGCGGATAACCGAAGGGAGTCCACAGCATACCGAACCGTGTCAGCTGAAAAGCGGATATCGTGAAGACCGATCTCGCCCTGCAGGTTGTTGAAAGAGTTTCCCTTGAAATTGCTGACCACAGCCATGTTGTCGACCGTTACCGGTGTTTTTATAAAGAGCTGAAGCGGATAGAGGTTGGCGTGCCCCACATGGGCCGAAAACGCGTACTCGGGAGAGGCCGTATGGAAATTGACATCACTGTCAAAGTCGAGTTGCAGGTTGGGGTCGTTGACGGTCACACGGCCGGCAAACTTTTGATCGGCAAAGGTGCCGCCCAACGTTATGTTGCGGTATCGATAATTGCGGAAATCAAGGAACGACACCGTGCCCGATACAGTGCTATTTACCTCGTTTACGGCAAATCCGCCCCCATTGATTCTGATGTCAAAGCTGCCGGAACCCAGCTGGTCCCGTTGGAACAGTGTACCTACATCAAATTCCGTTGCGGAAAGATGTCCTTCATAGTTGACGCCATTCTGTAGGGCAAGATGGATATCGCTTGAAACTTCGCCCAGTGCGGTCCCGAGTAATCCGGTCGTCGTAAAATCATGATACCGTCCATGAAAGGTTCCCTCGAACGACAGGTTTCCCAGACGATCGCATACAGCGGGTAGTGCAAAAGACGGTGATTCGCTTAATTGGGAAACCACGCTTGCGATGTCATGGCTGTCACTGGAGAGCCGGTGTATCTGTAAATCGAACACGGTTTCGTGGATATCAGGCAAACCACGTATTCTGAAATTGCCCTCTAATGACGTTCCCCCCTTGGTGTGTAGGGCCACGCGGCTGGCGTTAAAATCTGCAACCGTACCAAAAAGGGATCCCGAGAGGGAGGCATCAAAGAATATTTTTCCCATGTTAGGGGAAAAATAGGCAATGTCTTTCGAATGGATGTGCGTGCCGTCCAACGTCATTTCGATGTATACCTTCCGGACAAAGTCGTTAAAAGAGCTGAAATCATCATATCCAAACCGGATATAATCACCCAAGACACTCCGGCCGGTTTCCAGAGCCAATTCGCGCAGCTCGATACTGTTGGTATCCACCAGCGCCAGCGTATTCATCTTCTGGACCTTAAAGCCGCTTTTCTCCCTGAACCGCAAATTTTTGACGTCGGCTTTAAAAAGATGGTCGGTTACATCAATGTCTTTAAACTCCCCGTGCAGTCCTTCAATTTGTATGTCATTGAAGTTGATCACACCGGAAGGACGTGGACCGCCTTTTACCCGTTTATAGCCTGCGGATATATTGGTTAAGGTAGTGGTGCGCAGGTCTAGTTTCATCCCCCGTCGCTGGCCTCCGCTGCGTCGCGTGGAGCGGAAATAATTGATTAAGAAGGACAAATTGGTACTGTCGGTATAGTGTTTGACGGATACCCGACTGTCGGTAAGGTGCAGTTGCTTCACTACCACGCCGCCACCGCGTAACTCCCATAGATCCAGGGATGCTGTTGCCTTGCCGGCGTATAGCAACGTATCGCCTTCCAGGTCGGAAATGTAAAGGCCTTGAAGTACCAACGAAGAAAAAGGCTTAAAATACAGTCCATCCAACGATATGGCTGTATGAAGCTGGTTGGCAAGGTACGCAGCAACTTTTTTAGCCACGTAGGTCTGCACAGGTCGATATTGCAACGCAAAAAGCAGTCCCCCCGAAAGCAGGAGGATTCCGGCTGCAACCCATAGCAATATTTTTACTGTTTTTTTTATAGCTTTGCTTTCAATTAAGCGTCTAATATAATCTTCATGTCCATAATCCTCGGCATTGAATCCTCATGTGATGAGACCTCCGCCGCCATTTGTATTGACGGAAAAATTTGCTCCAATATTATCGCGAATCAAACTGTCCATGAAAAGTTCGGCGGTGTCGTGCCTGAACTGGCATCCCGTGCGCATCAACAGAATATCATTCCAACGATAGATCAGGCTATCCGCGAGGCAAAAGTACATAAAAATGACATAGATGCAGTAGCTTTTACGCGTGGACCGGGACTGTTGGGATCGTTGCTTGTGGGCACTTCTTTTGCAAAAGCCTTTGCGTTGGCGCGCCATATTCCGCTGATAGAAGTTAATCATATGCAGGCGCATATCCTTGCTCACTTTATTGAACGCCCCGTTCCGCGGTTTCCCTTTCTGTGCCTCACGGTCTCAGGCGGGCACACGCAGCTGGTATTGGTAAAGGATTATTTTGATATGCGCGTGGTAGGGCAGACGCTTGACGACGCCGCGGGAGAAGCGTTCGATAAGACGGCCAAGATATTGGCGCTGCCCTATCCGGGGGGACCATTGATTGATCGTTATGCCCAACAGGGGGATGCGGGTGCGTTCTCGTTTCCGGAACCGCAAATTCCGGGGCTGAATTTCAGCTTCAGCGGACTAAAGACCTCTATTCTTTATTTCGTACAACAAAAGAAACAGGAGGATCCCCACTTCGTTCAGAACCGGTTGGCTGACATCTGTGCGTCGGTGCAGGGCCGGATCGTGTCGATTCTGCTAAATAAATTAAAGCGTGCGGCGAGAGAGACCGGGGTGAAAGATATAGCCATTGCAGGAGGCGTTTCCGCCAATTCCGGGCTGCGGGATGCAGTGAACGACGCCGGCGCAGAACAGGGGTGGCGCGTATTTATACCCCGGTTTGAATATTGTACAGACAACGCCGCGATGATAGCCATTGCGGGTTACCATAAGTACCTGGCCCGCGAATTTGTGGGGCAGGACATCGCACCTTTAGCCAGGTATGGCTTATAATCATCACACTGTAAAACACTAAAATAGCCGAATATGAATTGGAAACCCGATCCCGATCGATACGGAAACATGATATTTAACCGGTGTGGCAGAAGCGGACTTAAGCTGCCCGCCATCTCCTTGGGTTTATGGAATAACTTTGGATACAACGTTCCCCATCATACGAAGCAGGAGATTTGTAGAAAGGCCTTCGATCTGGGGATTACGCATTTTGACCTGGCAAATAATTACGGTCCGCCTCCGGGTAGCGCCGAGGAGGCGTTCGGCCAGATCCTCCGGGAAGATTTTTCCGGTTACCGCGATGAGCTGATCATTTCCTCAAAGGCAGGCTATGACATGTGGCCGGGGCCGTATGGCGAGTGGGGAAGCCGGAAATACATTATCGCCAGCTGCGATCAAAGCCTGAAAAGATTGGGCGTTGACTACGTCGATATTTTCTATTCGCACCGGTTCGATCCGGAAACTCCGCTTGAAGAAACCATGGCTGCACTGGATCATATCGTACGTTCGGGTAGAGCGCTTTATATAGGTATTTCCTCATACAATTCGAAGCGTACGCGGGAAGCCGTCGCGATCCTCAAACAATTGGGAACACCCTGTCTTATCCACCAACCCAGTTATTCATTGCTTAACCGGTGGGTAGAAACCGATGGATTACTGGATTGCCTGGACGAGTTGGGTGTGGGCTCCATCGTTTTTTCTCCGCTTGCACAGGGCTTACTTACCGATAAATACCTGAATGGTGTACCGCAGGAAAGTCGTGCCAGCAACATCAAGCACTTCTTTCGCGACGAATTTTTAAGCGATCAGAACCTTGCCAACGTTCGGTCGCTCAACGAGATCGCAAAGGAACGCGGGCAGACCCTGGCACAGATGGCCATTGCCTGGGTGCTTCGCCATGGACGGGTAACCTCTGCACTCATCGGTGCCAGCAGGGTTGAGCAGGTCGTAGATTGCGTAGCGGCATTGAAGAATCTCCATTTTTCGGATGAAGAGCTGGCAGCGATCGATGCGTATGCCAAAGAGGGGAACATCAATATCTGGGCGGAATCGGCAGAACTTAGATAGCCTCATGACCGTTCTTTCCACTGCTGGCTGAACGATTTTTCGGCAACCGGCGGAAGGTCACGTTGATTACCCCATGCTTTTTTGAAAAAACGGCGAAGGAGAAAGTTTTTTAATTTTGCGCTGAATAAATCAATAATCCGCCGCTTGGTAATGGCATAGGTAAAACCTTTCCAAGCCATCTTTTCGGTCTTAGAAACAATCCCCCCGTTTACCGCATC
>ENA-UOVV01001658-UOVV01001658.1-compost-metagenome-genome-assembly--contig:-NODE-1658-length-15261-cov-14.122846_pt1 | contig 15261 bp, 12 predicted proteins | sample MGYA00238155_ERZ761577 | MGnify/ENA primary metagenome ERZ761577 (study PRJEB28898, sample SAMN06268775) | compost metagenome | isolation source: Emeryville, CA | place: USA:Emeryville, CA | collected...
CCCCCAACCCCCCCCCGACCCCAGCCCCCCGCCCGGCCCCCCCCCCCCCGCCGAGTTCGGTGCTCTCGACCGAGTTCGTACTTCCTGATGTACGAACTCGCGCAGAAGCACCGAACTCGCCGGAGGGAGAGGGGGAGGAGGGAGAGGGGGAGGAGGGGGTGGGGGCGGGGGGGGTCATAGGTCTCCTGCTGTTCCGGGGCGCAAGCGCTCTGCTGCGAGCATGACACCGGCGGTGAGGGCCGCGAGCAGCACGGACGCGGCGAGCGCCATGCCGAGGTTCTGCTCGCCCGGGCGGCCGATGAGCCGGAACACCACCACGGGCAGCGTCGCGGCGTCGGGCCGGGCGAGGAAGGAGGTCGCGCCGAACTCCCCGAGGGAGACGGCGAAGGCGAAGCCGACGGCGAGGCCCAGCGGCTTGGCGGCCACGCGCGCGTCGACGGCGGCGAGCACGCGCCGGGGCGAGGCGCCGAGCGTCGCGGCGGCCTGGCGCTGGCGCGGGTCGATCGCGCGCAGCACGGGCAGCAGCACGCGCACCACGAGGGGCACCGCCACGACGGCCTGCGCGATCGGCACGAGCAGCCCCGCGGTGCGCAGGTCCACGGGCAGACCGAGGGGCCGGTCGAGGGTCACGAGGAAGCCGAATCCCACGGTCACGGCGCTCACACCGAGCGGGAGCATGAAGAGGGCGTCCATGAGGGAGAGGGCCCTGCGGCCCGCACGCGCCGCGGGGCGGCGCGAGAGCACGATCGCCACGAGGGTCCCGACGAGGACGGCGATCGCCGCAGCGAGGGCGGCCACGCGCAGGGAGTTCGCCGTCGCCTCCCACACCGTCACGCTGAGGGTGTTGGCCCCGCCCGTCGTCCCGAGCGCGAGGTAGTTGCCGAGGCCCCAACCCTGCGGCGTGCGCAGCGAGCGGACCACGAGGTGCCCGATCGGCAGGGCGAGAGCCGCGAGGGCGAGCACGGTCACCGCGAGGGGCACGGCGTCGGCCCGCGAGATCGGTCGCACGGCGCGAGCCTCCGTCGCGAGCTCGACGGCCCGCTCGCGCTTCGCCCGCGCTCGCCCCGCCACCGCGAGCGCGCCTGCGACGACGAGCAGCTGCGCCACAGAGAGCACCGCCGCGGCCCGCAGGTCGAGGAACTGGGTGGTCTGCACCCAGATCTCGGTCTCGATCGTCCCGTAGCGCATCCCGCCCAGCACGAGCACCGTGCCGAAGGAGGTCGCGCAGAAGAGGAACACGAGGCTCGCGGCCGAGGCGATCGCGGGGGCCAGCGCAGGCAGGGTCACGTGCCAGAAGGCTCGCGCGGGCGAGGCGCCCAGGGCCCGGGCGGACTGCTCGGCGCGCGGGTCGAGCTGCGCCCAGGTCCCGCCCACCGTGCGCACGACGACGGCGTAGTTGAAGAACACGAGCGCCGCGACGATCCCCCACAGCGACTCCTCCCAGCCGAGGAAGCCGAGCGGACCGTGCGGGGCGAGCAGGGAACGGAAGGCCACGCCGACGACGACGGTCGGCAGCACGAAGGGCACCGTCACGAAGGCCCGGACGGCTCCTTGGCCGCGGAAGCGCGTCCGGTACAGGACGTACGCGCCGGGGACCCCGAGCACGAGGGAGATCACGGTCCCGAGGCTCGCCTGCAGGAGCGTGAGCCCGAGGATGCGCCAGGTGCGCTGGCGCGAGAGCACCTCGCCGAAGCCGCCCAGGTCGAGGGCTCCCTCGGGCCACAGGCCCAGGCCCAGCATGTTCCCCACGGGCCACGCGAAGAACAGTCCGAGGAAGAGCAGGGGCAGCCCGGCCGCGAGACCCCAGGCGAGCCAGCGGCCGGGCGCGGGTCGACGACGGGACGCCACGGAGGCGCCCGGGACGGCGGGTGCCGGTGCCCCGGTCCCCTCCGTCCGCCGTCGTCGGCCCGACATGCTCAACCCTGGACGATCTCGGACCACTCACGGACCCAGCCGTCGCGCCCCTCGGCGATCACGGCGGGGTCGAGGGTGAGCGGCTGCTCGGCGAGAGGTGCCCAGCGGACCCAGTCGGAAGGCAGCTCGACCGCGCTCGCGACGGGGTAGACGTACATCGACTCGGGGATGCCCGCCTGGAACTCTGCGGAGAGCAGCAGGTCGAGCACGGCCTTGGCCCCCTCGGGGTTCTTCGCGCCCGCGAGCACCCCCGCGTACTCGACCTGGCGGAAGCAGGTCTCGAGCAGCGCCGAGGTGGTGGGCTCCTCGCCGCCCTCAGGGACCGTGAAGGGCGGGGACGAGGCGTAGGACAGCACGATCGGCCGGTCTCCGCCGCCACCTACGGTGAAGTCGGTGTAGTAGGCGTCCGACCAGCCCGGCACGACCTTCACGCCGTTGTCGACGAGCGCTCGCCAGTAGTCCTGCCAGCCGTCCTCGCCAAAGGCCGCGACCGTGGCCATGAGGAAGGCGAGGCCCGGGGAGCTCGTCGTGGGCGCGGGGACGACGGCGAGGTCCTGGTACTCGGGCTTGGTGAGGTCCTCGAGGGTCGCGGGCGGGGTCACGCCGGCCTCGGCGAACCAGCCGTCGTCGATGTTGAGGCACACGTCCGAGTAGTCGATGGCCGTCAAGGTGTCGTCGCCGGGGAGCGCGAAGGCCGCGGCGTCGGCGGCGGCGGGCTCGCCCGAGGAGTAGGGCACGAAGACGCCCTCGGCGACGGCGCGCGAGGCGAAGGAGTTGTCGATGCCGTAGGCGAGGTCGCCCAGCGGGTTGCCCTTCGTGAGCACGAGCTGGTTGACGAGGGCGCCGCCGTCGCCCGGGGCGACCTGCTGGACCTCGAGGCCGGTGCGGGACGTGAAGTCCGCGAGCAGCTGCTCGTCGATGTGGAAGGAGTCGTGCGTCACGAGGGTGACGGTCCCGCCTGCGCTCCCGGCGTCGGGGTTCGAGGCCGAGGCCTCCCTGGGCGCCGCATCCTCGGGGAACGAGCACGCTGCGAGGGCGAGCAGAGCGCTCGCCGCGAGGGCCGCGGGGACCGCCCGGGCAGAGCGGCGGTGGGTCATGCTGGTCATGCATCCTCCTCATTCATCAAGGAGGGGTTCCCGGGCGCCGTCGAGCGGCGACCAGGACGAGATTCCCGACTCCCTACGCCGGTGCTAACCGGTTCAGGTTCGAGGGTCTGCGGATGTCCGCACTCTCAGCGTCCTCTCGACGCTCCCCTGTCGTTCGCGCTCAGGCTACACCGCGGGCCGATCGCGGTTAGCGTGGTCTCAGCCACAGCCACCGGGAGGCCCCAGGATGAACGAGAAGACTCAGGACCTGATCATCAAGGGCGCGGGAGCCCTCACCGCCCTGGCCGCCGCGTGGCTCGTGCAGCGCGCGATCAACGCCGTGTGGAAGGCGACGCGCGGCCACGAGGTCCCCAACGCCGAGGACGCCGACGAGGCCGTGGGCGAGGTCATCGCCGCCGCCGTCATCACCGGCGCGCTCGGCGCGGCGGTCCGCGTGCTCGCCACGCGCGGCGGCGCCGTCGCCGCCCGCAAGGCCCTCATCCGCTAGCCCCCGCGCCCCCGACCCTCCCCTTACCCCTCCCCGCACAGGGGCCCACCCCTTCCGCGCACAGGACCCACCCCCACCGCGCACAGGGCTCACCCCTCCGACTTGCGGACGATTCCGCGTGCAGAACCGTCCGTACGGTGCCCCGTGCAACTCGAACCGTCCGCAAGCCGGTGGATGGAAGGGGGACGAGGGGGTGGGGCCCGGTGGCGAGGGAGGTGGGGTCAGGTGGCGGGGGTCAGGTGCGGGGGGAGGAGGGGCCGGGCTCGTCGCGGTTGTCGCTCGCGTCGGTGAGCTCGTCGAAGGCGAGGTGCTCGGACTGCACCTTGCCCGTGCGGTAGCCCGCGCGACCCACCATGTGCGCGGCCACGGGCGCCGTGAGCATCTGGAAGCAGATGACGAGCAGCAGCAGGCCCGCAACTCCCCAGGACTCCAGGCGGATCCCCAGGCCGACGAGCATGAGCAGCAGGCCGAGCACCTGAGGCTTGGTCGCGGCGTGCATGCGCGCGAGCAGGTCCTTGAAGTGCAGGATGCCGATGCCCGCGACGAGCGAGAGGAAGGCGCCGAGCACGAGGCACACCCCGGCGACGACGTCGAGCACCCCGTCCACAGTCATGGCCTGGCCTCCGTCTCGTCGGTGGTGGGCTCGCCCGCCCGCGTGGGCTCGGCGAGCGTCTCGGCGGCGTCGATCTCGGGCTCGGCCTCGGCGTCCGCTCCCCGGTCAGGCTCCGCGAGGTCCCCGTCGGGCTCGACCCCCGCAGTCGCGGCCTTCTCGGCGGCCTCCTTCTCGGCAGCTCGCACCGCGGCCTCGACCCCCTCGGCCCGCAGGGCCTCGCGGCGCTCCTGCTCGGCCCGGACGGCGGCCTCCTCGGCAGCGCGCTCGGCGCGGCGCTCCTCCTCGACCTCCTCGCGCGTGCGCACGCGGGCGGCGTCCTCGGGCTCGACGGCCGCGAAGCGCGAGATCGTCACCGAGCCCACGAAGCCCACGAGCGAGAGCACCACGAGCAGCACGAGGGTGTCCGTGCGCCGCGACCATGCGGCCTCGAGCGCCACGCCCGCCACGAGCGTGGTGGTGAAGACGTCGAAGGCCACGGTGCGGTCGAGCATGCTCGGGCCCTTCTCAGCCCGGACGAGCGCGAGGATCGCGGCTCCTGCGAGGAAGGCGGCGGCGAGGATGACGGCGTAGATCACGACGGCTCCTCCCTGTTCGCGGGCGAGGCGTGCTCGGCCGTCTCGGGGTCGTTCGACTGCATCGCGTCCCGGGCGCGCTCCGCGTCCTCGCGGGCGGCGTCGTGGGCGCGCTCGGCCTGGGTCGCTCCCGCGGGTCCGGCACCAGCCGCGCCGGCACCGGCCGCGGCGGCGCGGGCCGTGCGCCGGCGCTCGCCGCGCAGGGCGAGCCCGGCCTCCTCGAGCTCCTCGTCGGACGCGAAGGCGCGCAGCACGCGCTCCTCGAGGTCGAGGGTGTCCCGACGCACCTTGTCCGCCCCGCCGTAGGAGTCGATGTCCAGCACGTGCAGGTAGAGCATGCCCGTGAGCCGGTGCGCCTCGACCACGAGCGAGCCGGGCGTGAGCGTCGAGAGCTCTGCGGTGATCGTCAGGTACAGGTCCGAGTGGTTGCGCAGCTGGACCGCGACGACCGCCCCGCGCGGGTCACGCCGGAAGTTCAGCGCGATCCCCGCGACCTGCACCGAGGCGCGCGCGAGGTCCACGAAGAAGCGGCCGAAGAGGTAGAGGAGCGCCCCGGGGCGCACCCGTCCGTGGAAGTCGATGGGCGGCAGCGGCAGCAGGACGGTCACGAGGACGCCGACGACGAGGCCCCCGAGCAGGTTCGCGACGGAGACCTCGCCCCACAGCAGGATCCACACGAGCGCGAGCAGCGCGATCGAGCCCCACTGCAGGCGGACGCGGCGGCGGCGCGGGTGCAGGCTCATCCGTGCTCACCCCCCTCGGCGACCTCGACGGACTCGCCCCGACCTCGCTCGCCGTCGGGCAGCACCGCCGTGATGTACACCTCCGGGTCGCGCAGCGTGCTCGCGGCGCGCTCGGTGAAGCCGTACAGCGGCCCCGCGAACACGGTCAGTCCGAGGCCGAAGAGCACGAGGGCCGCCGTCGGGCCCACCATGCCGCGCGGGAGCGAGGCTCCCTCGAGCGGCGCGGGCGGGACCTGCCAGAAGGCCTTGTTCCAGGCCTTCACGATCGCGTAGAGCGTCAGGAGCGAGGTGACGACGCCGCCGACGACGAGCGCCCAGGCGAGGGGCGAGGCGTCCGCGACGCCAGCCTGCAGCAGGCCGAGCTTGCCGAGGAAGCCCGAGAGCGGCGGGATGCCCGAGAGGTTCATCGCGGGGATGAAGAACAGGATCGCGAGCCCCGGCGCGAGCTTCGCGAGACCGCCCAGGCGGTCGAGCGAGGTGGTCCCGCCGCGACGCTCGATGAGTCCCACCACGAGGAAGAGCGTGGTCTGCACGGTGATGTGGTGGGCGACGTAGAAGATCGCGCCCGTGAGGCCCGCGTGCGAGCTCAGCGCGATGCCGAAGATCATGTAACCGATGTGGCTCACGAGCGTGAAGGACAGCAGTCGCTTGACGTCGTCCTGCGCGACCGCACCGAGAATGCCCACGAGCATCGTCGCGAGGGCGAGCCACAGCAGCAGCGTGTCCGCCGCCCCTCCCGGGAAGAGCAAGGTCTGGGTGCGGATGATCGCGTAGACGCCCACCTTGGTGAGCAGGCCCGCGAAGACCGCGGTGACGGGCGCGGGGGCCGTCGGGTAGGAGTCGGGCAACCACGCGTGCAGGGGGAAGACGGCGGCCTTGATGCCGAAGGCGAGCAGCAGGAGCAGCTGGAGCACCTGGGCCACGCCCGGGTCGATCTCCGGGATGCGCTGCGCGAGCTGGGCGAGGTTCACGGTGCCCGTCGAGGCGTACACGAGCGCGATGCCCGCGAGGAAGATCACCGAGGAGACGAGCGCGACCGCGATGTAGATCGTGCCCGAGCGGATGCGCTCGCCCGTGCCCCCGAGCGTGATGAGCACGTAGCTCGAGGCGAGCAGCACCTCGAAGGCCACGAAGAGGTTGAAGAGGTCGCCCGCGACGAAGGCCATCGACACGCCCGCGGCGAGCACGAGGTAGGTCGGGTGGTAGATCGCGACCGGGGTGTCCTCCCCGCCGTCGGCGAGACCCTGGGCCATCGAGTACAGCAGGACGCACAGGAACACGGCCGAGGAGACCGTGAGCATGAGCGCGGAGAGGCGGTCGACGACGACGTCGATCCCCACAGGAACAGCCCAGCCGCCGACGTCCACGACCATCGGCACGTCGCCCACCGTCACGAGCATCGCGACCGAGGCCGCGAGCACGACCGTCAGGACAGCCACCGAGATCGCGAACTGCGCCTTCTGCGAGCGCCACATCGCGAGCGCGAGGCCCGCGCCGAAGAGCGGGAGGATCGCGGGGAGGGGGACGAGGAAGTCGAGGGTCATCGGTCCTCCCCCTCGGTCCCGCCGTCGGACGCTTGCTCGCTGCCGCCCTCGGACGCCTCGGGGCGCGCGGCCTCGACCGGCACGTCCACGAGTCCCTCCTCGCCCACGAGCAGCAAGAGCGACTCGGTCTCGTCGCGCACCTCGTGGGCCTCCTCCTCGAGGTCGGGGACCACGGTCTCGGTGTCGGTGTCCGCGAAGGCGAGCTCGTCGCGCGCCGCGAGATAGGCGATGCGGCGGTCCTCGACGTCGTCCTGGACCTCGTCGTGACCGTGCAGCTGCCACGAGCGGTAGGCGAGAGCGAGCAGGAAGGCCGTCATGCCGAGGGTGATGACGATCGCCGTGAGGATGAGCGCCTCGGGCAGAGGGTCGGTCATCTCGTCCTCGGGGGTCAGCCCGATGATCGGTGCGCCTCCCGCGGCCCCGCCCGAGACGAGCAGGAGCAGGTTCACGCCGTTCCCGAGCAGGACGATGCCCACGATGATGCGCGTGAGCGAGCGCTCGAGCACGAGGTAGACGCCCGCGGCGACGAGCACGCCGATCGTGACGACGAGGGCGATCGAGGGGCTCATGTCGACGCTCATCGCTGCCCCCTCTCTGCGGCCTGCCGGGCCTCCGGGGTGACGAGTCCCTGCGCCGCGCGCACGGACTCCGCCCCCGAGCCGGGCCCCTGGACCACGGTCCTGCCCGGCGCGGCCCCCGGTCCGACGTCCTCGCCCTCGGCCTCGCCCTGGCGGTCGATCTCCGCGCCGAGCGAGCGCAGGATGTCGAGCACGAGGCCCACGACCACGAGGAAGACCCCGAGGTCGAAGAAGAGGCTCGTGACGAGGTGGATCTCCCCGAGCACGGGCACGTACAGGTCGATGAGCAGCGAGCGCAGCGGGTTGCCCGTGAGCACGAGGGACACGAGCCCCACGCCGGCCGAGAGGAACAGGCCGGTCCCGAGCAGGAGACCGGGGTGCACGGGCGCGGCCTCGCCGAGCTCGTAACGACCGCCCGCGAGGTAGCGGACCATCAGCGCGATCCCGACCACGAGCCCCGCGGCGAAGCCGCCGCCCGGGGCGTTGTGGCCGCTGAACAGCAAGAAGATCGCGTACAGGATCATGAGGTGGAAGAGCAGGCGCGTGACCACCTCGAAGATCACCGAGCGGCGTCCGGGCGCGAGGGTCGAGCCACCCCGGATCCACACGCGCATGCGCGCGAAGCGCTCGGCGTTCGAGGGGGTCGGGGGCACGTCCCCGGCAGCGCGCTGGAGCTTCGCGGCCCCGGCGGCGGGCAGCTGGGAGGGCCACACCGCGGCGGCCTCGTCGGCGTCCTCGGCGCGGAACAGCGAGCCCGAGCGGCGCGAGAGGAACACGAGCGAGGCGACGCCCGTGGCCGCGACGAGCAGCACCGAGATCTCGCCCATGGTGTCCCACGCGCGGATGTCCACGAGCGCGACGTTGACGATGTTCTTGCCGCCCCCGTACTCGAGGGCCTCGCGCGCGAAGTCCACCGAGACGGGCTCGTGGATGCGCGCCGAGGGAGCGACGAGCGCGAAGCCCGCGACCACGATGCCGACGGCGATGCCGAGCGCGAGGCGCACCCATCGCGAGGCCGCGAGGGGACGGTCGGAGAAGTACGGCGGGATGCGGCGCAGCACGAGCACGAACACGACGAGCGTCACGGTCTCGACGAGGATCTGCGTGAGCGCGAGGTCGGGGGCGCCGTGCAGCAGGAAGAAGGCCGCGACGCCGAAGCCCGAGACGCCCAGCAGGATCACGGCCTTGAGGCGACGGCGCGAGCGCGCCGCGAGGATCGCCGCGACGATCACGACGACGGCCGCAGCCGCCTGCGCGGGGCGGTCCCACAGGCGCAGCTGCTCGGGCCACGAGGTGCGCGCGATCATGACCGAGCCGGGCACCACGACGACCGCCGCGAGGATCGCGCCGACGTACAGGGGCAGCGAACCTCGCTGGACGAGGGCGGTGAGGTCGGCTGCGAAGTCGTCGAGGCGGCGCATCGAGCGGCGGTAGACGGCGTCGGCCTCGAGCGGCACGTGCAGCTTGGCCTGCAGGGCACCGACGGGCTTGCGCGCGAGGAAGAGCAGACCGCCGAGGGCGAGCACCGCGACGGTGACCGCGAGTGCGGGGGTGAGCCCGGCCCAGAGCACGAGGTGCCCGGGCTCGCCGCGGCTCATGGTCTCGGCGTAGGGCGAGAGCAGCTGGACTCCCAGGTGCGGGACGAGGGCCACCGCGAGGCCGCCGAGCGCGAGGGCCATCGAGGGCCACACGAGCAGCAGCGAGGGCCGGTTCACGGGCGCGGGCTCGGGCTCGCCCTCCTCCTCGGGCTTGTCCGGGTCTGGGATGACCGAGGACTTGACCGCGAAGGCGCCCCACCAGAAGCGCAGGCCGTAGGCCACGGTGAGCGCCGAGCCGAGCGCGACGCCCACGATCACGAGGTTCCCGACGGCGCCCGGCAGATCGCTGTGCAGCACCGCCTCGAGAGCGGCCTCCTTGGCGACGTAGCCCGCGAAGGGCGGCAGGCCGATCATCGAGGCCGTCGCGAGCCCTGCAGCGGTCGCGGTCACGGGCAGCTCGCGGCCCACTCCCGAGAGCCGGCGCAGGTCACGGGTGCCGGTCGCGGAGTCGACCACACCGACGATGAGGAAGAGCGAGGCCTTGAACAGCGCGTGCGCGCCGATCATCGCGAGGCCCGCGAGGGCTGCGGCCTTGGTGCCCAGGCCCACGAGGAAGACGAGCAGCCCGAGCTGGGAGACCGTGCCGAAGGCGAGCACGAGCTTGAGGTCGTTCTGGCGCAGCGCGCGGTACCCGCCCACGAGCAGCGAGCCCAGGCCGAGCGAGATGACGAGCACCTGCCACACCGCGAGGTGCGAGAAGGCCGGGGCGAAGCGCGCGACGAGGTAGACGCCCGCCTTCACCATCGCGGCCGCGTGCAGGTAGGCGCTCACCGGGGTGGGGGCGGCCATGGCTGCGGGGAGCCAGAAGTGCACCGGGATCAAGGCGGACTTCGTCACGGCGCCCACGAGGATGAGCGTCGCGGCGACCGAGACGGCGGTGCCCTCGGGCGGGTTCGCGAGCAGCTCGCTGATCCGGTAGGTCCCGCCGGCGACGCCGAGGGCGATGACCCCCACGAGCATCGCGAGGCCGCCCGCGGTCGTGATGACGATGGCCTGCATCGCGGCGCGGCGCGAGGGCTTGCGGTCCGCGTAGTGGCCGATGAGCAGGTAGGAGAAGACCGTCGTGAGCTCCCAGAAGATGAACATCAGGAGCACGTCGTCGGCCACGACGAGGCCGAGCATCGCGCCCGCGAAGGCGACGAGCACTCCACCGAAGCGGCCCATGCCGCTCGCCGAGGCGGCGAAGTAGCTCGAGCAGTACACGAGCACCACGGCACCGATCGCCCCGACGATGAGCGCCATGAACCACGAGAGGGTGTCCATCTCGAAGGCGAGGTCGAGGCCCAGCCCGGGGATCCACTGCACGACCTCGACGGGCCCCTCGCCGCGCATGACGCGGCTCGAGAGCGAGAGCGCCCAGACGGCGGCGCTCGCGGGCACGAGAGCAAGCACCCAGAAGGCCCTGCGCCCCATCAACCGCACGAGCGTGGGCGCGCCGAGCGCCGCTACCGCGTGGGCGACGAGGAGTGAGAGCACGGCCGCTCCGTCCTGGGGGTGGGCGGGTGGTCGGGGTAGCCCTCACGCGCAGGCGTGCGAACTGGGAGCAGGATATCAACCTGTCCGGCTGCTGGACGCCCGAGGACGGGCATCCCGATGCACGTCACATCGGGTGCCTCGCCGCTCGGCGGCGAGGCTCAGCGAGGCGCCGCGCCTCGCACGCGGAATCCTGCCGGGGTCAGCGCGAGCGAGGGCTCGGTCGCCGCGGCGAGGCCCCGCACGATCCCTTCGACGAGGCTCGCGGCGCGACCGCGCGCGACCCGGAAGTGCATGGGCGGCTTCTCGAGGTGAGCCTCCTCCTCGTCCTCCCACACCCACGAGACCCGATAGGCGACGACGCCGCCCGAGGCCCAGGGCATGGCCAGGACGGCGGGCGGGGGCTCTTCCTCGCCGAAGGCCTCGATCGCGACGAGCCCGTCGATGTCGAGGTCGATCTCCACGCCGTAGCCGTCGAGCACGTCGGGGCCCGAGAGCACCTCGAGGTCCTCGGCGTCGACCAGCTCGTGCAGCTCGAGGCGCTGGGGCTCCGGCAGCGGGGTGATGCCCAGGGCGCTCAGGTCCGGGCGCGCGGGGCCCGTCCACTCGTGGGCGTCCATCGCGAGGCGCGACTGCGGGGCGAGGCGCTGGGCGACGTGCAGCGCCGCCTCGGGCTCGAGCCAGACGCCCGAGTACACGGTCACGTCGACCGCGGCGAGGGGGTCGGGGACGACGACGGCGGCCGGCTCGCCGAAGCGCACGGCCCCCTCGAGGTGCCGGGCCGCGTCGACGAGCCACTCGACCACGCGACCCTCGTCGCGCGTGGGCATGCCCGCGGCGAAGACGCGCTTGAGGCCGTCACGGTCACCGCCCACCTCCCAGGGCGGCTCGCCACGCTCTCGCGGGGAGCGCACCACGAAGGCGAGCTCGCCCCACACCGGCAGCTGCAGGTCCATCGACTCCGAGCGGCCCACCGCGAAGGGCCCCAGCAGGCTCGAGTGGCGAGAGAGGCGCAGCACCCGCGGACCGTCGTCGTCGGCGGAAGGGACGCTCCCCGCAGGGGCCTCCCAGCGCGCGGCGGTGAATCGCGCGGCGGCGAGCTCGCCCAGCTCGGCGGGCTCGGTGCCGGCGCGCAGCACGAGCAGGTGGCGCGAGCGAGCCTCGGGGTCGGCGGCGAGGGCCTCGGCGAGCGAGGGCAGGGCGGGGCTCACGGCCGGTCCGCCCGCGGCGACCCGGGGCGCGGCCTCGGCGCAGGCCGGACCACGGCGCTCAGACCTCGGTGCGGTGGAAGTTCAGCGCCGAGCGCGAGGCCGTCGGGCCGCGCTGGCCCTGGTAGCGCGAGCCGTAGCGCGCCGAGCCGTAGGGCTCCTCGGCGGGCGAGGAGAGCTGGAAGAAGCACAGCTGGCCGATCTTCATGCCCGGCCACAGCGTGATGGGCAGGGTCGCGACGTTCGAGAGCTCGAGGGTCACGTGCCCCGAGAAGCCGGGGTCGATGAAGCCCGCGGTCGAGTGGGTCAGTAGGCCGAGGCGACCGAGGGAGCTCTTGCCCTCGAGGCGCGCCGCGACGTCGTCGGGCAAGGTGACCTTCTCGAAGGTCGCGGCGAGCACGAACTCCCCCGGGTGCAGCACGAAGGCCTGGCCCTTCGGGATCTCCACGAGGCGCGTGAGCTCGGGCTGGTCCTCGGCCGGGTCGATCACCGTGTACTTGTGGTTGTCGAAGAGGCGGAACCAGCGGTCGAGGCGTACGTCGATGCTCGCGGGCTGGACCATGGCCGGCTCGTACGGCTCGAGGACGACGCGGCCGGAGTCGAGCTGGGCGCGGATGTCGCGGTCGGAGAGCAGCACGGAGCCACGGTAGCGCCCCGCCGCAAGGGCCAGGTGATCCTGGGCCGAAATGCCACCATCCGGCCGCTGCCCGGCCGCTATGATGCACGCGAGCGAGCAGTGGGAGCGCTCTCGCATCCAGCTCGGGGACCAACACACCAGGAGACAGATCCATGCGGTTCGGACACTTCGACGACGAAGCGCGCGAGTACGTCATCACGACGCCTCACACGCCGTACCCGTGGATCAACTACCTGGGCTCGGAGCAGTTCTTCTCGCTCATCTCCCACCAGGCGGGCGGCTACTCCTTCTACCGCGACGCGCGCATGCGCCGCCTCACGCGCTACCGCTACAACAACATCCCCACCGACGCGGGCGGCCGCTACTTCTACGTCAACGACGGCGGGGACGTGTGGACCCCGTCCTGGCTGCCGGTCAAGGCGGACCTCGACTTCTTCGAGACGCGCCACGGCCTGGGCTACACCCAGATCACCGGCGAGCGCGGCGGGGTGCGCGTGCAGACCCTGTACTTCGTGCCGCTCGGCGAGAACGCCGAGGTCCAGAAGGTCACCGTCACCAACACCTCGGACGCCGCGAAGTCGCTCCGGCTCTTCTCCTTCGCCGAGTTCTGCCTCTGGAACGCGCAGGACGACCAGACCAACTACCAGCGCAACCTGTCGATCGGCGAGGTCGAGGTCGAGGTCGACTCCCCGCACGGCGCCGCGATCTACCACAAGACCGAGTACCGCGAGCGCCGCGACCACTTCGCCGTGTACGGCGTGAACGCCCCCGTGGTGGGCTTCGACACGGACCGCGACTCCTTCGTGGGCGCCTACAACTCCCTCGGCGAGGCGGCCGTGCCCCTCGCGGGGAAGAACACCGACTCGGTGGCCTCGGGCTGGTACCCGATCGCCTCGCACGGCCTCGAGCTCTCCCTCGAGCCGGGCGAGTCGCGCGAGTACGTCTTCGTGCTCGGCTACGTCGAGAACCCCGACGAGGAGAAGTGGGCCGACGACGCGAAGCAGGTCGTCAACAAGTCCCGCGCGCACGCGCTCCTGGGCCGCTTCGCGACGAGCGAGCAGGCCGACGCCGCCCTCGACGCCCTGCGCCAGTACTGGACCGAGCTGCTCTCGAAGTACTCGGTGAGCTCGGGCGACGAGAAGCTCGACCGGACCGTGAACATCTGGAACCAGTACCAGTGCATGGTCACCTTCAACATGTCGCGCTCGGCCTCCTACTTCGAGACCGGGATCGGGCGCGGCATGGGCTTCCGCGACTCGAACCAGGACCTCCTGGGCTTCGTGCACCTCGTGCCCGAGCGGGCCCGCGAGCGCATCATCGACATCGCCTCGACGCAGTTCCCCGACGGCTCGGCCTACCACCAGTACCAGCCGCTCACGAAGCGCGGGAACAACGACATCGGCTCGGGCTTCAACGACGACCCGCTGTGGCTCATCGCAGGGGTCGCGGGCTACCTGCGCGAGACGGGCGACTTCTCGATCCTCGACGAGCCCGTGCCCTTCGACAACGAGCCCGGCTCCGAGGTGCCGCTCTTCGAGCACCTGACGCGCTCCTTCGAGTTCACGGTCAACCACCGCGGCCCGCACGGCCTGCCGCTCATCGGCCGTGCCGACTGGAACGACTGCCTCAACCTCAACTGCTTCTCCACCACGCCCGGCGAGTCCTTCCAGACCACCGAGAACCAGGAGGGCGGGGTCGCCGAGTCGGTGTTCATCGCCGCGCAGTTCGTGCTCTACGGCGCGGACTACGCCGAGATCGCCGAGCGTCGCGGCCTGAGCGAGGTGGCCGCGAAGGCGCGCGCCGCGGTCGAGGAGATGCGCCAGGCGATCCTCGAGCACGGCTGGGACGGCAGCTGGTTCCTGCGGGCCTACGACTACTACGGCAACCCGATCGGCACGGACGCCCACCCCGAGGGCAAGATCTGGATCGAGCCGCAGGGCTTCGCCGTCATGGCCGGCGTCGGCCTCGGTTCCGGTCCCGAGGACACGGACGCCCCCGCGATCAAGGCCCTCGACTCGGCCTACGAGATGCTCGGCTCCGAGCACGGCCTCGTGCTCCAGTACCCCGCGTACACCACGTATCAGGTGCACATGGGCGAGGTCTCGACCTACCCGCCGGGCTACAAGGAGAACGGTGGCATCTTCTGCCACAACAACCCGTGGGTGATCATCGCCGAGACGGTCGTGGGCCGCGGCGAGCGCGCCTTCGACCTGTACAAGCGCATCACCCCGGCGTACCGCGAGGAGAAGTCCGAGGTGCACCGCCTCGAGCCCTACGTCTTCGCGCAGATGATCGCGGGCAAGCAGGCTCCGCGCCACGGCGAGGCCAAGAACTCCTGGCTCACCGGCACGGCCGCGTGGACCTTCGTCGCGGCGAGCCAGTACCTGCTGGGCGTGCGCCCGGGCTGGGACGGGCTGATCGTCGACCCGCAGATCGGTCCCGAGGTGCCCGAGTTCACGGTGCGCCGCGTGGCCCGCGGAGCGACCTACGAGATCACGGTGAGGAACTCCGGCACGCCCGGTGCTCGCGCGAGGCTCGTGGTGGACGGCCAGGCGATCGAGGGCAACGAGGTGCCCTACGCGCCGGCCGGTTCGGTGGTGCGAGTCGAGGCGACGCTCTAGTTCCCTCCAGGGAGGCCGGGTGGCGCGGAGCAGGGGGCCCCGCCACCCGGCCTTCCCCTTGCCCGGGGTCCCCCGCCCTTCCCCCGCTCAAGGTCCTCCACCCATCCCCCACCCAGGGCCCCCGCCCAGGGCCCTCCCGCCCACGGCGGGCCCCCACCGAGGGCCCT
>ENA-UOVV01001660-UOVV01001660.1-compost-metagenome-genome-assembly--contig:-NODE-1660-length-15258-cov-4.084457_pt1 | contig 15258 bp, 9 predicted proteins | sample MGYA00238155_ERZ761577 | MGnify/ENA primary metagenome ERZ761577 (study PRJEB28898, sample SAMN06268775) | compost metagenome | isolation source: Emeryville, CA | place: USA:Emeryville, CA | collected...
GCCGTCCAGTCGATGGCGGGCGGAGCGGGCGGCAGCCAGGCCTCGAGTTGGGCCAGCACGCCCATCGCCCGGTCCATCAGCGCCTGCAATCGATCTTCTGCCACGGAATTCTCCCGAATGTGATGCGGAAAGTATAATCTGGCTCTTTGCGGCCGCTTCCGGCGGGCGCCCATCAGCATCCGGGTCCGTCTTGAACTTCTCAGAACTGTTCGCTCCCATCGTGTCCGACATGCAGGCGGTCGATGCCGTCATCCGCGCCCGTCTGGATTCCGAAGTCGTCCTGATTCGCACCATCGGCGATTACATCGTCGGGGCCGGAGGCAAGCGCATGCGGCCAGCCATGGTGCTGCTGGTGGCAGGGGCGCTGGGCTACCGGGGCGACAACCACCACCGCCTTGCGGCCGTGGTCGAATTCATCCATACCGCCACGCTGCTGCACGACGACGTGGTCGACGAGTCCGACATGCGGCGCGGCCGCGAGACCGCCAATGCCGTGTTCGGCAATGCGGCCAGCGTGCTGGTGGGCGACTACCTGTATTCGCGTTCGTTCGAAATGATGGTCGAGTCCGATTCCATGGCCGCCATGGCGGTGCTGTCGGCGGCCACCACCATCATTGCCGAGGGCGAAGTCCTGCAATTGCTGAACGTGCACGACCCGGACGTGTCCCTGGACCGCTACCTGCAGGTCGTGCGCTACAAGACCGCCAAGCTGTTCGAGGCCGCCGCCCAGGTGGGGGCCATCATTTCAGGCGCGACGCCCGAACAGGAGGTCGCCGCGGCTGCCTACGGCCGCCACATCGGCACGGCCTTCCAGCTGATCGACGACGTGCTGGACTACAGTGGCGACGTCAAGGCCCTGGGCAAGAACGTGGGCGACGACCTGCGCGAAGGCAAGCCCACCCTGCCGCTGATCCGGGTCCTGGAAACCGGCACTCCCGAACAGCGCGGCCTGATCCGCAGCGCCATCGAGACCGGCGATGCCGACTTCGAGGCGGTGGCGCGCGCCATTCATGCCACCGATGCCCTGGATTACACCCGCCAGGCGGCCCGCGCCGAAGCCGACCTGGCCCGCGATGCGCTGTCCGCCTTCCCGGATTCCGTTTATCGGGAAACTCTGCTAAAATTCTGTGCTTTCGCGGTCGAGCGCGACCGTTGAAAGCTTCCCGCTGGCGGGCATTGGCCATGTTCATGGCCGCGTGATCCTGGGTCATTCCTGGGTCGTGTGTTCGCCTGGCAGCACCGTCGGGGTGTAGCTCAGCCTGGTAGAGTACTACGTTCGGGACGTAGGAGTCGCATGTTCGAATCATGTCACCCCGACCACTCTTTTTTTGAAGACGCACGGCCGCAAGCCGTGCGTTTTTGTTTTCGGGCGTGCGCTTTCCAGGCCCGTCGTGGCTTACGGTGCCGCCAGCCGCATCAGGCCGGCGCCGGCGCCGTCCTCGATCACCCAGACCGCGCCGTCGGGCGCCACGGCCACGTCGCGGATGCGCCGCCCCAGCGGCCATCGGTCCGCCTGGCGGGGTTTCCCGTCAGCCCCGAAGGCGACGCGTACCAGGCCTTCGGCGCGCAGGCCGCCGATCAGGGCCGACCCCCGCCATGCGGGAAAGGCCGCGCCCTGGTAGAACGCCAGGCCGGCCGGGGCGATCACCGGGGTCCAGTAGAGACTCGGCGCATCGAATTCCGGGCGGGTGGCATGCCGGGGAATGGGCCAGCCGCTGTACTGGTCCCCGTTCGAGACCTCGGGCCAGCCGTAATTCCCGCCGCGCCGGATGCGATTCAGTTCGTCGCCGCCGCGCGGCCCCATTTCGTGTTCCCAGAGCGTGCCGTCCGGCGCGAAGGCCAGGCCGTACGGATTGCGGTGGCCCGTGCTCCAGGTCAGCGCGCGGATCCCTTCCTGTCCGGCCATCGGGTTGTCCGGCGGCGCAGAGCCGTCCGGGTTCAGGCGCAGGATCTTGCCCCGGGCGGCGTCGGGGTCCTGGGCCGTGCCGGGTTCCATCCGGTCGCCGACCGCCAGGAACAGGTGCCGTCCGTCGGGCGAAAAGGCCATGATGCCGCCGGGCTGCCCGCCGCGGCTGGACGGCAGCTGGCGCCAGAGGGTTTCGATGTCCCGCAGGCGGGCGCGTCCACCGGACTCTTCCATGCGGGCGCGGGCCAGCGCCAGGACACCGCCGCCGTCCTCGGGCGCCACCCGGGTGAAATACAGCAGGGCGTCCCGGGCGAAGTCCGGCGAGATGGCCACGTCCAGCAGGCCGTTCTGGCCGTGGTCGTAGGCTTCCGGAACGTCCTCGATGGGAACCCTGGCCCCGTCCTGCGTGACCAGGAACATGCGGCCGGCCTTTTCCGTCAGGACCAGGCGGCCGTCGGGCAGAAAGGCGATCGCCCAGGGGCGATCGAAGCTGGCAACCCGCCGGATGGCGAACGTGGCATCGCCGCTCGCCGGGATGGGGCCGGCATTCTCGGGGGCGGCCGTTTCCGGCGCCGCGCAGCGGGCTCCGGCCGATGCCAGGGTCAGCAGCACGGCCAGCGCCAGCATGGCGGGTCGGGCGGAGCGGTTCGTCATTGCGGCATGCCTCCGGGATCGGCCGATCGGGATCCATCGTTCATTTATAGTCGCCGGATGCGCAGCCATCAAGAGATGCGCCGGGGTCTATACTGATTGGATCGCACGGCATCCCGCCCTCATTCCCTTCAATCTTCCGGTTTCGAACGATGACGACTTCCCCGTTGAATTCCCCCGCCTACCCCGATACCCGGCTCCTGATCGACAACCAGTGGGTCGATGCGGCCGATGGCCGGACTCTCGATGTACTCAACCCCGCCACCGGCCAGGTGATCGGCCGGGTGGCCCATGCCGGCATCCCTGACCTGGACCGTGCGCTGGCTGCCGCACAACGGGGTTTCGAAACCTGGCGCGATACGCCGGCGCATGAACGCGCGGCCCTGATGCGCCGCGCCGCTGCCTTGCTGCGCGAACGGGCCGAAGACATCGCCCGCCTGCTGACCATGGAACAAGGCAAGCCGCTGGCCGAGGCGCGGGCCGAGACGCTGGCCGGCGTCTCGCTCATCGAATGGTTCGCCGACGAGGGGCTGCGCGTCTATGGGCGCATCGTGCCGTCGCGCAATCTCTCGGCGCTGCAGCTGGTCGTCAAGGAACCGGTGGGGCCGGTGGCAGCCTTCACGCCCTGGAATTTCCCCATCAATCAGGTGGTGCGCAAGCTGGGCGCCGCATTGGCCACCGGTTGTTCCTTCCTGTGCAAGGCCCCCGAGGAAACCCCGGCTTCGCCGGCAGCGCTGCTGCAGACCTTCGTGGACGCGGGCCTGCCGCCGGGCGTGGTGGGCCTGGTGTACGGCAATCCGGCCGAGATTTCCGGCTACCTGATTCCGCATCCCGTCATCCGCAAGGTCACGTTCACCGGTTCCACGCAGGTGGGCAAGCAGCTGGCCGCGCTGGCGGGGGTCCACATGAAGCGGGTTTCCATGGAACTGGGCGGCCACGCGCCGGTGATCGTCGCCGAGGATGCCGACGTCGAGCTGGCGGCCAAGATATCCGCCGCCGGCAAGTTCCGCAATGCCGGGCAGGTGTGCATTTCTCCCACGCGCTTCCTGGTGCACCGCAGCCTGGTCGACGCGTTCTCCCAGGCCTTCGTGCGCCGCGCCGAATCCCTGAAGCTGGGGGACGGCCTGGCCGAGGGGACTACGCTTGGGCCGCTGGCCAATGCGCGCCGCGTCACGGCGATCAGCCAGGTGGTCGAGGACGCGCGTCGGCGTGGCGCCAAGATCCTGACGGGCGGCGAGCGCGTCGGCGATGCGGGCAATTTCTTCGCCCCGACCGTGATCTCGGGGCTCACCACCGAGGCCGATCTGTTCAACAACGAACCCTTCGGCCCGGTGGCGGGCATTCGCGCCTTCGATCACCTGGACGAAGCCATCACCGAGGCCAACCGCCTGGCCTACGGCCTGTCCGCCTATGCCTTCACCCGCTCGCTGGGCAATGTTCAGCAGCTGATGCGCCGGGTCGAGGCCGGCATGCTGTGGATCAATCAGCCGGCCACGCCTTCGGCCGAACTGCCGTTCGGCGGGGTGAAGGATTCGGGCTATGGCACGGAAGGCGGCCCCGAGGCGCTGGAGGCCTACCTGAACACCAAGGCGGTGTCGGCCGTGGGGATCTGACCGCGGGGCGGCAGGAAAAGGCATCCGGCGGCCTGCGCCGGCCGGATGCGGTGGGAATCGGGTGCTTCAGGCGTACGACACCAGCCCCTTGATCTTGTCCTGGTCGTAGCCCGACCAGGTGCCGTGGTCGGTCTCGACCACGGGGGCGCTGCGGTGGCCCAGGCCGATCAGGCGCTCGAGCTGATCCTGGTGCTGGGTCAGGTCCACGGTTTCATACTCGATGCCCAGGATGTCCATGTCGCGCTTGGTGAGTTCGCATTGCGGGCAGTTGGGCTTCGAATAGACGGTGATGGCCATGGCGGATCCTTTGTAGTTGTCGAGTTGGCGGGATGGGGCTGGGTCGCGGATTCAGAAACCGGGTTCAGAAATCCACGTCGAAGACTTCGTTCTCGTCGTCGCGCTTCATCACGCCGACTTTGTACTGGGCGGTGTCCTCTTCCTGATTGGATGCCTGGACCTTGCTCATGTTGAGCCAGCTTTCCATGTACTTCAGGGGGTTCTCGGTGATGATCGGGAAGGACACCTGGTCCTGGACGTTGAAGAACCGGGCCACGTCGGTGGCGCTGAAATGGACCCAGTCCTTCATCATCTGGCAGGTGACGCCGGTGAGTTCGCGGCCTTCCGAGAAGGCGTAGTCGGTCCAGGCGACCTCGCTGGCGGTGACCTCGTCGATCATCTGCACGATCTTGTCGCGGCATTGCGCGAAGGCGGTGCGGCCTCGTTCGGTCTTGAACATGGCGCGCAGCACTTCCTTGCCGTATTGGACGTGGACCTCGAATTCGTCCTGGGCGATCTTCTGGACGGCCTTGCCGATGGGCTGGAACAGGCCCGTGCCGTCGCAGATGCCGAAGGTCACGGCAAACGAGGCCAGGAACTGGATGCGTTCCATGCACAGCACGGCGACGATGAACAGATAGATCGCGTTGTAGGTTTCCTGGTCGTTCTCGCGCTGTCCGCGGGCGTAGTCGTAGCTGACCTCGAAGGCCTGGTTGAACACCTCGCTGACGACGCGCAGGCGGCTGATGGCTTCCTTGACCGAGAGGATCTCGTTGAGGATGTCGTCGGGGTTGTCGAAGCTGTTGCGGACGATTTCGGAATACGTCGCGGCGTGGACGATCTCGTTCTTGGTGATCTCCACCCAGCCGGACCAGGCTTCGCTGCTGGTGCAGACCGGGGCCAGCACGGCGGCGATGGAGCGCGATGCAACGCTGTCGGCTTCCCATTGCCACGCCAGCGTCTTCACCATCATGTCGTAGGTGTGGCGGTCGCAGGTCTTGAACTGCACGTTGCAGGTGGAATAGTCGAATTCGTTCTCGTCCCAGTCCTGGTTTTTCAGCGTCTTGTACAGCTTCCAGATCTCGGGATAGAACTTGTTGATCGTGTCGAACAGGCCCAGGTCCTGTCCCAGGATGATTTCCGGGAAGGTGTAGTCGGATTTTTCAGTGTTGAAGATCTTGGTCGGCAGGGCTTCTTGGGTCATTTTCGGATCGGCCAGAATGATGGGGCGGTCGTGGCCCCGGAACGGTGTCCGGGGCCGGGGCATGTGAGCGTGTCTTGCGGCGCTGGCGGGGCCTTACATCGTGCAGCTTTCGCAGACGATCTTCTCGTCCACGCCGTCATGGATGCTGCCGGCGTTGTCCAGCGTCTTGTCCGAAGCCACGTTCGAGTTGTAGTAGTAGCGGGTCTTCATGCCGTACTTCACCATGGTGAAGTAGTGGGTCAGCAGTTCCCGGCTGGAGACCTTGTCGTCGTCCTTGATGCGGCGCCACAGGTCGGCGGAAATCCCCTGGTCGGTGAATTTCTGGAACACCGCGTAGGCCTTGATCATGTCGACCTCGGAGATGTCCCAGGCCGACTGGTAGAAATAGGCCGGATTGTCGCTGTCGGGCGCGGCCCAGCGGATCGTGACCGAGCCGTCGGTCTTGTTCAGCGTGACGTCGCGCACGGGATACAGCGAGTTGGGCTTGCCCAGCGCCTTGGAGGACGATTCGCCCGGCATGTACGCCACCAGGCAGGAATGGCCGATGCCGCCGTTCTGCATGATCTCGGTGCGCAGAGCCTCCCAGTCGTAGCGGTAGCGGAAGTCGCCCAGCTCGTCGACGTTGCGGTTGTAGGTGTCGATCGGCAGCCAGCCATCGGGCCAGCGGGTCTTGTGCATCCAGGGTGCGACGCCGCGTTCCTTGCTGATGCGCAGCGAAGCCCGGATGGCGTGGTACATGTGGCGCTCGGCGATGCGGTGCAGTTCCTCGCGGCCCTCGTCGGTGTCGTAGCGCAGGCCTTTGCGGGCCATGTGGGTGGCCACCCCCATCAGACCCACGCCGGCGTTCATGCGGGCCTTGGCGGTGACGGCCACGTGGGGCAGCACGTAGTGCGAGTTGAGGATGCAGTAATCGATCATCTTCAACGTCAGGTACATCGCCTCCTGGTAGGTCTCGTCGTCGTCCTCGCCGATGGCGTCGTAGGCGATGGCACCCAGCGAGCACAGGGCGATCTCGGGCTCTTCATGGGTCTCGACGATGCGGGCGACACGGCCGCCCTTGCACGCGTCGTCGGGCAGGATGTCGTCGCCCGCCTTCAGTTCGCCGGCGAAGATGACGCGCGGCAGGGTGGAATCGGCGACCGCGACGGTCAGCCGCGCATTGAAATTGAAGGTCTGCGTCGTGCCGTCGGCCAGTTCGACCGTGATGTGGCCCACTTCCTTGTCGGAATACAGGTCGCGCATGTCCTGGTAGGGACGGTTCGGCTCGCTGATCTCCAGGCACAGGTTGCTGGAGTGGATGGGCTCCTTGAAGGGGGTGTGGCGGTTCATCTCGTCGATGTTGGCCAGGTAGGCCACCCCGGTTTCCAGCGCCTCGTTCAGCGAAGTCAGGATCAGGTCGCGCGGCTTGAAGTATTCCTTCTTGAAGGACGGGTCGCGCTCCAGGCGCTCGTATTCGCGCTTGAAGGCGGCCGAGTCCGGGCCGAAGAACAGCCGGGTGAGCTCGGGGGCGGTGCGCACGTTGAACGAGAAGGCCTCTTCGTTGCGGGCGACCTTTTCGGCGAAGAACTTGTTGGTGACCAGCGCATAGTGCAGGTCGCGGTTCTTTCGGTCCTCGGTGCTGCGCGGATTGCGCAGGTAGGCGATGACCTCGGCCTCGGGATCGAAGCCGGAATAGTAGGTGGTGCAGGCGCCGCCGCGGCCGGCCTGCATGTTGGCGTGCACGGCCTTGCCCAGGGATGCCAGGTAGGGCAGCTTGCCCTGGTGCTGGATCAGGCCGCCGCGCACGGGATCCCCCTTGCTGCGGGTGATCAGGTGGCTGCCGATGCCGGCCGAGGCTGCCGTCATGCGGTAGGCGATGTGGTCGCCGATGGCCAGGGATGCCTCGTTGTCGTCGACCACGTACAGGCAGCACGAGGCAAAGCCGCGCAGCTTCGTGCCCAGGTTCACGTAGTTGGGCGTGGGGGCCGAGATCCGCTTGGCGGAAAATTCCTTGTAGAAGCGCCGCACCAGATCGACCCGGCGCTCGGCGGGCTCGTTTTCCGACAGGGCCATGGCCATGCGCATGTAGACGAACTGCTGCGTTTCGTATTCCTGCCGGGTGACGCGGTTCTGCAGGCTGTACTTCTTGCGGATGTAATGCAGCGAGAAGTGCGGCGTGTCGTAGTCCTGCTCGTGGTCGATGAAGGACTCGATCTCGGCGTATTCGGCATCGGAGTAGTTCAGGCGCACCATCACCCCGTCGGCGATCATCCGGTCGTGCAGTTCCTTGACGGTGGGGATCTTCGGACCGTGGATGATCTTGTGCAGGTGGGACGCGTAGAGCCGGCCCGCCATCAGGTAGTAGGACCAGGTGCCCTTGTCCAGGCAGTTCTGGATCAGTTTTTCCTGCAGGTCGGCGGTGGAGACCGTCTCGGGCATGGTGCTGACGGCCTGCAGTACGATGCTGCTCCAGTCGACCTTCTGGCCCAGGTTGGCGGCGGCCCATCGGCCCCATCCGTTGAGCTTGCTGGGGATGTAGGGTTCGATGCGCCCATCACGCTTGACGATGTTCTTTATCACGGCCGGGTGTCCTTGGTGGTAGTGCTTTTAATTCTACATGTAGTGCGGTTGGAAATCATAAACACAATATATGGTATGGGCAAGCGTGGTTTCAATTTCTCCTCCTGAAACATCTTCGAGGTTTCAACTGCCCCTGCCGTCGTGGTACCCTGATTCGCTTCGGGGGTTTTTCAGCGGTCTTCCGGGCTGTGTGGCCCCCCTGGTTTCATCCCCCGGACGACACGGCCCGGGGTTCTGTGCGTCACCCCATGAATAGGCTCATCCGGCTGTTGGCTGCGTCGGTTCTGTTGCATGGCGCCGGTGGTATCGTGCCGGCGCGGGCCTGGCAGGCCGCCGGTTCCGATCCGGCGCTCATCGACCTGGCTCCCCAGCGCTATGCCGTTCCCGACGTGCCCCGCGACGTTCCGTCCGATGTGGCTCCGGACGCGGGGGCATCCGGCTCGGCGCCGGATTCCGGAATCCGCTACGACCTGCTGTTCCTGGACGGCCCCGCGGAAGGCTACCGCTACCGCCCGGACGGCGTCGGCCTGCGCTGGTTCGGCACGGCCGCCGATCCGGCCGAACCGCCGGACAGGTTCGGCTCGGTGCCTTCCTCCGGCCTGGATGCCTGGGCGTTGGGCGCACGGAATTGGCGCTACCGCAGTTCCGCCGGCTATCGCCTGACCCTGGGCAATACGGCGTCGGACGCTCCCGGCTGGGGGCGGTCCGTGCGTCTTGCCGGGGTGGGGCTGGCCCGGTCCGTTTCCCAGGATCGCCTGCCCGCGGGGGCCTGGGACTATGCCGTGACGGCCGGTGCCCTGGACGGCCAGGCAAGCCGTCCGGTGGCAGAAGGCGACCTGGCGTACGGGCCGGTCGCGGTCGATGCAACCACGCGCTACGCCCTGGACAACGATCTGATCCTCGCCTCGCGGCTGCAGCGCACCCTGGGCCTGACGGCCCTGGGCGTCGGCGGCGATTATTCCCTGGGAGACGCGGGCGCCTGGCGGTTCGGGGTGTCCGGGTCGCAGCGTCCGATGTCCCGGGGCTGGCGCCGCCAGCTGGGCTATACCCTGGGCTTGCGTCCGGGCTGGGACCTTTCCTGGGTGAATGCGCGGCAGGGAAACGGCTACGCCGACCTGGCCGCGTACGGCAGCGGCGACCCGGGCTGCGATTGCGTGAGCAATCAGTGGCAGCTGGACCTGGCGGCGGGGCGCTGGGGATCGTTCAGCGGTTCGTTCGAGCGGCGCGTGGACGCCGCGGGCGGCCTGGACGAGCGAGTCGGTCTGGCCCACGGCTTTCGCTATGGACCCCACCTGAGGGTGCGCCTGGAAACGAACCGCAACCTGACGTCCGGGGATTACGGCCTGGGCGCGCAGCTTTCCCTGCCGCTGGACTGGTAGGGCGGGCCGGCTCCCGGCCGGGGATCCTGGCTCAGTCCCGGCCGTCGATGTGATCCATGAAGACCCGGCACAGGGCTTCCATTCCGCGCCTGTCGTCGTCGTCGAAACGATCCGTGACGGGGCTGTCGACATCCCAGACGCCCAGCAGCGAGCCGTCCGCGCGCACCAGCGGCACCACGATTTCGGATTGCGAGGCGGAATCGCAGGGGATGTGCCCCGAGAACTGGCTGACGTCGCGGACGACCTGGGTCCGGCGGCTATCCGCCGCCGTGCCGCAGACGCCCGCGCCCAGTGCGATGCGGATGCAGGCGGGCTTGCCCTGGAAGGGGCCGACGACCAGTTCCTTGCCGTCGTACAGGTAGAAGCCGGCCCAGTTCAACTGCGGCAGGCTGTCGAACACCAGGGCGCTGAAGTTGGCCGCATTGGCGATCAGGTCGGGTTCGCCGGCGATCAGGCCGCGGGCCTGCGTGGCCAGGTCGGCGTAGTGTTCCGCCTTGCTGGCGTAGGTGCGGGGGGCGAATGTGAACATCGGGATTCCGGAAGAAGAACGGGATAGTGTTTCATTGTAGGGCGGGCCGCCGGGCGGCCGGCGCTTCGGTCCGTATCGCGACGGGTGCGCAGGCGGCGGGCCTTTTTTCGGCGTATTGGCCTGCGCCAGTTCCGTGTATATTCCTCCCCAGACGGCACTATTCCTGACGCCGGACATGAAACGCAGGGAGGCACGGATTGTCCGATTCTCGCGGCACAGGGCTGCGCACGGGATTATTCGACAGCCTTCAGGCGCGCCTGTTCCTGGCTGTCCTGATGGTCATCGTGCCGATCCTGTGCGGCCTGGGCTACTACGTCTGGCACCAATACCGGGGGTTGGTGACCAGCAGCGACCGTGCCGCCGAAAGCCTGGTCAGCGTGACGGCGGCCTACGACCGGGCGCTGATCAACGACGCGGGCGACGTGCTCCACACACTGGCGAATTCCCCCATCCTGCGCCAGGCGCGCTGGAGCGAATGCCGTGGGTACCTGGCGTCCCTGCTGACAAGCCTGCCGCGTTATCTGAACCTGGGCGTGACCGATGCGAACGGCTACCAGGTCTGCTCGGGGTTGCCCGATCCGGTCCCTCATGGCGTCTATCTCGGCGACCGGGCCTATTTCCGCAAGGCCATCCAGCAGGCCGAGGTCACCCTGGGCGGTTTCATCATCGGCCGGATGTCCAATCTGCCCACGCTGGTCCTGGCGGTGCGCGTGCCGGGGGATTCCGGCGTCAACAGCGGCGTGGTCTTCGGTGGCATGAACCTGGGCTACCTGCGCGCCGGCGCAGCCATCCCCGACTTGCTCCCGGGCGGGCGCCTGTGGATTCTGGACCGGGACGGCCATGTGCTGCAGAGCGTGCCGAACGACAGCAGTCATCTGGGCGAGCGGCTGGATGCCCACCCGGCCGGCGCGGCCGGCCTGTTGCGCACCATGTTCGACGACGACGACGGCCAGCGCTGGGCCGTGCTGTCCATGGCGGCCGGTCCCCGGGGGGATCCCTACGGGCTGTCCGTGCGCTACGAAGTGCCGGAATCGGTGCTCTACGCCGAGGCGCGTCATGCCCTGTGGGTCGGGGTGTTCGTCATCGTGCTGTTCCTGTGCGTGGCGGTGCTGGCGGCCTGGAACCTGATGCAGCTGGCCGCCGGGCGCAGCCTGGAACACCTGCGCGTGGCCGTGCGGCGGCTGGCGTCCCAGGATTTCTCCGGGCGCGTGGCCGACCAGTTGCAGGGGCGGGACTTGCGGGAAATCGGCCAGCAGTTCGACGACATGTCCGATGCGCTGCAGTCCTACCAGCGTTCCCTGGCGCAGTCCGAACAGAGCTACCGGCTGCTGTTCGAAAGCAGCCCCAACCCCATGCTGGTGCTGAGCCTGGACAGCGGCCGCTTCCTGACCGTCAACGACGAGGCGATGCGCCGCTATGGCTATGACCGGGACCAGTTCCTGCGGCTGACGCTCGAGGACCTGCGCATCGAGGTGCTCAAGGACCAGCCGGATACGGCCTTTTCCTACGAGCGCCATCGCCGCAAGGACGGCCAGCCCCTGCTCGTCGAAGTGCGCAGCCTGTCCTTGATGTTCACCGGGCAGATGGCCTATGTGCTGGTCGTGCGCGACCTGACCGAGCACGAAACGCTGAGCCGTGGACTGCAGGAACGCGAACGCCTGATCAGCCAGCTGATGGACGTCACGGCCGAGGCCATCTACGGGCTGGACGCGACGGGCTGCTGCATCTTCGCCAACCAGGCCTGCTCGCATCTGCTGGGATACGATCACCCCGACCAGCTGGTCGGGCAGCATTTCCACAGCCTGATCCATTACCAGCACGAAGACGGCCGCCCCTATCCCCTCGAGGCGTGCCGCATGCACCTGGCCCTGGCCGATGGCAAGGGCGTCCACGTGGACGACGAGGTCCTGTGGCGCCGCGACGGCACCTGCTTTCCTGTCGAATACTGGTCGTATCCCATCTGGCGGGACGGCCGGCTGGAGTTCTGCCTGGTCACTTTCCTGGACATCAGCGAACGGCGTGCGCAGCAGCGGGCGCTGGCCTACCAGGCCACCCACGACCCGCTGACGGGGCTGCTGAACCGGGGCGACATCCTGCGACGGCTGCAGGAGCGGTCAGAGCAGGATCCCGAAGCGCCCTGGACCCTGGTGATGTCCAACCTGGACGGCTTCAAGGAAGTCAACGAGGCGCTGGGGCATGATGCCGGAGACCGGCTGCTCCAGGAAGTCGCGCAGCGGCTGCAGGGGCTGCTGGGCGAGTCGTGCGTGCTGGCCCGGCTGGGCAGCGACGAATTCGCCTTCCTGCTGGACACGGGCGACGAGGATCGGGCGCAGGAACAAGTGCGTCCGATCCTCGTCGCGCTGCGCGATCCGTTCGCGCTGAACGATCTGCAGATCCGCATCAGCTGCAGCTTCGGCCTGGCGGCGCATCCCGGGCATGCCCGGGATCCGGACGAACTGATCCGTTGCGCCGACACGGCGATGCGCCGGGCCAAGCGCGACGGGCTGGGCATTGCCGTGTTCAATCCCCAGGACCGCGCCAGCGTCCACGACCGCCTGTTGCTGCGTGGGGAACTGCGCGCGGCACTGGCGCAGGGTCAGTTCCTGCTGCACCTGCAGCCCAAGATCTTCCTGAACGACGGCGCGCTGCCCTCGGGTGCGCCGATGGGCTTCGAGGCACTGGCCCGCTGGCAGCACCCCGAACGGGGGCTGATTCCTCCCGGCCGGTTCATTCCCGTCATCGAGGTCAGCGATCTGATCCACCCCTTCACGCTCTGGGTCGTGGACCAGGCCGTGGCCTGTTGCTCGCGGCTGCAGGCCGTCCGCCCCGGGGTCGGCATTGCCGTGAACGTCTCCACGCGGAACCTGCTGGACGATCATTTCCCCAGCCAGGTCCAGGAGGCCCTGTTGCGGCACGGCCTGGCGCCTGCGCTGCTGGAACTCGAGGTCACGGAAAGCGCGATCATGGCCGACCCCGCCAGGGCGCTGGCCACCCTGCACGCCCTGCACGCCCTGGGCGTACGCCTGTCGATCGACGATTTCGGTACCGGCTATTCCTCGTTCGCATACCTGAACCGGCTGCCGGTCGATGCGTTGAAGATCGACCAGTCCTTCGTGGCCGGCATGGCCGCCGACCAGGACATGCGCGCCATCGTGCATTCCATCATCGAGATGAGCCATACGCTGGGCCTGATGGTGATCGCCGAAGGCATCGAGACCCGGGAAACGCTGGACCAGTTGCGGGACATGGGCTGCGATGTCGGCCAGGGCTATCTGATCGGGCATCCCGATTCCGAGGCCAGTGCCGCGGCCTGGCTGCGCAGCCGCTGACGGCCCGCGCGACCTGTTGATGTGGTTCGGGTGATGCCGGCCGGAAACGTGGTATGAATCGGATATTCATGGGAAGCGGGGGCGGTGTGATGACGGGAAGGCTGGATGCGGCGGGTACGGATGCCGTGAACCAGAACGTGCAGGGGCTGATGGGGTTCCTGCGGGAATATCCGCCCTTCAACCTGATGGAGCCGCCGCAGGTGCGCCGGCTCGTCGAGCGGATGCGGCTGCGGTTCTACGAGGCAGGGCAGGAAATCGCGTCCCCGGGCGATGGCCCTGCCGGCGCATGGTATCTGATCCGCCAGGGCGCGGTCGAAGGCCGCCGCCCGCGCGCGCAGGCCTGGCCCGGCGCCGACGCGGAAGGCAGCGTTGCCGGCGCGGACGACAGTTTCACCCTGGGGCCGGCCGATGCGTTTCCGATGGCGGCGCTCCTGGAAGACCGGCCCACCCGCACGCGCTATCGCGCCCTGCAGGATACGTTCTGCCTGCAGATGGATCGTGCGGATTTCATCGAGATCCTGGAGCAATCGGAGCCCTTCCGCGCCTTTGCCCTGCGCGGCGCGAGCAGCCTGCTCGGCCGGCTGCACCAGCGCACGCGGCAGGAAGCCGCGGCGGTCCAGGGCGAAGGCTACGTCTTCGACCAGCCGCTGGCGTCGATCATGGCGCGCGATCCGGTGACCTGCACGCCCGGCCTGCCGCTGTCGCAGGCCGTGCGGCGGATGCACGAGCGCCGGGTGGGCAGCATCGTCGTCACGGACGAAGGCCTGCGCCCCGTGGGGATCTTCACCCTGCGCGACCTGCGGCGCGAGGTGGCGGGCGCGGCGATCCGGCTGGATGCGCCGATCGAAACCGTCATGACGCGCGCGCCCATGGGCCTGCCGCCCGACGCCACGGCGTTCGAGGCACTCCTGCTGATGGCGCGTCATCGCATCGGCCATCTGTGCGTCGTGCAGGCCGGGGCCCTGGCCGGTGTGGTGTCCGAGCGCGACCTGTTTGCCTTGCAGCGGGTCGGCATCGTGCATCTGGCCAGGGCGATGCGCCAGGCCGAGGACACCGAGGCGCTGCGGGCGCTGCGCGTGGACCTGTCGCGCACGGTCGCGGGCATGCTGGCGCACGGCGTCGATGCCTTGCAGGTGCTGCGGCTGATCGCGCAGATGAACGACCACGCCACGCATCGTGTGATCGAGCTGGCCTTGCGCGATCTGGGTGATCCCGGCGTGCCGTTTTCCTGGCTGGCGTTCGGCAGCGAGGGGCGGCGCGAACAGACGCTGCTGACGGACCAGGACAACGGCATGCTGTTCCAGGCGACGTCCGACGCCGAGGCGCGGGACGGACGCGAGGCGCTGCGGCCGCTGGCCGAGGAAATCAACCGGATGCTCGACCGATGCGGCCTGCCGCTGTGCCGGGGCAATGTCATGGCAGGGAATCCGGCCTTGCGGCTGTCGGCGCAGGAATGGGAACGCTGGTTCGCCGAGATCATCCGGCAGCCCACGCCCGAGCACATCCTCCAGGCGGTGATCTGCTTCGACCTGCGGCTGCTCTGGGGCCAGGACAATGGTTTCGGGGCGCTGAGCCGTTTCCTGCTGGACCAGGTGGCCGACAATCCCCAGTTCCAGCGGGTGCTGGCCGAAACGGCGCTGCGCAACCAGCCGCCGTCCGGCGGACTGTTCGAGATTGCGGGCGGCGCCTGGCGGACGGGCGCGGAGGGCTTCGACCTGAAGACCCAGGCCCTGACCCCGTTCGTGGATGCGGCCCGGGTGCTTGCCCTGTCCAGCGGCATCGCCGAAACGTCCACGGCGGGCCGCCTGCGGG
>ENA-UOVV01001661-UOVV01001661.1-compost-metagenome-genome-assembly--contig:-NODE-1661-length-15254-cov-22.691032_pt1 | contig 15254 bp, 12 predicted proteins | sample MGYA00238155_ERZ761577 | MGnify/ENA primary metagenome ERZ761577 (study PRJEB28898, sample SAMN06268775) | compost metagenome | isolation source: Emeryville, CA | place: USA:Emeryville, CA | collected...
TGTCGCCTGGGTGAAAGGTTCAGAACTTTGGGGAGGACGGGGTGAGCGTCGGCCGTCCCCCGGTGCTACGAACCGCAAGTCACCACACCCTGACGCTCCGAACCGATGACGCGACCAACACGCCGACGCCGACGCCGGTTTCGCGACCGCGTTGCGCGTGTCGCCTGGGTGAAAGGTTCAGAACTTTGGGGAGGACGGGGTGAGCGTCGGCCGGGGTGAGCGGCGAGGGCGCAGAGCAGCGGGGTGGGCGGCTAGGTCGCTCGTTCTGCGAGCATCTTGATGCCGAGCCGCATCTCCTCGGCCGTGAGGTAGAACGGCAAGCGGAAGCGGTCCGCGCCGAGGCCCGGCAGCACCTCGAACGCTGCACCGGCAGCGACAGGCGCACCCGCCTCGGCAGCACGCTCCGCAAACCGCGTCGCTCCCCCGCTGGGCAAGCGCACCCACAGCGCGGGACCACCGAGAGGGCGACGGTACTCCCAATCGAGGCCGTGCTCAGCGACGGCCTCATCGACGGCGTCGAGAGACTCCCGCATCGACGCGAGGCGCCACGCGAGCGTCTCGTCGTAGAACTCAGCGAGCAGCCTCGCAGCGATGCGCTGGAACAGGGACGGTGAGCCCAGGTCCATCGCGGCGCGGCGGTGACGCAGCTGCGCAGCGAGGGTCGCGTTCGTGTGAATCCAGCCGATGCGCAGTCCGCCCCAGAACACCTTTGACATGCCGCCAATGGTGAGCACAGCGGCGCCGCTGTTCATCGCCGCGAAGGGCTTTGGCGCGGTGCCGTCAATCGCGAGTTCGCCGATGGTCCGGTCATCGATGACCGTCGTGTTGGTCGCCGCCGCACCCTCAAGGAACGTGACAGCCTCGTGCTCCGTCATCGCGGTGCCCGTCGGGTTGTGGAAGGTCGTGAGGTAGGCGACATCCGGCCGCGCAGCGCGGAGGAGCTTGACCGAGGCAAGCGCGTCGAGGCCGCTCTCCGTCATCGGCAAGGCGAGCGGGCGCGAACCTGACGCGTGGACGGCATCGAAGACGCCGGGGTACGTGACCGATTCAAGAGCGACCGGCCGTTGCGACGTCGCCAGCATCGTGACGCCAAGCCAGATCGCCTGCTGAGCACCGGCGGTGATGACCACTTCTTCCGGCTTCGCCGGGATGCCCTGCCTGCGCAAGTGCTCGGTGACGGCAAGCACGAGGTCGCGGTGGCCAAGGGCCGAGTAGCCATTGCCCTGGATCGGGGCGCCCCCAAGGAACCCGACGGGGTCCACAAGAGCACGTGAGACGTGCGGCGCTGGCGGCGGCGATGCCGTGTTGAAAGCCACGATCGGTTCGTACTGTCCCGTGAGGATCTGCGCGAAACGCTCCTGAGGGCTGAGGCCCAGCACGCCGCGAGACCTGACACCCAGCGTCGGCGCTGCTCCCGGGTGGACTTCAAGCCAGCCCGCGTCGCGAAGTCGCTGGTATGCCGCCGTCACCGTGTTGCGGCTGAGGTGGAGATGCGCGGCGAGCGCGCGCTCCGAGGGCATCCGGGTGCCGTGCTCGAGCGAGCCCGCTTCCGCGAGCGCGACAATCGCGTTGGCGAGTTGAACGTAGAGCGGTCCCGTGCCGGTCTGCCAGTGGTCCAACACGTCCGACAATTGCTCGGCTGTGGTGCGCATACGGGCCAGCATGGCGGAAACTGGCACCACATGCACAGCGCCAGTTGGCCTCAAACTGGCGCTGGAACTCGGGAGCCAGTTGCTTCAGGCTCATCGTCATGACGGATCTCACCCGCGCGCGGAGCCACCCGGCGGCCCTCGACCGCTTGCGTACTCGCATCTCGCTCACCACCGAGGCAGCTCGCCGCGCCGGAGGCTACATCGCTGCCATGCCCCATCGGCCTATCGCGCCCTCCGCTGAGGCCGTTGCGGCTCTCGACGCGTTCCGCATCCCCATCCCGGATGAGCCACGCGATCCGCACGATGTGCTCCGCCAACTCGACGAACTCGGCTCGCCCGCCACAACGGTGCAGGCAGCCGGACGCTACTTCGGTTACGTCAACGGCGGCGTTGAGCCCGCGGCCGCAGCGGCGGCGATCCTCGCGGGAGCGTGGGATCAGAACGCGGCGCTGCCGGTCCAATCTCCCGTCGCCAGCGTGCTTGATGAGGTCGCAGCAGGGTGGATCGTCGATCTCCTGGGACTCCCGGCCGACGCCGTCGCCACCTTCACCTCCGGCGCCACCTTGGCCAACTTCACGGGCATCGTCACAGCACGGGACGCCTTGCTCGCTCGCGCTGGCTGGTCGGTCGAAGAGCAGGGCCTCGTCGGCGCACCGCCCATTCGCGTTGTCGTGGGCGAAGACGTTCACATCTCGGCGCTCAAATCGTTGCGTCTCGCCGGACTCGCGCCCGGCCTCGTGGAGCGGGTGCCATCGGATGAGACGGGTGCGATTCGCGCCGACCTCTTCCCGGATGACGTGGACGACCTCACGTTGGTGCTCCTCCAGGCGGGCAATGTCACCACTGGCGTCTCGGACCCCTTCGATCAGATCATCCCTGCGGCACGCGAACGTGGGGCGTGGGTCCACGTCGACGGCGCTTTCGGACTGTGGGCGGCCGCCTCGCCCTCCCGACGCCACCTCGTCACGGGGGTGGCGCATGCCGATTCGTGGGCCACTGACGCGCATAAGTGGCTGAATGCCCCCTACGACAGCGGCGTGGTCATCGTGCGCGAGCGCGACGACCTCTACCGGGCAATGGCGATGCACGCGCCCTATCTCGCCACGACCGATGCGCGTCCGCTCATGCACCTCAGCCCCCACATGTCGCAGCGCGCCCGTGGCGTCGAGACGTGGGCGCTGCTGGCAGCGAGGGGCCGCAGCGGCATCGCGAAGCTCGTTGACGACTCCTGCGACCTGGCGAAACGCTTTGCGCAGCGTCTCGCCGACGCGGGGGTTGAGGTCGTCGTGCCTCCCGTCCTCAACCAAGTTCCCGTCGCATTCGGAAGGCGTCCGGGCGAGCGGGGAGACGACGCGATCACCGATGCGGTCATCGCCGCGATCCAGTCCGAGGGCACGATGTGGGCGGGGGCGTCACTGTGGCGCGGCCAGCGCGTGCTGCGCCTCAGCGTCTCGGATGCGGCAACCACAGCGGACGACATCGACGCCTCTGCAGAGGCGATCCTCACCTGTTGGGAGTCAGTGCGCGCGAACCGCGAGTGAGAAGAGGTGGCATTTGCCGACTTCGTTCACATTCTGCCGTCGCTCGCCCACAACGGCGTGACGTGCTCCTTGTGCTGCTTCGCTATGGCCCCGCGGTGCCCCCAGTTCTAGGGTGACGCCATGACGACCTCCGCGCGGCCTCCCGTCGCCGAGGTCCTCATCTCGGCTGAGCTCGTCCAGCACCTCTTGGCGACGCAAGTGCCGGAGGCGCAACAGTTCGAACTGGGCGACCCTCACGTGGGCCGCGACGCTGTCGTCTGGCGCCTCGGCACCGACTGGGCGATCCGCCTCCCCCGACGCCAGCTTGCCGCCGATCGCCAACTGACAGAGCTCGATTGGCTCCCCCACCTCTCGGCTCGACTGCCTTTCCGCGCGCCGGTTCCCGTCCGGGTCGGGCGGCCGACGCAGCACTACCCCTGGCGCTGGAGCATCGTGCCGTGGGTGCCGGGCGCCCCGATGAATCACGCGCCCCTGTCATTGAACGGCGCCGCCCAGTTGGGATTCGCGTTGGCCGCGCTCCACTCTCCCGCACCGGCGCAGGCCCCGCGTCACCCGCGGTGGTCCCAACCGCTTCGCGCCCGCGCTGCTCGCACGGAAGATCGGCTCGTCACCCTAGGGCGGCGCACCGAAGTGGGGCCCTGGCGTCTCGACGTCGCCGCCGCATGCCGCATCTTCCAGGCCGGCACGACGCGTCCGGCTGGACCAGAACGGTGGTGTCACCTCGACCTGCGGGCCGAGCACATCATGACGGCAAACGGCTTGCTCTCCGGCATCATCGACTGGGGTGACGCCGCGGCCGCCGATCCGGCGAACGACATCGGCCAGGCCCTCGCAACAATCCCCGTCACGGCCTGGGATGCCTTCATCGCAGGGTACGGCGGCATTGACCCCGACACGTTCACACGGGCTCGCGCCGCCGCAGTCGAGTTTGCGGCGAGCCTTGCGCTCACCGGCAATCCTCACGATCTGTATGCGGGATGGGCCGGCCTTGCCGCGCTCGGCGTCGCTTACCGCGCGGACTAGCCTCCCCAGGCCAAACCCGTTCCGACATTAGGCTGAGCCCATGAGCACGGCAGTAGAGCGCGTCTATGTGGCACGGCTGGCCGGAACGAACGTCTTCGACCCCCTCGGAGACGCTGTGGGCCGCGTCCGTGACGTCGTCCTGCTCATGCGCAGAACCGGAGCCCCGTCCGCCGTTGGTCTCGTTGTCGAGGTGCCCGGGCGTCGGCGCGTGTTCCTGCCCCTCACTCGTGTCACGTCGATCGCGCCCGGCCAGGTCATCTGCACCGGCGTCGTCAACTTGCGCCGCTTTCAGGCGCGCGCCTCAGAGACCCTCGCAATCGGTGAGCTCTTCGACCGCTCCGTCACCCTCAAAGAGGACAAGGCGACTGCATACATCGAGGACATCGCGATCGAGCAGACCCGCGGCCGAACGTGGCAAGTGACGAAGCTGTATGTCCGCAAGGGCGAAAGGCGCCGCGGCGTTCTTGGCTTGTCTCGCCGTGGCGAGGCGCTCGTGGTCGACGTCGACGCCGTGACCGGCCTCGCGACTCGCGACACGATGCAGGGTGCGGCGCTCGTCATTCAGTCGTTTGCCGACTACAAGCCGGCCGACCTCGCGGCGGCCCTCATGGAGATGTCCCCTGCGCGGTCCGCTGAGATCGCCGCCGCGCTCGACGACGAGCGCTTGGCTGACGTTCTCGAAGAGCTTCCCGAGGAAGATCAGATCGCACTGCTCAGCACCCTTCGCCGGGATCGCGCCGCAGACGTCCTTGAGGTGATGGAAAGCGACGACGCCGCCGACCTCCTCGGCGATCTGCCGCCCACCCAGGCGCAGGAGCTTCTTGCGCTCATGGAGCCGGAGGACGCGCGCCGTGTGCGACAGCTCCTCGGCTACGAGGACGACTCTGCCGGTGGCCTCATGACGACCGATCCAGTGATCGTGGGCCCCGAGACGACCGTCGCCACGTGTTTGGCCCTCGTGCGCCGCCAGTCGCTGGCTCCTGCGCTCGCGACGATGGTCTTCGTTGTGAGGCCGCCGTTGGAGACGCCCACCGGTCGCTATATCGGCCTTGTCCACTTCCAGCGTCTCCTGCGTGAGCCTCCTCACGACTCCGTTGGCAACTATGTGGACCCGACGATCGCGCCGCTCAACCCGAAGGATCACCTGTCCGAGGTGGCGCGCCGCATGGCCGCCTACGACATCATGGCGCTGCCCGTTGTCGATGAGGATCACCACCTTGTCGGCGCGATCTCGATCGACGACGTTCTCGACCACCTGTTGCCAAGCGACTGGCGTGAACACGATCCAAGCGATCACCATGACAACCGTGCAGTGACTCAAAGCGATGGAGGCGAGGATGTCTGAAGGCCGCCTCGATCGTCCAAAGCGGGAGCGCGGCCTGTTTCGCAATCCGCTTCCCGGAGCGAAGCGTTCGGACCGCTTCGGACGCATCTCCGAAGGGATTGCGCGGTTCCTCGGCACCCCGCGCTTCCTCGTCTACCTCACGATCTTCTGCGTCGCCTGGCTCGTGTGGAACACGTGGGCGCCGGAGGACATGCGCTTCGACTCCTCCGAGTACGGCTACACCGTGCTCACCCTCATGCTCTCGCTGCAGGCCTCATACGCCGCTCCCCTCATCCTTCTTGCGCAGAACCGACAGGACGACCGTGACCGCGTCGCGGCCGAGCAGGACCGTCAACGTGCCGAGCGGTCGCTCGCCGATACCGAGTACCTCGCCCGCGAGGTTGCCGCGCTGCGACAGGCGCTCGGCGAGACTGCAACGCGCGACTTCGTCCGCTCCGAGCTGCGCGCGCTCCTCGAGGATCTGCGCGAAGACCTGCGTGACGATGACCGCGGTGAACACCGCGACGCCCGCTCGTCCTGAGTCCTGAGTCCGTCGCCTGGCCCCTTATCGGGTGCCTACGATGGACGCATGTCGACTGTTGAGCTCGTGACCGCTGCCCTGGCGAAGGTGATCGACCCCGAGATCCGCCGCCCTATCACCGAGATCGGCATGGTGCGCTCGGTTGATGTGTCCGGGGACGGCGCCGCCGTGATCGGCATCGACCTCACAACTCAGGGCTGTCCGATGCGGGACCGCATCACGAAGGACGTGGAAGCCGCAGCGGCAAGCGTTGACGGCGTGACGAGCGTCCGCGTCGACCTTGGGGTGATGACCGAGGAGCAGCGCCTCAATCTGCGCTCACAGCTGCGCGGAGGCAAGCCCGAGCCGATCATCCCCTTCACCCAACCGGGCAACCTCACCCGCGTCTACGCGATCGCGTCCGGCAAGGGCGGTGTCGGCAAGTCGACCGTGACCGCGAACCTCGCCGCAGCGATGGCGGCCGATGGTCTCAAGGTCGGTGTGCTCGATGCCGACATCTTCGGCTTCTCGATTCCCGGCATGCTCGGTGTCGAGGGGCAGCCCACCCGGCTCGACGACATGCTCCTGCCGCCCATCTCCCACGAGGTGAAGGCGGTGTCGATCGGCATGTTCGTGCCGGACGGCCAGCCCGTGGTGTGGCGCGGCCCGATGCTTCACCGGGCGCTCGAGCAGTTCCTTGCCGATGTGTTCTGGGGCGATCTCGACGTCCTCCTGCTCGACCTTCCCCCCGGCACCGGGGACATCGCGATCTCCGTCGCACAGCTCTTGCCGCACGCCGAGCTTGTCGTCGTGACGACGCCTCAGGCCGCAGCGGCAGGCGTCGCCGAACGCGCAGGATCGATCGCCACGCAGACCTCGCAGTCGGTCGTGGGCGTCATCGAGAACATGTCCTGGATGGAACAGCCCGACGGCAGCCGCCTCCACCTCTTTGGCGCCGGTGGCGGTCAGCAGGTGGCCGAGCGCCTCAGCGCGACGCTTGGCACCACCGTGCCGCTCCTGGGCCAGGTGCCGATTGACGTCGCACTGCGCGAAGGCGGAGACACGGGTGAACCTGTCGTCGTGTCCTCGCCAGAATCGCCGTCTGCTCAGGCCTTGCGCGCCGTCGCACGCACGCTCGGCAACCGCAGCCGCGGTCTTGCGGGACGCAACCTTGCTGTCACACCCGTATCGGGAGCGAAGCCCAGCGCCTAGTCTCGCCTCGCCCATCCGGCGATGATCGCCGCGACAACACCGGCGACAAGCGCACCCGTCGAGATCGTGGGCGTCGCAAGCGCGGTGAGCACAGCATCGTCCCAACCAAGGCCACCTGGCGTGCCCGATCCAAGCAGCGCCGCAACCCCGTTTGCCTCATCGATCGCCTCATTGACAAGGCCAGTGGTCGCCATCAGATGCGTGCCGATGGCCGCCGTGACGAGTGCCGTGGCCTGCGCCGCGTAGCCGCGCGACCTGTCGAGAGTGCGGACGGTGAATCCCACCGCGAATGCGACGAGCGCGCCGAGCATGACAAGGGCGAGAAGGACGTGCGAGTCCGGCACGAGGATCGACAGCGCGAGACCGACGACGACGGCGACGACGAGGGCGCCAAGCGCCACGCCCATCCGGTTGCGACGCATGCGTTCTAGCACGGATGGCGCTGGAACGTGCGAGGCCGGCTCATGCGCAGCCGCTGGAGGCGCAGGGGGCGCGGGTTCTGCGGGGACCTTGCTTGCCTTATCCGACGCGGCCATGGCGGCTCCTTCACGTTGTGACACACGCTGTCACGTCATCTTGTCACGACCGTCCAACAGAGTCACCACCAGGCGCTGGCACAATTGTCTGCATGGGACGCGACGCCGAAGCCGCCGAACCCCAATGGGTCGAGCCCTGGCCGCGTCATGAGGGGTCACGGCGGGCGCGAGACCTGCTGGTCTCTGCCTTCGAGCGCGACACCGATGTCGAGGCGTCAGCGCCGGGCCGGATCACCATCATCGGCGAGTACACCGATATCGGCGGCGGGCTCAGCCTGCCGACGGTCCTTCCACACCGCACCTATGTGGCCATCCACCGCCGGGACGACGACGTGGTGCGCATTGCACATGCTCCCCACGAGAGCTCTCCGGACGGGCCAGGCGTGTGGACCGGCTCCCTCGCCACCTTGTCCGAGCCACGGGACGGCGGGTGGTCGAGTTACCTCGCCGGCCCCCTATGGGCGCTGCAAGAGCGCGGCTATTCCGGGCCTGGACTCGATATCGCTGTCACCTCATGTGTGCCTTTCGGGGCGGGGGTGTCGTCACTTGTGTCTGCGACGGCCGCCGTCGCCATGGGCATCAACGCGGCATGGGGGCTCGGTCTGCCGACAGGCGCAGACGCATCCGATCTCGCGGACGTGTGCATCGATGTCGAGAACGACTTTGTCGGCGCTGCCACTGCGGGCCTCAGCCAACACACCATCGTGAGGTGTCGCGAAGGCGAGGCCCTCATGCTCGACTTCAGCGAGAGCCCTCCACGCGCTCAACCGTGCCCTCTCTACTTCCCGGAGTACGGGCTCACTCTGCTCATCGTCCACGCCGGTCCGCGTGCCGGGACACAAGTCGAGCTTGTGCGAAGCCGCGTCGAGGACATGCACAAGACATGCGACGCGCTTGGCCTTGGCAGTCTGCGTGAACTCCTCAGCCGCCCTGATGCGCGCCACCTCATCGACGCGTTGGAGGACCCACTCCTCCAACGTCGCGCTCGCCACTTCCTCACCGAGAATGAACGTGTCGAGATCATGCGGGATGAGTTCTCGGGCACCGGCCCCGCCCACGAGCGCTTTGTCGAGGCGGGCAAGGCGATGTACCGCTCTCATGCATCGCTCGACGCCAACATGGACGTGTCGAGCGCGGCTCTGAACCTGGCCGTCGAGACGGCCTTCCGCTCCGGTGCGCTCGGCGCACACATGGTGGGCGCGGGCATCGACAGCTCAGCGGTGGCACTTGTCCGCAGGGCGGCGGCGCCGTCCACCGCGCAGATGATCGATCGCGAGTTCATCGCTGCGGGACTTCCGCGCCCCGCATTCCTCATGCTCTAGCCGTCATCCCAGCGCGTATTCGACAACGAGCGGAGCGTGATCCGTCCAGCGCGCATCCCACGACGACTGCCGGTCGACGCGCGCCGCGACAGCGGCTTGAGCAAGAGCCGGGCTCGCGAACTGGTAGTCGATGCGCCAGCCGGAGTCGGTGTCAAAGGCCTTGCCCCGCATCGACCACCACGTGTACGGACCGTCCTGCACGCCCACAAGCGTGCGGTGCACATCCACCCAACCGGCCGCAATCCACCTGTCGAGGTACGCACGTTCCTCCGGCAAGAAGCCCGCAGACTTGAGGTTGCCCTTCCAGTTCTTGATGTCGTGCTGCGTGTGGGCAATGTTGATGTCACCCATGACCACCACGCGCTCAAAGTCGACGAGCAGCTGATCCATGCGAGCGGTCATCGCGTCGAGGTGCTCGTACTTGAGATCCATCTTGGGCGTGCCCGCCTCCCCCGAATGCACATAGACCGAGACCACGCGCACGGGCCCTTCGGGCGAATCGACAGTGGCCTCGACCCACCGACCCGTGTGAAGAGGCAGCGCCGCGACGCCGCCGAGCGCGGCGGCATCGATGAGGACATCCCGCATCGGGGTGCGGGACAAGAGGGCGACGCCAGCGCGGCCCTTCACATCACACGCGACCCGCTCAACGTGCCAGCCGTCAAAGGAACTGTCGACGATGTCATCCGGGGCGCGCACCTCTTGGAGCGCGATCACATCGGCCTCGACGCTGGCAAGCCACTCCTGCATGCCCTTTCGCAGGGCTGCACGTACTCCATTGACGTTGGCGGTGACGATACGCATGCGGTCACCCTACCGGCGCCCTCCGACGCTACTGAGCGATGCGCTCCGCACGCTCGACAACGTTCGCAAGGAGCATCGCTCGAGTCATGGGTCCGACCCCACCGGGGTTCGGCGAGTACCACGAGGCCTTGTCGCGAGCGTCGGCCGCGATGTCGCCGGCAACCTTCGCCTTTCCGGTCTCAGGATCGGTCACCCGGCTCACCCCGACGTCGATGAGCACAGCACCGTCCTTCACCATGTCAGCCGTCACGATGCCCGGCACGCCGGCTGCGGCGACGATGACATCGGCCTGACGGGTCAGCTCGGCAAGGTGCTGTGTCCCGGTGTGGCACAGCGTCACCGTTGCGTTGACGGCCCTGCGGGTGAGGATGAGGCCGATGCTGCGACCCACTGTGGTGCCACGGCCGATGACGACCACGTGCTTGCCGCGCAAGGACACCCCATGACGCTCGATGAGCTCGATGATGCCCTTCGGGGTGCACGGCAACGGGCTCTCGATCTCCTCGTTCACGCGTAGCACCAAGCGCCCCAGGTTGGTGGGGTGAAGGCCGTCCGCGTCCTTGTCAGGATCGATGAGCTCGAGAACGCGGTGCGTGTCGATGCCGTCGGGAAGCGGAAGCTGAACGATGAATCCCGTGCACTGTGGATTGTCATTGAGACGGCGCACAGCCGCTTCGAGCTCGTCCTGCGTTGCCGTCGCCGGGAGATCCTCGCGAATCGAGGAGATCCCCACCTCGGCGCAGTCCTTGTGCTTTCCCGCGACGTACCACGTCGAGCCCGGGTCCTCTCCCACGAGAATCGTGCCGAGGCCGGGGACGACGCCACGTTCGGCGAGCGCCGCCACCCGTGCCGTCAGCTCCGCCTTGATGGCAGCGGCTGTCGCCGTGCCGTCGAGTCGCTGAGCCATTACTGGGTGAGGCCCGGGTAGAGCGGGAAGTCGGCAGCCAGCTTCGCAACGCGTGCGCGCAAGGCATCGACATCGGCTCCGCCCTTGAGTGCCTGGGCGATGATGTCGGCGACCTCGGTGAACTCGTTCGCACCGAAGCCGCGGCTCGCAAGAGCCGGGGTGCCGATGCGGACACCGGAGGTGACCATCGGCGGGCGGGGGTCGAAAGGCACGGCATTGCGGTTGACCGTGATGCCCACCTCGTGGAGCAGGTCCTGCGCCTCCTGGCCGTTCATCTGCGAGTTGCGCAGGTCCGCGAGCACCAGGTGGACATCGGTGCCGCCGGTGACGACGTTGACGCCCGCCTCGATCGCGTCGGGAGCGGTGAGACGTTCGGCGACGATGCGCGCACCCTCCAGCACCCGCGCCTGACGCTCCTTGAACTCCTCGCCAGCTGCGACCTTGAGGGCGACGGCCTTGGCCGCGATGACGTGCATGAGCGGACCGCCCTGCTGACCAGGGAACACGGCGGAGTTCAGCTTCTTGGCCAGAGCGTCATCACGCGACAGGATGAGGCCGGAGCGAGGGCCGCCGATGGTCTTGTGGATCGTCGTCGAGACGACGTCCGAGTGCGGCACGGGGCTCGGGTGAAGGCCTGCCGCGACAAGGCCCGCGAAGTGCGCCATGTCGGTCCAGAGCGCCGCACCCACCTCGTCGGCGATCGAGCGGAAGGCCGCGAAGTCGAGGTGACGGGGGTAAGCCGACCAGCCCGCGATGATGACGTCAGGGCGCTCGGCGAGAGCCTGCTCGCGCACCCGATCCATCTCAATGCGGTGGGTCTGCTCATCAAGACCATAGGCCGCGACCTCGTAGAGCTTGCCGGAGAAGTTGAGCTTCATGCCGTGCGTGAGGTGACCACCGTGCGCGAGCGAGAGGCCCATGATCTTCTGGCCGGGATTGATGAGCGCGTGGAGCACCGCCGCATTGGCCGTTGCACCCGAATGCGGCTGAACGTTCGCATACGACGCACCAAAGAGGCTCTTGGCGCGATCGATTGCCAGTTCCTCGGCGATGTCGACGACTTCGCAGCCCCCGTAGTAGCGCTTGCCGGGGTATCCCTCGGCGTACTTGTTCGTCAGCACCGAGCCCTGTGCCTGGAGCACGGCGCGCGGCACGAAGTTCTCGGAGGCGATCATCTCGAGGTAATCGCGCTGGCGACCGAGCTCCTGCTCCAATACGGAGGCGATCTCAGGGTCGAGCTCAGCGAGGCTGGCGTTCATGATCTGCTGCGTGGCAGAGGAAGTCGCGGTGTCGGTCATCGCTGTCCTTCGCATCGGTCGGCGCGGGCGCCGAGGTGGAGTGTTCGGCGACCGTGGCCCAGGCGTACGACCGTGGTCTGACGCCACCACCGAGGCGGCACGTCGAGTCGCTCCCTCGCGGTGAACCGCGTGCGCCAGTCGCGACCCGGTCAGTGTATCTGAAACGTGGGGTCGGCTCTAGACCGCGCCAGCGTCGGCCGCAGTTTCTTAAGGTCCTGCAAAGTTAGCGTTGCCTGCCGATGGGGCCCGCGAGGGGCGAGGAGGTTTCATGCTGAATTTGTCGCCCCTTCGATCAGGGACGGCGCTCACGTCGCTTCGGCGCGCCCTCGCGCCGCGACGCATCGGAGCTGCGCCGGCACTCGTCGCCAAGGCGCTGCGCCGTCCGGGACGGCTGAGTGCGCGGGTGCTGTCGTCAGTGCCGATGTGGCTTCGCCTCAGTGGGCTCGTCGCGCTGCTTGTCATTCCGACGCTCGTCGCAGCGACCTTCTACCTCTCGGTGACGCGCGACCAGACGTCACTCAACTCGCTTGAGCGGGCCGGGCTGGAGGTGATCGAGCCTGCGCTTGTCGCGATGGGCACTGTGCTCACCGGGACGGAGCCCGACCTTGACGCGATCACGGCCGCCGTGGAAGCGCACCCCGAGCTGGAGGCCGATGAGTCGTGGGAAGCGCTCACCTCCCGTGCGATTGACGTGACGACGGAGGCCGGCAGGTCCTCGGTCGCGCTTCGCCTTCACACCTTCATCCAGGAGGTGGGCGACAGCTCGCGCCTCATCATGGATCCGTCGCTCGACGCCTACTACCTCATCGCGATCGTCGTCGTGCAGCTGCCGGAAGCGCTCGACGTCATCTCGGACGCCGCGGTGCCGACGACGAGCGCGTCGGCCTCTGGGAAGGTGACCATCCACTCCGCGACGCTGTCGTCGCTGGCCACCGCAATCCGCGCGAACGAGCAGACGGCGATCTCGTACACGTCGGATCGCCAGCTTCAGAGCGACCTTGGCCCGGTGGCATCGATTGCCGACGATCTGCGCGCCGCCGCCACCACCTTGGCGTCGATGTCGAACAGCACGGATGTGACGCTCGACCCCACGTCGGTCGGTCAGCGCGTCGCGGACTTCGCGCCGCAAGCCGTTGACGCGATCGAGCGGATCATCGACGACCGCAACTCCGGAGTGCAGGCGGGTGCGAACTTCGCCGTCACCACCGTCAGCTTGAGCCTCCTCGTCGCTCTGCTGTGGGCGGCCCTTGTCCTGCTCGCCACGCGGACGAATGTCAATGACCTGCTCAGCGCGATGTCGCGCCTGGCGAAGCGTGACCTCACCCAGTCGCGCGTGCCCACCGGCAAGGACGAGTTCGGTCGCCTCGGTGCTCAGCTCCAGACTGCGCGCCAGGATCTGGCCGACGCTTTTGCGGCTCTCGCACATCAGGCGCAGCGCGTCGCTGGCGCGTCGGAACAGGTGACGGCCACCACCGAGGTGGTGCACGGCTCTGCACGTGACACCCTGTCACTCACCCGCGAGACGGCATCTGAGGTGACGGGTGTTGAGCACCTTCTCGATGGCGTTGCCTCCTCCGGCCGGAGCCTCGACAGCGCCACCGATGACGTGACGCGAGGCATTCAGCGCGTCAACGACTCCGCGCAACGCGTCTACGACGAGATCGAGGCCGCTGTTGCCCGCGCCGAGGTCCTTGGCCACTCCTCGCAAGGCATAGCCGCGTCGGTCGAGGCGATCACCGCGATCGCCGCTCAAACCCGTCTGCTTGCCCTCAACGCCTCGATCGAGGCCGCTCGCGCAGGCGAGGCGGGCAAGGGATTCGCTGTCGTCGCCCAAGAGGTCGAAGTGCTGGCGAGTCAGTCCCGTGATGCGTCGGCCGCGATCGGCTCAGTGGCGGCTGAACAGCACGCGGAGATCACCACCGTGGTCGAGGCGCTGCGCCGTGCGCAGGTGGCCGTCAACGAGTCAGCCCAGGCGCATGACACGATGTCCGCTGCCGCGGTCCAGCAACGCGCATCGGTTGAGGAGATCTCTCAGTCGATCGGCGGCACCGTTGATGCCACCGCACGCATCACTGCGCAGGCTGAGCGGGTTGCGTCTGAGGCCGACGGCACCGCCACGACGATGCAGGAGCTGCGCGGCGCGGCAGAAGAGCTCGACGCGATTGCGAAGACTCTCGCCGGCCAGGTCAACCAGTTCCGCTTCTAGCGCCCGCTACTTCCAGGTGAAGGTGTCCTCGAAGCGGGAGGTGACGTCGTCCCACGCGTTGACCCACTCGCGCTCGTTGTAGACGTGCGCGGCAAAGTACTGGGACCCGCCCGCAGCGTCGTAGGCGCGCGGTGCCTGCGTCACGTAGTAGTTGTAGTGCTCAAGGCCAGGCGCCACGCACTCGATGACGTACGCCGGCTGACCGCCGAGGGTGAGCTGAGACGTCGACACCACCTCAACACCCTGCGTCGGCAGGAAGTCGTCCGCGATCGCCGTCGTGAGCGATTCGAGGTCCGTCGCTTCCCAGCGCTCGAGGGTGGCGTCGGCAATGCTCTCGACCGTGATCGCGGCGCCCACCCCTCCGCTGCCGAACAACTTGATGGTGTACGGATCGGACGACGACGTTTCCCACCACAGCTCGTGGGCAGCGTCGCAGATCTCGGGCTCACCCTGAAGAACCCACCATGGCGCGCCGTCGAAGGTGAAGCACGGGGTGTCGACGGCGGCGCCTTCGTAGATCCCGTCCCAGACGCCGCTCGGGTTCATTTCTGCGGCGTAGGCCTCATATGCGGTGTCATACGGCGACGCCGCAACACCCTCTTCCGTAGCAAACGACGGCGATGCAGCGTCGGACGCTACGACATCGTCCGGAATGTCGATGAGCTCCTCGATCGGACGATCCAGAATCGGGTCCTCATCTGCGGCTGCGAGGAAGCCCACCACCATGATGAAAGCGAACGTCGCCCCGATGAGGAAGCCGACCGATCCGGTGATGATGCCGGTGATCGACTTGCCCTCGAAGCCACCCTTGCGTGCGGCGACAAGGCCGAGGATGACAGCGAGCGGCCCCAGGACGACGCCTCCGACGCACGTGACGAGGGTGACGATGCCGATGACCATCGACGCCGT
>ENA-UOVV01001664-UOVV01001664.1-compost-metagenome-genome-assembly--contig:-NODE-1664-length-15200-cov-13.645758_pt1 | contig 15200 bp, 11 predicted proteins | sample MGYA00238155_ERZ761577 | MGnify/ENA primary metagenome ERZ761577 (study PRJEB28898, sample SAMN06268775) | compost metagenome | isolation source: Emeryville, CA | place: USA:Emeryville, CA | collected...
GCGAGCGCCGCGCGCAGCTCGGTGTAGTCCGCCCCGGCGCGCTCGGTGACTACTGCTCCCCGGCCGCGGCGCAGCTCGAGCAGGCCCTCGTCGCGCAGGTCCTGGAAGGCGCGCAGCACGGTGTGCACGTTGACGTCGAGGGAGCTGGCGAGCTCTCGAGCCGCGGGAAGTCGCTCGCCCGGGCTCAGCTCTCCCGAGGCGACCGCGCGGCGCACCTGGGAGGCGAGCTGCGCGAAGAGCGGCTCGGCGGCGCTGGGGTCGATGCGGAAAAGCACACTCCAATCCTAATTGTTTGAGTGTTACTAGAACAAGTGCCACGCTAGTCTCGCCCCTGTGCAGGAGATCTTCGACGCGCCCGGGCCCGAGGATCTGCTCGTCGTCCTCGCGCCTCTGGATCCCGAGCCGGTGCGCGCAGCGATGCTCGCCGAGGTCGACCGGCTCGTCGACTACGCGGACGCTGCCGAGTGGGACCGCCTCGTGCGCGCCTGCGAGACCCTCGCCGTCGTGGGCTGGGGAGAGCGCCCCGGCCTCGAGGCCCTCGCCGAGCGCTGGGTCAACGGCCGCTGGTACTCCGCACTGAAGCTCGCGGACTTCACCGTGGCGGGAGGCGAGCGCGAGTGGGACCAGCGCGGAGGGCTCCTCGTCCCCGAGGGCAGCGTCCCCCCGGGCGGCGAGCCGGGGGAGGGAGCCCGCTCCTCGCTCAGCAGCCAGCGCATCCACCTGCCCAAGAACCCCCTGCGGATCGTGCGCAGCGGCAACGCCCAGCGTGATGCCGAGCCCTTCCTCGCCGAGGCCGAGCGCCTGCGCGGAATGCTCGACCGCGCGCTCGCGGTCGACCTCGGTCCGGGCTTCGGGTACCTCGGTCTGACCCTCGCCCTCAGCCACGCCGACGCCGGCCCGGGGCTCGCGACCGAGTATGTGCTCTCCGAGGACGAGCTCGTCGAGAAGCCGGACGTGCGCAGCTTCGTGCGCCCCCGGCTCGACGTCGGACGCCTCGGAAAGCGTCAGGGGGAGACCGTGCTCCTCGTGACGCGCCACTTCACGACGGCGGAGGGCTCGGCACCTCTCGCCGAGCAGCGCGCGGGTCTCGCAGCGGACCTGCGCGAGGTGGTCGGGATCCTGGGCGCGAAGCTGCGCAGCAAGGCGCCCGAGTACCGCGTGGGCGAGCTCGCCGAAAAGCTCGACGAGGTCATCGAGGAGTGGCTCGCCTCGGAGCCCGAGGTCCCGCCGTCGGCGAGCCTGAGGTAGATCGGGCTCGATGTAGATCGGCCTCGTTGGAGGTCGGCCTAGATGTAGATCGCGGGGTCGTCCACGCTCGGGGACCACTCGGGCTTCGCCTGGCGGATCTTCGCCGGGACCCCCACCGCCACGGCGTCGGCAGGGACGTCGTGCACGACGACGGCGTTCGCGCCCACCTGCGCGCCGTCGCCGATCCACACCGGACCGAGCACCTTGGCGCCCGCGCCGATCACCACGTTGTTGCCGACCGTGGGGTGGCGCTTGCCCTTGCGCATCGTCTTCCCGCCCAGGGTCGAGCCGTGGAAGAGCAGGACGTCGTCGCCGATCACGGTGGTCTCGCCGATGACGACGCCCATGCCGTGGTCGATGAACAAGCGGCGCCCGATGCGCGCGCCGGGGTGGATCTCGATGCCTGTGAGGAAGCGGGCGAGCTGGGAGACGAGCCGCGCCGCGAGGCGGGCGGCCGGGTCGCGCCACAGCCAGTGCGCGACCCGGTACGCCCACACGGCGTGCAGACCGGGGTAGAGCAGGGCGACCTCGACGAGGCTGCGCGCCGCGGGGTCGCGCAGCTGCGCCGTGACGAGGTCCTCGCGCAGCGTCGCGAGGAAGCCCTGTCGGGATCCGGTCAGGTCAGGAAGCATGCGTCAGTCCAGAAGGTCCGCGTAGAGGATGGAGGAGAGGTAGCGCTCGCCGAAGGACGGGATGACGACGACGATCAGCTTGCCCGCGTTCTCGGGGCGCTTGCCGACCTCGATCGCGGCGTGCAGCGCAGCTCCGGAGGAGATGCCCACGAGCAGGCCCTCCTCGCGAGCGGCGCGGCGGGCCGTGGCGACGGCCGTCTCGGCGTCGACGTCGAAGACCTCGTCGTAGACCGAGGTGTCGAGGATCTCGGGCACGAAGTTCGCGCCGAGGCCCTGGATCTTGTGCGGGCCGGGCTGCCCGCCGTTGAGGATGGGCGACTCGGCGGGCTCGACGGCGATGATCTGCACCTCGGGCTTGCGCTCGCGCAGCACCTGGCCCACGCCCGTGATGGTGCCGCCCGTGCCGATGCCGGCCACGAAGATGTCGACCTCGCCGTCGGTGTCCGCCCAGATCTCCTCCGCCGTCGTGCTGCGGTGGATCGCGGGGTTGGCGGCGTTCGCGAACTGGCGCGCGAGGACGGCACCCGGACGCTCGGCGGCGATGCGCTCGGAGGCCTCGACCGCGCCGCGCATGCCCTCCGAGCCCGGGGTGAGGATGAGCTCGGCGCCGTAGGCGCGCAGCAGGGCCCGGCGCTCCTTGGACATCGTCTCGGGCATCGTCAGCACGACCTTGTAGCCGCGGGCCGCGCCCACGAAGGCCAGAGCGATGCCGGTGTTGCCGCTCGTCGCCTCGACGATCGTGCCGCCCGGGGGCAGCTCGCCGGAGGCCTCGGCCGCGTCGACGATCGAGACGCCGATGCGGTCCTTCACCGAGCTCGCAGGGTTGTAGAACTCGAGCTTCGCGGCGATCGTCGCGCCCACGCCCTCGGCGAGACGGTTGATGCGCACGAGAGGCGTGCGGCCGATGAGCTGGGTGGCGTCGTCGTAGATGCGTGCCATGGGGACGTCCTTAGGGAGAGAGCCCTCGGTCGAGGGAGGGTGCTGACAGGGTCAAGGCTGGCCACGCCTGGTTTGTTCCAGGGGAGGCTGGGGCGAGCGCTGGGGAGCCGGACGGCGGGGGAGAGCCAGCGCTCTACAGACAGCAGGCGCACGCGCAGCACTGCGCGTCGCACGGCACGGCGAGGACGGCGACGGCGGTGGCGCGGAAGGCCATGCTCGTGCTCCTCGATCGGTGTGCCGGGGCGGGAAGGGCCCGCCAGCTCGGCTCGACCGTACTCGCCGGTGCGCCAGGCGTGCAAGGCACGAGGGTGGCTCCCACCTGGGCAACAGCTCTCGAGCGGACCGGTCACGGCAGACGGAGGCGCTCGGGCAGGTGGACGTGGAACCACTGGTAGCCGAAGCCCTCGAGCGAGAGGGTCGCCGCGCCCTTCTCGTCGAGCTCGTGGATCTCGGGCGTGAGGAGTCCCTCGAGCCGGGAGCCCTCGGGGACCTCGAGGCGCAGCGTGACCTCGCGCGGGTCTGCGCCCAGGTTGTGGGCGGCCACGAGGATGCGGTCGTGCCACGCGACGCAGTGCGCGAGCACCTCGGGGTGCGGCTGGTCGAGCACCTCGAGGCGGCCGCGCCCGAGCTCGGGGTGCGAGCGGTAGGTCTGGGCGAGCAGGCGCACGAAGTTCCACAGGGAGTCCGGGTCGCGCATCTGGTCGTGGACGTTGACGAACTGCGGGCCGAAGCCGTCGGGGACCGGGCGTGCGACGAGCCGCGAGGGAGGTGCGGAGGAGAAGCCGCCGTTCTTCTCGGCGGACCACTGCATCGGGGTGCGCACCGCCATGCGCCCCTCGGCCTCGAGGTCCTCGCCCATGCCGATCTCCTCGCCGTAGAAGATCGCAGGGGTCCCGGGCAGGGAGAACAAGAGCGAGTACACGAGGCGGACGCGCCGCGGGTCACCACCCAACATGGGCGGCACGCGGCGCTTGAGCCCACGCCCGAAGATCTGCATGTGCTCCTCGGGGCCGAAGGCCGCGAAGACCTCCTCGCGCTCGGACTCGCTCAGCTTGTCGAGGGTGAGCTCGTCGTGGTTGCGCACGAAGGTCGCCCACTGGCAGTCCTCGGGGATCTCGGGGCGGTCGACGAGGGCCTTCGTCAGGGGGCGTGCGTCGCCGCGCGCGAGCGAGAGGTACATCTGCTGCATCGTGACGAAGTCGAACATCATGTGGAGCTGGTCGCCGTCGCCGAAGTACAGGACCTGCTCCTCGCGGGGCACGTTGACCTCGCCGAGCATGATCGCCTCGCCCCGCCGTCGGGACAGGAAGGCACGGATGTCCCTGAGGTGCTCGTGCGGCTCGGCCATCGCGTCGGCGTCCTTGCCCGTCATGCCCTCGTCCTCGAGGAAGAAGGGCACGGCGTCGACCCGGAATCCGTCGATCCCCAGCTGGAGCCAGAAGCCCACGACCTTCATGATCTCGTCGCGCACCGCGGGGTTCGCGACGTTGAGGTCGGGCTGGTGGGAGTAGAAGTGGTGCAGGTACCACTCGCCCGTGCGCTCGTCGAGGGTCCAGATGCCGTCCTCCTCGTCGGGGAAGACGGTCAGGTGCGAGGTGTCCGGCGGGGCGTCCGAGCGCCACACGTAGTAGTCGCGGAAGCGGTTGGTCTTCGAGCGGCGGGCCGCCTTGAACCACGGGTGCTGGTCCGAGGTGTGGTTGATGAGCAGGTCGACGATCACGCGGATCCCGCGGTCTTTCGCGGTGCGGATGAGCTCGACGACGTCGCCGTGGCTGCCCAGGCGCGGGTCGACGCCGTAGAAGTCCATGACGTCGTAGCCGTCGTCGCGGTCCGGCGTCGGGTAGAAGGGCATGAGCCACAGGCAGGTGACCCCGAGCTGGGCGAGGTAGTCGATCCGGTCGACGAGGCCGGACACGTCGCCCACGCCGTCGTCGTCGGAGTCGAAGAAGGTCTCGACGTCGAGGCAGTAGATGACGGCGGTCTTCCACCACTGGTCGGAGGTCTCGGTCATGCGCGTCATGGCCAGGGCTCCCTGAGGCTCGGAGTTCCCTGTGTACCTGCTCGCGCTCGCGGCGGCATCCGGAAGGGAGCGCCCCCCGGTCGGTGCGAGGCGGCGATCAGGCCGGGCGGTAGCGCACGGCGACGACGCCGGAGGACAGCTCGTTGCGCTCGAGGAGCTGGAGCTCGAGGCGCTCGCGGGAACCCGCGAAGAGGTACGGACCGTGGCCCGCGACCACGGGGTGGATCAGGAAGAGCAGCTCGTCGACGAGCCCGAGGTCCAGCAGGGCACGGGGGAGGGTGGCGCCCCCGGTGACCAGGTCCGCGCCAGGCTGCTCCTTGAGCCGGCGCACCTCGGTGGCCAGGTCTCCGCGCACGAGCTCGGCGTTCCAGTCGACCTTCTCGAGGGTGCTCGAGACGACGAGCTTCGCCATGGGGTCCATGACCTCGGCGAAGGCGACGTCGTCGGTGTTCATCCAGTCCGGCCACTCACCGGTCTCGGGGCGGCGCCAGGCGGACCGCATCATCTCGAAGGTGGTGCGTCCGTAGAGGAGAGCGCCGCCGCTCGCGAGCTCGGAGGTCCACACGCTCATCGACTCGTGGTCCGGCAAGAGACCCGCCTCGTGGTGCACGCACCCGTCGAGGGTGACGTTGATGCCGAAGCGCAGCTGCCGCATGGCGGTCCTCTTCCTCGAGGTGTCAGCCGCGGAGGGCTGACGTGGAGCGGGCGACGGGAATCGAACCCGCACCACCAGTTTGGAAGACTGGGGCTCTACCATTGAGCTACGCCCGCGAGACCCGCCGCCGAGGCCGCGGGACCGCCGGACAGCCTAGCGCGTCCGCCCGGGACGCAGCCCCAGGAGGCGGAGGGCCGGCCAGTAGACTCGCCGCTGACCGGGATGTGGCGCAGCTTGGTAGCGCACCTGCTTTGGGAGCAGGGGGTCGCAGGTTCGAATCCTGTCATCCCGACGCTCACGAACCCCTGGCACCCGCGGGTGCCGGGGGTTTGTCGCTTTCAGGCGATCACAACTTTCGGAGAACTTTCGGTAGTTGAGGTTCCGAAGCTCTCGTCTTCTTTGCGCAGACCGGCTACCGTCGGCTCCTACACCGGCTTGTCCCTGGGTGATGCGCAAAGGAGCGTAGATGAGTTTCCTCAGAAGTCGACGAAAGTCGCGCGAAACTATCGGGATCACAGGGGCGGCGGCGCTCCTCGTGAGCCCGCTCGTCCTCGCCACGACGGCAGCCCCTGCCGCGGCGGACGATCCTGCCCCGGAGGTCGTGCTCTCGACGGACTTCGAGGACGCCTCCTGGGAAGACGTCTGGCTGACTTCAGGCGACGTCGAGCCCGAGGTCGTCAACGACGACGGGAACCAGGTCGTCAAGATCGCTGGTCGCGTGAACGACTTTGACGGCATTCAGACGAATCCCGCGACCGTGTCCTTCGATCACGACGTCGTCTACACCTTCTCGGCAAAGGTGAAGGTTGACGAGAGCGCCGGTGGGGCCGTCGAGATGCGAGCCGTGCGCAAGGTCTCCACTGGCCCGGAGACAGCGGACTACGCATGGGTGGGCAACACGGTGGTCGGTACCGACTGGACCGAGATCAACGGCACCTTCACGCTGCCGGTTGGCGCGGACGCGTCCACGGCGCTCGTGTACTTCGGGACGGGCGACGGGGCTGCCTCGGCGTACACCTACTACATCGACGACGTGCTCATCACGCGGCCGGCCGCCGGTCCCGTGACGCTCCTGTCCTCCAACTTCGAGGACGGCGAGGTCTCTCCCTGGGTGGCTCGCGACGAGGGGAACGTCGAGCTCGCGGTCACCGAAGAGGGCCACGAGAGCTCGCGCTCCCTCAAGGTGTCGGGCCGCGAGAGCGGCTGGCACGGTACCGCGATCGAGGTGGACGAGCTCTTCACCGCCGGGACCTACACCGTCACCGCCTGGGTCAAGCTGCCCGCAGGCTCGGAGGGCACGACCGGGATCAACCTCGGTGTGAACCAGCCGGGCGCCTCGAACGAGTACCCGTGGATCAGCTCGCGCGAGACCGTCGGTGCTGACGAGTGGGTCCAGCTGAGCGGCACGTACACGGTCGACCCGAGCTTCCCGCCGACGGTCCTGTACGTCGAGGCGGAGAGCGCGACGGCCGAGCTCTTGGTCGACGACGTCCTCGTCCTCGGCCCGGCGGGCGGCCCGCCCGTCGTCGAGTTCGAGCAGACCTTCGACTTCGAGGACGCGACCCTCCAGGGCTGGACCGCGCGCGCGACCGGCGAGGGTGCGCCCACCGTCGACGTCACCGACGCGGAGGCCTTCGAGGGCACCTACGCCGCGATCGTCACCGACCGCGTCCACCAGGGCCAGGGCATCGGCTTCGACGTGTCGAGCATCTTCGAGGCAGGCGTCACCTACGACATCACGGCTCACCTGAAGTTCGCCGAGGGCGAGGAGCCCGGCAACATCTCCCTGACCCTGCAGTCCCAGACGGGCACCGCCGACCCGTCCTTCGGCACGGTCGGCACCTTCGACACCGTGTCGAACAGCGCGTGGGTCGAGGTCACCGGTGCGCTCACCATGCCCACCGCCGACTCCGCCTACCTGTACTTCGAGACGGAGTGGGCGCAGGGCGAGGCGGGCAACACCTCGAGCTTCCTCGTGGACCACGTGGTGTTCAAGTCGCGAGTCCCCTCGCCGATCCAGGACCTCACGCCGCTCAAGGACACGGTCGACTTCCCCATGGGCATCGCGATCGACTCTCGAGAGACCCTCGGTGCGCCTGCGGAGCTGCTGCTCAAGCACTTCAACCAGGTCACGCCTGAGAACCACATGAAGCCTGAGGCGTTCTACTCCGCGCCCTGGGAGTTCCAGGTCCACCCGCAGGCGATCGAGATCGCCGACTTCGCCCAGGCCAACGGCCTGCGCCTCTACGGCCACGTGCTCGTGTGGCACAGCCAGACGCCCGACTGGTTCTTCCAGGACGAGGAGGGCCAGTGGCTCACGAGCAGCGAGGAGGACAAGCAGGAGATGCGCGAGCGCATGCGCACGCACATCTTCAAGGTCGCCGAGGCCTTCGCGGACCTCTACGGCCCCTACGGCTCGCCCACGAACCCCTTCGCGGCGTGGGACGTCATCAACGAGGTCGTGGACGACGGCACCGCCTACGAGGACGGTCTGCGTCGCAGCTACTGGTACCAGATCCTCGGCGAGGAGTTCATCCACCTGTCCTTCAAGTACGCGGACGAGGCCTTCAACCAGGAGTTCGCCGCGGAGGGTTCGGACCGTCCGGTCAAGCTGTTCATCAACGACTACAACACCGAGCAGTACTCCAAGCAGGACCGCTACGCGGCGCTCGTCGACCGGCTCCTGGCCAACCCCGAGGCTCCGATCGACGGCGTGGGGCACCAGTTCCACGTGAGCCTCGCCCAGCCCACCAACACCCTCGAGGACGCGATCAAGCGCTTCCAGGACAAGGGGCTGGTCCAGGCCGTCACCGAGCTCGACGTCACCGTGCTCGCAGACACGCAGGCGCAGATCGTCGAGCAGGGCCACTACTACAAGCGAGCCTTCGACATCTTCCGCACCTACGCGGACGAGCTCGAGGCCGTGACGGTGTGGGGCCTGAACGACGGTCGCAGCTGGCGCTCCTCGGGCAAGCCCCTGCTCTTCGACGACTCCCTGCAGGCCAAGCCGGCCTACTTCGGGGCCGCCGGGGGCGAGGACCTGCCGCCCATCATCCGTTCGGCGAACGTGTTCGCCGCGGACGTCACGTCCGCCACGACGCCTCCGGGCGACGGGGAGTGGGACAAGCTCCGCCTCCTCGAGGTGGGCACCAAGGCGGGCTTCCAGGCGCGCTGGTCCGCAGACCAGCTGACGGTCTACGTCGAGGTCGAGGACACGACCGCAGGTGCCGACGCGATCGAGCTCCAGCTCGGTGCTCAGACGGTCACCTTCAACCGTGACGGCTCGGGCGACGTCGACGGCGTCGTCACCGAGACGCCCTCGGGCTACGCGGCCGTCATCGACCTGCCGCTGCCCACGCCGGCCACGCAGGGCTCGACCCTCGAGCTCGACGTGCGCGTCGTGGACGACGGGGCGAAGGCCGGCTGGAACAGCGAGGGCCAAGTAGGCGTGCTCTCGCTCGTCGAACCGCTCTCGTACGTCGAGGTCCCCGAGATCGCGACGGCACCGACGATCGACGGCGAGATCGACGCGGCCTGGGCCACGGCGAACCCGGTGACCACGGCGAAGCGCACCGAGGGATCTGCCTCGGGCGCCAAGGCCGAGGTCAGGACGCTCTGGAAGGGGCAGACGCTCTACGTCCTGATGAACGTCACCGACCCCGTCGTCGACACCTCGCACTCCGACCCCTGGGGCCAGGACTCTGTCGAGATCTACGTCGACGCCGGCAACTTCAAGGCCGGCGGCTTCCGCTACGACGACACCCAGATCCGCGTCAACGCGGACAACGTGGTCTCGTTCGGCACGGGAGACGAGACCTTCCAGCGCAACCGCGTGGTCAGCGCGACCCAGCGCACGGCCACCGGGTGGGTCGCCGAGGTGGCGATCGACCTGCTGACCTACAGCGGTCTGGGCACCTTCCACGGCCTGGACTTCCAGGTCAACGACGGCGCTCCGAGCTCCGCTCGTCAGGCGGTGCACAACTGGGCCGACCCGACCGGGACCGGTTACCAGAGCACTGCGCGCTGGGGCGTCGGCAAGCTCGTCGGCCCGAACGAGGTCGAGGAGCCCGAGGAGCCGGCCAAGGTCGCGCCGAAGATCACGCTGCAGCCCAAGAGCGTGGTCGGCAAGCTCGGCAAGACCGTGACGCTCAAGGCCGCAGCCTCGGGCACGCCGAAGCCGATCATCCAGTGGCAGCAGCGTGCGAAGGGTGCCAGCTCGTGGAAGACCGTCAAGGGCGCGAGCAGCACCTCGCTGAAGGTGAAGGTCACGAAGAAGGGTGACGGCACCTCCTACCGGGCCGTGTTCACCAACGCCGCAGGCAAGGCCACGACGAAGGCTGCCAAGGTCACCGTCAAGCCGGTCAAGGCGAAGGTCACCAAGCACCCGAAGTCGGCCAAGAAGGTCAAGGCAGGCAAGAAGGTCCGCCTGACCGCCAAGGCCAAGGGTGCCTACCCCGCCGCGAAGGTGAGCTGGGAGCAGCTCAAGCCCGGGGCGAAGAAGTGGACGAAGGTCAAGGGCGCCAAGAAGACGTCCCTGATCGTCGTGGCAAGCCACAAGACCCACGGCGTGAAGTACCGGGCGGTGTTCACGAACAAGGCAGGCTCGGTGCGCACGAAGGCCGCCAAGGTCACCGTGCGGGCGGGCAAGCCGGCCTTCGTGGCCCAGCCCAAGAACGCCTCGGTCAAGGCCGGCAAGAGGGCGAGCTTCACCGCCGAGGTGGCGGCGAGCCCGAAGGCCAGGCTCCAGTGGTACTCCAAGGCCCCCGGCTCGACGACCTGGGTCGCCGTGAAGGGAGCCAAGAAGTCCACGCTCACGGTGCGCTCCTCCTCCGTGCGCAGCGGCACGACGTTCACGCTCATCGCGAGCAACGCGAAGGGCTGGACGGCGAGCAAGGTCGTACGGCTCACCGTGAAGCGCTGACCGACCTCGCGTCGGTGGCCGGAGGGCCCCTCTCCTGGACCTGGTCCGGGGGAGGGGCCCTCCCTCGTCCCCAGGATCCCCGGGGCGCGCGGCGGCTGCCCGCCGTCGTGCCGTAGGATTGACAGGTTGCGCGAGCGGCCGGACCGGCCCCGCCGCCGGGCCGGTCACCGGCACCCACCGAACCACCAGGAGAACACCCAGTGAAGAGCGCCGTCGAGACGCTGGACGCCACCAAGGTCAAGCTCACCGTCGAGGTGAGCCCCGAGGACCTGGCGCCGAGCATGAAGCACGCCTACGAGCACATCGCCTCGCAGGTGCAGATCCCGGGCTTCCGCAAGGGCAAGGTCCCCCCGCGCATCATCGACCAGCGCGTCGGCAAGGGTGCCGTCATCGAGCACGCGATCAACGACGGCATGGGCGAGTTCTACCGTCAGGCGGTCGTCGAGAACGAGCTGCGCCCCCTCGGCGAGCCCAAGATCGAGGTCACCAAGGTCCCCGACCCCGCCGAGGACGCCGGCGAGCTGCACTTCACCGTCGAGGTCGAGGTGCGCCCCGAGATCACGCTGCCGGCCCTCGACTCCCTCGAGGTCGTCGTCCCCTCCGCCCAGGTGAGCGAGGAGGACGTGCAGGCCCAGCTCGACCAGCTCCGTGAGCGCTTCGGCACCCTCGTGGGCGTCGACCGTCCTGCCGAGAAGGGCGACTACGTCGTCATCGACCTGCGCGCGACGATCGACGGCGAGGAGGTCGACGCGGTCTCCGGCATCTCCTACGAGATCGGCTCCGGCTCGATGCTCGAGGGCCTGGACGAGGCCCTCGAGGGTCTCTCGGCGGGCGAGTCCACGACCTTCCGCTCGGCCCTCGCGGGCGGCGAGCGTGCCGGCGAGGAGGCCGAGGTCTCCGTCACCGCGACCGCCGTCAAGTCGCGCGACCTCCCGGCCGCCGACGACGACTTCGCGCAGCTCGCGAGCGAGTTCGACACTCTCGCCGAGCTCCTCGAGGACCTGCGCCAGCAGGCCGGCCAGCGCGCCGTCTTCACGCAGGCCAACTCCGCGGGCGACGTGCTCGTCAACGCGATCCTCGAGGCCGTCGAGGTGCCCGTCCCGCAGGGCGTCGTCGAGGCCGAGGTGCACCGTCACCTCGAGGGCGAGGGTCGTCTCGAGGACGAGGTCCACCGCGAGGAGGTCACGAACGAGGCCAACGACACCCTGCGCCGTCAGATCGTGCTCGACACCCTCGTGGACGAGCTCGACGTGACGATCGGCCAGCAGGAGCTCGTCGACTTCCTCGTCAACGCCTCGCGCCGCTACGGCATGGACCCGAACACCTTCATCAAGACGGTCGACGAGTCCGGCCAGATCCCCGCGATGGTCGCCGAGGCCGCGCGCTCCAAGGCCGTCGTCGTCGCCCTGCGCCGCGTCGAGGTCAAGGACGCCGACGGCAACCTCGTCGACCTGTCGGCCTTCATCGGCTCGGACGCCGAGGACGAGGCTGCGGAGGCTTCCGAGGAGAGCTGAGCTCCCTGACGACCCGCGTCACGAAGGCCCTGCCCCTCCGGGCGGGGCCTTCGTCGTGGACGGCGCTGCGCCGACAGCGAAAACGGGCCCTGCGAGGACGAACACCAGGCCCTGCTCGCGTTAGGGTCACCGAGAACGATGGAGCGGGAGGGCCGGCGAGGTCCCCGCGAGCAGAGGCGAAGGAGCAGACGGTGCACGAGAACTTCCCGCAGGGCCGGGGCGAGGGTGCAGGCCTCGGCCTGAACGACAGCATCTACAACCGCCTGCTGCGCGAACGCATCATCTGGCTCGGCTCCGAGGTGCGCGACGAGAACGCGAACGCCATCTGCGCGCAGATGATGCTCCTCGCCGCAGAGGACCCGACGAAGGACATCTTCCTGTACATCAACTCGCCCGGCGGCTCGATCACCGCAGGCATGGCGATCTACGACACGATGCAGTACATCGAGCCCGACGTCGCCACGGTCGCCGTCGGCATGGCCGCCTCGATGGGGCAGTTCCTGCTCTCCTCGGGAGCGAAGGGCAAGCGCTACGCGACGCCGCACGCGCGAGTCATGATGCACCAGCCCTCCTCGGGCATCGGCGGCACCGCGACGGACGTGCGCATCCACGCCGAGCTCATCATGCACATGAAGAAGGTGCTCGCCGAGCTCATCGCCGAGCAGACCGGCAAGACGGTCGAGCAGATCCACGCCGACTCGGACCGCGACTCGTGGTTCACGGCGCAGGAGGCCCTCGAGTACGGCTTCGTCGACCACGTCGTGAAGTACGCCAAGAACGTGTCCGGGGGCGGCAAGGCCTGAGGCCTGCCGGGAAGATTCAAGGAGAACCAGTGAGCACCGAGTCCCAGTTCGTCTCCCGCGCCGCCCGTCTCGCCGGCGGCATGGCTCCCGCGGGCCCCGCAGCGCGCTACATCCTCCCGCAGTTCGAGGAGCGCACCCCCTACGGCTTCAAGCGCCAGGACCCCTACACGAAGCTCTTCGAGGACCGCATCATCTTCCTCGGCGTGCAGGTCGACGACGCGTCCGCCGACGACGTCATGGCCCAGCTCCTCGTCCTCGAGAGCACGGACCCCGACCGCGACATCATCCTGTACATCAACTCCCCGGGCGGCTCCTTCACGGCCCTCACGGCGATCTACGACACGATGCAGTACGTCAAGCCGGAGATCCAGACGGTCTGCCTCGGCCAGGCCGCCTCGGCCGCCGCGGTCCTGCTCGCCTCGGGCGCCCCGGGCAAGCGCCTCGCGCTGCCGAACGCTCGCGTGCTCATCCACCAGCCCGCGATCGAGGGCGGCTACGCCCAGGCCTCGGACATCGAGATCCACGCCAACGAGCTGCTGCGCATGCGCGAGTGGCTCGAGGACACGATCGCGCGCCACTCCGGCCAGGACCCCGAGCGCGTGCGCATGGACATCGAGCGCGACAAGATCCTCACGGCCCAGCAGGCCAAGGAGTACGGCCTCGTGGACCAGGTCCTCGAGTCGCGGAAGGTGCCCCTGCCCACGTCGTGAGACCTGGGCCGGACACGGCACGCCGGTCGGTCGATTGACCTGACATCCGGCGCTGCGTGGTGTGCAATGGAGTGAGCGGTCCTGCCGTCGGGCAGGACTCTGGCGGACCTCGCCCTCGGGCGGCGAGGGCGAGTCGAGGAGGAGGCGAGCATGGCGCGAATCGGAGATGGCGCTGACCTGCTCAAGTGCTCCTTCTGCGGCAAGACCCAGAAGCAGGTCGTCAAGCTCATCGCCGGGCCGGGCGTCTACATCTGCGACGAGTGCATCGAGCTCTGCAACGAGATCATCGAGGAGGAGCTCGCGGAGTCGACCGAGGTCGGCATCGTCGAGCTTCCCAAGCCGAAGGAGATCTTCGACTTCCTCGAGCAGTTCATCGTGGGGCAGGAGGACGCCAAGCGCGCTCTCGCCGTCGCCGTCTACAACCACTACAAGCGCGTGCGCGCCGGTGAGGGCAGGAACGACGAGGACGCCGTCGAGATCGCGAAGTCGAACATCCTGCTGATCGGCCCCACGGGCACCGGCAAGACCTACCTCGCCCAGACGCTCGCGAAGATGCTCAACGTGCCTTTCGCGATCGCGGACGCCACGGCCCTGACGGAGGCCGGCTACGTCGGCGAGGACGTCGAGAACATCCTCCTCAAGCTCATCCAGGCCGCCGACTACGACGTCAAGAAGGCCGAGACGGGCATCATCTACATCGACGAGATCGACAAGATCGCCCGCAAGGCCGAGAACCCCTCGATCACGCGCGACGTGTCCGGCGAGGGCGTGCAGCAGGCCCTGCTGAAGATCATCGAGGGCACGACGGCGAGCGTCCCCCCGCAGGGCGGTCGCAAGCACCCGCACCAGGAGTTCATCCAGATCGACACGACGAACGTGCTGTTCATCGTGGCCGGTGCCTTCGCAGGGCTCGACGAGATCATCGCCGCTCGCGCACGCAAGCGCGTGGTCGGCTTCGGCTCGCAGCTGCACGAGACGGCTGACCCCACCGAGCTGTTCTCCGAGGTGCGCCCCGAGGACCTGCACAAGTACGGCCTCATCCCCGAGTTCATCGGTCGTCTGCCGATCATCGGCGTGGTCAACCACCTCGACCGCGACGCCCTCGTGCGCATCCTCACCGAGCCGCGCAACGCGCTCGTGAAGCAGTACCAGCGCATGTTCGAGTTCGACGGGGTCGAGCTCGAGTTCACCCCGGACGCCGTCGAGGCCGTGGCGGACAAGGCCCTCGAGCGCGGTACCGGGGCGCGCGGCCTGCGCTCGATCCTCGAGGAGGTCCTCCTCAAGGTCATGTTCGAGGTGCCGAGCCGCGACGACGTCGCCAAGGTGCTCGTGTCGCGCGAGGTCGTGCTCGAGAACGTCAACCCGACGCTCGTCCCGCGCACCGCCCCCGCCAAGCGCACCCCGCGCGAGAAGAGCGCGTGAGCGACATCCCCACGGGCGCGATCCCGCCGGAGCTCGCCGAGCTGCGCGCGTCGATCGACAACATCGACGCCGCCCTCGTGCACATCCTCGCCGAGCGCTTCCGGGCGACCCAGCGCGTGGGATACCTCAAGGCCGAGCACGGGCTACCGCCCTCGGACCCCGCGCGCGAGGCCGTGCAGATCGCGCGGCTGCGCAGGCTCGCGGAGGAGGCGGGGCTCGACCCGCACTTCGCGGAGAAGTTCCTCGCCTTCATCGTCGACGAGGTGATCCGTCACCACGAGGCGATCGCGGCTAGCTCGCCCGAGTAGGCGCCATCGCCCCGACGGGCGCTCGGTC
>ENA-UOVV01001667-UOVV01001667.1-compost-metagenome-genome-assembly--contig:-NODE-1667-length-15171-cov-6.355253_pt1 | contig 15171 bp, 12 predicted proteins | sample MGYA00238155_ERZ761577 | MGnify/ENA primary metagenome ERZ761577 (study PRJEB28898, sample SAMN06268775) | compost metagenome | isolation source: Emeryville, CA | place: USA:Emeryville, CA | collected...
CCGAATGCAGCTTGGAGAGCTGCTTGATGACCGTCTGGTTGTTGCCGATGATCTGGTCGACCACGAGGCCAACCCGGCCGTCTCCGGAGGAGACGATGACCACCTTCTGGTGCGGCTCGGCCGGCGCGGTGGTGCCGAAGACCTCGCGCAGGCGCAGATAGGGCACCAGGCTTCCCCTGATGTCGAGGAAATTGCGGCCTTTGGCGTGCGCCTCGATGCCGTCGGGTAGCTCGACGCATTCCTCGACGGCGGCGACCGGGATGGTGTAGCGGCCGGTGCCGACCCGCACCAGCATGCCGTCGATGATGGCGAGGGTGAGCGGCAGGCGCAGGGTCGCCGTGGTGCCCTGCCCCGGCACGGTGGAAAGATCGATGGTGCCGCGCAGCCCGTCTATGGTGCGCTTGACCACATCCATGCCGACGCCGCGGCCGGAGAGGGACGTCACTTCCTTGGCCGTCGAGAAGCCCGGGGCGAAGATCAGGTGATGGAGCTCCTGATCGGTGAGCTTGGTTTCGGGCGTGATCAGCCCGTTCTCCTCGGCCTTGGCGCGGATGCGCGCCGCATCGAGCCCGGCCCCGTCGTCGGAGACGGAGATGGCCACCTCGGCGCCCGAATAGACCGCGGACAGGCGCACCACGCCCTTGGCCGGCTTGCCGGTCGCCACGCGCTTCTCGGCGCTTTCGAGGCCGTGGTCCACCGCATTGCGGATGAGATGGACCAGGGGATCGGCCAGCCGCTCGATCATGGTCTTGTCGAGCTCGGTGTCCTCACCGGAGGTGATGAACTCGATGGGCTTGCCCAGTTCGCCTGACAGATCGTGCACCAGCCGCCGGAAGCGGCTGAACAGGGTGCCGATGGGCACCATGCGGATGCCCATGGTGGTGTCGCGCAGCCCGGAGGAGAGCCGTTCGAGCTCCTCGGCAATGGTCTTGAGGCCCGCATCGGCGCTCTGGGCGGCGATCTGGCTGAGGCGCGCCTGGGCGATGACCAGCTCGCCCACCCGGTCCATGAGCTCGTCGAGCCGTTCCGCCGGCACGCGCAGCGAGGACGCGGCGGCCCGCTCGCCGCCGTCATTGCGTTCGGCCGGGCGCGAACGGGGCGAGGGCGACTGGGCCGCCAGCGCCGCGGCGGTCGGCTCGGGCTCCGCGATGCGGGGCGGCACGGTCGGCGCCTCCTCCGGCTCGGCCGGCTCATCGGCCGCCAGCGGGGTCAGCGTCAATTCCATGCTGTCGCGCAGGAACAGGAAGACGTCGTCGATGGCGGCGCCCGGATCCTCCGCTTCGATATCGACCTGCCAGCCGATATGGGGCACTTCAGGGTCGAGGATGTCGAGATCGGGAATGCGATCCGTCAGCGCAATGATCGTGGCGGGCCCGATCTGCGCCAGCTCCTCCAGGAGGAGCAACGGATTGGTGCCGTAGACCAGCGCATCCGAGGGCAGATAGAAGACCAGCCGCCAGCGCCGCCCCGCCGGCGCAGCTTGCGGAGCAGGTCCGTGCTCCATGGCGGGAGCCGGCGCCGCGACCGGCGCGGGCGTGCCGCCATCGACGATGACGCGCAGCGCCGCCAGGATTTCCGCGCCGCCTTCCGGTGCGGCGTCCGGGCTCTCGATCAGGCCATGGATATGGTCCTTGGCGTCGAGGGCGATGCCGATCAGCGCCGGCGTCGCCTGGCTCCGGCCCTTGCGGACGCGGTCGAAGGCGGTCTCGAATTCGTGCACGAACTCCGCCACGGCGGTGAAGCCGAACATGGCCCCAGAGCCCTTGATGGTGTGCAGCGCCCGGAAGGTGGAGTTGACCAGGTCGTCATTGCCGGGATCCTGCTCAAGATCGAGCAGGCCGGCCTCGAGCTGCTCCAGCAGTTCGCGCGCTTCCTGGCGGAAGGTTTCGGTGGGATCGGGCAGGCTCATGCGCCGGTGACCTTCCGGACCACGGCCAGAAGCTGATCCTGCTTGAAGGGCTTGACGATCCAGCCGGTCGCGCCGGCCTCCTTGGCCTGCCGCTTCAGTTCCTCGTCGGATTCGGTGGTCAGCAGGATGATGGGGACGCCCTTGCTGGCCGGGTGCTGCCGGAACTTCCGGATGAACTCGATGCCGTTGAGCACCGGCATGTTGAGGTCGGTGATGACGGCGTGCACCGGCTGGGCGATGGCCTTGTCATAGCCTTCGGCGCCGTTGGCGGCCTCTATGACCTCGAGGCCCGCCGCCGAGAGCGTCATGGCCACCATCTGGCGGATGGAAGCGGAGTCGTCGATGGTGAGAATCGTCTTGCTCATGCCTCGGTTCCTGTGTGCTGATCGGAAGATGCGGCCCAGAAAGCGGCGTCGGCAGCGGCCAGCAGGCCGGCGGCTGACAGCACCCGCTGCAACGGCTCGCCAATAGGCGCCAGCAGTGCCAGCGCCTTGCCCGAGGCAGCAGCCTTGGCACGCGCGGCCAGCAGGGTCTGGACTGTGGTCAGGTCCGCTGCCGTCAGGGTCTGGGTGTCGATGCCGATCCGCTCGTGATCCGCGAGGGCCTGGCGCAGGCTTGCCGCCACATCCTGTGCGGACTTGATTCCTGCGTCCCCGCTCAGAACGAGCGTATGATCTGGTTTGCCGGTCATGGACATGACCGGACGCGAAATCGGTTGTTGGATGACATTCTGTCTCTCTACCGTCGTGATGACTTGGGAACCGGTAGGCGGATTGGAGCTATGGCCGGCAGGCGTACCCGTTGCTTTGGTTACCGATGCTTGGCGCCGTATTCCCATCCAGCGTCACACTATACTTGCATCCATGACTTAACCGACCGTTACTATACTTATCCGATATCAGAAATTGAATCGTCGAGTCCAATTACAAGTATTACTCATATAGATAAGTTTTTATCTATCATCTTGGAGTCCACAGTGAATCAACGAGACTCGATTCCTAGTCTATCTGATCGACTCTGCGCTCGATTTAGAACAGATTCCGCGACAATACTTTTTGATTCACTTGCGTCCGCAAAAACCGACAGGAATCCTGGCGGACATTCCGAACGGCAATTCGGAACGGAGGATACGAAGCCAGCTCAGAAGCCGGCGGCTTCGGCCCGGGCGGGCTGCATGATGGCGCAGATTTCCGGCCATTTGGCGCGGAAGGCGGCAACGCAGGCGGGATCGAAATGGCTGCCGCTGCAGCGGACGATCTCGGCATAGGCCTTCTCGATCGGCCAGGCGGGCTTGTAGGGCCGCGCCGAGCACAGCGCGTCGAACACGTCGGCGATGGCGACGATGCGTGCCTCGACGGGGATGTCGGTGCCGGAAAGCCGGTCGGGGTAGCCGGTGCCGTCCCAGCGCTCGTGATGGCTCTGGGCGATCAATTCGGCGGTGCGGATGAGCTCAGAGCTGCCGCGTTCGAGAATGCGGGCGCCGATGGTGACGTGCTCGCGCATCTTGGCCATCTCCTCCGGCGTCAGCTTGCCGGGCTTGGAGAGGATGGCGTCGGCGATGGCGATCTTGCCGATGTCGTGCAGGGGTGCCGCCAGATAGATGTAGCGGCAGCGTTCCGCCGGCAGGCCGATGCCTGCGGCAATGACCTGACTGACCTGGGCGACGCGGGAGACGTGCTCGCCGGTGTCGCCGTCGCGATATTCGATGGCGCGCGCCAGCCGCCAGATGATCTCTTCCTCGCGGGCCAGCAGATGGGCGGTGGCGCGCTCGACCTCGCGGGCCAGCCAGCTCGCCCGGTCGGCCAGCTCCACCTGCGCCTGGCGCAAGGCCAGGAGGTTGGCGACGCGGGCCTGCAATTCGATGGGGTCGAAGGGCTTGTGCAGGAAATCGGTGGCGCCGGCCCTGATCGCCTCGATACGCACGGCCTTGTCCATGTCGGAGGTGACCATGACGATGGGCACGATGCGGTAGGCGGGCCGCGACCGCAGCGCGGCGGTGAAGGCGACCCCGTCCATGCCGGGCATGATATGGTCGACGATGACCAGGTCGTACTGGCCGGCGTCGCAGCGCTCCAGCGCTTCCATCGGGTCGAGGCACTGCTCGACATCGCCGATGACGGCTTCCCGCACGATGGCACCGATCAAGGCCAGGCTGGACCGGCTATCATCGATGACGAGCAGACGCATGCCCCACGGCCCCCCCCCTTGGGTATGAGGGGATGATAGGCGCGATGCCTTAGGCGAAACTTAACGCGCCTCAGGGGGGCGGAAGCGGTTGGCGGCGATGGATTGCGGCTTCATCTCGATGGAGAATCCCGGCCGCTCGGGCGGCATATAGGCAGCCCCCCGGATGCTACAGGGATCGAGGAAATGCTCGTGCAGGTGATCGACATATTCGATCACCCTCCCCGCCTTGCTACCGGAGACGACGAGATAGTCGATCATGGACAGATGCTGGACATATTCGCACAGGCCCACCCCGCCGGCATGGGGCCAGACCGGCTTGCCGTACTTGGCGGCCATCAGCAGCACGGACAGCACCTCGTTGAGCCCGCCGATGCGGCAGGCGTCGATCTGCACGATGTCGACGGCCTCGCGGGTGATGAACTGCTTGAACAGGATGCGGTTCTGGCACATCTCGCCGGTGGCCACCTTCACCGGCGCGACGGCCTGCCTGATCTTGCGGTGGCCCTCGACGTCGTCGGGGCTGGTCGGCTCCTCGATAAAATAGGGATCGAAGCGCTTGAGCGCGTTCACCCAGTCGATGGCCTGCCCCACCTCCCAGACCTGGTTGGCGTCGATCAGCAGATAGCGGTCCGGCCCCATGATGGAGCGGACGATCTCCAGCCGCCGGATGTCGTCCTCGAGATCGCGGCCCACCTTCATCTTGATATGGGTGAAGCCGGCCGCCACCGCCTCGGTGGCGAGGCGGGTGAGCTTGTCGCTGGAATAGCCCAGCCAGCCGGCCGAGGTAGTGTAGCAGGGATAGCCTTCGGCGCGCAGCACCGCGATGCGCTCGGCCTTGCCCGCCTCGGCCCGGCGGAAAATCGCCAGCGCCTCCTCGGGGGTGATGGCGTCGGTCAGGTAGCGGAAATCGATGGTCGAGACGAGTTGCTCGGGGGTCATGTCGGCGACATAGAGCCAGACGGGCTTGCCGGCGCGCTTGGCCAGCAGGTCCCAGACGGCGTTGACCACGGCGCCGGTGGCCAGGTGCATGGCGCCCTTGTCCGGCCCGATCCAGCGCAGCTGGCTGTCGCCGGTGACGTGGCGCCAGAAGCGGCCGGGATTCTCCTCGATCCAATCGAGATCGAGGCCCGAAACGCGCTCGGCGAGCGCCGCGATGGCGGCGCAGACCACCTCGTTGCCGCGGCCGATGGTGAAGGTCAGCCCATGCCCCTCGAGCTCGCTATCGGTGCCGAGCACGACATAGGCGGCCGAATAGTCCGGATCGGGATTCATGGCGTCGGAGCCGTCGAGCGCCGTGGAGGTGGGAAAGCGCAGGTCGTGGGTGGTGAGGCTGGTGATCCTGGTCATTTTCGTCTCATAAGGGAGGCCCTCCCCCGCCGCCTGGCGGCGACCTCCCGCGCGGGAGAGGCAAGGTATCGCGCCCGCCGGGCCGCTGCGGCCCGTCGAGCCGGCGGCCTATGCCGTCCACCCCCCGTCGATGATGTGGATCTGGCCGGTGGTGTAGGTGGCGCCGGCGAGATAAACGGCGAGGTCCGCCACCTCCTCGGGGCGGGCGATGCGGCCGATGGGCTGGCGGGCGATGAAGGCCCTACGGGCTGCCTCGACATCGCCGGTGGCGGCCCAGCGCTCGTGCAGGCTGGGGCTGTCCACCGTGCCGGGACAGATGGCGTTCACGCGGATATTGTGGGCGGTGTAGTCGGCGGCGATGGATTTGGTGAGCCCGATCACCGCCGCCTTGGAGATGGAGTAGGCGGCGCGGTTGGGCACGCCTTTGACCGAGCTGGCGACGGTGGCCATGTTGATGATGGCGCCGTCGCGGCGCTCCAGCATCTGCGGCAGCACCGCCCTGATCGTGCGCACCTGCGCCTTGACGTTGAGGTCGAGGGCGAAGTCGAGATCGGCTTCGCTCATCTCCAGCACGGTGCCGGAATGCACGACGCCGGCGCAGTTGAACAGCACGTCGATGCGGCCGATCTCGACCACCGCTTTGTCGACGGCCTCATCGGAGAGAACGTCGAGCACGCGCGTCGTGATGCCGGGCCGGCCGTCGAGCTCGGCGAGCCTCGTCGCGTTGATGTCGGTGGCGATCACCCGGGCGCCGGCGCGGGCGAAGGCTTGGGCCGAGGCGCGGCCGATGCCCTGGGCGGCGGCGGTGACGAGCACGGTCTTGCCGGAAAGATCGGTCATGGTCACAGCCTCCGGCCCGAGGCCTTGTCGAACAGATGCAGCGCCTCCGGCACGGGGGCGAGGGTCAGCGTCTCGCCCAGCCCCACCCTGACCCGCTCGCGCAGCGCGGCGGTAAGCTGGCGGCCGCCGATCTCGACCACCAGATGGGTCTCGGCGCCGGTGGGCTCGATGAGCTCCACCCGGCCGGCCAGTCCTTCGGCGGCGGGGGTCAAATGCTCGGGCCGCACACCCAGCACCACCTCCTGTCCCGCCCCCGGTCTTGCGCCCGGCGGCAGGGGCCAATCCACCCCGCCCGCCGCGTGCAGCCTGCCGTCGGCGACTATGCCCTCGACGAGGTTCATGGCGGGAGAGCCGATGAAGGCGGCAACGAAGAGGTTGGCCGGGCGGTCGTAGAGCTCGAGCGGCGAGCCGACCTGCTCCACATAGCCGTCGCGCATCACCACGATGCGGTCGGCCATGGTCATGGCCTCGATCTGGTCGTGGGTGACGTAGATAATGGTGGATTTCAGCCGCTGGTGCAGCGCCTTGATCTCGGCCCGCATCTGCACCCTGAGCTTGGCGTCGAGGTTGGAAAGCGGCTCGTCGAACAGGAACACGGCCGGGTCGCGCACGATGGCACGGCCCATGGCGACGCGCTGGCGCTGGCCGCCCGACAGCTCGCGCGGATAGCGGTCGAGCAGGTGCCCGAGATCGAGGATATTGGCGGCCCGCTCGACCATGGCGTCGATCTCGGCGCGGCTCTTGCGGGCGAGCTTGAGGGCGAAGGCCATGTTGTCGCGCACCCGCATATGCGGATAGAGCGCGTAGTTCTGGAACACCATGGCGATGTCGCGGTCCTTGGGCGGCAGGTCGTTGACGAGGTTGGCGCCGATCTGGATGTCGCCGTCCGAGATGGTCTCGAGCCCCGCGATCATGCGCAGCAGCGTGGACTTGCCGCAGCCGGAGGGGCCGACCAGCACCAGGAACTCGCCGTCGGCGACGTCGAGGCTGATGCCGTGCAGCACCTCCAGCTCGCCGTAGAACTTGACGACATCCCTGAGTTCGACGCTGGCCATGTCTTGGCTCCTTGTTCCTTGCGTTGCGATCAGCGGCCGCCGAAGCCGGAGCCGAGGGTGATGCCCTTGTAGATGACCTGCTGGAGCACCACGGCCAGCACCACCCCGGGGATCATGGAGAGGGCGGCGCCGGCCATGATGTAGTTCCAGGCTGTGCCCTGCTGGGTCTGGAACATGGTCAGGCCCAGCGGCAGGGTGGCGTAGTCCAGCCCGTTGACCACGATCAGGGGCCACAGGAAGTTGTTCCATTGGCCGATGAAGGTGAAGAGGGCAAGCAGGCCGATGGCCGGCAGGGCCAGCGGCACGATGATCGAGACGAGGATGCGCAGGCGCGAGGCGCCGTCGATCAGCGCCGCCTCCTCCAGCTCGCGCGGGATGGACAGGAAGAACTGCCGGAGCAGGAAGGCGCCGAAGGAAGAGAAGGCCATGGGCAGGATCATGCCCTGATAGGTGTTGATCCAGCCGATGCGGCTGACGATGAGGAAGAGCGGGATGACCAGCATGACCTGCGGGATCATCAGCGTGCCGAGATAGGCGACGAGGATGCCCTCGCGGCCGGGGAACTTCAGCCGCGCGAAGGCATAGGCGGCAAGGCAGGAGACCACGACGGTGATGGCGGTGACGCCGCCGGCGACGATGAAGCTGTTGAGGAAGAACCGGCCGAAGGGCAGGTGCAGCCAGGCCTCGAGGAAATTGCCCCATTGATATTCGTTGGGCAGCAGGCGCGGCGGCACGGCCAGCACCTCGTTGTTGCCCCGCACGGCGTTGGAGACCATCCAGAAGAAGGGGAAGAGGAAGACGAGGGCCACCAGGGCCAGACCGCCATGGCTGACGATGTCGAGGATGCGCGCGCGCAGCGGATAGGGCGGTTTGCGGACCGCACGGGCCTTAGCTGTCATAATGCACCCATTTGCGCTGCAGCCAGAACTGGAAGCCGGTGAGCAGCATGATGATGAGGAACATGACCCAGGCCAGCGCCGAGGCATAGCCCATCTGATAGTTCTGGAAGCCGTTGGTGTAGATGGCGAAGCCCAGCGTCGCGGTGGACGAGCCCGGCCCGCCGCGGGTGATGACGTAGATCTGGTCGAAGACCTGCAGCGAGGTGATGGCGGTCATCACCGTGCCGAAGAAGATGGTGGGCGAGATCAGGGGCAGCCTGATCTTCCAGAAGCGGTCCCAGGCGCTGGCGCCATCGATCTTGGCGGCTTCCAGATAGCTCTGCGGCACCAGGTCCAGCGCCGCGTTGAACAGCACCATGTTGTAGCCGACATTGGCCCAGAGCGTGACGATGATCACCGCCTGCATGGCCAGATTGCCGTCGAGCAGCATGTTGGGGAAGGCCAGCGACAGCGTCTGGAACAGGTAGTCCACCACCCCGCCGGGCGTGAAGATCAGCAGCCACACCACCGAGACGGCGATGGTGGGGGTGAAGGTGGGGATGAAGAAGATGACGCGGAACCAGCGCTGGCCGCGCTTGAGGCTGGAAATCCACACCGCAAGGCCCAGCGCGATGACGATGTTGAGCACCAGATATTCGACGGTGAAGAACAGCGTGTTGCCAAGAACGGTGAAGAAGCTGGGATCGGTGGTGAGCAGCCGGACATAGTTGGAGAAGCCGACGAATTGCGGCGCCGACAGCAGCTGCCAGTTGGTGAAGCTCAGCCCGAGCGAGGCGACGATCGGAAAGAGCATGAAGGCGACGAAGCCCAGAAAGCTCGGCAGCAGGAACAGCACGGCCGTACGGGCTTCGTGGGCGGTGATCCGGCTGCGGCGCCTGGGTGGCGCGGTTCTGGCGGGGGTCGCGGCAAGCTCGGCCATTGGTCCTCGCGGGTTGGTGACTCCGGGGTGCGACGGGCCCGTGGGCCCGCCGCTTCGGGAGAACGCTTACTGAGTGGCCAGGCTCTGGATGGTCTGCATGGTCTGCTCGGCCGAGGCGCTGCCGGCGAAGGCCTGCGGGAAATACTGGTTGAACAGGTTCTCCACCGCGTTCCAGTTGTCGGTGATCTCGTAGGTGGCGGAGTGCTCGAGGGAATATTCGAGCGCCTCGCGGGCGCCGGCCACGTCCTTGGCGGCCACGTCGTACCAGGTGCCCTGCTGGGCGGTGCGGGCCGGCAGGGCGCGGCCGAGCGAGGCGAGGTAGTCGAGCGCCTCGGGGCTGGTCAGCACCTGGATTGCCTTCCAGGCCGCGTCCTTGTTGGCGCTGGAGGTGGCGATGCCGAAGCCCGAGCCGGCGGTGGCCGCCGCCAGCTCGCCCTCGCCGCGCGGCAGGGGCGCGAGCCCGATCTGGAAATCGACCGTGTCGATCTTGCCGATCATCGCCCAGGGACCGTCGATATACATGCCGAGATTGCCGGCATCGAAGCGGCCGGCGACGAAGGTGCCGGGATCGGAGCCCGAGGCCACCACGGGCGCCACCTTCTCGGTGGCCACCAGGTCGATCATGGCGGCGGCAGCGGCCACCGCATCGGGATTGGTCAGGTCCAGCCGGCCGTCGGTCATGTATTTGGCGCCGAGCGCGGAGGCGATGAGCGAGAAGTTCTGCGGGGTGACGCCGGCGCCATAATTGCCGTCGGCGGTCAGGGCGCGGGCGGTCTCGACATAATCGTCCCAGGTCCAGCCGGGTTGCGGCTCGGCGACGCCGGCGGCAGCGAACATGTCCTTGTTGTAGAAGATCATCCACGGGCCGACGTCATAGGGCAGGCCGTAGATCTCGCCATTGGCCGACATGCCGCCGACGATGGAGCCGTCGAAGGCGTCGATGTCGAAGCCATCGGCCTCGATGCGGGCATTGAGCGGTTCGAGGATGGAATAGAAATTGGGCATGCGCAGCGACTGCATGGCGACGATGTCGGCGAGCTGGCCGGAAGCGGCGAGAACCGGCAGCTTGGTCCAGTAGTCGGACCAGGGCGTGGTCTGCAGCGTCACCGTGATCTCGGGATGGACCTCGGTAACCATCTCGGCCAGATGCCGCCAGGCGGCGATGTCGGCCTCGTCGGTGCCCCACATCTGCCAGGTCAGGTTCACCTGGTCCTGGGCGAAGGCGGCGGTGGCGAGCCCGGTGCCGAGCAGGGCGGCCAGGGTCAGGCGCTTGACGATATTCATGGATACTCCTCCAGTGTCATGAATTCCGGTTTAGCCGGGCGGAGTCGGCCGCCGGCCGGCGGTCGGTTCAGTCCTTCAGGATCAGCTCGATGACCGGCACCACCACGTCGGGCTTCTTGACCGGCAATTCCAGGGTGATGGTGCCCTCCGGCACGGCGACGCCGATATTGCTGTCCACCTCGGGCTCGGGGACGAGCCAGTGCACCTCGCTGGCGTCATGCAGGAACTGGGCATATTTCAGCCTGTCGCCGATGCCCTCGATATGGATGTGGCGGAAGGGCCAGCTGTAGATGTGCAGGTAGAGCCGGTTGCCCTTCTGGGTATAGCGGCAGTCGCGGGGCACGGGATGGGCGCTGGGGCCGGCGCCGTAGATGGCGCGGGAATGCAGCGCCATCCAGTCGCCATAGACCTTGAGGGCGTCCTTGGCGCGGCTGTCGAAGGTGCCGCGGCCGGTGGGCCCGACATTCATCAGCAGGTTGCCGCCCAGCGCCACGGTGTCGACCAGCATCTTGATCAGCTGCTCAGGACTCTTCCAGGTCTCCTCGTCACGATAGTAACCCCAGGAGCCGGAGAAGGTGTGGCAGGCCTCCCAGGTGACCTCCTGCCCCTTGATGGTGGGGGCGACCCGCGGCGTATACTGCTCGGGCGTGGTGATGTCGGGCAGGTAGCCCTCCGCGTCGATGAGGTCGAGGCGGTTGTTGACGATGATGTCGGGCTGCAGCTCGCGCACCAGCTTGAGCAGCTTGTCGCTCTCCCAATCCTCGTGGCCCTTGCCCGGCAGGTCGCGATAGGTCCGCCGGGGATAGGAGAAATCGAACCAGATGATGTCGATCTTGCCGTAGTTGGTGAGCAATTCGCGCACCTGCTCGCGCATATAGGCGGCGTAGCGGGTGATGTCGCGGCCCTCGTTCAACCTGGCAACGTCCGGGTGGTTGCGCTGGGGATGGTGCACGTCGATGGGGAAATCGGGGTGGTGCCAGTCGAGCAGCGAATAGTAGAAGCCGACCTTCAGCCCCTCGGCGCGGAAGGCCTCGACGAAGGGTTTGACGAGATCCCTGCCGTAAGGGGTGTTGGTGGCCTTGTAGTCGGTCACCTTGCTGTCGAACAGGCAGAAGCCCTCATGGTGCTTGGAGGTGAGGACCACATATTTCATCCCCGCCTCGGCGGCCCGCCGCGCCCAGTCGGCGGGGTCGTAGAGATCGGGATCGAAGTTGTCGAAATACTTCTGGTAGTCCTCGGTCGAGATTTCCTCGCGGTTCTTCAGCCATTCATGGCGCGCGCCCAGCGCATAGAGACCCCAATGGATGAACATGCCGAACCGGTCGGCAACGAACCATTCCTTCTTCTCCTTGGCCAGCACCAGGTCCTTCACCGAAATCTGCGCGTTCATGGGTCCTCTCTCCTTGGGCGTCTTCAGGGTGTGCGCCGCCAAGCGCCGTCGCTGCCGACGACGGCGTCGATGGTCGAAATTTTCAGGGTTCGCGGCCGGCCCGGCAGCGGCCGGGCGCGTCGCGGAATACGGCGCCCCCTCCCGTCAGGCCAGCCGGTTCCAGTCGGAAGGAGCTAATGGCAAATCCATCTGGCTGTCAAGTGGTCAGACCAGTAGACAGGCGAGCCGCTGCGCGGTATGAGTGTAAACCGTTGAGAAGGCCGGAATGCCGGCCTGTTTGGGGGAGTGATGAAACTTCAGGTCGTCTCCAATCGCAAGCTCTACCTCCAGATCGCGGACCAGATACGCGACCAGATCCTGGCGGGAGCGGTGGAGCCGGGCCAGCAATTGCCGTCCGAACGCGAGCTGGCGCAGAGCCTCGGAGTCTCGCGCCCCACGGTGCGCGAGGCGCTGATCGCGCTGGAAGTGGCGGGGCTGGTCGAGGTGCGCGTGGGCGTCGGCGCCTTCGTCCGCAGGCCGGCGCGCGGTCAGGACGGCCTGCCCGAGGCCAGCCATTCCCCCCTCGAGATCATGAGCGTGCGGCGGCTGCTCGAGCCGGAGGCGGCGGCGCTGGCCTGCCAGAACATCAGCCCGGAAGGCACCACCCGGCTGGCGGAGATCCTGCGCCGGATGCGCCGGGAGACGGCGGCGGACAAATGGTCCTCCGAAAGCGACCGCGCCTTTCACATGACCATCGCCGACGCCGCCGGCAATTCGGTGCTGCGGGAAATGCTCGACACGCTGTGGACGTCGCGCGGCGAGGACGTCGACACGCGCTTTCACCAGCATCTGGCCGACATTGCGGAGGTGCGGGAACATATCCTCGACGATCACGAGAAGATCGTGGCCGCCATCGTCAGGGCCGATGCCGAGGCGGCCCGCGCCGCCATGGCCCAGCATCTGGATTTCGTCTCGGCGGCCATGCTGAGCGCCTGGGAATAGCGGCCGCTCAGACTTCCCCCAGATGGCGGGGAAGCAGCAGGATCAGCCGCGCGCCATCCTCATCCCGTTCCAGCGCGATCGTGCCGCCCAGCTCACGCGCCCGCCGGCGCATGTTGTCGAGGCCGTGTCCACCGGTCGCGGGCGGGCCGCCCGAGCCGTCATTGCCGATCTCGATGCGCACCATACCCTCGGGACCGGCACCGCCGGTGATGGCGATGCTGCGGGCCGGGCCGTGCTTGATGGCATTGGTGACCGCCTCCTGCAGGATGCGCAGGACCGAAAGGGCATTGCCGGGGCTGACGCCATCGATGCCGGGCAGCTTGTCCATCGACCAGTCCAGCCCGATGCCCAGCCGGCGCAGCTGCGGCTCCAGCCGTTCGCGGAAGCCGGCCAGCGCCAGCGGCAGGTCGCCATCGCCGATGTCGAGGGAATTGATCACCAGCCGCAGGTCGTCGAGCGCGGCGCGGGCGGCCCGCTCCACGGCGGCGGCCTCGCCCGATCCCCGTTCGCTGAGGGCGATGATGGAGATGAGATGGCCGCTGAGGCCGTCATGCAGGTCGCGGGTCAGGCGCTGCCGTTCCTCCTCCCGCACGGCCTGGGCGGCCCGTTCGCGCTCGCGCGCATGCAGGGAGGAGAGCTCGCTTTCCTGCTCGGCCAGGCGCCGGCGCAGCACGTCGTTGGCGGCATCGAGGCTGTCGAGGCTGCTGGCCAGCCGCCGCATGAGCAGCACGACCAGCGCCAGCATGGTGAGCGGGCGCACATAGCTCGAGAGCAGGAACGGCGCCTCGCGCAGCCCGGTCACCACCAGCACGTCGCGCAGGCCGATCCAGGCCACCAGCAGGAAGGGCATGGCCAACAGGCCCATGTCCCAGCGCCGCTTGCGAAAAAATCCGAGGATCAGGGCGAGGGCGCCCGCCAGATGCCCCAGCAGCGCGATGGCCGCGCCGACCAGGGCCGGGAGCAGCGGGCGCTCCGGCTGCAGCAGCACCCAGCCGAGCAGCACGAGCGGCACCGCGCCCGTGGCGACGACCAGCCAGCGCGGCCGGGGCAGCTCGGCAATGGCGAGCGCCAGGCCCAGCGCCATCAGGCCGAACGCGCCCATGAGCAGGGTCGGCAGGGGGACCAGCGGGCCAACCGGCGCCGCGGCCGGGACGAGGCCCACCTCCGGCAGGGCGGCGGCCAGCGTGGTGCTGCCGAGAAGGGCGAGCCAGCGGAAGACCGGATCGTGCCGCCGCGCCGTCCACAGCGTCAGCAGGCCCACCAGGACCACGGCATGGAGCACGAAGGCGGCGATGCGCCCCTGACCGGCCAGCAGCATGGAGAACCACGGCGTTTGCGCGAGGCTGCCGGCAGGACCGAGATGCACCGCCGAAAGATGGAAGGGAATCGAGCCCTCCCGCCGGGCGAGCTCGATGCGCAACCGGTTTTCCCCCGCCACGAACAGGTGATGCGGCAGGCGCACCAAGGTCGTCATGCCCTGGGCCGGCTGCAGCCAGGGCGATTCCGCGGGTTCCGGGCCCGGCCTGGAGTTGACGCTGAAGGAGAGGCTGTGCCGCGCCGCCGGAACATAGAGCTCCTGCGCGCCGGATATGGGCTGGTCGAGCGTGAAGGTCAGCTCATACACGGCCCTGGCCGGCCCCGCCCAGGGCACGTGCAGGCTATGAGGGAGGCGGACCGTCTCGTCGTTGCCATCCGGCCCGGTCAGGCGGGCCTCGGTCAGCGTCACCCCGCCTTGCGGCGTGGGCAGCAATTCCCATTCGGGCAGGCTCGCCAGCACCATGGTCAGCAGCGCGAGCAGCAGCGCCGGCATCAGGGGCCGCTGACGGGCCGGGACTGCGACCGTCATAGGCGGATCAGGCCCAGCCGCGTCGCCTCGAACACGGCCTCGGACCGGTTGGAGGCCTGGAGCTTGCGATAGATATTGCGGATATGCACCGGCACGGTCTGGCGGGATATGCCCAGATGCCCGGCCAGCTCGCCATAGGTGAAGCCCTTGGCGATGCCCCACAGGATATCCATCTCGCGCGGGGTGAGGCCGGACTGGGCATCGCGCGGCGCGACGGCATCGGCCCGCTCGGAGAGGCGGCGCACCAGCACCCGGGCGATGCGCGAGGAGATGGGCGAGCGCCCCTCCATCAGATCGGTGATGGCCTCGACCAGGTCGAGCTGGTCGGCATCCTTGAGCAGATAGCCGGCGGCGCCGGCCTCGATGGCGTCGAGCACCGAGCGCTCGTCGGTGAGGACGGAGATGACCATGGCCTCGGCCGCCGGCCGCAGGCGTCGGAGCAGGCGGATGGCCTCTATGCCGTTGCCGTCGGGCAGCTTGAGATCGGTAACCAGCAGGTCGAGCGGGCTGGCGG
>ENA-UOVV01001670-UOVV01001670.1-compost-metagenome-genome-assembly--contig:-NODE-1670-length-15150-cov-83.194237_pt1 | contig 15150 bp, 8 predicted proteins | sample MGYA00238155_ERZ761577 | MGnify/ENA primary metagenome ERZ761577 (study PRJEB28898, sample SAMN06268775) | compost metagenome | isolation source: Emeryville, CA | place: USA:Emeryville, CA | collected...
TAAGGGCAGCGATCAAGCCGATACTTCGAGGCCTCCTTCGGGAGGCCTCTTTTTTTGTCGACGTGGCGGGCATGGTCGCGGTATCGCCGCGATCGAATGCCACGATCGGGTGTCGCGCGTGCTCCTCTTCGTCAACATCGGGTGGCGTTGCGCCTGGCCGATCCCATGCTGCGCATGCCGTGGCGTATGTTGTTGCAGTTGCTTTCACATGACGCATCGGTTACACAGGACGGCAGTGCGCACGTGGACGTGTGCCCTGTTCTGCTGACGGGCCGCTACTGGACTTCGCACACGCCCGTTGCATTCCTGCAAGCAATCCCTGGGGATCAATCATGCCGAAAGCATTGAACAGCGGCGTCGACCGGCGCTGGCCGCGAACGTTGGGGTTGGCGATGTCCATCGCTGCCGCAACCGTTCTCGGCGGAGTCGGTTCAGCCGTACAGACCGTATCCGCGAGCGAAACGGTCATTTCCAACGTCCGCATCGATCCGGCGCTCACCAGCGCGCTGGGTCGCGGCGAATCGCCCGACGTGATCGTCAAGTTCCGCAGCAAGGCGGATCTTTCCGCTGCATTCGCGATCGCCGATCGTGATGCGCGTGCGAACTACGTGTACGAGGCACTGAAGGCCGTCGCCGACGCCGAGCAGGCCTACACGCGCAGCGTGCTGTCGAACCAGTTCGGTCTCAGCGAGGCCGCGCATCAGTACCGCGTGCTGTGGATCGACAACAGCATTGCGATTTCCGGCCTGACTTCGCCGATGCTCGAGGCGCTGCGTGTCGCGCCGAACGTCACCGAGATCCGCGCCCAGCGCATCATTCCGCTGCCGGCCGACGAGGAAGTCGAGATCGCGCCCTGGGACATCAACGCCGTCGAGACCAGCGTCACGCGCATCAATGCAGACGACGTCTGGGCGCTCGGACATACCGGCGCCGGTGTCGTCGTGGCGAACATCGACAGCGGTGTGCGCCATACGCATCAGGCCATCGTGAACCAGTATCGCGGCAATACCGGCGGCGGTACGTTCGACCACAACTACAACTGGTACGACCCGTACAACCATTCCGTGACGCCGCGCAGCTCCCATGCGCACGGCAACCACACCATGGGCACCATGGTGGGCGACGACGGCGGCTCCAACCAGATCGGTGTGGCACCGGATGCCACGTGGATGGCGTGCATCGGCTTCGGCGCCGGCGGTGGCACCGGTGCGACCGATGCAGGTCTGCTCGAATGCGGCCAGTGGGTGCTTGCACCGTATCCGACCAATGGCACCGGCACGCCGAACCCGGCGCTGCACGCCGACGTCGTCAACAACTCGTGGGGCGATTGCGGAACCTCGTACGACAACTGGTACGAAGGCGTGATCGATGGCTGGATCGCCGCCGGCATCGCGCCGATGTTCTCCAACGGCAACAACTCGAACTGCGGCTATGCGTCCAATCCGCCGCTGAACACGGTCGGCAATCCGGCGCGTTCGGGCAAGGTGCTCGGCGTCGGGTCCACGTCTAAGGACACCGGCCAGTACGCGACCCATTCCAACAAGGGCCCGACCGACAACCCGAATCCGGGCGGCGCGGCCTATCCGGATGCGCGCGGCTTCGCGGACCTGAAGCCGAACATCTCGGCTCCGGGCGTGAATATTCGCTCCGCGTACAACACCAGCGATACCGCCTATGGCGGCATGTCAGGCACCTCGATGTCGGCTCCGTCCGCGTCGGGCGTGGTCGCGCTGATGTGGAGCGCGGCTTCGTGTCTGAAGGGCGACTACGCCGAAACAGGCACCATCCTGATGGAGACGGCGGTTGCGATTCCGGTCGCGACCGGCAGTACGTCCGACGGTCCGGGCAACGTCCCGAACCAGGCGACCGGTTGGGGTGAAGTCGACGCGCTGGCGGCCGTGAATGCCGCGATCGCGCATTGTGCCGGTGGTGGCACGACGTACACCGTGACGCCGAGCGTCGGCACGGGCGCCGCTACCGGCTCGATCTCGCCGAGCACGCCGCAGACCGTCGATGACGGCGACACCGCGCAGTTCACCCTGTCCGCCAGCGCCGGCTTCCACATCGACTCGGTTGGCGGTACCTGCGGTGGCAGTCTTGCGGGCAGCGTGTTCACCACCAATGCCGTTACCGCGGATTGCACCGTCATCGCCAATTTCGCGGCGAATGGCGGCGGCACGCAGCCTCTCCTGACGGTCGATCTGACGGTGGAGAACCAGCTGACGATCACGGCGGGCAGCGGCGTGTCGGAGGCGGATGCGAGCGGCGGCACGGGAACGGGCTGGCTGTTCGAGAACCTGTTCGCGAACGCGGGCACGCAGGCGATCGGCACGAACTCGATCGTGGGCACGGCGACGCTGACGGCGGCGTCGGTGCCGGCGGACGGTTCGCCGGCGCTGTTCCGCGCCAACAGCGGCACGGATGCGGGCCTGAACATCTGGAGCTATTCGTCGACGTCGACGACGACGTTCACGGCGGGTCAGGTGGCGTTTGACGGCACGGCGACGTGGACGATCACGCCGGCGCTGTATGCGGCGCTGTTGACGGCACCGTCGAGCGGCAACCTGTATTTCCCGGCCGATGATTCGTCGGACATTGCGACGGCGACGCTGCTGGGTACGTACGAGGTGATCTTCCCGGGTGCGCCGGTGATCGACGTGACGCCGTCGAGCCTGACGGCCTCGCAGGCGCCGGACACGACGACGACGCAGACGCTGACGATCGGCAACACGGGCACTGCGGATCTGACGTGGACGATCGACGAAGCGGCGCCGGCGCATGCGGGCGGTGTTGCCGAGCGTCTGTCGCCGCGCGCGACCGCGCCGCGCGCGCCGTACGTGCGTGACCTTCTGGTGGCGCCGATGGCGGAAGTGATCCAGGAAGGCGGATTCGAGGATGCCAATGCAGGCGGGTTCTGGGACGAGTCCTCGGCCACGTACGGCACGGTCCTGTGTGATGCCGCCAGCTGCGGCACGGGAGGCGGCACGGGTCCGCACAGCGGTTCGTGGTGGGTCTGGTTCGGTGGTTCATCCACGGGTGATGTCGGCTACGCTTATCAGGACGTGGTGATTCCGACGGGTGCGACGACGCTGACGTTCTGGCTGGAGATGCCGGCGGGCAGCTGGTCGTCCGCGAGCCCGGGTTACCTGGCGGTGTCGGTGGACAGCACGGAGCTGGTGCGCTACACGGAAGCGGATGTGGCGACGTACGGCACGTACACGCAGGTCTCGGTGGACATCAGCGCCTTCGCCGATGGCAACACGCACACGATCAAGTTCGACTCGACCACGGACGCAGACGGCAACTTCTTCGTCGACGACGTTTCGCTGGACGACGGCAGCACGGGTCCGGTCGGCGGTTGCGACAGCCCGAGCGATCTGCCGTGGGTGAGCCTGGATTCGACGTCGGGCACGACGGCGGCCGGTGGCACGACGGACGTGACGGTGACGTTCGATTCGACGGGCATGGCGGACGGCACGTATGAAGGCGTGCTGTGCGTGAACAGCAACGACACGGCCACGCCGCGCGTGGAAGTGCCGGTGACGCTGACGGTGGCAACCGGCGGTGGCGGTGGCGAGCTGCTGGTCGTCGACCTGTCGGTGGCGAACCAGGTGACGATCACGGCGACGAGCGGTGTTTCCGCGGCGACGGTGAGCGGCAGCACGACCACGGGCTGGCTGTTCGAGAACTTCTTCTCGAACGCGGGCACGCAGGCGATCGGCACGAACTCGATCGTGGGCACGGCGACGCTGACGGCGGCGTCGGTGCCGGCGGACGGTTCGCCGGCGCTGTTCCGCGCCAACAGCGGCACGGATGCGGGCCTGAACATCTGGAGCTATTCGGCGACGTCGCCGACGACGTTCACGGCGGGTCAGGTGGCGTTCACGGGCACGGCGACATGGAGCATCACGCCGGAGCTGTATGCGGCGATGCTGACGGCACCGTCGAGCGGCAACCTGTACTTCCCGGCCGATGACACGTCCGATCTGGCGACGGCGACGTTGCTGGGCACCTACACGGTGATCGGAGGCGGCAGTGGTCCGACGGATCCGGTTGCGCAGGTTACGCCGACGTCGCTGGACTTCACGGTGGAGGTGGACGACAGCGACAGCGCGCCGCTGACGATCGCCAACATCGGTGGCGGCACGCTGACGTGGTCGATCGCGGAAGCGGAGACGACGGGCACGCCGAGCAGCCACATGCGCTCGATGGCTTCGCGCAATGCGGGCACGCTGTCGCTGGGCGATGTTTCGCGCAACAGCGGCACGACCAGCATCGTGCGCGGCAAGGAAGTGACGCTGCGCGAGTGGGGTCTGTTCGGGACGGGTGCCGACATCTCGCAGATGGCGGACAACACGCCGCAGACGTTGAACGGCGTGGGCTGCGGCTCGACGGGCAACACGGCCGACAACAGCTGGTGGCGTCGTTTCTACTTCGGCGAGCACGCGGAAGTGGGCGCTTCGACGACGATCAACTCGGTGACGATCGGCTCGGAGACGGGCGGTCCGCTCGATGTGACGGTGAACGTGTACACGACGCCGACGAGCGTGACGACGGACACGATCGACCTGAGTCAGTTGACGCTGATCGGCACGGGCACGGGCACGGTGGGCGGTGACCTGACGATGACGGAAGTGGCGATCACGGGTGCGACGATTGCCGACACGTCGGCGGTCGACCTGGTGGTCGAGTACCACGTCGACGGCGGAGCGGGCGATCGCCTGTTCCCGGCGGGCAACCCGACGACGGAGACGCATCCGACGTTCATTTCGTCGGCGGCCTGCTCCATCACCGATCCGACGCCGGCGGCGGATATCGGCTTCCCGGACTTCCACCTGATCATGGTGGTGAACGTGGGTGACGGTGCGCCGCCGACGGGAGGTTGCTCGAACCCGAGCGACGTGCCGTGGCTGAGCGTGTCGCCGGCCAGCGGTTCGGCGGCGGGCGGTTCGTCCTCGAGCGCGACGGTGACGGTCGATGCGACGGGCATGGCGGCGGGTGACTACGACGCGCTGCTGTGCGTGACGACGAACGATCCGGCCAATGCGCTGGTGCAGGTGCCGGTGAGCCTGACGGTCGAGCAGGGTGTCATGGAGCCGTGCACGGCTGCGGACACGATCTTCTGCGACGGCTTCGATGGTGATGGCGGCACGACCAATCCGGACATCGTCACGGGCGAGATCAACCTGCCGATCACGAACGACTTCGACGGCAGCGCGCTGGACCTGGTGACGGGCACGTACCTGCCGTACGACGCGGGTCGCGTGGATGACATCAACCTCTACAACGGAGGCGATGGCATGTACGTGTACTGGTACGGCGATGCCGTGACGGGTCAGGGTGGTGTTTCGACGGATGGCGTGAATTTCGACATCCTGCAGTCGGGCGCGACCGTGGGTCCGTCCTCGCCGATCATTTCCAGCTCGATTGCGATCTCGAACTGGTGGGCCGGCGCGGATGGCTACTTCGGCATCGCGTTCCTCAACGAGGACACCGGCGAGATGAACTACGGCTACATCCACGTGACGACAAGCAGTCCGGATGGATTCCCGGGAATGACGCTGGAATACGCGTACGACCGGACGGGCGCTGCGATCACGATCCCGTAAGGGCAGCGATCAAGCCGATACTTCGAGGCCTCCTTCGGGAGGCCTCTTTTTTGGTTCGTTCCACGGACATTCCGGGCGGCGCGCGCGTCGTGCCGAGTCGCATGATGGAGCGGCGGGTTCTCCGGCAACGGGATTTTCCGGTCGCGAGCGCACGGCAATCATGCGGCGCATGCCGGCTGCGGGCGCCAGCGACATTGGTCGTTGCGCCCGGTACGGGCGGCGATCACGCCATGCCGCACAACGGGATGCCGAGGCGAATGAAGACGAGGCAGGCGCTCGATCGAGCGCGGGCTGCCCGCAGAGAGGAGGCGCGCGGAGCAGGCCTCAGCGCGTGCGCTCGATGCGTTCCACGCGCTGCAGGCCGCGGGGCAGCAGGCTGCCGCGGGTCGCGCGATTGCCGCCGTATTCCACCAGGTCGGCCCAGCGCAGCGTCAGCTTGCGCTGTCCGGCGTACAGCGTGACTTCCCCTTCGCCCTCGGGAATCACCGTGATGCCGGCGACGCGCTCGCCTGCCGCGAACTTCGCCTTGGGGATTTCGATCAGCTTGTTGCCCTTGCCCTTGTCGAGTTCCGGCAGCTCGGCGACGGAGAACATCAGCAGGTGCCCGGCGCTCGTGGCCACGACGATGCGGTCGCGTGCGGGATCGGCGACGTTCGCCGGGGCGAGCACGTGGGCATCGGCATCGATGCTCATCACCTGCTTGCCGGCCTTCTTGTTGGCGAGCAACGCCTCGTAGCGGGTGACGAAGCCGTAGCCGGAACTGGACGCGACCACGAGTCGTGAATCCGCCTCGCCGAGCACGACCGCATCGAAACGCGCGCCTGCCGGCAGCGTGAAGCGGCCGGTCAGCGGCTCGCCATTGCCGCGTGCGGACGGCAGCGCATGCGCGGGCACCGAGTACGTGCGCCCGGTGGAATCGAAGAACACGGCGTGCTGCGTGGTCCGCCCGCGCGCGGACGCGAGATAGCGGTCACCCTCCCGGTAGCCCAGTTCCGTCGGCTCGATGTCGTGTCCTTTCGCGGCACGCACCCAGCCTTTCGCCGACAGCACGACGGTGACCGGTTCGCTCGCCACCAGCGCCGTCTCGTCCAGCGCCTGCGCGGTGCCGCGCTCGACCAGAGGGGAGCGGCGCGGATCGCCGTATTTCTCCGCATCTTCGCGCAGTTCGCCCTTTATCAGCGACTTCATCTTGGCGGGCGATTTCAGGATCACGTTGATGCGCGCGCGCTCTTCCTCCAGCGCATCGCGCTCGGCATTGATCTTCATCTCCTCCAGCCGCGCAAGCTGCCGCAGGCGTGTCTCGAGGATGTAGTCGGCCTGCTCGCCATCCAGCCCGAAGCGCTGCATCAGCACCGGCTTCGGCTCGTCCTCCGTGCGGACGATGCGGATCACCTCGTCGAGATTCAGGAACGCGATGCGCAGGCCTTCGAGCAAGTGCAGCCGGCGCTCGACCTTTGCCAGACGGTGCTGCAGCCTGCGCGTCACCGTCTCCTGACGGAAGCGAAGCCACTCGAGCAGGATCTGCTTGAGATTCTTGACCTGGGGCCGGTTGTCCAGCCCGATCATGTTGAGGTTGATGCGGTAGCTGCGCTCCAGATCGGTGGTCGCGCACAGGTGCTGCATCATCTCGTCGAAATCGACGCGGCTGCTGCGCGGGACGAGCACGATGCGTATCGGGTTCTCGTGATCCGATTCGTCGCGGATGTCCTCGATCATCGGAAGCTTCTTCGCGCGCATCTGCGCCGCGATCTGCTCCAGGATCTTCGATGGCGAAACCTGATACGGCAGCGCCGTCACGACCACGTTGCCGTCCTCGCGCAACCATGTCGCGCGGCAGCGCACCGATCCGTTCCCGGTCGCGTACATGGCCGCCAGTTCGCCGGCCGGCGTGATGATTTCGGCGGCGGTCGGGAAATCCGGTCCGCGCACGTGCTCGCAGAGTTCCGCGATGCTTGCTGCGGGATCGTCCAGCAGGCGGATGCAGGCGCTCGCGATCTCGCGCAGGTTGTGCGGCGGGATGTCCGTCGCCATGCCGACCGCGATGCCGGTGGAACCGTTGAGCAGCACGTGCGGCACACGGGCGGGCAGCCACGACGGCTCCTTCAGCGTGCCGTCGAAGTTCGCGGAGAAGTCGACGGTTCCCTGATCGAGTTCCGACAACAGCAATTCGGCGATCGGCGTGAGTCTGGCTTCGGTGTAGCGCATCGCCGCGAACGACTTGGGGTCGTCCGGCGATCCGAAATTGCCCTGGCCATCGATCAGCGGGTAGCGGTACGAGAACGGCTGCGCCATCAGCACCATCGCCTCGTAGCAGGCGCCGTCGCCGTGCGGGTGGAACTTGCCGATCACGTCGCCGACCGTGCGTGCCGACTTCTTCGGCTTGGAAGCCGCGTCCAGCCCGAGTTCGTTCATCGCGTATACGATGCGTCGCTGGACCGGCTTCAGGCCGTCGCCGATGAACGGGAGCGCGCGGTCCAGCACGACGTACATCGAGTAGTCGAGGTAGGCGCGCTCGGCGTACTCCTTGAGGGGAACCTGCTCGTGGTTTGCGCTGGTGTTCATTCGCGTCCACTGTCACGCGCGGCCCGTGCCGCGCAAACCGTGCATGATAACGGAGCCGTCGCCCGTTCCGGCGGGAGCGGCGGTCAGCGTGGAGCGCGGTAGCCGCCGGGCACGCCGTGCGGGGAAAGCACCAGTTGCCAGAGCTGGTCGCGGCGCGTGCGGAACACGGCCGCGGAGCCTGCGAGGTAGAAGTGCCACATGCGCCGGAAGCGCTCGCCGTAGCGCGGTGCGAGGGTCGGCCATGCCGCATCGAAATTGGCGCGCCACGCGGTGAGCGTGCGGTCGTAGTCCGCGCCGAAGTTGTGCCAGTCCTCGATCACGAACAGACCTTCGCAGGCACGTGCGATCTGCTCGGCCGACGGCAGCATGGAATTGGGGAAGATGTATTTCTCGATCCACGGGTCCGTGTGGCTGGAGGACTGGTTGGTGCCGATCGTGTGCAGCAGGAACAACCCGTCGTCCGGCAGGCAGCGGCGCACCACCTGGAAGTAGGTGCGGTAATTCTTCACGCCGACATGCTCGAACATGCCGATGGACAGGATGCGGTCGTATCGCTCGTCCAGTTCGCGGTAGTCCTGCACGCGGATCTCGATCGGGAACCCCCGGCAGAGCGTGCGCGCGAACTCGGCCTGTTCCGCCGAGACGGTCACGCCCGTGCCTGATACGCCGTATCGTTCCGCTGCGAGCCGGAGCGCCTCGCCCCATCCGCAGCCGACGTCGAGCACCTTCATGCCCGGTCGCAGGCCGAGCTTGCGGAACACGAGGTCGAGCTTCGCCTCCTGCGCATCGTCCAGCGTTTGCGCGTCCTTCCAGTAGGCGCAGCTGTACACGAGGCGCTTGCCGAGCATCGCGCGGAACAGGTCGTTGCCGAGGTCGTAATGCCGTTCGCCGACCGCGAAGGCGCGCCGACCGCGTTGCAGGTTCGCAAGGCGGGACTTCAGGAACAGCCAGATGTCGTCGATGCCTTCGACCTTCTCGTCCAGGCGCGCCGCGAGCAGCAACGAGAGGAATCCGGGCAGGTCATCCGCGTCCCACCAGCCGTCCATGTAGGCTTCGCCGAGGCCCAGCGAACCGTGCGCGATCACCCGCGCATACAGGCGAGGATCATGGACGCGCACGTCGGTCGGCGCGGAACCGCCGATGCGCACACCCGCCCGTTCGAGCAGGGACGATATCCGGTCGCGTGGAAGCGAGGCCATGGCAGCACGAGACATGTTTGCCGGCTTGGTCCGCCACAGGGTAGCGTGGTCGCGGAGCGGGTGCACCCTGCGTCAGGCGCGCAGGATCGTCCGCACGAGCGCGAAGCCGCCCAGCGTCATCGCGAGGGAGCCGACGAGGTGGGCGGCGATGATCGCCGCGACTGCACCGTAGTGGTGGCGCAGGAACAGGCCGACGGTCTCCATCGAGAACGCGGAGAACGTCGTGAGCCCGCCGAGGAAGCCTGTCGTCACGGCCAGCCGCCACGCGATCGGCAGGCCCTCGAAATGCATGCCGAATCCGAGTACCAAGCCGGCGAGGAAGCCGCCGAGGAGGTTGGCGCAAAGCGTGCCCAGCGGAAGCGTCGGCAGAAGCGGGTTGAGGGCCAGTCCGAGTAACCAGCGCAGGATGGCGCCGAAGAAGGCGCCGAATCCGACAGCAAGGCAGGAAACGAGATTCATCGTGGCACTCCGGGTCAGGAGCCGATGCCCCGGCCGGACCGGGTGGCGTGCCGCGGGAGCCCGCACGATCCGGCGCCCGGTCGCCGCGGGGCGTGGTCAGGCATCATCAACCTTGCGGCGGTTCGAGGAGAATGCCATCTCCGTGCAGCGCATCGATGCTAGCAGCCGTCGCGTCGCGGCGGCAACGCGGTGCGCGGTGTAGCATGCGCGGCTCCATGACGCCGCCGCCGCCGACCGCCAATCCCCCGCGCCGCCTGCTTGCGCCGCTGCTTGCCGCGCTCGCGATGTTCGGCCCGTTCTCGATCGACACGATCTTCCCGGCGTTTCCCGCGATCGAGGCGCAGTTCGGCGCGAGCCCGTTCGCGATGCAGCAGACGATCAGCGTGTACATGATCGCCTACGCGCTGATGTCGCTGCTCCACGGACCGTTTTCCGATGCGTTGGGACGACGGCGCGTGATCCTCGCCGGCGTCGGCGTGTTCGTGCTCGCTTCCGTCGGTTGCGCGCTGGCAACCTCGATCGAGATGCTGCTCGCGTTCCGCGCCTTGCAGGGCATGTCGGCCGGGGCCGGGCTGATCGTCGGGCGCGCGATCATTCGCGATTGCTTCGACGGCATCGAGGCGCAGAAGCTGATGTCCACGGTATCGATGATCTTCGGCGTGGCGCCAGCGCTCGCGCCGATCGTGGGCGGATGGGTGATCGCGTTCGCGCACTGGCCCATGATCTTCTGGCTGCTGGCGGCCTTCGCCCTCGTGCTGCTCGCAACCTGTTTCGGCGTGCTGCCGGAAACACATCCCCCCTCCAGGCGCGTGCAGTTCTCGGTCGCCGAACTCGGGCGCACCTACGCGGGCATTGCGCGGGATCGCGCCTTCCTGCCGCTGGCGCTTGCCGGCTCGCTCAACTTCAATGCGCTGTGGGTCTACATTTCCTCGGCTCCCGCGTTCGTGCTCGGCCTGCTGGGGCTGGGCGAGCAACAGTTCGCCTGGCTGTTCGTGCCGGCGATCAGCGGCATGATGACCGGCGCGTTCCTTTCCGGTCGGCTGGCCGGTCGCCTCAGCGCGGGGGCGACGGTCGCGCTCGGCTACGCGATCATGCTTGCCGCATCGCTGCTGAACCTCGTCGTCGCGTTGTCGCTGCCGGTACCGCGCGTGCCGTGGTCGGTGTTTGCGATCGGCATCCATGCGATCGGCATCGGCATCAATTTCCCCACGCTGACCTTGCTGCTTCTCGATCGCTTCCCGCGTCATCGCGGTGCGGTGTCGTCGGTGCAGGCATTCGTCAGCCTCGTGATCAGCGCGACGATCGCGGGACTTCTCGCGCCCGTGCTGGCCGTCAGCAGCCGGCGACTCGCCGCCGCCGCGCTGGTTTCGACGCTGCTCGGCTTTGCAGCATGGCACCTGTTCCGCGCGATCGAACGAGCAGAGCGGGGACGCGCGACTTGAATCGCGCGGATCGTGCCGCGGCTAGGAACCCGCATCCCCCGACGTGGCAGCGGCCGGCTGGCCAAGCAGCGCCCGCAGCACCGCGAACACCTCGTCCTTGCTGCCGGTCACGGTGATCTGCGATTCGCGATCGAAATCGGTGCCGATGTAGACGGCATAGCCGGTGCCGAGGTCGGTCCCGTCCTCGTCGATCCGCGCGTAGGTTTCCGGGCGGCTGATGAAGGCGACGCGCAGCGCGTCGATGAAGCGGCCATCGGGGAGTTTGATCCAGCGTTGCATCGTTTCGACCCTTCAGCGTACGGATGGGAAGGCGGCCGCCGGCGGGGCCGGCGGCCATTCGGGAGGACGAAGCTTACTGCCAGCCGCAGTCCTTGCCGGCGTTCTGCTTGCGCAGCCACGCATGGAGCGGAGCGAAGTAATCGAGGATCGCACTCGCATCCATCCCTTCCTTGCCGGTCAGCTCCTTCAGCGTTTTCTGCCATGGCTGGCTGGCGCCGGCGGCAAGCATCCTTTCGAGCTTCTCGCCCGCGGCGCGATTGCCGTAGATCGAGCATTGCGAGAGCGGACCCTTGTGGTCGGCCACATCGCACAGCGCCTTGTAGAACTGGAACTGCAGGATGTGCGCGAGGAAGTAGCGCATGTACGGCACGTTGGTCGGCACGTGGTTCTTCGCGCCGGGGTCGAAATCGCCCGCCGCCGCGGCAATCGGCGAGGAAACGCCCTGGTAGCGACGACGCAGTTCCCACCATCCCTCGTTGTAGCGATCGGGCGAGATGGAGCCATCGAACACGCCCCAGCGCCACTTGTCGATCAGGAGTCCGAACGGCAGGAACGCGACCTTTTCGAGCGCGAGCTTCATCTGCGTGTTCAGCGCGGCCTGCTCGCTCTCCTTCGCCGACCCCGCAAGGCCGATCCTCGCGAGGTAGGCCGGCGTCAGGTTGAGGCGCACGGTGTCGCCGATCGCCTCGTGGAAGCCGTCATGCGCGCCGGACTGGAAGATCGGCGGCTGGTTCTGGTAGGCAAGGTAATAGTAGATGTGTCCGAGCTCGTGGTAGATCGTGTACTGGTCTTCCTCGGTGGGGCGGATGCACATCTTGATGCGCACGTCGGTGCTGCCGGGATCCATCGGCCATGCGCTGGCGTGGCACAGCGCGTCGCGGTCGCGCGGGCGCAGGAACATCGACTTCTGCCAGAACGTCTCGGGCAGCGCGGGCAGGCCGATGGACGTGTAGAAATCCTCGGCGCGACGCACCATGGCAACCGCCGATTTCATGTCCACCTCGCGCTCCATCGCGGCCTGTTCGAGCGCTCCGGGCGAGCCATCGGCGCCACGCAACGCGTCGAGTGCCGCCTTGCGCTGCGCTTCGAGGCGCTCGGTGACATCGAGATCGCCGACACCCGGATAGGGTTGCAGCAGCGGATACAGCGCGGACCAGTCCTGCGCCCACATGTTGCCGGTGATGTGCGCCGGGATCGTGCCGTCCTCGGGCATGCGCTCGCCGTAGGCTTCCGCCAGCTTGCCGCGCGCATAGCATTGCAGGTCCGTGTACAGCGGCTGGACCTGCTTCCAGAGTCGGTCGCTTTCCTTCGCGAAATCGTCGGCCGGCATGTCGTAGCCGGAGCGCCACATCGCGCCGGCGTCGGCGTAGCCGAGGTCACGCGAACCTTCGTTGAGCAGTTCCACGAAGCGGCGGTAGTCGGCCAGCATGCCGCGGCCGACGCGATGCCAGCCCGACCATGCCTCGAGCGCGGCGTCCCAGTCGCGGTTCGTCGCGAGCACATCGGAAAGCTGGTCGAGGTTGCGGCAGGTCGCCGGATCGGACGCATCCTTGCAATACTTGCCGGCGCCATACGCTGCCGTCAGGCGCGAGGCGAGCGTGGTCAGCTCGGTCAGATGCGCCGGATCCTTCGGTGCCGGCATCGCGGTCTGCAGCTTGAGCAGGTCGATCGCGCGGCGGTCGCTCGCGTCGATGCCCTTCGCCTCGCCGAAGCCGCGTGCCGCTTCGATCTGCCCGGCAAGCCACTTCAGCCAGCGTTCGGTGGCGCGCGCATTGATCGCCTGCGTGTCGTCGATGATGTAGGTCTGCGCGACCCAGTCCGCCTGGGCTGCCTCGGCATATTCGACGCGGTACTCGCCATTCATCCGTTCCACGAACGCATGGGCGTCCGCGGCGGTGTGCTCGGCGGCCATGGCGGATGCGGCCAGCGGCAGGCAGGCCAGGAGGGCGAGGCGGAGCGGTCGGATCGGCATCGGTGATTCCCCGGAGTCATGGAGGCGGGCAGGCTAGTTCGCGCGCGGAAGGGGCGCAAGTTCGCGGTTTTCCAATCGTTGCTTGCATGTGCCGGGGGGCGGCGCGAAAGTAGCGCTCCGGCAACGGCCGGACGCACCTGACCGGAGGAACCATGCGCGCGATTCGCGGATTTTCCCTGCTGCTGGCCGTGCTGCTGCTCAGCGGTTGCGGCTACAACTCGATCCAGTCCAAGGACGAGGCGGTCAAGGCCGCATGGTCCGAGGTACTCAACCAGTACCAGCGTCGCGCGGACCTGGTGCCGAACCTGGTCAACACGGTCAAGGGGTACGCCGCGCACGAGGAGGCGGTGTTCACGCAGGTTACCGAGGCGCGCGCCAAGGTCGGGCGCACCACGCTGACGGTGGACGATCTCGACGATGCGGCGAAGATGCAGCAGTTCCAGGCCGCCCAGGGCGAGCTTTCCAGCGCGCTCAGCCGGTTGATGGTGGTCAGCGAGAACTACCCGCAGCTGAAGGCCGACGGGCTGTTCCAGAACCTGCAGGCGCAGCTCGAGGGCACCGAGAACCGCGTGACCGTTGCGCGCAACCGGTTCATCCAGGCCACGCAGGACTACAACACCTTCATCCGCCAGTTCCCGCAGAACCTGACCGCGATGATCTTCGGCTACAAGCAGAAAGCGAACTTCACGGTCGAGAACGAAAAGCAGATCTCGACGGCGCCGACGGTCGATTTCAGCAAGCCGGCGCCGCCCCAGGCGCAGCCGGTGCAGTGATGCGATGCCGCGACCGGGGCGCCAGCCGTCCCCGGTTCGCGCGCGCGGACCAGCCGTGAGACTTTCAATCCGCCGCCCCGGGTGCGTGATCCTGCTTGCCATGCTGGCGCTCGTCGCGCCGTCGTGGTTGCGGGCGCAGGCGGTGCAGCCGGTGCCCGCGTTGACCGCTCGCGTGACCGATCTCACCGGGACGCTCGGCGCGGAGCAGAAGAAGCAACTGGAATCGGAGCTGGCCGAGCTGGAGAAAGCCAAGGGCGCGCAGCTCGCGGTGCTGATGGTCGCCACCACCCAGCCCGAGGACATCGCGGAGTACGGGATCCGCGTCGCCGACGCGTGGAAGATCGGGCGCGCGGCCAGCGACGACGGGGTGATCCTGATCGTCGCGAAGGATGACCGGCGCGTGCGCATCGAGGTTGGACAGGGCCTGGAAGGCGCGATTCCCGACGCCGCCGCTGCGCGCATCATCCGCGAGTACATTGCGCCGCGCTTCCGGCAGGGCGACTGGTATGGCGGCATCCATGACGCGACCGGCGCGCTCGCGAAGCTGATCAACGACGAGCCGTTGCCGCCGCCGCTCGAAGGCGACGCCACGCGGCTCGATGGCGAGCGACTGCAGACTGCGCTGATGTTCGCGCTGTTCACCGCGTTCTTCCTGCGTGCCGTGTTCTCGCGTGCGCCGGCGGGCGTGCGGGGCCTGGTCACCGGGGCGGGCGCGGGTGGTGTCGCATGGCTGGTCAGCAGCGTGCTCGCGATCGGCATCGGTGCCGGCGTGCTCGGTCTGTTCTTCGGCCTGCTCGGCAGCGGCGGAGGCGGTGGTTTCGTCAATCGCGGCGGGCGTGGCGGCTTCGGCGGAGG
>ENA-UOVV01001671-UOVV01001671.1-compost-metagenome-genome-assembly--contig:-NODE-1671-length-15142-cov-5.602903_pt1 | contig 15142 bp, 17 predicted proteins | sample MGYA00238155_ERZ761577 | MGnify/ENA primary metagenome ERZ761577 (study PRJEB28898, sample SAMN06268775) | compost metagenome | isolation source: Emeryville, CA | place: USA:Emeryville, CA | collected...
ATGGATCTCGGACTGAGGAACAAGGTCGCCCTCATCACCGGCGGCACGGTGGGCATCGGGCTGGCGGTCGCCGAGGGGCTGGCGGCGGAAGGGGCCGATCTGGTGCTGGTCGGCCGCAACGGCGAACGCGCGGCGGCCGAGGCGGCGCGGGTGGCCGGCAGGTTCGGGGTCGAGGCCGTGGCGGTCGCGGCCGACGTGGCGACGGCCGAGGGCTGCGCGGCGGTGGTGGCCGGCGCCGAGGCCGCCTTCGGGGGCGTCGACATCCTCATCAACAATGCCGGCACCGGCTCGAACGAGACGATCCAGGAAGCCGAGGACGCCAAGTGGCAGTATTACTGGGATCTGCACGTGATGGCGGCGGTGCGGCTGGCGCGCGGGCTGGTGCCGGCCATGAAGGCGCGGGGCGGCGGCGTCATCCTGCACAACGCCTCCATCTGCGCCGTGCAGCCGCTATGGTACGAGCCGATCTACAACACCACCAAGGCGGCGCTGCTGATGTTCTCCAAGACGCTGGCCAACGAGGTGGTGGGCGACAATATCCGCGTCAACACCGTCAATCCGGGGCTGGTGCTGACGCCCGACTGGGTGAAGACGGCCAGGCAGATCGCCGGCGAGGACGGCTACGAGGCGCATCTCAAGGCCGTGGCCGACGAGGCCGGCGGCATGAGGCGCTTCGCCACGCCGGAGGAGGTGGCGGACTTCTTCGTGTTCCTGTGCTCGGACCGGGCCAGCTATTCCACCGGCAGCACCTATTTCGTCGATGGCGGGTGGCTGAAGACGATCTAGGGTGCGGTCAGGAAAAGGTGCGGACTTTTCCGGTTCGACCGCACGAAAATCGATGAAGCTGGATCACGCTCCAGGCGGGCGACAGCGCTGCCGGAACCGGCGTGGCGCGAGCGTGTTGTGACAGAAGCGTCACAACACCGGGGTTCCCTTCCATGGATGTCGGCAATGAGTTGGGCTTCGTCCATACCTATCTGCCTCAGCACATCATCGCCATCCGCCTGCTGATCGCGGCGGTTCTCGGGGCGATGATCGGCTTCGAGCGGGAGGTCAACACGGCGGAGGCCGGGCTGCGCACCCATATCCTGGTGGCCGTGGCGGCGACGCTGTTCACCATCCTCGCCTTCGAGATCTTCCACACCATCGAGCCCGGGCAGAACGGGCCGCAGGCCGATCCGATCCGCGCGGTGGAAGCGGTGACGGCCGGCATCGCCTTTCTGGGCGCCGGCGCGATCTTCCGCTCCGGGCGCAATGTGCAGGGGCTGACCACCGGGGCCGGCATGTGGCTCGCCGGGGCGGTGGGGGTGGCGACGGCGCTGGGCTACTATCTGGTCGCGCTGGGGGTGGCGGTGCTGGCCATCCTGGTGCTCGCGGCGTTGCGGGCCTTCGCCCACAACATCATCGGCAATCACGAGGGCGAGGATGCCGAGCAGGCTGGCGGGCCGCGGGGAGAAGCAAAATAGGCTGTCCGGCGGCGCCGAGGGACGAGGCGCTGCCCGACACTGCTTCTCCCCTCGTACGACCGCGACCGGGAGGTGTCGCGACCGTGCCCTCGCGCCGGCCCCTATGGAGCGAAGCCGGCGCTTCCGGCCGGCGGCGGTGCAGACCGCCGGCCGTATTCGATGACGGAGAGGACGCTTGGGAATGCAGGGCGGCCCGGGGGCCATCATGCAGCGTCGCTCTCCGCCGAAGGCATGCAACCTGTGGACGCAGGGGTCACATGCCAACCGCATCCAGGCGCTGGTGGCGCGCCCAGAAACTCACGATGGCCGCCGCCTCGCGCCGATAGGCGTCGAGCTCGGCCTGCCGAAAGAACACCGTCGAGGCGCCCGCATCGTGGAGGCGCTCGCGGCCGGCCCGGTCCAGCGGCTGCGACATGACGGCGAGGGGAATCCCCTTCTGCCGGAGCAGCGCCTGGATCGCGGACACGAAATCCAGATTGGCCGTGCTGCTGGACTTGAGGTCCACGATGAGCAGCCCCGGCCAGGCGGCGTCGGGATCGGCGAGGACGGCCTCGATCCGGGCCCGGCCTTCCGCCGCGCCGCCCAGGTGGCGGACGTCCGGCGCGCCATGGGCGCGCAGCATCCGGGTCAGCAGGTGGGCGGAGTGGCCGTCATCGTCGATCAGCGCGATGAAGGGCTGTTCGTCTGCCAGAGCGTTCAATAGGCACCTCTTGTCCCGCGCCGCGCGGGCCAACGCATACACAAACAACACAGCTGCCCGGAGACCGCTGGGGTCACGGGCAGGTCGGTCGATAACGGGGTGGTCGAATACTTCCGGCGGAGCATGGCCGTCCGGAATCATGTCGGGTCGGTGACGCCGACGGGGCGCGATATGATGGAGCCGGACCGGTCCCGCTAGGCAAAGCAGGGTAAAATGGCGGTAAGTTGGGCTTGTGTTTTACATGTAAAGCGTCACAATCCCCGCAAGGATCGGAGGCGGGAGGGTGCCGGACGCCGCGACGCGGACGCACGAGGTGGAACAGGCACTCCAGCGGCTGCTGGAGTGGCCGGAGATCGCTCGCTCGCCGCAACTCGCCGGCTTCCTCGACTATATCGTGCGCCGCACGCTGGCCGGCGATCCGCAATCGATCAAGGCCTATTCCATCGCCGTGGACGTGCTGGGGCGCCCGCCGGATTTCGATCCGCAGGCCGACCCCATCGTGCGCGTGCAGGCCCGGCGCCTGCGGGCGCTGCTCGAGCAGTTCTATCGCGGGCCGGGCGCGGGGGAGACGGTGCGCATCGCCCTGCCGGTGGGCCGATACGTCCCCGAATTCGTCGAGGTCGAGCCGTCCGACGCCGACAGCCCGCCGCCGGAGAACCGCGATCCCGAAGCCCGGCAGATCGTCGGGGCGCTGGCGCCGCCGCGGCGGGGGCACGTCACGGTCTCCTGGTTCGTGCTGGCGGTGATCGCGCTCGGGGCGGCGGTGCTGGCCTATGCGCTTTCCACCTGGGGGCCGCGGCAGGAACAGAGCGCCCGCGCCGCGGGGCTGATGCCGCAGCCGGCGGTGACGGTGGTGGAATTCCAGAACCTGACCGGCGCTGCCGACGACCTGCGCCATGCGGCGGGCCTCGCCATCGAGCTGGTGACCGATCTCGAGCAGTTCGAGACCATGACGGTGCGCTACGGCGGCAGCGGCGACATCAATGCCGCCGTCGCTGGCGGCGCCGATTTCGTGCTCAGCGGCATCGTGCGCAGGGAGGGGGATACGCTGCAATACAGCGCCATCCTCACCGACGTGGTCCGCGCCGGCACGGTGTGGAACAAGGTGATCGCCCTCGGCCCGGACGAGGCCGGCCGGGGCGAGGTGCTCGACGGGGTGTCCGACGCGCTCAGCCGGGTGCTTGGCAGTCCGCGCGGGCCGGTGCATGCCGGGGCGCGGCGCCTGCTCCTCGAAGGCGGCGCCATCGCCGGCGGGGAAAACCTCTATCTGTGCCGGATGCTGTTCGATCTCTACCGCGAGAGCGAGTCCTACGCCATGGCCGAGCGGGCCAATGCCTGCTTCGCCGCCCTCGGCGCGCGCGAGCGGGCCTCGGGCCAGGCCCTGGCGGCCACGGCGAGCCTCACGGCCGAGTTCGCCGCCAATGCGGGGGCGTCCGTGGCCTCGCAGGCCGACCGGTTCCGCATCGCTGGCGAGCTGCTGCGGCAGGCCCTGGTGGCGGCGCCGCTCAGCGGCTTCGTCTGGGAGCAGCTGGCGCGGCTGGAGGAGGCGCGCGGCGCGCCTGAGGCGGCGATCGCCGCCTATGCCTCCGCGCTGCAGCTCAACCCGGCCAGCACCGACGCCATGGCGGCCCAGGCGCGCTTTCTCGCCTTCATCGGCCGGCTGGACGATGCGATCCCCCTCGCCGCCACCGCGATCGACGCGGCGCCCGATACCCCGCCCTGGTATCTGGGCGTGCCGACCCTGGCGGCGCTGCGCGAGGGGCAATATGCCGCGGCCATCGAATATGCCGAGATCTACGCCGATGCCGACCGGGAGCTGGGGCCGGTGCTGGCGATCATGGCGGCGCAGGGCCTCGGGGATGGCGACGCGGTGAACCGCCACCTGCCGCGCGTCCTCGAGACGCCGACCTTCCGGGCCTATGGGGTGCTGAACCAGCTCCGCCGCCGGATCGGCGACGAGGCGCTCCTGGAGCGGGTGCGCGACGCGCTGCTTGCCGCCGGCGTGCCGCCGCAATCGCTGCTGCGCCCCTTCTAGGAGCTGTGAGGATCTGGCGTGAAACCACCTCCGACCTCGGCGGGCGGGGCAATCCGGGCGTTCAACCGAAGGCTTTCCGGCACAGCTCGACGAAGCGGCTGCCGCGCTCCTCGAAGTTCCGGAACTGGTTGTAGGAGGGCGCGCCCGGCGACAGGATGATCGTGTCGAACCCGGCCCGGCGGCCGGCCAGCGCCGCGACGGCGGCTTCGAGATCGGGGGCCTCGGTCACCTCGAGCTCGGGCGCGGCGCGGCGCGCCGCCTCGGCCAGCCGCCTGCCGGTGACCGGGAGGGTGACGAGGGGGGGGACGCCGCGCATGGCGAGCAGCCCGGCCAGCTCGTCATAGTCCTGCTCGCGCTCGTGCCCGCCCGCGACCAGGGCGATGCGCCGGCCGGGATAGGCGGCGAGCGCGGCCTTGGTGGCCTCGGGCGTGGTGGAGATGGAATCGTCGACCACCGTCACCCCGCCGAACACATGCTCCTCCAGCCGGTGCGGCAGGGGGCGGAAGGCGGCGATGCCGGCCAGGATGCCCTCCGGCGTGCCGCCGGTGGCGAGGGCGATCTGGGCGGCGAGGCGGGCATTGTCGAGATTGTGCGCGCCGCGCAGGCGCGAGCGGGCGACGGCGTTCTCGATGGCCAGCGCCTCCTCCGCCGTCAGGTCGCGCAGCAGGCGGCGATGGTCGCGCACGGCCCGGGCGACGCGGGCATTGCCGCGCGCGGCGGCGCCCAGCGCCACGGCGAAGCTGCCGTCGCGATCCACCAGGTGCAGCTTGTCGGCATAGTAACGCTCGACCGAGCCGTGCCAGTCCACATGCTCGGGATAGAGATTGGTGATGGCCGCCACGTCGGGCAGGAAATTCATGTCGGCGGTCTGGTAGCTGGACAATTCCAAGACCACGACGGGGTGGCGGTCGGCGATCTCGAGGGGGGCGAGGCCGACATTGCCGGCCAGCCCCGCATCGATGCCCGAGCGGGTCAGCATCAGATGGGTGAGGGTGGCGGTGGTGGATTTGCCCTTGGTGCCGGTGATGGCGATGACGGTGCGGCCGGCGCGATAGGCGCCGCCCCACAAATTGAGGTTGGAGGTCACCGGGATGCCGGCGGCCCTGGCGAGGTCGAAGACCGGCTTGTAGCGCGACACGCCCGGGCTCTTGACGATGAGGCCGAAGCGGCGCGCGGCGATGGCGGCGGGCAGGTCGGCGGGAGCGATCGGCTCGGCCTCGGCGAGATCGGCCGCGCCGCTGTCGACGGTGACGAAGACTTCGAGATCGGGCTGACGGGACTTGAGGAACTGGCGGGTGGACCGGGCTTCCCGGCCGGCGCCGTAGAGCAGGACGGGTTCCTCAAACCGCATAGGCGGCCACCTTGGCGGCGAGCGCGGGGGGGATATGGTGGTCGTGGCTGTCGGTCAGGCACTCGGCCATGGCCCGTTGCAGCTTCTCCTCGCCATATTGGGCGAAGAGGTCGGTCTTGACGGCGCGCACCACCGCGTCCTCGTGCCAGTCGGCATGGCGGGTGAGGGTGTAGAAGCAGGCGGCTGCCTCCAGGATCTCGCCCACGCATTCCCACGGCTTCTGCCCGGCCAGCCCCGCCAGCTCGCGGAAGGAGCGCTCGTTGGCCGGCTCGTCCAGCAGGTTCTTGCCGAAGATGCCGAGCAGGCGCGCCTTGGGCATGAAGGGCGCGAAGATCAGGAAGACGAAGTGGCATTTGGGGCATTCGCCGCACCACAGGGGCCCGTCGTTCCCGCTGAGGCGGAAATTGCGGTTGCAGCTCGAAAACACGCCGTCGAAGCGGTGGCCATGGGTGAAGAGCGAGGCGATGCGCGCTTCCGAATAGGGGCGCAGCAGCGAGAAATATCTCAGCGCTCCGCCCGTGGCGTTGGCCAGCGTGTCGGCGATCAGCAGCTCGAAGCCGAGCGACTTGGAATATTGATGGTTGGTCTCGCGGCCGTCGAACACGACATTGCCCTCGCTTGCCGAGCGCTCGTTGCTGAGCACGATCTGGTCGTAGCCGTAGAGCAGGGCGCAGAGCGCGGCGATCATGGAGTTGATGGCGGTCGAGGGGACATGGCCGTTGTAGTAGCCCGGCTCCTTGCCGAGCCGGATCATCTCGGGATCGAGCGTGCGGGTGACGTAGAGCGGGGGGATGCCGATGCCTTCCACCGAGCTGAGGATCGGCCCCTTGGGATTGACCGCGAAGGGGGTGAAGGCGACCCCGGTATGGGTGAGCAGGTCGACGCTCACCAGCGAATCCTTGCCGCCGCCGATGGGCAGCAGCGCCCGCTCGGGCAGGGCGGGGGCGGGCTGGCGCGGCTCGCCGTCGGGGGGGGCGGCGAGCGTCAGCCGGCCGAAGCGGGCGAGATCGTTGCGGGCGTAGAACTCGCCCAGGCCGTTCTCGTAGACGTCGATGACGAAGGCGCGCTCGGCCTCGCTCAGGGGGATGGCGGGCGCCTCGATGGCGAAGGGCGCGCGCAGCTTGAAATAGGAAACCCCCAGCACCAGCGCGGTGAGGCCGAGCAGCTTTGCGAAGGCCGGCGAACCGGCGGCAGCGGGGTCCGCGCCGGCGGGCAGCGCCAGCACCTCGACAAAGCGCAGCGCGTTGAGGGTGTAGGGAAAGCGCGCCTCGCCGGTGGCGGGATCGAAGGAGGGGCTTTCGATGCGGAAGAATTCGGTCACGTGCAACTCGCTGGCTGTGTTCTCCATATAGGTGATTTGCGCCCATGGTGGGAGTGTGGCGATGCACCGCCGCGAGGGTGGTGCGGGACGTCACGACAGGCGTTCGAGCCGGCCCTTGCGCTTGACGATGTTCTTGTAGTCCCACTGGACGGTGCGGGCCTCTTCGAGCCAGCTCACCAGGGCGTTGGGATTGATCTCGGCGGGCGAGGTGTAGCGCGCCTCGGCGGCCTTGAAGCTGCCTTCGGCGGCGAGGCCCGGGGTCTCGAAGGACTGGCCGCTCCAGAACAGCAGGCGCACGCTGTCCTTGAGCTTGGAATAGCCGACGATGGGATTGCCGTCGAGGAACCAGACCGGGTGGGCGTGCCAGATCCTGCTTTCCGCATCGGGCAGGACGCGGTCGATGATGGCGCGCAGCTCGTCGCAGATCACGCGGTCGGTTTCGGCTTGAGCGGCATTGTAGGCGTCGATGGTGGCGGGCTTTGTCGGGACCATGGCGTCGGCCTCCTCCTGGCTGGACGGTCAGACTATGCGCGAGTGCCGGACGGTGCCAGGCGCTCGGGAGAACGACGAGCAAGGAGCGGGGAATTCGACAGGGTGGAAAGCTAGTAGATCCGCATCTGCATGCGCATGACGATGTCCTGGCCGAGGCGCTGGAAGCCGTATTCGCGCATGATGCAGCGCCAGCCGTCGCCGGCCTTCTCGATGCGGAACAGGTTGTAGCGGGCCGGATCGTCGATGGTGCCGCCCTGGGCGGCGCTGGCGGCGGCGACGCCGATCACCGGCACCTCGTGGTCCTTGCCGGGAATGTGGTGGATCGAGGAGCGGTGGGTGTGGCCGTGCAGGATCAGCTCGGCCCCTTCATGGGCGACGACCTGGCGGAACAGGCGGTGGCCCTTGAGGCCGAAGGAGGGGTGCTGCAATTCGGCATTGGGCGGATGGTGGATGAGCACCACGCGGAAATAGCCGGCATCGCCCAGCAGCTTGAGCATGCGGGCGAGGCGGGCGGCCTGCCTGTCGTCGAAGCGGCCGATGGCGAAGAAGGGCGGCGTCGGCACGGCGCTGGAGCAGGAGACGATGGCCAGCTCGCCGATGCGCCGCACGAAGGGAAAGGCCTGGCCCTCCAGCGTCTCGCCCCGGAGGTAGGGGCCCCACAGCTCCTGGGCGAGCTCGAGCGCGCCGGGCACGTAGGCGTCGTGATTGCCGGGGCAGACGGCGATGCGCTCGCTGTCGCCCAGGGCCTCCAGCCAGCGGCCGGCGCGGGTCACCTCCGCGCGCAGGGCCAGGTTGGTCAGGTCGCCGGTGACGGCGGTGAAATCGGCCTTCTGGGCCTGCATGTGCCCGACCAGGCGCAGCAGGGTCTCGCTGTTGAGCTCGCCGTGGCGCTTCAGCTTCCAGTTGAGGAAACCGGTCAGCCGCTTGCCCAGCAGATCGCCGAACGCCACCGCGGGCAGGGGCGAAAGATGGATGTCGGAGATGTGGGCCAGCGTGATCATCGGCGGGGGTTGTGCCAGAAGGGGGGCGTCAAGAAAACGGTCATTCGGTCGCAGAGTTTATTTTGCCTGTGACAAACCCGGCGCGGGCGGGGCGCATCCGGGCGCGGGAAAGGCCGAAAACCGCTTCTCACTTTTCGGTCCGATGCTGTAGCCATAGGCGAGCTTTCGGAGCCATGCCCATGATGAATCGCTTCCAGCGCGTCCGCGCCAAGGTATTCCTGACCCTCAAGGGCCTGTGGCACCGCATGACCGTGGGGGCGCGGGTGATGGTGGTGGACGGGGACCGGGTGCTGCTGATCCGCCATACCTATGTGCCCGGCTGGCAGTTTCCCGGCGGTGGGGTGAGCCCCGGCGAGACCGTCGAGGAGGCGGCCGCCCGCGAGACGCTGGAGGAGACCGGCTACCGGATCGTCGGGCCGATGGAGCTGTTCGGCATCTACCACAACACCAGCCCGGTGACGAACCGCGACCATGTGGCCTTCTACGTGGCCCGGCGCTTCGAGCAGGCGTTCGACCGCAAGCCCGACCACGAGATCGCCGAGGTGGGCTGGTTCGACCGCCACGCCCTGCCCGATGCGGTGACCCCGGCCACCAGCCAGCGGATCGACGAATATTTCGACGGGGTGGAGAAGCGGACCGTCTGGGGATACTGAGCCCGCCGCCACGTCCCGCCCCTCAATCCAGGAACGGCAGCTCCGGCCCGATGGGGATGATGCGGTGCGGGTTGATGGTGGTGTGGCTCCAGTAATAGTGCGTGCGGATGTGGTCGAGATCGACCGTCTGCTTGACGCCCGGCACCTCGTAGAGCGCCTTGAGATAGTGCGAGAGGTTGGGATAGTCGGCGATGCGGCGGCGGTTGCACTTGAAATGGCCGACATAGACCGCGTCGAACCGCACCAGGGTGGTGAAGAGCCGCCAGTCGGCCTCGGTGACGGTGTCGCCGGTGAGGTAGGGGGTCTCGCCCAGCATGGCCTCCACCCAGTCCAGCGCCGCGAAGAGCTTCGTGACGGCCTCGTCATAGGCCTGCTGGGTGGTGGCGAAGCCGGCCTTGTAGACGCCGTTGTTGATGTCGTCGTAGACGCGGGCGTTGATGGCGTCGATCCTGTCGCGCAGCGCCTCGGGGTAATAGTCGTCGGTGTTGCCAGTCAGGTCGTCGAAGGCGGAGTTGAACATGCGGATGATCTCCGCGCTCTCGTTGGAGACGATGGTGCCCGTCCGGCGGTCCCAGAGCACGGGGACGGTGACGCGGCCGGTATAGTCCGGCACCGCCTCGGTATAGACCTGCCAGAGATAGTCCTTGCCGAGCACGGCGTCGCCGGTCGAGCCCTCGTCCCGGCGGAAGCTCCAGCCGGTCTCGTCGGGCATCCTGGGAGAGACCACCGAGACCGAAACCAGGTTCTCCAGCTCCTTGAGCCGGCGGAAGATCAGGGTGCGGTGAGCCCAGGGGCAGGCGAGCGAGACATAGAGGTGATAGCGGCCGGGCTCGGCGGCGAAGCCGCCCGTGCCGGAGGGGCCGGGGTTGCCGTCGGCGGTGATCCAGCTGCGGAAACCCGCCTCGGAGCGCATGAACTTCCCGCCGGTCTTGCCGGTGTCGTACCACTGGCTGGACCACTTTCCGTCGATCAATTGTCCCATAATCGGTGCCTTTCGGTCATCTTGCTGTCGGCTTTGCCGGATCAAGTCTCGGGCGCCGCGCCGGTTGCGCCGCCGGTCCTTCACCTAGTGGCGCGGCGCGGGCGGAAAAAGGCGGCGTTCGCGTAACACTGCGTTGTGCATATGCGGCACAGCGCCCGGCACGAAGAGGAATTTGCGGCATGGACAACGCATTTCTATTTACGCCCGATCATGCCGGTGATAATGCGGATTCAGACGTGGAGGCGTCCAGGATGGTGAAGGTTTTGCAGATGAGCCGACGACCCTAGGCGGTCGTTTCACGCGGCGCCCCCTCGGGGTGGCCGCCCAGCTTTCTGCGCACAACCTTCATCCGGATCCGACCCCATGACCACGCTTGTTGCGGCCGAGGCCGCTGCTACCCCGCTTGCCGGCCAGCCCACCGTGCGGCCCGCCACCCCGGCGGACGATGCCTTCATCGACGAATTGCAGGCCATCGCCTTCGGCCCGGGCCGGTTCGCGCGCACCGCCTTCCGGGTGCGCGAGCAGTTCCCCATCGATCCGACGCTGAGCCTCGTCGCGGAGGTGGACGGCACGCCCTGCGGCTCGGTGTGGATGACCCCGATCAGCGTCGGCGGCCTCAGGGGCTACCTGCTGGGTCCGCTGGCCACGCATCCCAATTTCCGCAAGCGCGGCGCCGGCAAGCTGCTGGCGCGGGAAGTGTCGAAACGGGCGCTGGCGCGCGGCGAGGGCCAGTTCGTGCTGCTGGTGGGCGACCAGGACTACTATTGCCCGCTGGGCTGGGAGACGACCACGCCCGGCAACATCCAGTTCCCCGGCCCGGTCGATCCCGGCCGGGTGCTGCTGCTGGCCGCCGACAAGGGCCTCGCCAAGTCGCTCAAGGGCCCCATCGCCGCGTTCTAGCCCCTCCGCGGGATAAAGAGGGTGCCACGTCGCGGCGGCTGGCCTAAACTCCCTCCGGCTCGCTGATTTGCCGCGGATGGTGCCGTGTCGCTCGACCTCAACATCGCCGAAAGCCTCGCCGGGCGGTTGCTGGCGGCGCCTCCGGCCCTGCCGGTTGCCGCGGAGCTGGTGCCCGACTGGGCGCCCTTGAAACCCTTCGAGCGGCCGCCCGTGCCGGCGGCGGTGCTGATCGCCCTGGTGCGGCGGCCGGAAGGGCACACCGTGCTTTATACCGAGCGCTCGCCCGACCTGCGGGCCCATTCGGGGCAGGTGGCCTTTCCCGGCGGCAAGATCGACCGGGAGGACGACGGACCGGCCGGCGCGGCGCTGCGCGAGGCCTGGGAGGAGGTGGGCATGGAGGCGGCCGACGCCCGGGTGCTGGGCTACATGCCGACCTACTATACCGGCACCAACTATCTCATCACCCCGGTGGTGGCCGAAGTCACCCCGAGCGGGCCTTTCGTGCCCAATCCGGGCGAGGTGCATTCGGTGTTCGAGGTGCCGCTCAGGCGCATCCTCGACAGCGCCACCTATGGCCGCTTCCGCGTCAGCCGCGGCGGCAAGGAGCACACCACCTGGCAGATCGACCATGACGGCCACACCATATGGGGCATCACCGCCAACCTGACGCGGCAGTTCCGCGATCTGGTCCTGGGCGAGGCGGCGGCGTGATTCCCGAGCGGATCGAGGCCGAGTGGCTGTCGCGGCCCGAGGTGCAGGCCACCTTCGCCGCGCTGGACGGGGCCGGGGGCCGCACCCGCGCCGTGGGCGGGGTGGTGCGCGACAGCCTGATCGGCCGGCCGCCCAGCGGCGACATCGACATGGCGACCGAGCTGCTGCCGGTGGCCGTGATGCAGCGGGCCCGGGCGGCGGGGATCGCCGCCTATCCCACCGGGCTGGAGCACGGCACGGTGACGCTGCGGCTGGGCGAGACCACGGTGGAGGTGACGACGCTGCGCCGGGACGTGGCGACGGACGGGCGCCGGGCCGAGGTCGCCTTCGGCACCGACTGGACGGCCGATGCCGCCCGGCGCGATTTCACGCTCAACGCGCTCTACTGCCATGCCGACGGGAGGCTGTTCGATCCCCTGGGCGGGGCCGGCGACCTGCTCGACGGCCGGGTGCGGTTCATCGGCGCGGCAGGGCAGCGCATCGCCGAGGACGGGTTGCGCGTCTGGCGGTTCTTCCGCTTCTCGGCCAGCCATGGCGGGCAGAATTTCGATCCGGAGGGGCTGGCGGCGTGCCGGGCGGCGGTGGGCCGGCTCGACCATATCTCGGCCGAGCGGATCGGCTCCGAGATGCTGCGCCTGCTGGCGCTGCCGCAGGTGGCGCGGACGCTGGCGGTGATGGCGGAGATCGGGCTGCTGGCGCTGCCGGCGGAACGGGCGCAGGCGCTGCTGCGCTACGAGGCGCTGGGAGGGCAGGGGCGCGAGGCCCGCCTGGCGCTGCTCGACGCCGGCGATCTCGACCGGTTGCAGGCGCGCTGGCGGCTGTCGCGGGCGGTGATCGAGGCGGCGCGCCGCATCGACGGCGCCGCGGCGCTTCTGGCCGAGGGCAGGACGGGCTGGGCCGCCTATCGCTTCGGCGAAGCGGCGGTGGAGGGGCTGGCGGTGGCGGCCGCCCGGCAGGCCTGGCCGCGCGAGCGCCTGGCGGAGACGGCGCGCGAGCTGGCCCGGCTGCCCGTCGCACCGCTGCCGGTCGGGGGCCAGGACCTCATGGCGCGGGGCTTCGCCGCCGGGCCGGAGCTGGGCGCGGCCCTGGCGCGGCTGGAGACCCTGTGGGTGGAAAGCGGCTTCACCCTCGACCGCGAGGCGCTGCTGGCGCAGGCCGAGGCGCCTTAGCCGCGGCGATTCCGCCTGCCGCCATTGACATGCATAGCCCATCGGCTATTGATTAACGCATAGCCAATGGTGAATGGATGGCGGAACCACAGGACATTCTGTTTCGATCCCTGGCCGATCCGACGCGGCGGGCGCTGTTCGAGCGGCTGTGCCGCGGCGGCGAGCAGACGGTGGGGGCGCTGACGGCCTGGGCGGGGGTTTCGCAACCCACCGTCTCCAAGCATCTTGTGGTGCTCAAGCAGGCCGGGCTGGTGCGGGACCGGCACGAGGGGCGCCAGACCCATTACAGCGCCCAGCTTTCGGCGCTGGCGCCATTGGTGGACTGGACGCGGGAGATGGCCGGCTTCTGGGAAAGCCGGTTCGACGATCTGGAGGAGCTGCTGAAAAGGATGGATCAATGAGTTGGAGCAAGTGGATTCGGCAGGCGCATCGCTGGCTGTCGATGGCCTTCACGGCGGGCGTCGCCGTCAATTTCGTGGCGCTGGGCAGCGGGCAGGAGCCGGCCTTCTGGGTGTATCTGCTGGCGCTGGTGCCGCTGTTCCTGCTGTTGGGAACGGGGCTCTACCTGTTCGTGCTGCCTCATGCGCTGCGCTGGCGCGGCGCCCGAGGATAGGAGAGGACCATGGCCGACAAGACCAGCCGGCGCCGCGCCGCCCCTTCCGGCAAGCAGCCGGGCAAGCCGGTGCTGCTTTCCGGCGGCAATCCGCAGATCGCCAAGGGCTATGGCGATGCGCCCGTGCGGGCCTATATCGAGGCCATGCCGGACTGGAAGCGCGCGGTGGGGGAGCGGATCGACGCCGTCATCTCCCGCGTCGTTCCCGGCGTCAGCAAGGCGGTGAAGTGGAACTCGCCCTTCTACGGGGTGGAGGAGGGGAACTGGTTCCTGAGCCTGCACTGCTACACCAGGTACGTGCAGGTCTCGTTCTTCCGCGGCACCTCGCTCTCGCCCATGCCGCCCAAGCCGTCGAAGCATCCCGAGGTGCGCTATTTCGACATCCACGAGGGCGACGATTTCGAGGCCCAGCTGGCCGACTGGGTGCAGCAGGCGAGCCAGCTGCCCGGCGAGCGGATGTAGGAGGTCGCCTTGCCCAGGATAAATCCCGCGGATGCCGGCGTGCCGGCCCGCCGGCTCATCGACGGGAGGATCGCGGCGCTGGACGATTGGCGCGGCGAGACCCTGGCCCGCGTCCGCGGCCTCATCCATGCCGCCGACCCGGAGGTGGTCGAGGAGTGGAAATGGGGCATTCCGGTATGGTCGCATGGCGGCATCGTCTGCACCGGCGAGACCTACAGGGCGGTGGTGAAGACGACCTTCCCCAAGGGCGCCGCACTGGAGGACCCTGCGGGCCTGTTCAATTCCAGCCTCGAGGGCAATGCCCGCCGCGCCATCGACCTGCGGCAGGGCGAGGCCCTGGACGAGGCGGCGTTCAAGGCACTGATCCGGGCGGCCGTGGCGCTCAACCTGGCGGCGGCGGACAAGCCGCGCGCCCGCAAGCCGAAAGGCGCCTGAAAGGACAAGGCCGATGAGCGAAACCCGCACCGTGGTGGTCGAGCGCGAGCTTCCGTATCCCGCGGACCGCATCTGGCGCGCCCTGACCCAGCCGCATCTGATCGCCGAATGGCTGATGCAGAACGATTTCCAGCCGGTCCCGGGCCACAAGTTCAACCTCAGAATCGCATGGGGCGGGATCCTCGATTGCGAGGTGCTGGCGATCGAGCCGAACCGGACGCTGTCCTACACCTGGAATTTCGCGCATGACGATCCGGCCTTTGCGCTGACCAGCGTCGTCACCTGGACGCTGACCCCCACCGAGACCGGCACGCGGCTGCGCATGGAGCAGTCCGGCTTCCGCCCCGAGCAGAAACAGGCCTTCGGCGGCGCCAGGGCAGGCTGGCGGGAGTTTTTCGGCAAGCTGGAAGCGGTGCTGGCGCGCACGCCCTAGGTTGCATCGACATTCATCCGCTGTGTTTGGCTTGCCGAGGCATTCGGCCGGTCGCCCCCTCTCCCTCAAGGGAGAGGTGAAGGGCTTTACCCGGTGTATTTTGCGTGAATGTCGACCGGCCCCAGGGCGTGTGGACAGTTAGGCTGGTGCGGCCCCCCCAGATCGTCACCCTCGGGCTTACCCCGAGGGCTCTTGCCGACATCGCAAATGCCCTCGGGTCAAGCCCCGCGGGTGACCAAGAGTGGCGTCGCCGGACCAGGCACAGACCCGCCACCATCCAACTGTCAACACAACCTGAAGCGTCCGTTCGTACTTCATCGCAACAAAAGGCCCTCGGGTCGAACCCGAGGGCAATGGCAGGAACTGGCCGGTCGGCTGGTCGCCTGACGGGGTCAGTGCCGGGTTTCGCGCCCCATGT
>ENA-UOVV01001673-UOVV01001673.1-compost-metagenome-genome-assembly--contig:-NODE-1673-length-15130-cov-16.885108_pt1 | contig 15130 bp, 12 predicted proteins | sample MGYA00238155_ERZ761577 | MGnify/ENA primary metagenome ERZ761577 (study PRJEB28898, sample SAMN06268775) | compost metagenome | isolation source: Emeryville, CA | place: USA:Emeryville, CA | collected...
CGCGACCTGCGGGTACCTGCCGCAGGAGCCGGAGCTCGACCCGGCGCTCAACGTGATTGGCAACGTCATGGAGGGCGTTGCCGCCAAGAAGGCGATCGTCGACCGCTACAACGAGCTGATGATGAACTACTCGGACGAGACGGCCGAGGAATCGGCACGCCTGCAGGACGAGATGGACGCCAGGAACCTGTGGGACCTCGACAACCAGATCGAGATGGCGATGGAGGCGCTGGGCTGCCCGCCCGGCGAGGCGACCATCGACAACCTGTCGGGCGGCGAGAAGCGCCGCGTGGCCCTGTGCAAGCTTCTGCTGCAGCAGCCCGACCTGCTGCTGCTCGACGAGCCGACCAACCATCTCGACGCCGAGACGACGGCGTGGCTCGAAAAGCACCTGCGCGAATATCCGGGCGCGGTGATGATCATCACCCACGACCGCTACTTCCTCGACAATGTGACGGGCTGGATCCTCGAGCTCGACCGCGGCCGCGGCATTCCCTACGAGGGCAATTACAGCGCCTATCTGGAGGCCAAGGCCAAGCGCATGGCGCAGGAGGGCCGCGAGGACGCCGCCCGCCAGAAGGCGCTGGAGCGCGAGCGCGCGTGGATCGCGGCGAGCCCCAAGGCGCGCCAGGCGAAGTCCAAGGCGCGCATCAGGGCCTATGACGAGCTGGTCAAGGCGGCGGGCGACCGCCGGCCCGGCGACGCGCAGATCATCATCCCGGCCGGCGAGCGGCTCGGCCAGGTGGTGATCGAGGCGGAAGGGCTGACCAAGGGCTATGGCGACCGGCTGCTGATCGACGGGCTGGACTTCAAGCTGCCGCCCGGCGGCATCGTCGGGGTCATCGGCCCCAACGGCGCCGGCAAGACGACGCTGTTTCGCATGATCACCGGGCAGGAGACGCCGGACGCCGGCGAGATCCGGGTCGGCGACACGGTGTCGCTTTCCTATGTCGACCAGAGCCGCGACGCGCTCGACCCCAACAAGACGGTGTGGGAGGAGATTTCGGGCGGCAACGACATCATCAGGCTCGGCAAGCACGAGGTGAACTCCCGGGCCTATTGCGGCGCCTTCAACTTCAAGGGCGGCGACCAGCAGCAGAAGGTCGGCAACCTGTCCGGCGGCCAGAGAAACCGCGTGCATCTAGCCAAGATGCTAAAGAGCGGCGGCAACGTCATCCTGCTCGACGAGCCGACCAACGATCTCGACACCGAGACGCTGGCCGCGCTCGAGGACGCGCTGGAGGCGTTTGCCGGCTGCGCCGTCATCATCAGCCACGACCGCATGTTCCTCGACCGGCTGGCCACCCACATCCTCGCCTTCGAGGGCGACAGCCATGTCGAGTGGTTCGAGGGCAATTTCGAGGAGTACGAGGCCGACAAGGTCCGTCGCCTCGGCCCCGACGCCGTCAATCCGAGGCGCGTGACCTACAAGCGGCTGACGCGGTAGGGCGAGGCCCGGACCCCGGGCCGCTTCGCGGTCCTCGGCACGAGGCTGCCCGGTCGCAGCGAGGACGGGGACCGGGCGGCATTGCCGCGCCGGTAACGCTTTCAATACAGTCTTCGTGAAACAATTGGCTGGAATTTCACAGGCGTTTGGCACTACGGTGCCGGCGAACGGGCGAGGAGCGACCTCGCCGCCCGCAGGTTTCCGGCTGCGGGCAGGGGACGGACGGGCGACATGTTGAAGCGGAACGACGAGAAGGGCGTGGCGCAGGTTTCCGGCGCCGCAGACGCGCGGCTGCTGCAACGCGTGGCGATCGGCGGCATCGGGGTGGAGATTCCGCCTTCCGTCATCCGCAACGAGGAACTGGTCGCCAGCTTCAACGCGTGGGTCGACGCGGAGAACGCGCGGCCGGAGCGTGCCGGCGCCGAGCCGCTGCAGCGGTCCGACGCGGATTTCATCGTCCACGCGTCCGGCGTCCACCAGCGCCACGTGCTGCAGCCCGACGGCATCCTCGACCCGGAGCGGATGGCGCCGCGCATTCCCGCGCGTCCGGACGAGGAGCTGTCGGTGATGGCGGAGTTCGGCGTCGCGGCCGCGCGCAAGGCGCTGGCCGATGCCGGCGTTTCCGCGGCCGATGTGGACATGGTGATCTGCGCGGCCTCGCACCAGCAGCGCCCCTATCCGGCGATCGCGATCGAGATCCAGAAGGAGCTCGGCACCTCCGGCGCCGCCTTCGACATGAGCCTCGGCTGCTCGTCCGCGGCGGCGGGGCTGCATGTCGCGTTCAATCTGGTGCGCTCGGGCGGGCAGCGCCGCGTGATGGTGGTGACGCCGGAGATCATCACCGGCCACCTCAATTTCCGCGACCGGCAGACGCATTTCATCTTCGGCGACGCGGCGACGGCCGTCATCGTCGAGGCGCTGGAGGGGGACGAGACACGCCCCGGGCGTTTCGAGATCGTCGACACGCGCACCTGGACGCAGTTCTCCAACAATATCCGCTCGAATTTCGGGTTCCTGAGCCGCCTGTCGCAGGACGATACCAGCCTGCTCGCGATGGAAGGCAACATGATCAGGCAGGTGGGCAACAAGGTCTTCAAGGAAGTGACCGTCGCCGGCCACCGCTTCATCGTCGAGTTCCTGAGGGAGCACGGCCACACGCCGCAGGACATCCGCCGCTTCTGGCTGCACCAGGCCAATTCGCGCATGAATGCGATGATCCTGAAGCTGTCCTTCGGCCACGAGGTCGACCATGACCGCGCGCCGATGGTGCTCGACCGGCTCGGCAATACGGCGGCGGCCGGGGCGATCATCGCGCTGCAGGAAAACCATCGCGACATGAAGCCGGGCGACCACGGCCTCGTCTGCGCCTTCGGCGCGGGCTACTCGATCGGCGGCGCGCTGCTCAGGATGATGTAGTGAATGGTCGGCAGGTGGCGAAGAGGGTGATCCGTTCGCCATGCGATGCCTGTTTCACCATTCACCATCCTCATCTCCATCCGCGTCCAGCAGCCGGGTCGCGCGCCAGGCCGTCAGCACGCGGTTGATGTCGTCGACGACGAAATGGCGTGCGGAATCGCGGTCGTAGCCTTCCGCCAGAAGCTCGTCATAGGGCGTGTGGACGTGGCGGATATGCGCGACCGCGGCGATCCACACCGCGATGGAAGGCGGCAGCTCGCGCATCTTGCGGGCCAGCGCGATTTCCCGGATCGGCTCGGCGTCGGCATAGGGCGCCAGCGGCAAGAGCGCGGTGAGCGCCTTGCCGACCTCGCGGCGGCGGGCGGTGCCGGCGCTCACGCGCGCGCGGAAGGCTGGCCGTCTCCGATATCGGGAACGGCGTCGGCCGAGGCGTAATACGGCTTCACGTCGAGCACCGGGGTGCCGTCCAGCACATCGATGGCGTCGACCTCGATGCGCCCTGCCGCGACGTCGACCCGAACGATCCGCACGACATGCAGGCCGACGGGGTTGGGGCGGGCGGGCGAGCGCAGGGCGAACACGCCCCGCGCGGCATCGGCGTGCCGCGGCTTCTGCACGATCAGGTTGCGCGGCGCGCGGTCGAGCCAGGTGAGAAGCATGGCATGACCGAAACGCGCCAGCCCGTCGAGGCCGGGGCGGTAGGGCGCGTCGATCAGGATCGCCGCCGGGCGGCCGGCTTCCCGCGCGGCGCGCATGTTCTTCGGGCACTCGGCCCGCGCCGTCCATGGCGACGCGATGCGCCCGATGAAGACGACATGCGCATCGGCCGCGGCTTGCGCGGGATCGAAGGCGAGCGGGATTTCGCCTTCGCGCGGTTCCATCGCCGCATCGGACGCCGGACCCGGCGGGGGCGCAGCCGTCGTCATGCCGTGTCCGTCCATTGCCATTGCGCTGCTGCCAGAATTGATATAAACATATCTTTATGTCTTTTCGGAGTGGGCGATGCTGAGCCGATCCGCCATCAGTCTCGACAGGTCCGTTGATACCTTGAAGGCGGCGGCGGAATCCAGCCGTCTGCGCATCCTGCTCCTGCTGGCGCATGGCGACCTGACGGTGTCCGACGTCACCGAGATCCTCGGACAGTCGCAGCCCCGCGTCTCGCGCCACCTGAAGCTCCTGCTCGAGGCCGAGCTGATCGAGCGCTATCAGGAAGGCTCGTGGGCCTATTTCCGGCTGTCGGATGCGGAGCCGGCGCACGAATTCGTCACCGGCGTGATCGCGCGGGTGGAGCCGTCCGACCCGCTGGTCGCGCGCGACCGCGAGCGGCTGGAGCGAGTGAAGGCCCGGCGCCAGCAGCGCGCCGCCGAATATTTCTCGGCCAATGCGGAGCGCTGGGACCGCATTCGCTCGCTGCACGTGCCGGACGGCGCCGTCGAGGCGGCGATGCTGAAGCTGATCGGCGACCGGCCGTTCCAGGCAATGGCCGACCTCGGCACCGGCACGGGACGCCTGCTCGAACTGTTTGCGCCGCTTTACCGGCGCGGCGTCGGCATCGACCTGTCGCGCGAGATGCTGGCGGTGGCGCGGGCCAATCTCGACCGTGCCGGCGTCGCCCATGCGCAGGTCCGGCAGGGCGACCTCTACGCGCCGCCGATCGAGCGCGACGCGTTCGACCTCGTGACCATGCACCAGGTGCTGCACTATCTCGACGATCCGGGCCGCGCGATCCGCGAGGCGGCGCGGCTGCTGCGGCCGGCCGGCCGGCTGCTGGTGGTCGATTTCGCCGCGCACGGGCTGGAGTTCCTGCGCGAGGAGCATGCGCATCTGCGCCTCGGCTTCTCCGACCGGCAGATCGAGGACTGGTTCGCCGAGGCCGGCATCGAGCTTCTGGCCAAGCGCGATTTCGACCGCCGGGCGGCGACCGCTCCCGGCCTCACCGTCAAGCTTTGGCTGGGGCAGGACCGCCGCCTGCTCATCGCCTCTTCCAGTTCCGGCAAGGAGACCGCCTGATGCTGCAACCCCGCCTTTCGCGCCGGCCCGATATCGGCAGCCGCGTCTCGGTGTCGTTCGAGTTCTTCCCGCCGAAGAACGACGAGATGGAGGCGCGGCTGTGGGACACGGTCAAGCGGCTCGAAGCCTTTTCGCCGCGTTTCGTCTCGGTCACCTACGGCGCCGGCGGCACGACGCGCGAGCGCACCCAGCGCACCGTCAACCGCATCATGGCCGAAACCTCGCTGACCGCGGCCGCGCACCTGACCTGCGTGGACGCCGACCGCGCGGCCGTCGATGCCGTGATCGGCGATTTCGCCAGGGCCGGCGTCCGCAACTTCGTGGCGCTGCGCGGCGACCCGGGCGAGGGGGTGGGCGCGCGCTACCGGCCGCATCCGGACGGCTATGCCAACGGTGCGGAGCTGGTCGCGGCGCTGCGGCGAGCGGGCGATTTCGACATCTCCGTCTCGGCCTATCCGGAAAAGCACCCCGAAAGCCCGGATTTCGCGACCGATATCGACATGCTCAAGCGCAAGGTCGACAACGGCGCGACGCGCGCGATCACCCAGTTCTTCTTCGACAACGACGCCTATGAGCGTTATGTCGAGCGGGTGCGCCGGGCGGGCATCTTCGTGCCGATCGTGCCCGGCGTCCTGCCTGTCCACAATTTCGCGCAGGTGGCGAATTTCGCCGGACGCTGCGGCGCCCATGTGCCGGCCTGGCTGGCGGCGCGCTTCGAGGGGCTGGCCGACGATCCGCAGACCCATATGCTGGTGGCCGCCGCCGTGGCGGCCGAGCAGGTCCACGATCTTGTCGAGCGCGGCGTCGACGATTTCCATTTCTACACGATGAACCGGGCCGACCTGCCGGTCGCGATCTGCCACATGGTGGGCCTGCGTCCGCGGGCCGAGCCGCGCGAGACGCGGAGCGCGGCTTAGAGCGTTTTCTGTTTTGACGGAATTAAAACAGACGCTCTCAGTGCTTGGTTTATCGCGTTTCCGAACCGAATAAGTGGTGTCCACTTATTCTGGAAACGCTTTAGGCCGGATCCCGCGCCGGGTAGGCAAAGAAAAAGGCCGGGCGCTGGGCCCGGCCTTCTCCTTGTATCGCCTGGAGGCGAGGTTTCACCGTCGACTTAGGCCGGCCTCACGGCAGAACGCCGATGACGGCGGCTCCGAGGAATGCAAACACCGCGCAAAAGATCAGTGCATTGATCGGTCTCGAAAGTCCCATGGCATAGCCTCCTCTGCAGACTATGCCCAAGAGTCTAGTGGCGGCGAGCCGCCAGACAAGCGGAAGTTTTGCTGCGTTGCCGCGGCGCTGTGAAAAAAATCTGCTGCCGCGCCGCGCAAGCCGGCCGAATCCAAGGACTGCGCCGGCCGTCAAGCCCTCTCGTAAAAAATTTGCGTCCTGTGGCTTTTCGGCCCGGATTGAGGTATTTTGTTACCTTCGAAAGAATCGCCCGTCGATCACGAGCAGGCCGAGCGCGATCAGCGCCATGCCGCCCAGCTCGAATATTTCCAGCCTTTCGCCGAGGAATATCGTCCCGAGCAGGATGGCGCTCACGGGCACGACGAGCGTCACCAGCGACGTGTTCGAGGCGCCTGCCGAGGCGATCAGGCTGAAATAGAGCACATAGGCGAAGGCGGTGGCGAGAAGGGCCAGCGCGATGGCGGCCGACCAGGCGGCCGTGCCGGCCGCGAGCATGGCGGCCGGGTCGTCGAAGAGCAGCACGAGCGGCAGTGCGATGACCGTCGACGCGGTCAACTGGCCGGTGGCGACCAGCTCCGGCGCCAGGCGGGCGAAGCGGCGCGCATAGATGCCGGCGAAGGCATAGGAAAGCGCGGTGCCGAGCAGGGCGAACTTGGCCCAGGCGGGACCGCCGAGATTGGCGATCAACCCGGGCCCGACCAGCACGACCGTGCCGGCGATGCCGAGCGCGACGCCGGCCGCGCGGCGCGCCGTCAGCTTCTCGTCGGCCAGCATCGCATTGGCAAGCAGCATGGTCCAGAACGGGGTGGTGGCGTTGAGCACCGAGGCGAGGCCGGCGCCGATGGCCGTCTGGCCGGCGAACATCAGCGTGTGCGGGACGACGTTGTTGAGCAGGGCAAGCCCGAGGAAGGGCAGGATGAACGGCTTCAGCGGCGCGAGCGCGAAGCCGCGCGCCAGCACGTAGAGCCACAGCGCCGCCGCGGCGAGCGCGACACGCACGAGGACGAGCGCCAGCGGCGGGATGTCGCGTACCGCGATCGCGGCGAAGAAGAACGAGCCGCCCCAGATCGCGCCGAGCAGCAGCAGCATCGCCCATTCGCGCGTGCCCATCGCCCGTTGTGCCATCGCCTGCGCCATCGCCGTCTCCCGTTCGCCCTCGCCTTGCTGCGGGCGGCCGGACATTAAGCGGCGCGGCGGCGTTGGCCACCCGGAACCGGCCGTGGCCCATTCGCTATGCGCTGCTGGCCGTACGATGCCGGACCGGGGAGGCGGCCGAAGCGCGGCGCGTCGGGCCGGATCGTGCGCCCCGCGCCTTTGCCACGCGCATGGAACGCTGCGAAACGGGGGTCCCACTCGCCGCCGACATGCTTTAGGGTCGGGGCCGTTTCGAGGACGGTCGATGCAGCGATTCAAGAATGCCACCGAGGCCGCATTGGCGCTGCGGCCCGACGTGCCGGTCTACGGCTTCAGGCCGGAAGTGCTGAAGGCCGATGCGCGGCGCTTCATGCGGCTTTTCCCCGGCAAGACGGCCTATGCGGTCAAGACCAATGGCGAGGAGATGGTGTTGCGGACGCTCGCCGAGGCCGGCGTCGGCGCCTTCGACGTCGCCTCGCCGGGCGAGTTCGCGGCGGTGCGCAACGTCGCGCCGGAGGCCGAGATGCTCTACATGCATCCGGTCAAGGCGCAGTCGGACATCAGGCTGGCGCTGGAGACCTACGGCATCCGGGTGATCGCGGTCGACCACGAGGACGAGGTCACCAAGGTGACGCGCGTGGTGCGCGCGCTCGACATCGATCCCGGCACGATCACCGTCTTCGTCCGCATCCAGACCAAGGGGCACGCGGCCTACGAACTGTCGAAGAAGTTCGGCGCCGGCCCCGCGGCCGCCGTCGAGCTTGCCCGGCGGCTTGCCCGCGCCGGCTTCAAGGTCGGCCTGTGCTTTCACGTCGGCAGCCAGATCGAGGATCCCGACACCTACGAGCGCGCGCTGGCCTCGGCCGACTGGGTGCGCAACCGCGCCGGGGTGCCGCTGGCCGCGCTCGACGTCGGCGGCGGCTTTCCCGCGCAGTACGGCCACGATCCCAACCGGCGCGCGCCGGACATGCCGGCGCTCGAGGAGTTGATGGCGCGGCTGGTGGCAGACATTGCCGAATGGGGGTTCGACACGGTGCCGCTGGTGGCGGAACCGGGCCGGGTGATCGTCGCGCGCGCGTTTTCGCTGATCGTGCGCGTTCTGTTGCGCAAGGGCCGGCGCCTCTACATCAATGACGGCATCTGGGCGTCGTTGTCGGATTCGTGGACCGGCAAGATCACGCTGCCGGCCCGCTTCATTCCCGATCCGGCCATCCGCTCGCGCAACGGCGAGGAAAGGACCATCGTGCCGTTCAAGGTGTGCGGCGCGACCTGCGATTCGGTCGACATCCTGTCGCGCCCGTTCTGGCTGCCGGAGACGGTGGACACCGGCGACTGGATCGAGATCGGCCACATCGGGGCCTATTCGCTGTCGCTCAGGACGCGCTTCAACGGCTTCTATCCCGACACCTTCGTCGAGATCACCACGCCGTTCGAGGAAGGCGAGGCGCCACAGGGCATGGCGAGCCTGGAGACGATGGCGGATTGAGACGATGAAGGTCAGACGGATTGTCGCCAACATCGCGGCGGCGGACGTAGGGGCCGCGCGCCGCTTCTATGTCGACGCGCTCGGGCTCGACGTGCTGATGGACCTCGGCTGGATCGTCACATTCGGCAATGCCGAACAGGCGAGGGTGCAGGTGAGCGTGGCGACCGAGGGCGGCTCCGGTACGCCGGTGCCGGACCTGTCGATCGAGGTCGACGATCTCGACGAGGCGCTGCGGCGCGTCCGCGCCGCCGGTTTCGAGCCCGAATACGGCCCGGCCGACGAGCCGTGGGGCGTGCGCCGGTTCTTCGTGCGCGATCCTTTCGGCCGGCTGGTGAACATCCTGCGCCATTCCTGAGCGCGTGGCGATGCGCGTTGACAGGCGGCCCGCATTTCGGGCTTGCTGCCCGCCGCGACCGGACCCCGTGGAGACACAGACATGGAAATCGTGACGCCAGGCGCCGCCAATCTCGGGCTTTTCATCGGCGCCGCGCTGATCCTGCTGGTGGTTCCGGGACCGGCGGTGCTTTACATCATCGGCCGCTCGGCCGAGCAGGGCCGGTTCGCGGGCTTCGTATCCGATCTCGGCATCCACACCGCGACGCTGGTCCATGTGGCGGCGGCGGCGCTCGGCCTGTCGACCGTCCTCGCCTCGTCTGCGCTGGCGTTCAGCGTCGTCAAATATGCGGGTGCCGCCTATCTGATCTGGCTCGGCCTGCGGAAGATCCTCGGCGGGGCGGACGGCCCGGAAGGGGCGACGGCGTTGCCGCGCGCCAGCAACTGGCAGCTCTTCCGGGACGGCTTCGTGGTCAACCTGCTCAATCCCAAGACCGCGCTGTTCTTCCTCGCCTTCCTGCCGCAATTCGTCGAGGTGTCGCGCGGCCACGTCGCCATGCAGATCGCCGTCCTCGGCCTCCTGTTCACGCTGTTCGGCTTCGTTACCGACGGCTGCTATGCGCTCGCCGCCGGCGCGGCCGGCGACTGGCTGAAGCGGCGCCGGAACTACCTGCGCTTCGAGCGCTACGTCAGCGGCACGCTGTTCATCGGCCTCGGGGTCGCCGCCGCGTTCTCCGGCAGCCACCGCAAGTAGATAGAAGCGCCCCGGCGCCTCACAGATTCGCCAGCAGGGCCGGCGTCGGCCAGCCATCGGCCGGAAAGCCGAGCCGGAGCTGCTCCTTGCGGACGGCCGCGCGCGTCATCGCGCCGAGCACGCCGTCCACCTTGCCGACGTCATGGCCGCGCGCCTGGAGCTTCGTCTGCAGAAGCTTCATCGTTTCGCCGGCCAGCCCCTCCTCGGGGGAACGAGGGTCGAATTTCGGCGCTCCGGCCAGCCGCGCCGCCAGGTGGGCGGCCGTCAGCGTATAGACGAAGGACTGGTTCCATTCGAGATAGACGTCGTAGTTGGGGAAGACGAGGAAGGCGGGGCCCTTGCGGCCCTGCGGCAAGGCGAGGCCCGCGTCGGGCCCGGCGCCGAGCGGACTGCCGTCCCGCCTCGTCACGCCCCATGCCGCCCATTGCGACAGCGGCAGCCGGGTGGCGATGCCGGCCTGCTCCCACGGCAACGTGTCGGGAACCCTGACTTCCTCGATCCACGGCTCGCCGCCGCGCCAGCCGTGCGAGCGAAGGTTGTTGGCGGTGGTCAGGATCACGTCCGGGACGCTGCGGCGCATGTCGACATGGCCGTCGCCGTCGCCGTCGACGCCCTTGACCAGGATGTCGGCGGGCAGCATCTGGGTCTGGCCGATCTCGCCCGCCCAGGCGCCCTGCACGTCGGCCGGCAGGTCGCCGCGCTCGATCAGGGTGAGCAGCGGCACGATCTGCGGCCGGAACAGATGCGGCCTCCGGCAGTCGTGGGCCAGCGTCGCCAGCGCGTCGAGCGTGCGGAAATCGCCCTGCACGGCGCCGAAATCGGTTTCCAGCGCCCAGAAGGCGGCGATCACCGGCCCGGGCACGCCGTAGGCGCGCTCGGCGCGCGCGAACGCATCGGCATATTTCTTCAGGTTGGCCGCGCCGTTCTTCAGCCGGTAGGCATTGATCATCCGGCCGGAGAACTCGGTGAAGGTCTGGGTGAAGACGCCCTGCGCGCGGTCGCGCTGCAGCACCTTCGGGTCGAGGCGGGCGCTCGCGAGGGCCGCGAGCCCCGCCTGGCCGATGCCGGCGGCACGCGCCTCCTGCGCGACCGCCTGCTTCCACGCCTCGAAGTCGCCTCCGCATTGCTGCGCAAGCGCGGGGCCGCCTGCGGCAAGCCCGCTACCGAGGAGCAGAATCAGTCCGGCCAGCTTTCTGTTCATCCGTCGTCTCCCTGGGAAACCGGCTCGCGCCGGAATGGTCATCGCGTTACCTTCCGCAGCCAGTCGCGCCATTGCGCCGCGCTGCCGTGGAAGACGTTGAGGTCGGCATCGCCCTCGATCCCCGGCACGATCCCCGTCCCGCTATACTGCCAGAACAGGAAATGCCGGTTGTCGTAGCGGTCATGCGGGTGTGCCGCAACCGAGCGCAGCCACCAGTCGACGCCGTGGAATGCGTGCAGGCGGTTGTCCTCGTAGAAGTCGACCGAGGTGTAGACGACCGGGCGCTTGCCGTAATGGGCGCCGACGATGTCGAGGAAGACCTTCATTTCCGCATGCACGGTCTCGGGCGGCGGGCGCAGCCGGCAGGTGGGCGAGGCGGGGTTCCACTCCATGTCGAGCACGGGGGGCAGGGCGGCGGGGTCCCGGGGCACGTTGGCGATGAACCAGGCCGCCTGCTCGGCGGCCGGCCTGCAGAAATAGAAGAAGTGATAGGCGCCGCGCGGGATGCCGGCGGCGCGCGCGCCGCGCCAGTTCTCCGCGAAGCTGCCGTCGAGCCGGTCGCCGCCCTCGGTGGCCTTGACGAAGGCGAAGGCGACGCCGCTGGAGCGGACCGTGCGCCAGTCGACCGTCCCCTGATATTTCGACACGTCGGTGCCGTGCACCGCATAGGTCCAGGGGGCGCGGTCGCGCCACGGATGGGGATCGCGGTCGGCAAAGCGCGGCCCGTGGCTCTGCCGCGCGGTGGGGCGGAAGGCGTCGGTGTCGAACCCCGACGAGGTGCAGCCGGCCGCAAGAGCCATCAAGGCAAGGAAGACTACCCGTCGCGCCATGCGCCCCCTCTATGGCCGCCGCACCGCTGCCGGCGGACCGCCGCTTCGCCCCGGCATTGATTTTTGCCGCGCCGCCGCCCAAAGCTTGGCCAGAACGCCGCGGGCTTGCGGCAATACGATGACGGCGGGGGGAAACATGCGGTTTTTTGCGGCTCTGGTGAAGTGGCTGCTGGTGCTGGTGGCCGTAATCGTCGCGGGGGTCGCGGCGTGGCTCTATCTGTTCCCGCCGGACCTCATCCGCGTCGGCACGGGCTATGCGGCCAAGATCGTGTGTTCCAACGCCTTCGTCGCCGGGCGCGATCCCGACGAGGTGCTGTCGGTCGACGTGCAGGCGCCGGGTCATCCGGTGCTGAGGCTGGTCACCGTCAGCGTCGACCGCAACGAGCGTACCGTGCGTGCCGGCCTGCTCGGCGTGTTCGGCCGCAGCGTGGCCGTCGCGCGCGAGGGGCTGGGCTGCGCGTCGGTGCCCGACGGGGATGTCGCCAAGGCGCGCGAGATCGCGCTGCCGGCCGTGCCGGAGGCGGCTGACTCGGCGGCGCTGTGGCCGGACGGCGAGGCGGTCGCGCCCTCGCAGTCGCCCGCCATCGCGGCGATCCTCGACGACCCGCTGATGGCCGGTCCCGGCATGCGCGCCGTGGTCGTCGTCCATAACGGCCGCATCGTCGGCGAGCGCTATGGCGAGGGCTTTTCCGCCGAAACCCCGCTGCTCGGCTGGTCGATGACCAAGACCGTGAACGCGGCGATCGTCGGCACGCTCGTGCGCGAGGAACGCATGACGCTTTCCGACAACGACCTGTTCGAGGCGTGGAGCGCAGACGAGCGCGACGATATCAGCGTCGCCGACCTGATGGCGATGGCGAGCGGGCTTGCCTTCAACGAGGATTACGGCGACGTCACCGACGTCACGCGCATGCTCTATCTGGAGCCGGACATGGCCGGTTTCGCGGCCGACAAGCCGCTGGCCGCGCCGGTCGGCTCGCTGTTCAGCTATTCGAGCGGCACGGCCACGATGCTCTCGCGGGTCTGGCAGAACGCGCTGGACAGCCGCGAGGAGGCGCTGGGGTGGCCGCGCAGCAGGCTGTTTTTACCGCTCGGCATGCACAGCGCCGTGCTGGAGACCGACGAGAGCGGCACCTTCGTCGGCTCGTCCTATCTCTATGCTGACGCGCGCGACTGGGCGCGGTTCGGCCAGTTCCTCCTGCAGGACGGCCGCTGGAACGGGCAGGCGCTCGTGCCCGACGGCTTCGTCGCCTGGATGCGGGAACCTTCGTCGGCCGCCCCCGGCGACTATGGCAAGGGGCAGGTGTGGATGCACGGCCCCGCCGGCGGCGGGGCGGACGGCCCCGCGGCGGATGCCGGCTTTGCGATCCCCGACGATGCCTATTGGCTGCTCGGCCATGACGGACAGTCGATGGCGATCATCCCGTCGAGGAAGCTGGTCGTGCTGCGCATGGGCCTGACGCCGTCGAAGCTCAGCTACAAGCCGCAGGCGCTGGTCGCGGCCCTGGCGGCGGCGGTGGAGTAGCGCGCCTTCAGGCCCTGCCGTAGCCGCCGGGGGTCGGCGTGGTGACGATCACCGCCTCGCCGGCCTCGAGCACGGTCTGGTCGCACGCCTTCAGGGTTTCGAGCGAACCGTCGTTGCGGCGCACCTGCGTCCTCCCGACCTCGCCGTCGCCGCCGCCGTCGAGGCCGCGCGGGGGGCGGCTGCGGTGCGACGACAGGATCGCGCATTCCATCTTCTCCAGGAAGCGGATCGTGCGGACCGTGCCGTCGCCGGCATTCCATCTGCCCCTGCCGCCGGAGCCTGCGCGGATGTGGAAATCCTCCAGCACGACGGGGAAGCGCAGCTCGAGAATCTCCGGGTCGGTGAGCCGCGAATTGGTCATGTGGGTGTGCACGCCCGACGTGCCGGCGAAGCCGCGGCCGTCGTTCATCCGGCCGGCAGGCGAGCCGGAACAGATCGTCTCGTAATATTGCGTGCGCTCGTTGCCGAAGGTGAGGTTGTTCATCGTGCCCTGCGCGTTCGCCAGCGCGCCCATCGCGAGGAAGAGCGCGTTGGTGACGTGCTGCGAGGTTTCGACATTGCCGGCCACGACGGCGGCCGGGTAGGCGGGCTTCAGCATCGAGCCCTCGGGCACGACGATCCGCACCGGCCGCAGGCAGCCGGCATTCATCGGGATCGCGCCTTCGACCATGACGCGGAAGCAGTAGAGCACGGCCGCGCGGGTGACCGGCTCGGGTGCGTTGAAATTGTTCTTCTCCACCTTGGACGTGCCGGTGAAGTCGACCGTCGCTTCTCGCTTCTTGCGGTCGACCGTGATCCTGACCCGGATCACCTGGCCGGTATCGGTGGGGTAGGCGCAGGCGGATTCGTCGGGCAGCCGGTCGAGCACGCGGCGCACGCTTTCGGCGGCATTGTCCTGGACGTGGCCCATATAGGCCTCCACCACGGGCAGGCCGAACTGCGCCACCATGCGCCTCAACTCCGCCACGCCCTTCTCGTTGGCGGCGATCTGCGCCTTCAGGTCGGCGATGTTCTGCTGCGGGTTGCGCGCGGGGAAGGGATGGCCGGTCAGCAGCTTCAGAAGCGCCTCCTCGCGGAAGCGGCCGCGCTCGACGAGGCGGAAATTGTCGAACAGCACGCCCTCCTCGTCGACCGTGGTGGCGAGCGGGGTCATGGAGCCCGGCGCCGTGCCGCCCACATCGGCGTGGTGGCCGCGCGCGGCCACCCAGAAGAGGATGGGCGGCTCTTTGCCCTCCCCCTTGTGGGGAGGGTCGGATCGCAGGTCCGGGGTGGGGGTTGAGAGTGTATCATCACCCCCACCCCGCTGCTTCGCAGCGACCCTCTCCACAGGGGGGAGGGCAGGGGCGACCTCCCCGAACACCGGCGTCACCACCGTGATGTCGGGCAGATGCGTGCCGCCATTGTAGGGCGCGTTGAGGGCGAAGACGTCGCCGGGATGGATGTCGCCGGCATTCAGCCGGATGATGGTCTCCACCGAGCGGTCCATCGAGCCCAGATGAACCGGCATGTGCGGCGCGTTTGCCACCAGCGCGCCGGTGCGGTCGAACACGGCGCAGGAAAAGTCCAGCCGCTCCTTGATGTTGACCGAATAAGCGGTGTTCTGCAGCGTGACGCCCATCTGCTCGGCGATCGACATGAACAGGTTGTTGAAGACCTCGAGCAGGACGGGATCGGCGCCCTCCCGCCCGGAAAGGCCTGTTCCGGCCGCGGCCTGGCGGCGCTTCTTGTCGATGCGGCGCAAAAGCACATGGTCCTTCGCCGTGATCTCGGCGCGCCAGCCCGGCTCGACGACGATGGTCTGGT
>ENA-UOVV01001675-UOVV01001675.1-compost-metagenome-genome-assembly--contig:-NODE-1675-length-15127-cov-13.164610_pt1 | contig 15127 bp, 7 predicted proteins | sample MGYA00238155_ERZ761577 | MGnify/ENA primary metagenome ERZ761577 (study PRJEB28898, sample SAMN06268775) | compost metagenome | isolation source: Emeryville, CA | place: USA:Emeryville, CA | collected...
CGGGCTCGACGGAGGTGTCGAGGCTCTCGACGAGCTCGGCTCGTACGGTCGACTCGAGCTCCGCCTCGGCAGGAGTCCGCGCCTCGGGGGTCGCGGGCTGGGCGGCAGCCTCCTCGGGCCGGGCAGCCGGTTTCGGCTCAGGGGCCGCGCTCGCCGGGGACGCCTCCGGGCGCGCCCCCGCGCTCCTTGCCGTCTCGGCTCTGCCCGCGAGCGCGTCCCCCGCGCCCAGCAGCACGAGCTCGGCGCGCACGATCCCGCCCTCGAGCGGCCAGGCCTGCGCCTCGTCGTCGGCCCCGACCGCGACGAGGGCCACGTCCTCGACCCCCGCGACGAAGCGCTCGGTCCACGTCGAGACGCCCTCGCCGGACACGAGGACTCCCCCGGCGTGCACCTCGAAGGCCCCTCGCGCAACGGCCTGCACGCCGCTGCCCGAGAGCACCGCGAGCGCGAAGGCGGGGATGCGCGCGAGGCTCGTCGCGAACTCCCCCGTGAGCACCTGGAGCACGTCCGCGACGCCGACCCCGGGCACGAGGGCCGCGTGGACCTCGCGCGCGAGGCGCGGCTCGACCTCGGCGGGCAGCAGCACGGCGGCACCGTGGCCCACCACGGCCACGCCCGCTCCCGGGACGTACGAGCTCACGCGCCCACCTCCCTCGAACCGGGGGACCGGCTCCCCCGGGGCAGGGTGTCATCATCGGGCGTCTCGTGGCCGCGGGGCGAGGTGAGCGAGGACGCGTCCTGGTGCCCCTCGACCCCACGCACGTCCACCACGACCACCGTGACGTTGTCCCGGCCACCCGCCTGAACGGCCTCGGCGACGAGCCGCTCGGCCGCGGACTGCGGGTCGCTCTCCGCGAGCAGGGTCTGCGCGACGAAGGCGTCGGGCAGCTCGCTCGTGAGCCCGTCGGAGCACACCAGGATGCGGTCGTTCGCGGCGACCGGCAGCAGCCAGTAGTCGACCTCGGCCTCCCCCGCGCCGAGCGCTCGGGTGACGACGTGCCGGCGCGGGTGGTGGGCGGCCTCGGCGCGCGTCACGTGGCCCGCGTCGATGAGCTCCTGGACCTCGGAGTGGTCCACGCTGATCTGCTCGAGCGCCCCGTGCGCGAGGCGGTAGGTGCGCGAGTCGCCGAGGTTCACGACGATCCAGTACGGCACGCCCTCGACAGCGCTCAGCACGACCCCGCTCACCGTGGTGCCGGGCGCACGGCCCGGCTCGGCCGCGATGCCCTGGACCTCGCGGTTCGCCTCGACCATCGCGGTGTTGACCGCCTCGGGGGTGGCGGCCCGGCCGGCGAGCCGCGCGCGCAGGACCTCGACAGCGCGCTTGCTCGCGAGCTCCCCGGCGTCGTGCCCGCCCATGCCGTCGGCGACCACGAACACGGGGGCGGTCGCGAGGAAGGAGTCCTCGTTGAGGGAACGGCGCAGGCCCCGGTCGGTCGCGGCCCCCCACGCGGCGTGCACGCCCGCGGTGACCTCGGCGGACATGCGCGAGCCGAGGCTCATCGACTCACCCCCAGCTCGACGTCGCCGACGACGAGCACGTCGCCGGGCGCCACGTGCACCGCGAGGCCCGGCTTGAGCTGGGTGCGCGTGCCGTCGGGGCTCACGACGGCCGTGCCGTTCGTGGAGTGCAGGTCCTCGACCCACAGGCCCACGTTGTCGAGGCCGAAGGCGAGGTGCGTCTTGGAGACCGAGCGCGTCGGGTCGGTCACGGGGACGAGGTGCGTGACCTCGGTGCCGACGCGCGCCGCGGGGTTGCGGCCGAGCACGCCGTCCCCCGCGACCTCGAGGCGCTCGCCGCCCGGGAGCACGAGGGCCACGGGGCGACGCTCCGCAGGGCTCGACAGCCGCGTGCGGTCGACGTCCTCGGCGGGCTGGGCGGGAGAAGGCGCCGCGGGAGAGGGCGCGGGAGAAGGCACGGCAGGCGAGGTCGCGGCGGGAGAGGGCGCGGCGGGAGAGGGCACTGCGGGTGAGGCAGCGGTGAAGGGCGCCCCGGCGGGCGAAGGCGCGCCCGGCTCGGCCGCGACCGCCCGTTCGAAGGGAGAGCTCGGGGCGGGCGCCGGAGCCGGAGCAGGCTCGGCGGTCGCGGGGCGCGAGAAGCCGGGGACGGCGGCGATGAGCGGAGAGCCCTCGGCGGGAGCTGCGGGCCGAGAGGCGGGAGCGGTGGCCGGAGGCCCCGCAGGAGCAGGGGCAGGGGTCATGGCAGGGGCAGCGGGCGCTGGGTCAGTCGCGCGCCGAGCCGGGGACTCCGCGGCCGAGACCGAAGGACTGCCGCTCGCCGCACCGCCGCGCTCGCGCAGCACGAGCGTGCCCGCGGCCTTGTCGTGCCAGCCCTGACGTCGGCCCTTCGCGTCCCAGAGCCCCGAGATCGCGACGATCCAGAAGCCCACGAAGCACGCGAGGGTTCCCGCGCCCTGCACGAGCAGTCGCACGAGGATCTTGCCGATCCCTGCCGGGGCGAGGGACTCGGCCGAGACCGTGCGGGTCCCGAGCACGAGGTTGCCGAGGGTCCGGCCCGTGAGGCCCTCCCAGATCCACAGTCCCACCACGAGCGCGAGGCTGAGGAGGTTGACCGCGAGCACAGGCGGGAGCTGGGTGATCGGCTCGTTCGGCGAGAGCTGCCGGAAGGAGCTGCCGAGCAGGATCACCGCGGGCAGGCTCACGAGGGCCTGGTCGATCAGCAGGGCCGCGAAGCGACGCCCGATGCTCGCGAGCTCGACCCCCGCGGGGAGAGGCGGCTCGAGAGCAGGGGCCACGCCGGGCGCACGAGCCACGGGCGGGGCAGCACTCGCAGCCGAGGCAGCACTCGCAGCCGAGGAGGCGCTCGGTGCCGAGGAGACGCTCGGCGCCGAGCCGGCGCGACCCTCAGGAGCCGTAGCCTCGACCGAGGGGCGCTCCGGCACGGGAGCCGCGCACACCGGGCAGAACTCGGCCCCCTCGGGGATCGTGCTCGTGCACGCCTGGCACCTCATCCTCGTCCCTTCCGCCGCAGCGAGCGCAAGGAGAAGCGCGCCCGCACGCGGGCCCACGGTCCCACGGAACCGGTCATCGCCGCGAGCACCTCGTCGACCTCGCTCCACAGGGCCTCGACCTCGGCGGGCGCCGGGTCGCCCGGGCCGAAGACCCCGGCGTCCGCGCGACGCGCGAGCGTCAGCACGCCTGCCTCGGGGTAGGCCGCGCCGAGCTCGCGCCCGGTCTCGCGGCGCGTGGCCCCGCGCGTGGGCTCGTGCCCGAGGTCGCGACCGAGGTCGACCACCTCGGCCCAGCCGCCGAGCACGCGCTCGACGGGCTGCTCGGCGCGACGGCGACGCTTGCGACGGCGCGCCTTGATCGCGGCGATCACGAGGAAGGGCAGGGCGAGCACGAGCAGCCCGCCGAGCACGGCCCCGCCCAGCACGAGCCAGCGCAGCCAGCTCTCGGTCTCGGTCTCGAGCTCGTCCTCCTCCGCGTCCTCGGGGAGCGGCGGCACGGGGGGCTCCTCGGGCTCCTCGGGCGGCTGGGGCTCGAGCAGCTGCTGGGGCTGCGGCTGGGCCTCCGAGCGCGCCTCGGAGCTCTGCGGCGGGGTGTCGTCGTCGGGCCGCGGGTCGAAGGCGACCCAGCCGATCCCCTCGAAGGGGATCTCGACCCAGGCGTGCACGTCCCCGCCGCGCACCTCGACGGGACCTGAGGGGGCGGCGGCGTCCTCGGGGAGCTCGTCGTCGTAGAAGCCCATGACCACGCGCGCGGGGATGCCGAGCTGGCGGGCCATGAGCGCCATCGCGACGGCGAACTGCTCGTCGTCGCCCACGGGCTCGGCCGTCGCGAGGAGGGTCGCGATGCGGTCCGCGCCGTGGCCCGCGCGCGAGGGCGGCTCGCCGTCGCGGCCCGAGCTCAGCACGCCCGAGGCGGCGAGGCCGTCGCGCAGGGACTGCACGGTCGCGAGGCCCCCGGTGGTGTCCCCCGCGAAGCGGTCGGCGGTCGCGGCCACGGCGTCGGGCACGGACTGCGGGGCGGGCAGCTCGAGCTCGGCGAGGCGCGCCTTCTCGAGCTCGGTGCCCGTGGGGCGGGGGTAGACGGTCGAGGTCACGGTGAAGCGGTCGCCCGGGGCGAGGCCCGCCGTGACGATCGCCGTCGGACCCTCGGGATTGAGATGCAGGCCGCGGCGGAGCTCGGTGGCGCGCGAGCCGGCGAAGTCCACCTGGCTCGGCTCGCCCACCACGGGCAGCCACACGTCGGAGTAGCCGCTCACCGTGACGGTCACGCGAGACTCGGTGCCCGTCCGCCCGGCCGTCCCGCGCAGCGGCGCCGGGGCGGGCAGGGTCGCTCCCGCACGGCGGAAGGAGCCCGAGTCCCCGCCCGCCGTGCCGCCCGCGACGTCCATGACGGTGCCGGTGTACGCATCGAGGGTCGCGAGTCGCAGGCGCTCTCCCGCAGGCAGGCCCTCGACCGTGAAGAGCACCTCGTCGGCGCGGTCCTTCGCGAAGGAGCGGAAGCCCGCGAGGGGGCTCGTGAAGTCGTGCAGCTCGAGAGGCGGCAGGACGAGGTCGCGCACGACGACGCGCTGTCCGTCCGGCTGCAGCACGGGGGTCAGCAGGGCCGTGAGCAGAGCCGTACCACCGAGCAGGGCCGCGGTGCCGCGCACGCGACGCTGACGCAGGGCCGCGCGCTGGGCGTCCTGCTCCGGGTCCACCGAGGGGCCGGCGGAGTCCGCGCGGCGAGCGCGCCACGCTCCCCAGCCGAGCGCGAGCACGACCGTGCCGAGCCCTTGCACGAGCGGCAGGGCCTCCTGCGTCGTCGAGCCCGCGACGACGAGGATGAAGAGCACCGCGACGGGCACGAGAGCCATGACCCCGCGCCGCGAGCGCAGCGCGAGGCTCGCGGCCACGACCGTCGCGAGGAGCACGGCGAGGAAGGGCGCGACGGCAAGGTCCGGGTAGGCCGAGAGCGGCACGCCCGCGGTGACCCAGTCCTTCCACACCGTCACGGTGCCGAGCAGCAGCCCGCGCAGGGTGACGAGGGTCGGGACCGCGCCCGCGACCGTGGTGTGCGGGAGCGCGAAGGCGCCGCCGAGCACGAGGTAGGCGGCCACGACGACGGCCGAGGTGGTGAGCACGCCCCAGCGGCGCACCGCCGCGAGCCACGCGAGCCCGAGGCCCAGGACGAGCCCGCCGACGACGGCGAGCACCGGGCCGATGCCGCCCCACGCGGGACCGAGGCCGATCGCCGCGAGGACCACGAGCACCGCGACCACCCCGAGGTCGACGAGTCCCGCTCTGCTGCGCGCGCGACGCGCGCCCGCGATGCCCCGCTCGAGGCGCTCGCGCTCGCGCCGACGGCGTCGGGCAGCGGCGACCGCGTCCTCCTGCTCGCGGCGCGCGGAGCTCGAAGGCCGCTCGCGCAGGGCGCGGCGGCTGGGCGTGGCGGTCGCGGTCACGTCGTCACCCGCCGCATCGAGGAGGGCAGGGCGTCGAGGGTGCCGAGGTCGAGCACCGCGAGATCCGCGAGCGCGTGGCGCTGCACGGGCGCGCCCGGCACGCAGCGCACGGCGAGGGACTGGACGTCGATCGGCACTCGCGTCCCGGCGAGGTGCACGAGGGCCGGCGGCACGGTCGCGCCGAAGAGCAGCACCGCCGCGGAGGCGTCGGGCACCTGCTCGCCCACCTCGCGAGCGAGCTCCGCGAGCCGGGTGCCGCGCGGGGCGAGCTCGAGGCGCGTGAGCTCGTCGAGCAGTCGCCCTCCCGTCTGGCCGCGGAAGGTCTGGCCCTGGACGAGCACGGTGACGTCGCGCTCCTCGCGCAGGGCCTGCAGGCCCAGGGAGCCTGCGACGCTCACGGCGAGCTCGAACTCCTCGGGGTCGTCGTAGTCCGCGGCGGCCGTGCTGAGCACCACCACGAGGTGCGAGCGGCGGGTCTCCTCGAACTGGCGCACCATGAGGCGGCCCGTGCGGGCGGTCGTCTTCCAGTGCACGTAGCGCAGGTCGTCGCCCGGGGAGTACTCGCGCAGCGCGTGGAAGGACACGTCCGAGGGCGAGAGGTCGCGCGTGGGCTTGCCCTCGAGGTCCTTGAGGAAGCCAGAGATGGCGCCGTGCAGGGGCACGGTGCGCGGGTGGACGAAGAGCTCGAGGGTCTCGGTCCACTCCTTCTCGCGGCGCAGCAGCCCGAGGCCGTCGCCGCGCACCGAGCGCACTGGGCCCACGGGGATCACGGCGCGGCGGCTCGTGGGGACGGTGAAGAGCTCTTCGTGGACCTCGCCCGGGGCGAGGCGCGGCAGCCCGAAGGTCGCCCCGGCGCTGCCCACCGGCAGCTCGATCTCGCTCGGCAGCTGCGCGGTGCTCGCGGTGTTGAGCACCTCGACGCGGCCCACGGCCCGCGAGCCCACGACGACGCGCTTGCGCGTGAGGTCGAGGCGGATCCGGTACTCCGAGCGACCGACGACGAAGACGACGGCGATCGCGAGGGCCACGAGGCACGCGATCGCGACGACGACGAGCTCGGTCCAGCCGAAGCGCTGCCCCGCCCAGAAGGCGGCGAGGCCCACCATGAGCACGGCCCAGCCCGCGGGCTGCACGACGGCGAGCACCGGGCGCACGCGCTCGATCACGGGCCGCAGGGACTCCGCGAGGGGGCGCAGGCGCTCGCGTGCGGGCGCGAGAAGGCCCCGCCCTCGCTCGGCGAGGGCGGTCACGCGCGATCGCGCTGCGGCGAGGGGCTCAGCGCTCACGCGACGTTCCGGCGCTCCTGCGGCGCGGGGACCTCGGAGAGCACGCGCTCGAGGAGGTCGAGGGAGCTCGTGCCCTCGAACTCGGCCTCCGCGTCGAGCACGATGCGGTGGTTCCACACGGGCTCGACGAGGTCCTTGACGTCGTCGGGCACCACGTAGTGGCGACCCTGCGAGGCGGCCCAGACCTTGGCCGTGCGCACGAGCGCGAGGGCTCCGCGCACCGAGACGCCCACGCGCGCCTCGGGAGCGGTGCGGGTGCGCTCGGCAAGGGCCGAGATGTACTCGAGGACGGCATCGTCGACGTGCACGGTCGCGGCGAGGTCGGCCATGTCGACCACGGCCTGCGAGGTGATGATCGCGGCGAGCGAGCGCGAGGGGTCGCGCTCGGCGGCGCCCGCAAGGATCCGCACCGTCGAGGCGTGGTCGGGGTAGCCGATCGAGGCCTTCACGAGGAAGCGGTCGAGCTGCGCCTCGGGCAGGCGGTAGGTGCCGGCCTGCTCGATGGGGTTCTGCGTCGCGATGACCATGAAGGGCTGCGGGGCCGCGTGGGTCACGCCGTCAACGGTGACCTGCCCCTCCTCCATGACCTCGAGCAGCGCGGACTGCGTCTTGGGCGAGGCGCGGTTGATCTCGTCCGCGAGCACGATCGAGGCGAAGATCGGGCCCGGGTGGAACTCGAACTTGTGGCTCGCCTGGTCGTAGATCGTCACGCCCGTGACGTCCGAGGGCAGCAGGTCGGGCGTGAACTGGATCCGCTGGTGGGAGCCCTGCACCGTCGCGGCGATCGCGCGGGCGAGGGAGGTCTTGCCCGTTCCGGGCGCGTCCTCGAGGAGCAGGTGGCCGCGCGTGAGCATGCAGGTCAGCGCGAGGCGGATGACCTCGTCCTTGCCGAGCACGGCGTGCGCGACGTTGCCGACGAGCTTGTCGAAGGTGTCGGCGAACCAAGCGGACTGCTCGGTGGTCATCGCCATGGGGATCTCCTCGGTGATCGGTGGGGGAAGGTCGACGGCGGCCTCACGGCCAGGTCATCTCGCCGTAGGCGTTGCCGTTGAAGACCACGCGGACCTTGTGGTTGAGGCCGTGGTTGCCGTAGTAGCAGTACAGCTGTCGCGTCCCGTTCGCCTGGATCGGGTGCTTCGAGCCGTCGTTGAAGGTGCGCCAGCCGCTGCCCGAGTTGGACTGGCAGGCGATCGAGTAGGTGCCGGGGGCCGAGAAGTTCTCGGTGTGCACCACGAAGAAGTTGCACGAGGGGCAGTCGGAGCCCGAGGCCCTCGGGCCCTGGGTGATCCACACGCGCTCGACGGGCGGCGGGGGCGCGGGGTTCGAGGTCGCCGAGGCGCTCGACTCTGCGGAGACCGTGCCCTCGGAGTCGACCGCGCGCGCCGTGATGGTCCGCGAGGTCGAGTAGCCCACCGAGACCTCGCGCGAGCCCGAGACCGAGACGTTCTCCCAGCTGCCGCCACCGATCTTGATCTGGATCCTGTCGATCGGTCGGCCGTTCGTGCCGCCCGAGCTCCACGAGAAGCGGATGACGCGGTCGCCCCCGCTCGCCGAGACGTTCGGCCGGGGCGGGGTGCCGTAGGGGGTCACGGCGTTCGACTGGGCCGTCTGGCCCGCCGAGCCGCCCGCGTTCACCGGCTCGACCGTGAAGCGGTAGGCCGTGCCGTTGTTCAGGCCCGTGACGGTGACCGTGGTCTCGGAGGTCGAGTCGACGACGACGTTGCCGTTCGCCCGGACCCGGTAGGTCACCGGGTTGCCGTTCGGGGCGGCAGCCGTCCACGTCACGCGCGCCCGGCCCGAGGTGTTGTTCTCGATGAGCGAGGCGCTCGGCGTGCCGGCGGGGCCCGGGCGACCGAAGGGCGTGACGGGCTCGGAGGCGCCCGAGGTCTCGGAGAAGCCCGCCTTGTTCCGGGCGCGCACCGCGAAGGTGTAGGTGCCCGAGACCTCGAGCCCGGTGACCGTCTGCTGCGTGCCGTTCACCTGGATGGTGCGCACCAGGTTGCCGCTCTCGCGCACCTCGAGCTCGTAGCCCGCGATCGCGTCGCCGTTGTTGGCCGGCTCGCCCCAGCTCACCGAGATCTCGCCGCCGAGCGGGGTGTCCACGCGGCTCGCCGTCGGCGCCCCGGGGGTCGAGGGCACGCCCGCAGGGATCTCGCCGAGGGAGTAGGGCGAGAAGTCCGAGGGCTCGGGAGCGTTGTTGTGCGCCATGACGCGCACCTTGTACTCCGTACCGTTGACGAGGCCGTCCCACACGAGCGAGGTCCCCGCGACGTGCGTCTTCTGCACCTGGCCCGAGGGCGGCGCGGGAGAGATCTCGAGGGTCACGTCGACGATCTGCGAGCGGTCGGTGTACGTCGCGTTCGTCCAGGTGACCTCGAGCGAGCCGTCGCCGAACTTCAGCGAGGGGGCCGCGGGCGGGTCGGGCCGCTCGTCGGGACGCGCGGGGGCGGACTCCGGCGAGGGGTCGGAGACCCCGACCGCGTTGTGGGCGACCACGGTGAAGGTGTACTCGAGGTCGTTCGTGAGGCCCTCGAGGGTGCAGGTCGTCGTCTTGCAGTCGAAGCTCTTGCCGTCCGAGGCGCTCACGACGTAGTGCGTGATCTCCGAGCCGTTGTTGACCGGCGGGGTCCAGGAGAGCACGACCGTCTTGGAGCGCACGCCCTCGACGGTGGGCGCGCTCATCTCGCCGGGGCGGCCGAGCACCGTGATCTCGATGCGGCCGTCGACGTTGCGGTCCGGGTCCTCGGTCGCGTCGCCGACGGTGTAGCGCGCCGTGAGCGTGCCGACGAAGCTCGCCGAGGGCGTCACGACGACGTTCGTGCCGTTCACGGCGACCGTGCCCTCTCCCGTGTCGAGCTCGGCGTGCAGGAGCTTGAGGGGCTCGCCCGGGAAGGGGGACTTGTCGTTCGCGAGCACGTCGATCGTCACGGGCTCGCCCTGGTGGACGTCCTCGCGGCGGTCGAGGTTGACCGTCGCGAGCGGGGCCCGCGAACCGGTCACCTCGATGTCGAGGCGCGCGGTCACCGGCTCGGCCTCGCCGTCGGACACCGAGAAGCTCGCCCGGGCGCGCGTGCCCTTGCGCACCGAGTTGTCCGCGGCGACCGTCACGACGGTGCCCTCGAGGCTCACCGAGATGCCCGAGCCGGGCTTGTCGACGAGGGCGAAGGTGAGCTCGTCACCGTCCTCGTCGGCGGCGTAGCTCGCGAGGTCGATGGACTCCGAGGTGCCCGCCTCGACGCTCAGGCTCGCTCCGCGCGCCGTCGGCGGGGTGTTGACCTCGGGCTTGGGCAGCACCGTGATGGGCAGCGAGAGCACCGAGGTCTGGGTCGCGGGGTCGCCCTGCTCGCCGTCGCCGACCTCGAAGGAGATCGCGGCAGGGCCGACGTAGTCCGCCTCGGAGACGTAGGAGAGCGTCTGGTGGTCCACCGCGGTGCCCGTGCCGCGCACGGCCGTGACCTTGCCGGCCTCGGTGAGCCCCATCGTGCGGCCCTCGGCGACGACGACGTGCTCGCGCAGGTCGATGCGCAGCTCCTCGCCCGAGATCACGCTCAGCTCGGGGCTGCTCGGCGAGAGCGCGGGGGGCAGGTCCGTCATGCCGGGGACGAGCACGAAGGCGCTCGCCGACAGGCCGTCCTGGTCGGTGATCGTGTACGGGATGATCTGCGCCTGCTCGGTCAGGGTGACCTTGACCGAGCCGTCAGGGGAGACGCTCGCGACGGGCAGGCCCTCGGCGGTGGTCGGGAGGTTCTCGGGGAGGCTCACCTCGAGCTCGTCGACGAAGCCGTCGGGGTCGTCGTCGTTGTCGAGGACGGGGACGTCGACGACCTCCTTGCCCACGACCTCGGCCACGCCGAACTCGTCGTCGAGGGCCACGGGGCGGCGCAGCGGCGCGGTGCCCGAGACGTCGACCGTGAGGGCGCCCACGGCGCGAGCGCCGAGCGGGTCCGCGATCGTGTAGTAGAGCGTGTAGGCGCCCGTCTCGGCGGGAGCGCGCACGAGGACGCGGTCCTGCTGGACGCTCGCCTCGAGGCCCTCGGGCAGCTCGAGGCCGTCGGCCACGAGGCGCACCTGGCCGCCCTCGGGGTCGACGTCGTTGAGCAGCACCGGCACCGCGACGAGACGGTCGGGGCGCACGTAGACGACGTCGTCGGTGGCGACGGGCGGAAGGTTGGTCTCCGTCGAGGGGGCGATGCCCACCGTGACCTTGGCGGTCGCGCGCGCGCCGAGGGAGTCGGCGACGCGGTAGGTGAAGGAGTCCGTCCCGGTGCTCGTCGCGTTCGCCTCGTAGTCGATCCAGCCCGCTCCGACCGCGACCACGCGGCCCTTCGAGGGGGCGGTGTCGAGGCCGAGCAGGGTCACGCGGTCGCCGTCGGGGTCGAGGCCCGCGGTCGGCACCGAGATGCGCACGACCGATCCGGCGAGCACGCGCGCCTCGAGGTCCTTGGGGCGCGGCGGGCTGTTCTGCTCGGGGTCGGCCGCGCGCACGTGGATCGTCACCTGCGCCGAGTCCTTCTGGCCCTGCGGGTCGACGATCTCGTAGACCGCGCGCACCGTGCGGGCCTCGGGGCCCGCGTGGAAGCGGATCGTGTCCTCGGTCGTGAAGATGAGGCCGTCAGCGGGGTCCGGGACCTCGACGAGCTCGGGGACGAGCTCGATGAGGGCGTTGTCCGGGTGCTCGTCGTTCTTGAGCACGGGGATCGTCACGATGTCCCCCGCGCGGACCACGGCCTCGTCGGGGTGCGCGGTGGGCGGTCGCAGGACCTCGGGCGCCGGCACGGGGATCACGAGCACCTCGCCCACGGAGGAGGCCAGGCCGTTCGACACCGAGTAGCGCACCGAGGCCGGGCCCTCGAGGGCGCGCACCGCGGTGATGCGCACGAGGTGGTGGTCGACCACCTCGACCGAGAGGCCCGCGAGCGGGTCGACCTCGACCGACTGCAGTACGAGGATCCCGCCCGCCGGGTCGTGGTCGTTCGCGAGCACGTCGACGAGCACCGAGCCGTCCGAGGGAAGGAGCGCGGTGTCCTTGACGGCCACGGGCGGGGTGGTCGCGTCCGAGGGGGCGACGACGTCGACGCGGATGAGCCCGAGGGTCGAGGAGGGCCCGTCGGTCACGAGGTAGGTGAGGTAGAAGACGCGCTCGACCTCGGAGACGAGGGTCACGGTGCCGGCGTCGTAGTCGGTGGTGAGCTGAGCGGGCGGGGCCTCGTCCACGCGAGCGAGGCGCAGCTCGTCGCCGTTCGGGTCGGTGTCGTTGAGCAGGGGCTCGATCGTCACCGGCTCGCCCACCGTGGTCACGGCGTGGTCCACGCGCGCGACGGGGGGCTGCTGGTCGTCGAGGACCTCGACCCACACCGTGCCCTCGGTCTGCTCGCGGCCGTCGCTCACGGTGATCGCGATCGCCTTGCGGCCGAGCTCGGTGCCCGCGTCGCGGAAGGTCAGGGTGCCGTCGGGCGTGAAGCGGACCTCGTCGCCCTTCGACTCCGAGCGCGCGCGCACGAGCATGAGGTCGTCACCGTCGGGGTCGCCCCAGTCCTCGAGCACGCGGGCGGTGACCTCGGCGCCGCGGGCGACCACGAGGTCACGCTCGCGCAGACGCTTGGGGGCTTCGTTGCGGTCCCAGCCGTGCACCTCGAGGCGCACGTTGGCCGAGTCGGTGCCGTTCTCGCGGCCGTCGTCGACGGTGTAGGAGAAGCTCGCGGTGCCGCTCGCGTCCTCGGGGACGACCACCTGGAGGGCCGCGCCGCCGTAGACGGGCTGCACGGGGCCGAGAGCGGTGTCCGGGGAGTCGGGGCTCGCGACGAGCGCGTCGCCGTCGGGGTCGGCGTCGTTGTCGAGCACGCGCAGGATCGTCGAGCGGCCCGGGCGCACGCCGAAGGAGTCGGCCTCCGCCGTCGGCGGACGGTTCTCCTTGTCGCGGTCGAGCATCGGGTCGCGCGTGGTGTCCGGGATCGCGTCGGACTCCTCGTCCTGCTCGCCCTCGGAGGGGAGAACGTCCGACCAGTCGTCGAAGAGCTCGAAGTTCTCGCTCGCGAGCCACACCGAGCCGAGCGAGAGCTCGTTGAGGATCACGTAGTCGTGGTTCACGCGGTAGACGAGCTCGCCGCGCGGAGCGCCCTCGAGGGACTCGACGAGGTCGAGCTTCTCCCCGAGGCAGTCGCGCGCGACGGACTGCGAGCCGGCCCACGCGCCGTAGGCGCAGCCCGCGAGGTACACAGGGGCCGAGGGCGTCCCGCTCGCCCCGACGTCGAGCCGCTGGGCCTCGCCGCCGCCGAGGGGCTGGGTCACGAGGCTCGAGGAGTCCGCGAAGACGACGCCGGGCGCGGCAGGGCCGGGCTGCTGGAGCACGAGGAGCTCGGCGCCCGGGGCGTCGACGCGCTTGTTGCCGGGCAGGTGCAGCATCGCGGTCGTGCGGTCGAGCACCACGGCCTCGGAGCCGACGGCGGTCACGTCGAGGACGTGGCGCTCGGCCACGTCCTGGAGCGGGGTCACGAGGGGCTCGGCGTCGGCCCCCGGGAAGATCGAGAACAGCTGGCCCTTCGCGGCGACGTGCACCGTGCCGTCGAGGGCCACCGCGAGCGCGCCGTCCTCGAGGCCCGTGAGCGTGGGCTCGGTGCCCTCGGCGGAGAAGCTCGCGACGGTCTCGGCGGGCATGACCCACAGCAGGCCGGCGGCCGGGTCGAGCACCGCGGCGACGCCGCCGCCCAGACCGACCGCGGCATCCGCGCTCACCCCGGCGGTGCCGCGCAGCGCGAGGTTCGCGGGGTCGATCGGGCTCACGGCCTCGCCGCCGAGGTCGCGCGCGAGCACGCGGGCGTCCTGCTGGAGCACGTCGAAGGAGGAGGAGCCGAGGGTCACCGCGCCGTCGACCACCTTGGCCGCGACGTTGAAGCGGCCCACGAGGTTGTCCTGCTGGCGCGTGACCCAGATCCCCGAGTCGTTGAGCTGGACGTCGGTGGTGGGCACGCCCTCGTTGGACAGGGCGACCGCGACGAGGGTCGTGGCGAAGACGGCGAGGGTCGAGACGGAGGCGGCCGTCCGGCCTCGCTGGCGCAGACCTGTCAGCACTCCCACGCGACGGCTCCCGACCTCGACTCACGAAACGCGCCCATCCCCCGAACGGGACGCGCCGCACAGGGTACGCACCGGGGATGAACGCGTCATTGCACCTGGAGCACTGTAACCGGACACCCTTGCCCCCGCAGATGGGGAGATCTCCCCGTGGACACCTCGCGGGGCTCGATCCACGGGCCAAGAACCGCGGTCTACCAGCGGTTGTGCACGTCCTCGGCCCAGCCCTCGAGGCCCTCGAAGCTCACCCGATCACCGTCACCCGTCTCGAAGCTGCCGGACCAGCGGCCGAAGCACTGGTCGGTGCGCGCGGAGACCACGCCCAGGTTGGTGCGGGTGACCTTGTCGTGGAAGGGCTCGAGCCTCGCGTCGAGCCCGCCGCCGTGCACACGCCAGGGCTCGAGGGGCCGGGCGATGTCGTACTCCCAGGTGAGCTCGGCGCGGATCTTGTGCAGGCGCCCGTCCACGAGGATCGAGTTCTCGGTGGACCCCGTCCCCTCGGTCCACCTGCCGCCCACCTGCAGCCCGATCACGTGGCCGTCCGAGACGCCGCAGCCCGCGCCCCAGTTCCACGCGACGTCGTAGGGCCAGCGCCCGCGCCCGTGGTCGAGCACGGCCCAGGACTCGCCCTCCGGCAGCTCGAATGTCCGCCCGTCGAGGGTCACGGTGCCGGTGGCCGGACGGCACAGGTCCTTGACCGTGTACTGGAAGCGCTTGTCGTCCCAGGGGACGACGACGGCGAGCCGCTCGTGACCGTCCGGCAGGGCGGCGAGCACGTCGAAGGACGCCCCGGGGATGCGCGCACGCAGGCGGGTCGCCCGCCGGCCGCCGTCGGACAGCTCCTCGATGTCGATCTCGAGGTCCTTCGCACGGGCGCGCGAGGGGCCGGCCTCGAGGCGAGCGGGCAGCTCGACGCCGCGCGCGGGGATCACGGTGACAGGGCGGTGCCACTCGCGCCCCGTGGCGCGCTCGAGGACCCACACCTCGTGCACCGCGGCGTAGTCGATCGAGGAGACGGTGAGCGCCAGGACGTGCGCGGGCGTCATGACGTTCCAGTACTCCCAGCGCTTGGTGCGCCCGCGACCGCGACCGACGCCGGAGGTGTCGACGAGGGGCTGGCGGGCCCAGCCGACGGCCTCGCGGTTCAGGCGCCCGGAGGGCAGCGTGAGCGAGACCTCTTCGGTGAGCTCGCGAGCGTCGACCGTCGTCATGCGTCCTCCTGCTCCTGGGTCCACCCGGGAGCCTAGAGGCGCGACGGCATGCTGACGTGCGGTTCTAGCCCGAGATGTTGACGGGCGAGCCCGGCCCCCAGGGGATCCCGAGCGCGAACCACGCGAGGAAGAGCGCGGTCCAGGCC
>ENA-UOVV01001676-UOVV01001676.1-compost-metagenome-genome-assembly--contig:-NODE-1676-length-15118-cov-4.301069_pt1 | contig 15118 bp, 15 predicted proteins | sample MGYA00238155_ERZ761577 | MGnify/ENA primary metagenome ERZ761577 (study PRJEB28898, sample SAMN06268775) | compost metagenome | isolation source: Emeryville, CA | place: USA:Emeryville, CA | collected...
CTTCGCGAATTTCGTATGATTCGAGGAGTGCGCAACTCAGCCAGCGGTTGGAGAAGCTGCCCTCCGGTTCCCGCTGCCATTCGTAAGGGAGGTGTTCCCGGTAAAATTCAAAATTTCTACGCCGCAGCTGAATCCACTGATCGAGTACTTCCATCTGACCGCGGCCGATCCCTGCCGAAATATTGCTCATGCGGTAATTATATCCTATTTCGGAATGTTGATAATGAGGGGCGTTATCCCTTGCCTGTGTGGCATAAAAGCGGGCTTTAGCTATTGCTGCCCCATCATCCGAAACCAGTGCGCCACCCCCTGAAGTGGTGATGATTTTGTTTCCGTTAAAGGAAAGCACACCGAATTCACCGAAAGTACCCAGCTTGCGGCCGTGTATATGGGATCCCAGCGCTTCTGCCGCATCCTCGATTAATACAATTTCATATTGCTGGCATATTTCCCGAATCCGCTCTATACTGGCCGGCATGCCGTAGAGGTGTACCACAATGCAGGCCTTCGGTTTTCTCCCCTTGCGGATCCGGTCCACTATAGCTTCCTCCAGCAGTTCGGGATCCATGTTCCAGGTGGCAGTTTCCGAATCGATGAAGATGGGAGTAGCCCCCTGGTACACAATGGGGTTCGCGCTGGCCGAGAAGGTGAACGACTGACACAGGACTTCGTCGTCCCGCTGCACACCGGTCAGGATCAACGCCAGATGAAGTGCTGCCGTACCCGAACTCAGCGCAGCGGCATGTCCGGTGCCCAGGTACGAAGAAAGTTCTTTTTCAAACTGATCGACGTTCGGCCCAAGGGGGGCTATCCAGTTCTGATCGAAGGCTTCGTGAATGTATTTTAATTCTCCGCCCCCCATGTGCGGAGATGACAGCCATATTTTCATGACTTTATGATGTTAAAGTTTTGCTGGTAAACGGCCAGGGCCATGTTCCAGTATCATTTTATTATTCGGATAATGGTCACATTCTGCTTTCCCGGATCCTTCCTCACTTTAGATACTGCCTGCAGATCGGATTTACGCTCTTTTTCTGCAGGCAAGCCGTATGCACGGCATTTTCTGGTGAAGTGTGCTTCGGTAAAAGGAGCACTATTTGAGCAGATCCTGTTCTGTCAGGACAATGGGAGCGATGTCGACATCCCGCAGGAAAATGTATTCCTTGTCGAAATAGTGACGACCCGTCTGTATGGCGTCCTGCTTACCGGTTAGGTAGTTGACGGTGTCTTCCATCAGGTCGAAGCCCACCTTTGCCATGATGCCCGTATAGGCCATGTGCCGGATATTGATTTCCGTTACCTTCAGGTTGCCCTCGCTGTCTTCCTTCAGGTCGAAACTGTATACACCGTGTGCCTTCACCTGTGTGGCCTCCTGTATGAAGTCCATGACCTCCTCACAGAAAGCGAGCAGTTTCTCCTCGTTGATAAATCTACCGTAGGAGGTATTACCTGTTACCTTCGAAGGGGCAATATCAGCCATGACATATTCCACGCATTCCAGACCGGCATTTTTAATCAGTTCTCCATCGATATACAGCATCTGATTGGCCAGGTGTCGTCCTGTGAGGAATCCGCTTACGGTGAATTGCGGTACGTCTTTGTGGATTAAAAGCCAGGCTTCCAGCTCTTTCTGGCTGTTGAGTTTCAGGGAGCCCAGGCCACCCGATCCTACCGAAGCCCGGATCCAGCAGGGGTAGCCGATTTTATTGCCTACTTCTTCGAGGTTGACATTGCCGTTTTCGATGGTGATGGTGTCGGGGATGAAGCCCGTACCTTTGAGCAGATCCGCCATGTTGGCCTTGTTCATAAGGGCCGTGACATGACTGGTAGGCGGAATCAGTACCGGGCAGGGGTATTTTCCGTGCGTATCGTAATAGGCCGCCCAGGCCTTCACTTCCTGCTCGGGCTGCACAAAGGCGAAATCGATTTTCTCGCGCTCGATGAGTTCGAATATGAAATTCCAGTAGTTTTCATCCCTTACATGCGGACTCTTGAAATGTTTGTCCACCAGTCCCTCCATGTAGAATCCCAGCGCTTTGGGGTTACAGTCGGTTCCGATTAACGTATGGTTAGGATATATCGTTTTTAATCTGCCTGCTATCGAACGGGGTGTAGGCCCACCAATTCCCGTAATTAATATGTTCATTGGGTGTCAGAAAGTATTTTGTGTGAAGAATTTGTGAATCAGGTTTGCGATTTGCCTCATGTCATCGGCATTGTATCGATGATCGCAGATAAGAGATAGTTCCTGCTGATAGACCGATTTGCACTGCTCCGAAATTTCGTGCAGGGGTGACAGATTCCAGTGCGTTGGACAGAAAATATTGTGCTGAATCAGGTATTTCTTCAGCTCATCTCTAAGACCGTTTTTAACGAGTATCGGCACGAAGAGGGGGACATCGTGCGGGGCAACTTCCCTGAAAATCAGTTCTACCTGCTCAAGATCACCGAGTTTTTCGATCAAAACCCGTGCATTGTGCCGCCTGTCATGGATGATTCGATCGAGGTCGGTTCTTCTCAGGACCTGCCGTGAAATTTTACTCATGGCGAACCCGCTGAATTTTTCAGCCAGGATTTCGTCGCAAACTTTGTAATAATTGAAAATGCGCGACTTATTGACCTGTCCGTCATGAATATAGGCGGTTTTCAGGTGCAGTGCCAGGAGTCGGTTATAAACATATTCCCTGTTTTCCGTACGGGGGAGTTCAAGGTTGAAATCTCCCTTTTTTTGAAGAATAGCTCCATCGGGCATATAAAACCATTTCCGGATACTGCCGAAGGTATAATCAGCCCGGAGATCGGGTTCTCTTTCCGAGAGCAGTGTATGGGTGATGTCCTTGATGACAAGCTTGCTTTTTGCGGCGGAATCGTCGAGCAACTTTTCGGTCGCCGGATGCGCGAAGCCAAAGTAATTCATCACCAGAATACCGTCATATTCGGCTTCGGGGTCGATACGGAATGACAGATGCCCCTGCTCATCGGGGATAACATCGTAAAAGGAAACGGAAACATCGTTTTTCAGAAAAGGGATAATCATCGAACTGCAGCAATACGAAGGAAGCATGACCTTTTCGAGTTTCTCCTTCGCTTTGTAGTCTTTTACGATGAAATCGATGGCTGTCCGGCCGGAAAGCAGGTAGTGGTTCTTACCTGCCAAAATAGTGGCACGACTTTTCGAAGGAGCCTGGCCGGTATGGTGGCTGCTCATCCAAAACTCACTGCCTATTTCCCTTCTCATCAAATTTGTTCGTTAAATATGGAATACAGTTTTACACTCAGATAATTTCCTTTTTTGTAGATCCGGTCTTTCAACTCGGCTTCTTCGGCGAACCCGCATTTGGAGAACAGTTTCTGCGAACCGATGTTGTCGGAATTGATTTGCGCATACACGCAGTGCAGGCGGAGTTCCTCAAAAGCATACCGGATCACTGTGGTTACCGCATCCGTTCCGTACCCGCGTCCCCGGTAATCCCCGTTGGCGATTTTGATGTGGATGGCGGCATTGCCGTTTTTATAGTCAATCTTGTTGAGAATGATGGTCCCTACACTTTCTCCGCTGTCCTTGTCCTGAATGATACATCGCAGGGTACTCGTCCCGTTGTCGAGTTTCTGGATCCATTCTTTCTGTTTTATGGAGGATACCGGGAAGGACCATCCGCCCAGCAGGTATTCGGTTTCGGGGTCGTTGATCAGCTCCAGCAGTAAATCGGCGTCCTCGATTTCGATTCCTCTGAGAATCACTTTATTACCTATCAGGTTCATACGTTCAGTTGTTTTTTGCGGTATTCGTCAAAATCGCCGGGTGAGTCGATTCCCGTTGCAGACATGTTTTCCCTCCGGACGGTCTTAATGACGGTTTTGAAGATAATGGTGATGTCGAGCCAGAAACTCAGGTTGTTTACATACTCCACGTCGAGTTTAAGCTTGTCGTCCCAGCTAAGGGCATTCCGGCCGCTGACCTGTGCCAGACCCGTGATTCCGGGGCGTACGGTATGTCTGAGATTTTCAGTCTCCGTATAATAGGGAAGGTACTTGGCAGCAAGCGGTCTTGGTCCGACTATACTCATGTCTCCCTTGAGCACATTGATCAGCTGGGGAATTTCGTCGAGGGAGGTTTTCCGGATGAATGCACCCAGGGGAGTGATTCGCTGGGCATCTTTTAACAGATTCCCGTGCTTATCGTGTGCATTCCTCATGGAACGGAACTTGATGATCTTGAAGATCTGGCAGTTTAAGCCCGGGCGAGGCTGCAGGAAAAATACAGGCCTGCCCATATTGATCAGAATACTGATGTATACGGCTATAAAAAAGGGAAACAAGATGATCAGTCCGATGAGAGACAGTATGATGTCGATGAGCCGTTTAAAGAAATTCCGGTACATTCTATCCAAAAACTCGGGTTTTATTTTTGACTGTTAACAGGTAATTCATTCAGATAGATAGGCACTTTCCCCGATTTTCGCTTGGTCAGTTCCTCGGTGAACTTCACCTGAATGATGGCGTCGCTACCCAGGATCTCCTTAAGATTTGCAATGATTTCATCCCGGGTTTCATCGGGTAGTGTTGCATGCTTAAGTTTCTTGATGCGAAGTTCGTAGTTTTTGGTATCTGTTTGTGAAAACTGGAATATCAAATTCAATCCTTTGTTAGCCAGCGGTTTGTATATGCCCGGCCCGATGGAGAGGGACGAGATGGGATTTCCGCCTGCATTATAGATCAATTCCGCTTCCCGGCCAATGATTTTCGACATGGAATACAGTTGTCCGTCGCGGTATTCGCCCACGACAGCCCGGTCACCGGTGTTGTACCGGATCAGCGGGAATAGATCGGCATGGAGGTCGGTGATGAAGATGGTGCCTTCTTCGCCGGGTTGCTTTGGTTCGAGTGTCTCGGGGTCCAGCACCTCTACGATCACCCCGGCTTTATCTACCAGGTAAGGACCCGCAGTTTCCCGCTGGTGAGCAATGATACCGACTTCTTCGTTACTGTATCTGGACAGCACCTTACAGCCGAACGCATTTCGTATATCGGTCAACTGATGCGGATGCAGGGCTTCCGACGAACAGACAATCGTTTTGATTTCCGGTAGCTTCAGCTGATTTTTGAGCATGTACACCGACAGGGTGTGGTAGAAGGAGGTAAAGCCGAAGCAGTAACGCACACCGTTGTCCCGGAAAGTCTCGTATATTTTCTGGAGATTCCCGTCCGAAATGTCTCTGGGGAGGATAATGGTCTCATTCCTCAACTTGCTCAGGAGTGCCATCCGGGGCTTGGCTTTCACCAGGGCATAGGGTTCTCCGATGGTATATCCGGTCAGTTCCATATAATATCTCACGCTGGCTCCCTTGAACATGAACCGTTCTTTGGAAATGGGGATTTTCAGCGGCGATCCCATGGACCCGCCGGTGTAGGAGAAGGTATGTGCCTTGTCGTAGGAGTGGAGTTTCTGGCACCATTCGATGATGTCGGCCTTGTGCATGGCCGGGTTTTTTTCCAGAACTGGGTTGAAACCCCACCGGGTCAGATAGGCCTCGACTTCCTCCGGGCTGTAGGTGGTCATCAGACTGTTACGCCGGCTGATTTCCTGATAGTATTTTTGGATACGGCTGCCTGAAACCGTATCGTAAATATTGAAAAATAAACGTCTTAGCATAGCTTGATTAGTTATTCCAGCCTCTGAGATTGTATTTTGCCAAGGTTCGTGCCAGTTTGATCCGGGCCAGCAGGTACTGGTTGATCAACCGGTTACGTATCTTGTCTGAATAACTTTTGTAAACCGGCAGCAGGAAGTTTTTCCTGCGGTTGGCCTTAAAGTAGTCGATGTACTGCTCATCGCTGAACCCTGAAATATCCGGAAAGATGTTCCCCTGCGCCTCTTCGATGGGCAGGGAGCTGAGGAGTTCGAGTCCATGCGAACCGTTATCGTTGGTATACCTGAACAAATGGCAGATACACTGATTGTCGACCGGATTCCATTCCAGTACGAGCATCTTCCGGGAAAATTCCGGGAATTTGATTTTCCCATTGATAAAAGTATGCCAGGGGATCCAGAAGTTTCCGAGGCAATAGGCGATGAGGCCGTGCTTGTACCGTTCTACCGGCTGAATACAGTGGGAGTGGCCTCCGACGATGACATCCGCCCCGTGGTCGATCAGCTTGCGGGATAGTTCCCGGTCCATGGGGAAAGGCAACGTTTCCAGGTCGAAATTCCAGTGGGGGATGACGATGATTTTCGACGTCTTATCCTTTTGACGCACTGAGATGATCTCATTCACCAGGGCTTCCGCATTGAGCTCAGAAACATACAGCCCTTTGGTCGGATTGTCCTTGTTGTGGAACATCATCTCCCAGCTGAGCCCGTAAACGATAAATTTCTGGTCGTTCAGATAAAACTCGGTTCCGCGGAAGGCTTCGTCGAAGGTTTTGCCCGCACCGCACAGGGCGATGTTTTCCCCCGAAAACAGGGCACGGGTATCGTCATAAGCCTCAGGTAAGTCGAGCGTATGGTTATTGGACAGACTTAACGCCCGGGTATTGGCATATTTTAAGGGCGCCAATACAGAGGGGTGGTTGAAAAGTATTGGCGTTGGGGTGTCGGTGGAAGATTCCGAGATCAGACCCTCCAGGTTACCGACCAGGTAGTTGCGGCCGAATATGTGATCATATTTCTGCAGGGATGCATGCAGTAACTCCGAAGTATTCCGGTCCGGGGAGGCAATATCACCAACGAACAGAATATTGCTCATGTCGAATGGATAATGTGGATTATTTGGTAGATGGTGGTGTACTACTGGTTCAATTCTTTCTTAAGCGGCTGGTGCTGAAGCAGGCGGTTGACCAGGTCGGTGTATTTTTCAGTCAGAATGTCCTTGTCGAAAACATTTTCTGCCAGCGTACGGCTGTTTCGTCCATATTCCTCTACCAGTTCCCTGTCACCTGCCAGGTTGTATACCAGTTGCGCCAGATCCGAAGGTCGGTCGGGATCCACATAAAATCCGCAGCGGTTTTTCTCGATCAGGTCTTTGATCCAGCCGGTATTGTTGACAATAACCAGTTTACCGGCCGAAAGTGTGTCGAAAAACTTGTTGGGCGAATTGGTACCCAGGATGGGGATATTCAGAAAGGTGACGAGGGAGGCATGGCAGCAGTTCAGTACATCTGAAACCACGTCTATGGTTGCGCGCCTGATCAGTTTGACATTTTTGACGCCATGGGTGGAAATGAAATCTTCTACCGTTTTGTAATGACGTCCGTGTCCCATGAAAATGAATTCCGCCTCCCGGTCGAAATGCTCGTTGTAATATCGGATTTGATCGAGAATATAGGGGATCGAATTGGCGAAACCCAGCGTACCGAAGTAGATAACCTTGAAGGAGGTAGGGCTGAGGCCGAAGCGGGCGAGTGCGTCGGGATTGATGTCCCGCGGCCAGAAACGGTCATTCTTCCCCATATTGGGGATCATCGAGGTCTTGCTTTCCGGAATATACTTTACCACACCCTCCTGCATGCCCGGGGAAAGGGCTACTACATGGACGGCCTTTTTATACACCAGGGCCTCAAACCAGCGGAGTACCTTGATCACAAGTCCGTTCCTGATAAAACCCAGTTGGATGGGCCCTTCCGGCCACAGATCCCGTACTTCAAAGATATAGGGAGTCTTATGGATCAGTTTCCGCATTAGCGCCGGCAGGGCTACCGTCAATGGCGTGGAGGTTGAAATAACCAGATCCACGTCCTTGATTTTGAGGGCATACCAGGTCGAGAACAACATGAATTTCACGAACGACATGATGCGTTCGAACGTGTTCATATTGTTGTCATAGGTATTCTTGATATAATAGACCTGGATATTGTCGATATTCTTAATTTCCAGAAAGGGGATATCTTTTTCCACAAAGTCATGGTTCATATTCCGATGGGCAATCATGATGACTTCATACCCCTCTTCAATCAACCGTTTACATACCCAATAGGACCTCGTAACGCCAGGTTCGCCTGCGTGTTTGAAGTACTGGTTTATGTAAAGAATTCTTTTGCGAGTCATTTTTTTGTGGTTAAATACAAATTTACTAGGTTTTCAACAGGGGTTTCCCACCTGAAATGTCGGGAATATTCATAAGCATTTTCAGAAAATGCGTCATAATTCCCGATGATCGTGGCGATTATCTGCGTCATCTCTTCAATATTCAGCGGAGAGACGGCAAAACCGTAAAGGCCGTCTTCGAAAAATCCGTCAAAACCCTGATTTTTGGTGAAAATCACAGGTAAGGATTGTGTCATGGCCTCTACATATACCACACCAAAGGATTCAGTCAACGATGGGACAAAGAGTATATGGCTTTTGCGGTAAACCGACAGCAGCGCGTTCTTGTCTTTGATTCTTCCGTAAAATACTATACCATCGCTGGCATACCGGCTCTTAAACTCCTCGTATCTCCTTCCATCTCCGACAATGTGCAGCTTCACCGACGGGTATTGCTTCCGGAGTTCGTGGTAGGTTTTGATAACCGATTCCAGATTTTTATTATCAGCAATAAGTCCCACAAAAAGAAGATTGATCTCAGATTGAATGCCCTGGTTTTTATACAGGTTCTCAAACCAGAAATCGTGCGCTCCGTTAGGGATCAGCCGGTATTTCTTCTCCAACCTTCCGATATTCTCGTCTTTCAGATACTTTCTCAGGTGAAAATCAAAATACGACCGGGATAAAGTAGTGACATATTCGGCTTCATCGAGGATCTTAACGGCAAGGTGCCTCAGAAAGCTGAATCTTGCCAGATAGGTGTTGATGTCACTGTTCCTGACCGTCACGATGTACGGGATTCCGAAATATTTTTTGGCCAGATAGGCTACAGACCCGTTTATGAACAGGGTATGTGCGTGAATCAGGTCCACTTTTTCCTTTTGCAGAATTTTTCGGGTGATCTTCCAGTATTTATACACTTTTAACGGCCAGAATATCCTGTCGTTTTTCTGGAATATTCTGGCCGGTATAAACCGGGCTGCTCCCTCGCTGCTTTCTATCGTATCTTTGGCGTCCTTTTCAACCGGGATAAGGATTATCTGATTTAAACCTTTTTCATTTAGCTTCGATACCAGGGTATGATGGATCTTGTTGGTAAAAAAATATGAGTTAAGGTGTAAAACAGTTAACGCTTCCAATTTTTTAGGATTTAAAGATGATTGAAATTGATCAGAGGGGCTTTCCGCACGCTTTTGATAAAGTTCTCTGACTTTAATTTCTTGTATTCGATCACACGTTGCTGAAGCAGGTTCGTATTTCCCAGATCTGACGTTTCCGTCGCCGGATGTGCTACCACATAATAAACCTCCTCCGAATTCAGGTTCTGGTTCAGGAGATTTTCCACATATTCGAAAAGATATATCGAATCCTTTTTGGATACGACCAGCTGACCTTTGGGTACTTTAAAGTGCTTTTCGAACTGACTTGAATAATATTTATAGTAATAATTGGTAGCGATGTTTTTCAGACTGTAGCCCGGAAACTTGAATATGGTTGGATCAACCATTCTCACCTTATCATTGCGCATTTCAAGGTAGAGCAGTCTTCTGTTTCGGATGGCCTTTATCTGATGCTTATTTCCAAACTGGATAAAAGCCTCGCGGAATGTCTTGAGTTTATTGTGGATAGAATGATGGGAATCGATAAAAACCAATTTGTCCCCGATAATTTTTTTGACTTTGGCGTATTGGCTTTCCAGTTCTGTCAGGATATCGGCCAGCACAATCTTGTTGGCTTTTTCCCGCTGAACCAGATTATTGTACGATAGAAAATGGCCATTGCTGTCGACCAGGGATGGGACTTTTGCCGGGTCAGTGACCGGTTTGCCCTGCGTGAAGGTCGAATGCAAACCCAGGCTGATATCATCTATTTCCAACAGTTTTTCTGCTTCTTGCGTAAATGACATATTCGCCATAATCGAGGTGGAGGAGAGGGTTTTGCACTTCAGGAGTTCAATTATTGCACCGTTGATAGATTTGGTCATGCCAAAATCATCGGCGTGGATAATAATTCTCATTTTTTAGATAGATTTATAACTGATTAATTCAAATCGTTTAAGATTTTCCTGAAACAGGTTGGAGGATAGCAACTTATACTCGTCCACGCGCTGTTGTTTTAACGCCGAGTTTTCTAGTCCGTTGGTGTCGACGGAAGGATGACAGGGGATTTCGAAAATGTAGGGGGAATTAGGAATTTGTCTGGTGGTAGATATCCATTCGAACATATCTACTTTCTTTCTTGTGTGATAGTGAAGTTCTCCATAGGCAGTTGAAAAGTGTTTAGAGTAATAATAAGATAAAAAGCTCAGGTACAGATTCGTCGTGTTATATCGGATACTGTGGGTGAAACTGTCGGAATAAAAGAATTTTTGGATGTGGTTATTATGCAAAATATACCGGTCGGGGTTGCGCACGCGCAGTTTACGTCCTACAGCTCCGGCAAAACGACAAAGCTCCCTTACAACCGGAAATTGCTTGTGAACGTTTTGATGCGAATCGATATGGGTTGGATGGTTGCCTGATAAACTGACAAACCGCTTATACTGATTTTCGAGTTCGCGATAGATTTCCTGAGGCGCGATGGACTTAGCCTTGAGCCGCCGGATAAATGTCTTGTAGTTCCAGAAAAAGCCGTTCTGATCAACCAGTGTTTTGACTTCATTTGGATCAGAAACGGGCCGGCCTTCGGTCAGATTGAAATGCAGACCGGTGCTGAAATCTTCAAATTCGTAAAGGGCTTTTACTTCTTCCGCTGCCTCAAAATTGACCATTACCGTTGTTGACGACAGAGTCCCGATCCCGGCCAGATCGATGATGGACTTATTGACACTCCTGTTGTAACCAAAGTCGTCAGCATTGATGATAATTTTCATTTCAGATTTTGTTGGTAAGCAAGTGTGGAAGCACGGGCAATGGAAAACCCAAGCCAGAAAATCAGCGACGTGATTGATCCGTGCGATACGAAACACAGCACGATGAATGCCATCAATCCTATGCAGAAATGATTCATCTGCTTGAGTCCCCTGATCAGAGTTCCCAGAAGGAAAATGATGAACGGGATGAAAAACAGAAGTCCGCAGGTGACCAGGAAATCGACAAAGACCGAGTGTGAGTAGTAGTAAATATTCAGAATGCTACTCTTGTACCGGAAGCCCCCAATACCCAGTCCAAGCATGAGTTCCGAATTGTCGAGATTGAAAATTACGTTCTTCCAGATGTATTGCCGGATTTCGGTTCCAAACTCGAGGTTTTCTGCCTGGAATCGGTAGGACAGGTTATTGAAATAGCGTTGAAACATGTCCAGATTCAGCTGTGTGATTGCAATCAGCGGAATGCTGATCAGCATCAGCGTTGGAATGATCTTCGTTATTTTTTTCTGGTTTTTGTAAATCGAAAAAAGATAGGAAATAGTTACAGCTGCCATACTGGCGATAATGGCGCCACGCGATACCGTAATGAAAAGTGAGAATACAATGGGGATGGTCAGGAAGTAATACACAAATGTTTTGACTCTGCTGATGTATTTCTGACCGTAGGAGATGATCACCAGTAGGGTAACGGCACTGGCAAAAGAGAGTACGTTTGCCAACTGACGCACGCTATCACTGATGGCAAGCCGGTTTGCGTCGATTTCGCCGGAATAGGCCATGATCAACGCGATGTACCCTGAGATGAGTACACAAACCGGTAATTTCAGAATTAAGGGGAGATAATTCCTGATCAGCAGATTGATCACGAAGTAACAGATGATCAGGATCAGCACGAAGTTTGCTACGGCATTGATACTTCCATAGTAACCGTTATTGAGCGACAGTAACAGTACCCAGATGGCCGTCAGGGAAAAGAATACCAGTATGCTTTTGTCCTTTAACATCAGCTTTTTGGTAAGAAACTGATAAACCGAAGCTCCCAGAACGAAAGCCGGGTTGAAAATCAACGGCACATCGAGCAGATATTCATTGATAATGGAAGATAGTATCGTGGGAATAAGCCACAACAGAAAGCCGATGTAAATGTTGTAGGATGTCGTGGCAAAAATGATCAGGCTCAACAGCAGCATGAAAGAGCTGATCTGTAACCGAATCATCATAAGCGTTAATAAACCTGTCAGAAAAGCCAGACCGCCGAAAAGGAGGTTCTGATTTTTGCTCATTTCTGAAACGGGTCTACTGGCACTTAAATAGGTTGAAATCATTTCCTCTACAATTTAAATTACCGCAGTTTGATCAATGACAGCTTGGTCAATCAGCCGGAGGTACTGGTCGGCGATCTTCGCTACCGAAAATTCTCCTGCCCGACCGATTTGGGTTTCGGGGTTGTGTACGTGCCGGAGCTGCTTTTCAATAGCCTGACACATGGCATCAGGGTTGTTGGTCGGAACCAGCTCCCCGTATCGTCCAAAGTCCAGGATTTCAGCGGGCCCGCTCGGACAATCGGTAGATACGATCTTGCTTCCCATGCCCAGAGCCTCTACCAGTACGTTTCCAAAACCTTCCCAATGGGATGACATCACAAACAAATCACTGTTCTTTATATACAGTTCCGGGTACTTAACGTACCCAGGCATGTGAACATTTTGACTAATTTCCAGATCCTGGCAAAGTTGTTCCAGCTTTTTGCGTTCCTCGCCCTCCCCCAGTATAAGCAGACTTCCTTTCCGATGCCGGTCTCTGAATTGCTTGAAAGCTGAAATCAATACTTCAAACCCTTTTTGCGTATTGAGACGGCCTACACCAATGATTACCGGACGCTCCAGTTTATCGACAAACGCCTTAACTTCTGACTCCTTTGCTTGGCTGAATACTACGTTTTTATAACTCGGATTGTATATAACTTTAATCTTTTCCTGATCAATATGATAGCGTTTGGCATGGTTTACCGCCACTCCCTTCGACACGGCGATGATGTGTTTCGCAAACCGATAGGTGAACATGCCGAACAACCACTCCTGCAACCGGTAGACTTTCGCCCGCAAAGGTACTTTTTTCGCAGCGGAAAAGTCCACATGTACCGACAGAATCGGAAGAGTTTTAAAGGAAGCCAGCCGGCATGCCAGGTAATTGATATTGTTAAAGCTGTCCCGGCCCGAGATAATACAGAGAGGTTTTTCCGAATTGATGTATTTGATCAGTCCGGAAAGCATGCCTTTCGAAGAGTTTCCGAACCGGTGTATGTTCACATGTTCAGGCAATTCGTTTTCGATCGACCCTTTCTGTTTGGTCAGAATAAAGTCGACTTCATAGCCCCTTGACGTGAATTCCTTTGCAAGGTTGATCATCAGGTGAGCTATCCCACCCGGATTCAGAATTCCTGGCAAAAAGCTTATTTTCTTATTCATTAGTCAGTCTTTCAGATAAAAGATTAGCATTAATACCCGGGTCCGCCGAGGAATCAAGCGTACAGGCTGGTGTCAGATGGGTGAAAAATTTCTCATACCTGCCCAGGGTACGGTTTAAGGTTTCTTCACTCATCATTCTGAACTCACAGTTTTTCTTGTTTCGGCTGTGGATACGGGCAAAGGCCACCTCCCGTCGGGTCTGGATATAGGCGTACTGATAGTTTTCAGCTACCCCGATCAGGTCTACGCAGCTCCGGAAGATTTCACTTACATTGAGTTGTTCCCGATTGTCAAGCAAAATATAGATGGATCCGATAGCCTGTATAATCCCCTGGTCCATCAGAAGTACTTCATTTTTAGCTCTGTTCCGGTCGAAGTTGGCGATGGAATAGAGCAAAAGCATCAATTGGTTAAACCGGCTGTTAAAGGCTTTTCTTTCAGCGTCGTTTACCGCAAAACTGCGTTTAAGCTGCTTGATTTTACCGGCATTTGTTAGCAGGAACAGGAAATACCCCACCTTCCCTTTCACCGAACCCATCAGTCGGGCATTGTGCTGCGAAAAGTTTATCAGGCGTTTCGACGGATTTATCGTGAACAGATTTTGGATTATCGTCGATTTTCCGGATCCAGGAAGGCCATATAGTTCTATGATCATAATGCTGTAGGTTAGTCCTGAACAGTCCTCTTCAAACTCTGGCTGATCATGTGATAGTATACCTCCATATCATTTTCCCTATGGTGCTCTGCAATAAAGGTTTGCAGTTTACGGTTTCTCTCTACGGGATGAATTTCCTTACCGAAAGACTTCGCAATGATCAGGGCATGCATCCGGCTCGAAATCACGCTTTTGGATGATGCAATGGTATTTACATAGGCATCGAGGTTCGGAATATCTATGAGTTCCAGTTCAATACCCTGCTGATCCTTTATAAAATCTTTGAATTTCCGGGCATATTTCAGATCCGAATCTGTATTGTAGATCAGTTTCACGTGGGGTAAGTAGGGGCTGATAATTTCAGCCTGCTGGGTGAGATATTCGTCTTCCGTGATATCCAGATGCTTGTACCGGCTGATGGTCCGGTAGGTAGAAATACCGAACAGCGTATTGTATTCGTTTTTGGGCTGTACCTGTGCAATTCGGGAGATGGCGAACACGCAGTCCGGAGCTACCTCACTATCCCGGTTGAACAGCATTCTGAGGTTGGCCTGGGAATTGTAATCCCTGACACATATCCGATCCACGTACCGCATCCCACGACGGAAAAGCGACAAAGCCCTTGAGCCAAACTTTTCGTCTATTCCCACCGAATAAAGTACGATTCGGGCGGTGGAAAACGTATGGAGAAAGAAGGTCCACAGCAGAAAGGACAGGGGGAATGTTTTATTGTCCTGTATGAGCTGCCCGCCGCCGATGAGAGCGACATCATAGTTTTTGCGGGCAGTCCTAATGATGGAAATGACTTGTTTAAGAGAGTTAATAATGCCTTTACCGCTGAAAACCTGTGTGTAGTTTACCGAATCTACATAGTAACCTTCTTTTTCCAGTAACTTCTGCAGAGTAAAATTGATAGCCCGGTCTCCAAAATTGTCGGTATCCGTACCTCTGTTTATGAGCAGAATCTTTTTCATTATCTGGCTGTAAAATGCGTCATATACTTGGTGATGATGGCTTTCTTGCGGCTGATCAGTAAAAACGTGTAGGAAAGCAGCAGCAGGAGCCCGTTGATGATCAGACTAACTATAAAGTTGATCTGGTCC
>ENA-UOVV01001678-UOVV01001678.1-compost-metagenome-genome-assembly--contig:-NODE-1678-length-15088-cov-32.138163_pt1 | contig 15088 bp, 14 predicted proteins | sample MGYA00238155_ERZ761577 | MGnify/ENA primary metagenome ERZ761577 (study PRJEB28898, sample SAMN06268775) | compost metagenome | isolation source: Emeryville, CA | place: USA:Emeryville, CA | collected...
CTCGCCGGGCGTCGAGCCTCAAGAGATCCCGTTTACCTGCCGAGATAGAACAAGAGGGGAGCGTGGCATTCGCCACACTCGCTCGCCACCTGTGCAGGACCGACTTACTCTCGCAAGGAGACAAATGGGACACACGTCAGCCTTGCGATCGACTCGCGCCCGCATTGCAGCGGTGTGCGCGTTGGCGCTTGCCGCGACGGGTCTCGTGCTGGTCAATGCCCCTGGAGCGCGTGCGGACCAGTACCCCGGACAGTCAGAGGTCGAGGCCGCGCGTGAGGCTGCGGCCAGCCAGAAGGCGACCGTAGGCGACCTTGACGCCGTGGTCGCGCTCCTCGAGAAGACGCTCGCCGACGCCGAGGCCAACCAGCTCCTCGCGGCCGACCAGTACGCCACCGCGCAGGGCGAACTCGAGGACGCGAAGGCGGCCCTCGTCACCGCGAACCAGCGTGCCGAAGAGGCTGAGAAGGCCCTCGAGGAGGCGCGCAACCAGCTCGCCGCGGTTGCCCAGGCGGCCTACCAGGGCGGTGGAGATCTGACGCAGATCGGCGCCGTGGTCACGGCCAACGGGTTCGAGGAGGCGATCGCGACTTCGGAGATAGTGGCCCGCGCCTCGGACGAGCTTGCGACGATCGTGCAGCGCGTCGAGGCCGCAGAGCTCGTCGCGAGCACCCTGCGCCAGGCCGCGAGCGACGCCGCCGTCCGCGCAGAAACCGCGGAGACCGAGGCTGCCCGCACCTACAACGAGGCCGTCGCCGCCGCGGAGGCGGCAGAGACCGCAGTGCGCGAGGCCAACACGGCCCGCGACGCCGCAGTCGCTCGACTCGCCGAACTCAACGGCACCACGGTCGCACTCGAGCAGGCCCGTCAGGAGGGCCTCAAGGCGGAGCGCGACAAGAAGAAGCGTGAAGAGGCCAGGAAGGCGCAGGAAGAGGCGGAAAAGGAGCTGGGAGGCGGAGCGACGGCGCCCAAGCCCAAGCCCACCTCGACCCCCAAGCCCACGTCTACCCCCAAGCCCACCGCCACGCCCAAGCCCACAGACACCCCCAAGCCCACCGAGACGCCAAAGCCCACCGAGACTCCCAAACCGGATCCCAAGCCCACGGATCCGCCCAAGCCGCCCACGTCGTCGGGCGGATGGAAGTCCACCCCGGCCCAAGGTGAGAAGGCAGTGGAGAAGGCGCTCACGCTGATGGGGCTGCCGTACAAGTTGGGCGGCGCGGGGCCCACGTATTACGACTGCTCGGGTCTGACCATGACCGCGTGGAAGGCCGCCGGCATCTCCATCCAGCGCTCTTCGCAGATGCAGTACAACTCGACCAAGCACGTGCCGCTCAGTCAGCTGCGCAAGGGCGACCTGGTGTTCTACGGCACCAACCGCGACACCTCGAAGATCTACCACGTGGCGATCTACATCGGGAACGGGATGGTGGCCGAGGCGACTAAGCCGGGCTCGCTGAGCGTGGTGCGCGCCTACGACGCGTCGTGGCGCATCGACAACCTCATTCCGGTTGCCGGCCGTCCGTAGCTAGCGGCTCAGTGCCCGGGCGGCGGGACCAGCGGGTTCATGTGCTCAAAGTCGGTGCCCTTGGCGCGCTCGAAGGAGGCGCGGATCTCCTCCTCGGCCTCTTCGCGTGACACCCAGTGCGCGCCCTCGACGGACTTGCCGGGCTCGAGGTCCTTGTAGACCTCGAAGAAGTGCTGGACCTCAAGGCGGTGGAAGTCGGAGACGTCGTTCAGCTCCTGGCGCCACGTCTGGCGCTGGTCGCCAACGGGGACGCACAGCACCTTGTCGTCACCGCCGGCCTCGTCGCGCATGCGGAACATGCCGAGCGCGCGGCAGCGGATCTGGCAGCCGGGGAACGTGGGCTCCTCGAGCAGCACGAGTGCGTCGAGCGGGTCACCATCCTGGCCAAGGGTGCCGTCGATGAACCCGTAGTCGTCCGGGTAGCGGGTCGAGGTGAACAGCATTCGGTCGAGTCGAATGCGTCCCGTGGCGTGGTCCACCTCATACTTGTTGCGGCTGCCCTTGGGAATCTCAATGGTGACGTCGAATTCCATGAAAGGTCCTTGAGAATAGGTCTTTGGTCCGGGTACTAGTGTGACGCATGAACGGAGGTCCCGCGTGCGAGGGAAGGTCGTTGCGTGGGTCACCGTGTCCACGCTCATCGTTGGCGCTGCCGGCTATGCCGCCGCCGACGCTGCCGACCTTGTGCCCGGAATTCTCACCTCCGAGCCGCTTCCGAGCCCGCAGCCGCCGCTCCTGACGGCCTCGCCGATCACCGTCGCGGAGCCTTCGTCCGGTCCGGTTGGCTTGGTCAGTGGCGACGCCCCGGTGCCTTCGCCCGACGCTGTGCAGGCTTTGGCGGAGCAGCTGCGGGCCGATTCGCGCACGGGTAAGTCGACAAATGTGCTGGTAGTTGACTATTTGACGGGACAGGTGCTGGCTTCCGTCGATGGCGACGATCCGCAGGTGCCTGCCTCGACCACCAAGCTGCTGACGGCCGTTGCCGCGCTTCAGGCGCTGGGACCCGACTACCGCTTCACCACGCGAGTGGTGCAGAACGGTTCCACCCTGACTCTGGTCGCGGGGGGCGACCTGATGCTGCGCGCGGGCAAGGGCCACGGGGGTGCTGAGCTCGATGCCGATGGCCGCGTCCTTCCCAATGGTTTCGCTGGCATGGCGGACCTCGGAGAGCAGATTGAGGCCACCGTCCCTGTGGGGCCTATCACATTGGCTGTCGACACCACCGACTTCCCCGGACCGTCCTATCCCGCCTCGTGGCCTGCCTATGCGCTGTCCATGGGCTACGCCGGTCGTGTCGAGGGAATCGCCATCAACATCGGCAAGAAGAACGGCGTCGACGTGGGTGAGTACGGGGCCCGCGACAAGGAGCCAGCGGTGAGGGCGCTCGACACCCTCGCCAAGGACCTCACCAAGCGCGGGTACGAGGTGACGGTCGTGGGCAAGCGGGCCGCAGCGTCGGGCAGTGAGGAAGTGGCGAGCGTGGTCTCCGCGCCGCTGTGGGCGGTGGTGACCGAATTCCTGCGCTACAGCGACAACACCGTGACCGAGCAGGTGGCGCGAGTATTGGGCCTGGAAAAGCACGGTGCGGCGACCCCTGAGAACGCGGCGAGGGCCACGCGCGAGGTGCTCGAGGAGATGGGCGTGTCCGTCGATGGGCTAGTGCTGTACGACGGTGCCGGATACTCCGATCGCAACCAGATCTCGCCGCGAACTCTCGTGGACTCAATGGTGCGCTCGGCGGAGTTCGACAACACCAACGACCTGCTCACGTACCTGCCGCTGGGCGGACTCGAGGGCACGGTGGGCAAGCGCTTCGCTGGCGCTCCGGCTGCCGGGTACCTGCGCGCCAAGACCGGATCGCTCACCGGAGTGACCACGCTCGCCGGAGTGGTGACCACCGCCGATGGCCGACTGCTGGCATTCGCGACGCTGCTCGATGGGATGCCGCCAGGGCAGCCCCGGCCCATGGCCGCCGTCAACGACTTCGTCAACGGCTTGGCAGAATGTGGGTGTGGGTGATTCGCTGGAATCGGGAAGTGGGCCAGTGAGCGGTCCGCACCCCTCAGTTGCCGCCACGCGCACTGCAGTGCGCGAGATGCTCGACGGCCTTGAGCTGGGCACGCGCGTGTGGGTTGCCTGCTCCGGCGGACCCGACTCTCTCGCCCTCGCCGCAGCCACCGCGTACGTCTCCCGCAAGGAGGGCTACTTCGCTGGCGCGATCATCGTCGACCACGGCCTGCAGCCCGGTTCCGCAGAGGTCGCTCAGCACGCCGCCGACCAGGCGAAGGCCGCAGGCATTCACAACGTCTTCATCGAGAAGGTCGTGGTGGGTCGAGAAGGCGGTCTCGAGGCCGCAGCTCGCAACGCGCGCTACGCCGCCATCGAGAACCGTGTGAACGAGGAGGGCGGCATCAACCCCCAGATCCTCACCGGCCACACCATGGACGACCAAGCGGAGACCGTGCTGCTCGCTCTTGCGCGGGGCTCCGGCGCGAGGGCCCTGTCCGGAATCCCCGTGCGGCGCGGCCGCATCATCCGCCCGTTCCTGTCGCTGCGCCGAAAGGACACCCTCACGGCTTGCCAGCAACAAGGTCTCGACCCGTGGATGGACCCGTCCAATGAACTGGTGGACGGACCGCGCCGCTCCGCGTTGCGCGTGCGAGTCATGCCCGCCTTGGTCGAGGTGCTGGGCCCGGGCGTCGTCTCTGGCCTCGCGCGCTCCGCAGCCCTGCTCCAGGCTGATGCCGACGAACTCGAGCGTCAGGCGCGCTCTGCTCTCCTGTCATCTGATGCCGCCGTGCAGGATGACGCGTGGCGCTGCGACGTGCTGTCATCGCTGCCGGATGCGATCCGCTCGCGCATGCTCAAGATGCTTGCGGAGAAGAAGGGCGCTGGCCCCATGACGGCGTATCACGTTGCCGCAGTGGACGCGCTCGTGTCGTCGTTCCGCGGTCAGGGCCCGGTGTCGCTTCCTGGCGGATTCGAGGCCCGTCGCGAATATGGCAGGCTGGTCATTGCGCCGTCGGACACGATCGACGACGCGTAGTTTCCCTGTATTGCTGAGAGTGCTGCGGAGGCCTGGTGGACGCCCAATTCGACATGGATGACTTTGTACGAGTGGTGGTGTCCGAAAACGACATTCGCCGTCGTCTCGACGAAATGTCTGCAGACATCCGTGCCGACTACGAGGGCACCGACCTCCTGCTCGTTGGCGTCCTCAAGGGCGCCGTCATGGTGATGGCGGACCTCGCTCGGCGCATGCCCCCGTCCGTGCAGATGGACTGGATGGCGGTGTCCTCGTACGGCTCCGGCACCAAGTCCTCGGGCGTGGTGCGCATCCTCAAGGACCTCGACACCGACCTCACCGGCCGCCACGTGCTCATCGTCGAGGACATCATCGACTCCGGCGTGACCCTCCAGTGGCTGCTGGGCAACCTGCGTTCCCGTGGCGCCGCGTCCGTCGAGGTGGCGGCGCTGCTGCGCAAGCCCGAGGCCGCTGTGGTTGAGGTCCCCGTGAAGTACGTGGGCTTCGACATTCCCCCGGCGTTCGTTGTGGGCTACGGCCTGGACTACGCGGAGAAGTACCGCACGCTGCCCTTCGTGGCGGAGCTCGATCCCAAGGTCTACAGCTAGCCGCAAGCCGCCCGCGGCCGCTCGCGCGTGGGAGCGGGGCGCGGCCCCTGGCGCCCCCGCCGCCATCCCGTCCGCCTACGTGGTTTAGGCAGCTCACATGCACCTGCTCGGGGTCGAACCGTGAGTTTTAGGCAAGCCACTGCTACTTCGCGACCTGGACCCTGCAACGCGCCGAGTGCCGCGTCTGCGGCGATGCACCTCGCCCTCAGTGCCAGTCAGCTGCCTAAACCAGGGCTCACGAGCGTCGCAGGTGCGAGTGAGCTGCCTAAACCACGTGGGGATGGAACCTCGACCACGTGCCGCGCCGCTCCCCATGCCCTGAGCGAAACCGTTGCCGCCGCGCAGCACCCCTCCCGTAGGGTTGTCTCACCATGAAGAATGCCTTTTCGCTGCGCCGGATCATCTTTGTTGTGCTGCTCGCGGTGCTCATTGGATGGCTTGTCCAAGGACTGTTCCAGCCGCGCATCTCCAGCATCGACACCTCTGACGGCATCGCCCTGCTCAAGGCGGGCGCCGTAGAGCAGGTGCTGATCGTCGACGGCGACCAGCGCGTGCAGCTGGTCCTCAAGGAGAAGCTCCCTGAGGATTCGCCCGACGCGTGGAAGGAGTTCGGCGACAAGGTTCAGTTCTTCTACGTCGAGCCTCAGGGCAAGGACGTCATCGACGCGGTCAAGGCCGCGAACCCTGAGAAGGGCTTCAACTCCGAGGTCCCCAAGACCTCCATCTGGACCACCCTGGCGTTCACCTTCCTGCCGATCCTGCTGCTCGTTGGCCTGTTCTGGTTCCTCATGAGCTCGATGCAGGGCGGCGGTGGCGGCGGTCGCATCATGAACTTTGGTCGCAGCCGCGCCACGCTCGTCACCCCGGACACCCCCACGGTGAAGTTCGAGGACGTCGCCGGTGTGGATGAGGCAGTCGAGGAGCTGCGCGAGATCGAGGAGTTCCTCGAGAACCCCGCGAAGTTCCAGCAGGTGGGCGCCAAGATCCCCAAGGGCGTGCTGCTCTACGGCCCTCCCGGAACCGGCAAGACCCTGCTCGCTCGTGCCGTTGCCGGCGAGGCAGGTGTGCCGTTCTTCTCCATCAGCGGCTCGGACTTCGTCGAGATGTTCGTTGGTGTTGGCGCCTCTCGAGTCCGCGACCTCTTTGAGCAGGCCAAGAAGAACAGCCCCTCCATCATCTTCGTCGACGAGATCGACGCCGTAGGTCGCCATCGTGGCGCAGGCCTAGGCGGCGGCCACGACGAACGCGAGCAGACGCTCAACCAGATGCTCGTCGAGATGGACGGCTTCGACGTCAAGACCAACGTCATCATGATCGCGGCGACCAACCGCCCGGACATCCTCGACCCCGCGCTGCTGCGCCCTGGCCGCTTCGACCGTCAGGTGGGAGTGGACGCCCCTGACCTCAAGGGCCGCCAGAAGGTGCTCGAGGTGCACGCGAAGGGCAAGCCCATCGCCCCTGATGTCGACCTCGAGGCAATCGCCCGGCGCACGCCCGGCTTCACGGGTGCGGACCTCGCGAACGTCCTCAACGAGGCGGCGCTGCTCACGGCTCGCCGCGAGAAGCAGCAGATCGGCCCCAGCGAAGTGGACGAGGCGATCGACCGCGTCATCGCCGGTCCGCAGCGTCGCACTCGCGTCATGAACGACCACGACAAGCGCGTCACCGCGTACCACGAGGGCGGCCACGCACTCGTGGCGGCGGCCCTCAACCACACGGATCCCGTCACCAAGGTGACGATCCTGCCGCGCGGTCGTGCGCTCGGCTACACGATGGTCATGCCCCAAGAGGACCGCTACTCCAAGACCCGCAATCAGCTGCTCGACTCGCTCGCCTACGCGATGGGCGGCCGCATCGCGGAAGAGCTCGTGTTCGGCGACCCGTCCACGGGAGCGAGCAACGACATCAGCCAGGCGACGGAGACCGCTCGCCAGATGGTCACCGAGTTCGGCATGTCCACCCAGATTGGCTCTGTGCGCCTCACGGGCAGTTCCGGCGAGGTGTTCCTTGGCCGCGACATGGGCCACGGCCGCGAGTACAGCGAGAACGTCGCTTCGGTCGTGGACCAGGAGGTCCGCGCGCTCATGGACAACGCGCTCGCGGAGGCGACCAAGGCGCTCGCGACGAACCGCGCCGTGCTCGACCGCCTCGCCCTCGAGCTGCTCGAGAAGGAGACGCTCAACGAGACCGAGCTCGCGGAGATCTTCAAGGACGTCAAGAAGCTTCCCGCCCGTGCCAACTGGGTGAGCGGCGAGTGGGTGCAGAAGGCGCCCGCCAAGGCCAAGGCGCCTGCCGTCATCAAGGAGCCCGACGCTCCGGCGAGTGAGCAGGCAGAGTCCACCCCAGCGTCGGGCGAGGAGACCGTCCCCGCCCCAGAGCTCGCGGAACCTAAGGACGAGGCGTAACCGTGGCAGTCGACAAGCCCCGCATCGAAGCGGCAGTGAGGGAGATCCTCGCGGCAGTGGGTGAGGACCCGGACCGCGACGGCCTGCGCGACACCCCCGCGCGAGTGGCGCGCGCCTACGAGGAGTTCTTCGCGGGCCTCGCCCAGGACCCCGCTGACGTGCTGTCCGCGGTCTTCGAGCTTGGCCACGAGGAGATGATCCTGGTCAAGGACATCGAGCTGTACTCGATGTGTGAGCACCACCTGGTCCCGTTCCACGGAGTCGCGCACGTCGCGTACATCCCCGGTCCGGACGGCCGCATCACTGGCCTTTCCAAGATCGCGCGCCTCGTGGAGCTCTACGCCAAGCGTCCCCAGGTGCAGGAGCGCCTCACGACGCAGATCGCCGACGCCCTCGTGGATCACCTGGGTGCTCGCGGCGTCATTGTCGTGGTCGAGGCGGAGCACCTGTGCATGTCGATGCGCGGCGTGCGCAAGCCCGGCTCCCGCACCGTCACGAGTGCCGTGCGCGGCATCATGCGCGACGCAGCGACGCGCGCGGAGGCGATGAGCCTCATCGTCGGGAAGTAAGGGGGTGCGCGCATGACCCTCGTCATGGGCATCCTCAACGTCACGCCTGACAGCTTCAGCGACGGCGGCCTCTGGATTTCGCCCGACGCTGCCATCCAGCATGGTCTGTCTCTCGCCAAGGCGGGGGCCGACATCGTCGATGTGGGTGGCGAATCCACTCGCCCCGGTGCGGCACGGGTCAAGCCCAAGGAAGAGCAGCGCCGCGTCATTCCTGTCATTACAGCGCTGGCGGAGGCGGGCATCACGGTGTCCGTTGACACGATGAACGCCTCGACCGCGGCCGCGGCCGCGGAGGCTGGCGCCACGATCATCAACGACGTCTCCGGAGGCCTTGCCGATCCGGACATGGCGGCGACAGTCGCGAGCCTGGACACCGACTACATCTGCATGCACTGGAGAGCGCACAGCGATCGAATGGACGCCGCTGACGTGTATGAAGACGTCGTCGCCGAGGTGCGCGACGAGCTCGCAACTCGCGTCGAGGCGCTCACCGCCGCCGGCGTGAAGCCGGAGCGGATCATCCTTGACCCCGGCCTTGGCTTTGCCAAGGTGGGCGAATCCAACTGGCCGCTGCTCGCCAACATCCCTGCTTGGGCAGGGGACAAGCGAGTCCTCATCGGCGCCAGCCGCAAGCGGTTCCTTGGAGCGGCCATCGGTCGGCCCGACGGGGATCCCACGGAGCGCGAGGCGGCCACCACCGCCGTCACCGCCCTTGTCGCAGCGCAGGGCGTGTGGGCGGTCCGGGTCCACGACGTGAGCGCATCGTGTGACGCAATCGCCATCGCGAACGCTTGGAAAAGCGCCACCCACGGGCCAGGATGAACCCATGACAGTGATGGTCAATCCGTACATTAAGGGCGGCGTCGAACTCGACCAGATTGTGGTGGAGGGTATTCGGGTCACGGGCCATCACGGTGTGCTCGCCACCGAGCGCGAAAGCGGCCAGATCTTCCTCGCCGACGTCGTGGCCCACGTCAACACGCAGCCCGCGGCAGTCACGGACCGCCTTGAGCGCACGGTGAACTACTCGGATATCGCCGACGCTGTGGCTGGGGTGCTCGCCGGCGACCCCGCCGATCTGCTGGAGACGGTTGCGGAGCATTGCGCGCGCGCCGTGCTCGAGTTTGAAGGCGTGGAGTGCGTGGACATCGCGATCCACAAGCCGCAGGCTCCTCTGCACGTCGAATTCGCCGATGTGGTGGTGAAGATCCGCCGCGACCTGCGTTCGGGGACCCTCTGGGCGGACAAGCGCATCGGCTCCTCCGCTGGCATGTCTGACGACCCGCTTGCCGCGCCCAACCTGGGCCGGGACTCGTTTGACGAGCGGCCGCTGCAGCCGGTGCCGGCGTGGATCGCGCTGGGCGGCAACCTGGGTCCTGTCGAGCCCACGCTTGCCGCCGCCGTGCGCGAGCTCGACCGCATCTCTGGCATTCACGTGCGCGCCACGTCCGCGCTCGTGAAGTCTGCAGCCGTTGGCGGACCTCCGCAGCCTGACTACCTCAACGCCGTCGTGCTCGTCGACACGGCCCTCGCGCCGCGAGAGCTGCTCGCCGCATGCCAGGGCATCGAGGTGGTGCATGGCCGTGAGCGGACGGTTGTCAACGGCCCGCGCACGCTCGATGTCGACGTGGTCGCGTACGGCGACATCGTTGGCGCGACCGCTGACCTTGTTCTGCCGCACCCGCGCGCCCACGAGCGCGCCTTCGTCCTGGTCCCCATGGCAGACGTGGACCCCAACGCAGTGCTGCCCGGGCCCAATGGCGGCCCCGTCTCCACGCTGCTCGCCTCGGTAGACGCCGCCTCCGCGCAGGTCGTCGCCAAGCCCTGGCCAGCCGCTCAGGAGACGCGCCCTGCAGACTCGGGCGCGGCGTCGGGCGCCGTGCCCATCGTCGACCCGCCGGTGGACAGCGGGGACGACCCGGGAGCGCCCGTCTAGCCGATGGAGCATCTCACCTGGCAGCGGCTCACGATCATCGCGGTCGTGGCTCTCGCCCTCGCGTGGCTCGTCTCGCGGCTGGCGCTGAACAGCGGCTACACGCCTACCGCCATCCCGTGGACCATGCCCATCATCTGCGTGATGGGCGGCGTGCTCGCGCTCGTGTTCGCGTGGCCCGTGCGCCAATACCAGGAGGGCAAGAACCCTGGTCTCGACGCTCTGCGCGCCGCTCGCACTGCCGTGTTCGCGCAGGCCTGCGCCTACGCGGGAGTGCTGATGGCAGGCGGGTTCCTGGGCTACGCCCTGGGCCTTGCTGACCTGTGGAGCCACGGTCCGCGCAGGGACGTCGCGATCTCCGCGCTCATCGCGGCCGCGGGCGCGGTGCTGCTGTTTGTGGGCGGCCTGATCGCGGAGCACTGGTGCCGCACCAAGCCGCCGGAAGACCCCACGGCGACCGCAGCGTCGGCCCCCTGAGCGCGCACAGCGAGCGAGCGTATCCCGGCACGGTGGCAGACTTGAGGGCATGACCTGGTACGAGCCTCACGCCGACTGGACCTTCGCGGACCGCCGCCTCATCTACACGCGCTGCATTGTGCTGTGGATCTTCATGGTTTTCGTGATGGTCGACTTCCTGGTGTTCAGCTTCGTGTTCTCTCGCGAGTTCATCATCGGCACCTTCGTCGCGCTCGCTCTAGGGCTGTGGTTCACGTGGCTCATCTGGCGCAATGTCACCGCGCATGCGTGGGCAGAGCGCGAGGATGACCTCATCGTGAAGCGCGGCCGCATGTTCCGCTCGGTGACCGTGGTGCCGTATGGCCGCATGCAGTACGTCGAGGTCACGGCAGGTCCGCTCGCGCGTGCGTTCGGCATCGCGACCATCCAGCTCCACACCGCAAGCCCCGGCACCGACGCGACCCTCAGCGGCGTGCGCGCCGAGGACGCAGAGACCCTGCGCGACCGCATCACGGCGCGCGGCGAAGCAACGCTGGCTGGGCTGTGACCGTCTATCAAGCCCCGCGTGAGTGGACGCGGGTCCACCCGGTGTCGCCGTTCCTGGGCTCCGGCCCGGTGGTGGGCTTCCTCGCGATCTACGGCATCTCGCGCCTCACGCCCAACTGGGTCTTTGGCGGGGAGGAAGAGTACGGACCGCTCAACGAGGTGCCCTTCCCCCTCATCATTCTTGGCGGCCTGCTGATCATCGGCGCGGTGATCGGATTCGGTGTGCTCGCGTGGCGCCGCAACGAGTACCGCATCGGCGATGACGCGATGTACCACCGCAAGGGCATCGTCTTCCGCCAGCACCGCCAGGCGCGGCTTGATCGCATCGAGGCCGTCGATGTGGTGCAGCCGCTGCTTGCCCGGATCTTCGGCCTCGCCAAGCTCGACGTGCAGGTCGCAGGCGGCGGCAACTCGGGCGTGGACCTGTCGTACCTGCGGCTCGGTGAGGCGGAGGCGCTGCGCAACGAGATGCTCGCCCTAGTTGCGAGGGCAAAGTCCACGCCCGACGCTGTGGTCACCCCAGACGCCGACCTCGCCTCAGGCGTGGTGACGGAGGAGGAGCGGCCAGCGGCAGCGTCGGGCCCCGCATGGGCCGTGACGATCGCCGAGCACAATCCGCAGACCGCCGTGCCCGCCGCGCCCGAGCGAGTGGTGGTGAAGGTGCCGCTGAGTCGACTGCTCCTGTCGCTCGCGCTGTCGAGCGCCACGGTCGTCCTTGGCGTGACGGTCATCGGCACCGCGATCGCCGCGATCATCGTGGGTTCGGTCGTGGCGAAGGCCTTCGCGGCGGCGGTGGGAACGTCGCTGTTCGCGGGGCTCGCGTTCTTCGCCGGTCTGTTCAGCTTCTTCTGGAACCAGCTCAACGCCGGGTTCAACTTCACGGCCTCGACCTCGAGCGATGGGCTGCGACTCAGCCATGGCCTGCTCGAGACGCGCCGCCAGACCGTCACCCCGGGTCGCGTCCAGGCCGTGCTGATCCGGCAGACGTGGCTGTGGCGCTACAAGGGCCTGTACCGGATCACCATGAATGTCGCGGGCTACCAGGACGCGGAGCAGCAGAAGGCGACCACCTTGCTGCCGGTGGGGACCCTCGATGACGTGCTGCGCGTCATGGAGCTGGTGCTTCCCGAGGCGGACGCCGAGGCGCTCACGCGAGCGATTGTGGGCCGTGGCGGCGAGGACGGCTTCACGCCGTCTCCAGCCAGCGCGCGACTGTTCGACCCGCTGCAGTGGAAGCACCGCGGCGTGCGGGCAGGGGAGCAGGCGCTGTTCATTCGCAGCGGCTGGCTCACGCGCGATGTGGCTGTGGTGCCGCACGCGCGCACCCAGTCGCTTGGCGTGAAGCAGGGTCCGCTCCAGCGACTGCGGCATCTCGCGAGCTTCGCGGTGCACTCGACGCAGGGTCAGGTGAGGCCCATCGCAAAGAACATGGAGCTCGACGACGCGCTCGAGCTGCTGGACCAGCAGTCGGAGCGGGCCCGCACGTTCCGCACCAAGGTGGCCCGTGGCTGACCCGTCCCGCCTGAACGTCGGCGTCGTTGGCGCCGGGCGAGTCGGCGCGGTCTTGGGTGCCGCCCTGCGTGAGGCGGGGCACTCGGTGGTGGGAGCGTCGGGCGTCTCTGCTGAATCCGTGAGCCGCATCGAGACGCTCCTTCCCGGCGTCCCGGTGATGACTCCAGACGAGGTGGTGAGGGCTGCCGACCTGGTGCTGCTCACGATCCCCGACGACGCGATCGCCGGACTGTGCTCCGGACTGGCCGAACTTGGCATGTGGCGTGCCGGACAGATCGTGGTGCACACGGCGGGCCGGTACGGCATTGGCGTGCTGGCCGACGCTGCGGCGGCTGGGGTGCTGCCCCTCGCCATTCATCCGGCGATGACCTTCACGGGAACGTCGCTCGATCGCGCGCGACTGTCCGAGGCGGTCTTTGCGGTGACGGCCGCGGCGCCGCTGCTGCCGATCGCGCAGGCGCTCGTGGTGGAGATGGGCGGCGAGCCGATCGTCATTGCCGAGGGCGACCGCGCCGTGTACCACGCGGCCCTTGTCCATGGCGCGAATCATGCCGTGACGCTCGCGGCACAGTCCGCGGCCGCACTGTCGCGGCTGGGCATCGAGGAGCCGGGCCGCGTGCTGCGGCCGCTGGTTGAGGCCTCAATCGGCAATGCCCTGGGTGACGCGCCAGGTTCCGTTGCTTCGCTCACCGGACCGGTGGTGCGAGGTGACGCCGGAACGGTCGCGGCGCATCTGGAGGCGCTCGCGAATCAGCCTGAGACGCGCGCGACGTACCGTGCGATGGCGCTCGCCACGGCCGATCTGGCTCTTGCGGGAGGCCGCATCGGTCCCGCGCAATACGCTGACCTGGTGGCAACGTTGGGACTTGAGTGATGCGAGTAGTTGAGAAGGCCGCAGAGTTGGGGCGTTCGTCGGGAAAGCGCGGCGTGGTCATGACCATGGGAGCGCTCCACGAGGGGCATCTGCGTCTGGTGCGCGCCGCGCGCGACATGTGCGACGAAGTGGTCGTGACGATCTTCGTCAATCCGCTGCAGTTCAACGATCCTTCCGATCTGGCGCGCTACCCGCGCACGCTCGCGGCAGACCTCGAGGCGCTCGAGCCATTGGGAGTGGACCTGGTGTTCGCGCCATCGCTTGAGGAGATGTACCCCGCGGGTCCGCCGGTGGTGCGCGTGAGCGCGGGCCGGGTGGGTGAGATCTTCGAGGGCGCCGCTCGCCCCGGCCACTTCGACGGCATGCTCACCGTGGTCCTCAAACTGCTCAACCTCACGGCGCCAGACGTCGCGTACTTTGGCGCCAAGGACGCCCAGCAGGTCATCGCGGTGCGCCGCATGGTCGCGGACTTCAACCTGCCGGTGAAGATCGAGACCGTCCCCACGGTCCGCGACCCTGACGGCCTCGCCAAGTCGTCTCGGAACGTGTTCCTCTCGCCTGAGGAGCGCCAATTGGCCCTCGCGATCCCGCGCGCGCTCGCCGAGGCCGCCGGCGCCCTCGAGGGCGGCCTGTCGCTGCCCGACGCTCTGGTCGCCGGGCGCTCCCAACTCACCGGGCTCGACGTGGACTATTTCGCCGCCCTGAACCCAGCGTCGGCCGAATCCGTGCCGAACGACTACCGCGGCGAGGTGCTGCTCGCGGTGGCTGCCAAGGTGGGTCAGACCCGGCTCATCGACAACCGCCCCGCGATGGTGCGCTGACCCAGGACTAGGTTGGATCTATGACTCGCTTTGTGCACCGGCTGACCGCGCCCGCGCCCGGCTGGACCATCACCGCTGATGTGATCGTGGTGGGCTCCGGCATCGCCGGGCTCAGTGCCGCGCTGGAGCTGCGCTCCAAGGTGGACCGCGTGCTCGTGGTGACCAAGGGACAGCTGAGCTCCGGATCCACGGTGTGGGCGCAGGGCGGCATCGCCGCGGCGCTCGACCCCGAGGACACACCTGAGGAGCACCTGCAGGACACGCTCGTCGCCGGGGTGGGCCTGTGCAGCGAGGCCGCGGTGCGCGCGCTCGTGACGGAGGGGCCGGACCGGGTGCGAGAGCTCGTGGCTCGCGGGGCGAACTTCGACACCACTCCCGCAGGCGACATCAACCTCACGCGCGAAGGCGGGCACCACCGCGACCGCATCGCCCACGCAGGCGGCGACGCGACGGGAGCGGAGATCAGCCGCGCGCTCGTGGCGCAGCTCGACGCGATCCGCAACGACCCTGGTATTGAGGTCATCGAGAACGCGATGGTGGTGGACCTGCTCACCGCGGCGCCCGATGCTGACGGCAGGCCGGGCAAGGTCTGCGGCGTCACCCTGCATGTCATTGGCGAGGGCACCCGCGACGGCGTTGGCGCCGCGCTCGCGAAGGCCGTGATCGTCGGCACCGGCGGCATCGGTCAGGTGTTCCGCTCGTCGACCAACCCGGCTAGCGCAACGGGTGACGGCATCGCGACGGCCCTGCGCGCCGGTGCCGCCGTCGCCGACATCGAGTTTGTGCAGTTCCACCCGACGGTGCTGTGGGAGGG
>ENA-UOVV01001681-UOVV01001681.1-compost-metagenome-genome-assembly--contig:-NODE-1681-length-15065-cov-5.734910_pt1 | contig 15065 bp, 15 predicted proteins | sample MGYA00238155_ERZ761577 | MGnify/ENA primary metagenome ERZ761577 (study PRJEB28898, sample SAMN06268775) | compost metagenome | isolation source: Emeryville, CA | place: USA:Emeryville, CA | collected...
GCAAACGCTTTGCCGGCAAGAAAGAGGGCCGACCTGGGCATCGGAGCGATCTCGATCCGGGCTGCGTCGAGAAAGGCGTCCAGTCGTTCGATGCTATCGTACCGCACGGATAGCTCGGCATAGACCACGTCGTTGATGAGGAGCGATCCTTGCAACGACGCTTTTTCCAGCTGGGCCAGCGACCAGAGCGCCCAATCCGGATCGCGTGTTGCCACATCGATCAGGATATTGGTGTCGACAAAGATCAATCTTCGCCCCGCGTCATGGCCATGATCTCATCCGTGCTGAGGCCGGGGCCGGCGTGACCGAGCAGTTTTGCAAAACGGCTTGGCTTTGCCCTGTCGGCCCGCACGAGGATGATTTCTCCGTCATTGTTGGCGCGGAACTCGACCCGTGTGCCGGGTTCGATTCCCAAAAGGTCGCGAACCGGCTTGGGAATGGTGACCTGCCCTTTGCTTGTCACGGCGCTGCTCATTGCTCTGCTCCATGTAATACTGAATTTCAGTAAAGGTATTACTTTAAGGTTCGGATTTCAAGGTACCTGTCCCCGATGCGCCGTCGGAATATTGCTGCAGACATGGCACCCAAATCAGCCTAGCGTCGTTCCTGCATGGACGACGCAGCCCGCGCCGTGAAGACAATCGCCTGGCCACTCTGCCCGGCTGCTACGACAATGGCGAATGCTCCGCAGACTCTTCGCGAATCCGACCGGCGCCTCGTCGCCGCCTGGGCCGCCGCCTGCGCCGAGCGGGTGCTGGGACTGTTCGAGGCCGAGCGGCCGGACGACGGCCGCCCCCGCGCCGCCATCGCCCGAACGCGGGCCTTCGCGCGCGGCGAATTGGATACCGCCGCCGAGATCCGCCGCAGGTTCGGCGGCGGCAGCGCCGCCCGGGACGCGGAATCCCCCGCGGCCGCCGCCGCGGCACGCGCCGCCGGCCAGGCCTCGGCCGTCTGCCACATGGGCGCACACGCGCTCGGGGCGGCCGCCTATGCGGCGAGAGCCGCGGGCCTGGCGGCCCCTGGGAGGCCGGATGCCGCCGAGCAGGAGATCCGCTGGCAGCTGGCGCATATGACCCCCGAGGTGCGGGGCGCGCTGCGGTCGCTGCCCCCGGTCGGCGAGAACCGCTCCGGCCCGCTCGGGCCGGGCCTGCTGGCCACCGGCGAGCTGGGCGCCCTCATCCGCCGGCTCCAGGCCGGCCTGGCCGGCACCGGAGCGCCTTGAGCGGCGGCGCTTGCCGTCTCTTGCTGGGCAAGGGCGCCGTCACAATATTGCTACAGACATGGCACCCAAATCAGCCTAGCGTCGTTCCTGCATGGACGGCGCAGTCCGCGCCGCCCCTTTCGGGAGCCGAGAAAGTTTGAGCAGGCACTTGCCACCCACCGCAGACAACGCCCTCGCATCGCAACTCGAACTCGCCTTTGAAGACAATCGCCTGGCCGCCCAGCTCTACGGCGATTTCGACCAGAACCTCGCCCTCATCGAACAGCGTCTTGCCGTGTCGGCCACCCCGCGCGGCAACCACGTGCTGCTCAAGGGCGCGGCGTCCAGGGTCGATCAGGCGCGACGGGTGCTCGAATCGCTCTATGCCGGGCTGGAAGAGGGCCGGGCGATCGACATCGCCGATGTCGATGCGGTCATCCGCATGATCGAGACCGAGGACAGCCAGCTCACCCTGCCGACGCTGGAGCGTCGCGGCAAGGTGCGCATGGCCCAGATCGCCACGCGAAAGTCCACCATCGTCGCCCGCACCCCGGCCCAGGACGCCTATATGCGCGCCATGGAGCGCAGCGAACTGGTCTTCGGCGTCGGCCCCGCCGGCACCGGCAAGACCTATCTCGCCGTCGCTCATGCCGCATCCCTGCTCGAGCGGGGCGACATCAACCGCATCATCCTCTCCCGCCCGGCCGTCGAGGCCGGCGAGCGGCTGGGCTTCCTGCCCGGCGACATGAAGGAGAAGGTCGATCCCTATCTGCGCCCGCTCTACGACGCGCTCTACGACATGATGAAGCCGGAGAATGTCGAGCGCTGCATCACCTCGGGCATCATCGAGGTGGCCCCGCTCGCCTTCATGCGCGGCCGCACCCTGTCCAACGCCGTGGTCATCCTCGACGAGGCGCAGAACACCACCTCCATGCAGATGAAGATGTTCCTCACCCGCCTGGGCGAGAACTCCAAGATGATCGTCACCGGCGATCCCACCCAGGTGGACCTGCCGCGCGGCGAGAAATCGGGCCTGGTGGAGGCGGTCGGCCTGCTCGACGGCATCGAGGGGGTGCATGTCTCCCGCTTCGGCGACAAGGACGTGGTGCGCCACGCGCTTGTCGGGCGCATCGTCAGGGCCTATGAGCAGGATGCCGCCCGGCGCATCGCCCGGGCCGCCGCCGAAGGGAACGCCAACTGACCACCCCGCCGCTGGACATCGCCGTCATCCGCAATGCGGATGGCTGGCCCTCCCATTTCGATGCCCTGGCCGAAAAGGCGGTGCTGACGGCCCTCGCCGGCGCCGGGGCGCGGGTCAGGGGGGCGGCGGAGCTTTCCGTGCTGCTCACCGACGATGCCGAGCAGCGCGCGCTCAACGCCCGGTGGCGCGGCAAGGACGCCCCGACCAACGTGCTGAGCTTCCCCCAGATCGAGCCTTTCGGCGCGGTCCGGGGCCTGCTCGGCGACATCACCCTCGCCCGCGAGACGCTGGAGCGCGAGGCCGCCGAGCTCGGCAAGAGCCTCGATGAGCATTTCACCCACCTCATCGTGCATGGCTTTCTGCATATTTTGGGGTATGATCACCAGAACGAGGCCGAGGCCCTTCAAATGGAGGGGCTGGAAACCCAGATACTGGCTGGGCTGGGCATCGCCGATCCCTATGCCGATTGACATCGGGCCGGGGAACCCCCGATCATGCGGGGCATTTTTCGTCCAGAGGACAGATAGAGCCGCCTGTTGTGCGGCGCGAGATGAATGAGCGACACCGACACTAGGGCCCCCCGGGTGGCCGAAAACCCCGACCCTCCCTCTAGTCCCGCCCCCGCCGCGCCGCGGGGGCCGAGCCTGTGGAACCGCATCAAGGGCCTGCTGGCCCTGAGGACGGTTTCCCTGCGCGACGATCTGCAGGTGGCCCTGGAGGAGACGGGCAGCGCCGAGACGGCCGACTTCTCCGAAAGCGAGCGCGTCATCCTGCAGAACGTGCTCAAACTTTCCGACGTCTCCATCGACGACGTCATGGTGGAGCGCTCCGACATCCAGGCCGTCTCGGTGGAGATCAATCTGGGCACGCTTCTGGCCCGGTTCCGCCAGGCGGGCCATTCGCGCCTGCCGGTCTACGAGGACGGGCTGGACGACATCAAGGGCTTCATCCACATCAAGGACGCCCTCGCCCGCATCACCGAGCCGGTGACCGATCCGGAAAAGGAGGTGCCGGTGCGCCTGCTCTCGGCCGCCCTGCGCCAGAAGATCGGCCGGCTGGGCATCCTGCGCCCGGCCATGTTCGTGCCCACCTTCATGCCGGCGGCGGACCTGCTGCAATCCATGCGCGCCAGCCACACCCACATGGCCATCGTGGTCGACGAATATGGCGGCACCGATGGCCTCGTCACCATCGAGGACCTGCTCGAGGCCGTGGTCGGCGAGATCGAGGACGAGCACGACGTGGCCGAGCGGGCGCTGATCCGCAAGGTGGGCAAGGATGTCTTCATCGCCAGTGCCCGCGCCGAACTGGACGAGGTCCGCGCCGTGATCGGGCCGGATTTCGATCCGGGCGAGCACGCCGACGACGTGGACACCATCGGCGGGCTGGTCTTCGACCTGGCCGGCTACGTCCCCCGCCGCGGCGAGAAGATCGCCAAGCTCCCCGGCTTCGAGTTCGAGGTCATGGCCGCCGACAGCCGCCGCATCAAGCGCCTGCGCATCCGCCGCCGCGGCGAGGCCGAGCCCGCCGAGCTCCTCGCCATCACCGACCAGCGCCCGGCCGAGCAGAAGCAGGCAGCCGAATAGGCCGCCGCTTCCGAGCCGTCCCGCAGGTAAATCGGTCCAGTGGACCGATTTGAGGCAAGAGGGGCTGACTAGAGGGCCGGCTTGGTGCGCAGATAGTCGAGCACCATCTGCACGGCGTGGGCCTCGCGTTCCTGGACCATGGCGACGCTGGTGAGGTCGCGCTCGAAGATGACCGAGAGCGTGGCGGTGTTGGAGACGTAGAAGAAGCCGAGCGCGGCCACCGAGATGTAGAGCTGCACCGGATCGACGTCGCGGCGGAAGATGCCCGACTGGGCGCCGCGGTCGAGGATGGCGGCGATCTGCCCGACCAGGGGGGAATGCAGCGCCTTGATGTCGGGCAGGGTCTTGAGGAAGCGGGCCTTCTCGATGTTCTCGGTGCCGAGAAGGCGCGGGAACCAGGGATTGGCGAGGAAGTGGCGGAAGGTGAAGCGCACCAGCCGGTCCATGGCCTGGACGGGATCGTACTGGTCGAGGCTCAGCGCCCGCTCGCCCCGCCGGATCTCCTGATAGGCATCGAGCAGCACGGCCCGGTAGAGATCCTCCTTGTTGCCGAAATAGTGGTAGAGCAGGCGCTTGTTGGCCCCTGCCCGCTCGGCGATGGCATCGACCCGCGCCCCCTCGAAGCCCCGATCGGCAAATTCCACCCGCCCCGCCGCCAGGATCGACGCCTTGGTCTTGACCGAGTTGCGCGTGCGCTTGGGGGCGGGAGCCTCAGCTCCGCGCCTGGGCGCCACCGCTGCGGGTGAGGAGGGATCGGACACGCTTGGACACCGCGGGAATGGACATGAGGACGACGACGACGATGATGAGGCAGATAACAGCGCTGATCGGGCGGGTAAAGAAGGGCGTCGGGTCGCCATTGGTGAGTTGGAGCCCGCGCCTCAGGTTGAGATCGAGCAGATCGCCCAGCACGATGCCCAGCACCAGCGGCGCCATAGGATATTTCATCTCGCGCAGGATGAAGCCCACCACCCCGAAGACCAGCATGACATAGACGTCGAACATGCGCTGGGTGATGGCGAAGGAGCCGACCACGCAGAGCACGTAGATGACCGCCATCAGCCGCTCGCGCGGGACGGACAGCACCTTGATGAACAGCCGGGTGAGCGACAGCCCGAAGACCAGGTTGGCGAAGGTGGCCAGCAGCAGCATGGCCACGACCTGGTAGAGGAAGGCGGGATTCTCCACCATCAGCATGGGGCCGGGGCGGATGCCGTGGATGAGCATGGCGGCGATGAGCACCGCGGCGGCGGCCGAGCCGGGCAGCGCCAGGGTGAGGGTGGGGATCATGGCGGCCGAGACCACGGCGTTGTCGCCGGTCTCGGCGGCGATCAGGCCCTCCTGGCTGCCCTTGCCGAACTCCTCGGGGTGCTTGGAGGCCCGCTTGGCGGCGGCATAGGAGCTCCAGGAGCCCACATCCTCGCCCACGCCGGGGATGATGCCCACGAAGGTGCCGATGATGCCGGAGCGGATGATGGTCTTCCAGTAGCGGAAAATCTCCGAGAAGGTGGGGATCACCCGGTCGTTGACCGGGGCGATGTGGGCGACGGCGGTGCGCTTCATGCTGGAGAGGATCTCGGCCAGCCCGAAGGCGCCCACCATGGCCGGGATGAGGTCGATGCCCCCGCCCAGGGCGGGAATGCCGAAGGTGAAGCGCTGATGGGCGTGCAGCGTCTCCATGCCGATCATGGCGACGAGCAGGCCCAGTATGCCGGCGATATAGCCCTTGAGGGGGGTGTCCGAGCCGGTCATCTGCCCGGAGATGACGACGCCGAACAGGGCCAGCCAGAAGAATTCGTAGGAGCCGAAGCGCAACGCGGCCTCGGACAGGACCGGGGCGATGATGGCGAGAAAGAAGATGCCGACCAGCGTGCCCAGGGTGGAGGAGGTGGTGGCGAGGCCCATGGCCAGGCCCGCCTTGCCCTGGCGGGCGAGGGGGTGGCCGTCAAGCGTGGCGGCGGCGTTGGCGGGGGGGCCGGGGATGTTGAGCAGGATGGCGGTGCGGCTGCCGCCATAGATGGCGCCGAGATAGACGCACATCAGCGTCAGGATGGCCTGGTCGGGCGGCATCTTGTAGGTGAGCGTGACCAGAAGGGCCACGCCCATGGTGGCGGTGAGGCCGGGCAGGATGCCGATGGCCAGCCCCAGCAGGGTGGCCCAGGCGACGTTGAACAGGCCCGTCGGGGTGAGGAAGTGGACGATGCCCTGGCCGAGCAGGATCAGGCCGTCGAACATGGCAGGCTCCTAGGGCAGGCGGACGAGGAAGATGCGCCCGAACACGTAGTAGATGCCCCCGCCGCCGGCCACCGCGATGGCGAGCGCCCAGAACAGGGAGACGAGGAACGGCCGCGGCTCGTCGGCCAGGACGGTCTCGAACAGCAGGATGAAGGCGAAGATGAACAGGCCCGCCGCCAGCCAGAAGGGCATGCGGCCGACAAGGCCGAGGGTGAAGACCAGCGCCAGGGCCAGCACCACGGCGACGCGCAGCGCCGTCCAGGACAAGAGCACGCGCAGCAGCGCCGCGCCGCTGCCCGGCGTGGCGAGGCGCCAGGAGCGCCAGGCCAGCAGCGCGCCGCACAGGCTGAGCGCGGCGCCCAGCACCAGCGGCACCAGGCCGGGAATGGTGGAGGGATGGATGCGCCGCACCTCCAGCCGGTCCATGGTCCAGGACAGATAGAGCACCGCCAGCCCCAGGGCGACGAGGACAAGGGCGGTGAGGAGATCGGCGCGGGCCCGGACGGCGGCTTCGCTGGGGGCTGGGGTGGTCATGTCGTATGTTCGCTTTCCGGCCGGGCGCTGCATCGCGGCCTTGCCTCGGCGGGCCGGCCCGGCGCCGCAGATGGCGCCGGACCCCCGCCCGTCCCGTGCAACCCCTCCCCCAAGGGAGGGGCCGATATGGCTACTGCCCCACCTCGGTGCGGGTCTCGCAGTCGATGCCGATGGTCGAGGGGTCCTTGACCGCCTCGCCGCGCTCGACCGAGGAGCAGGCCTCGAGGATGACGACGGGCATGGCCCGTTCGCGCGCCTCGGCGCCGTAGGAGGGCGCGAAGACCGCCCCGAAGGTCTCGGCATAGGTGCGGATCGCCTCGGAGTCCATCACCTCCTCCTCCCAGATGCGGTCGAGGGTGGCGACGACCTCGTCGGGCACGCCGGCGGGCACGAAGATGCCGAAATAGTCGGGCGCCAGCGGCATGTCGGGCAGCCAGTCGGTGATGGGCGGGATGGGATCGACGCCCTCGAGCTCCAGCGGCTGATCGGACAGCACCGCCAAGGCCCTGAGGCGCCCGCCGCGGATCAGCTCGGTCTGCTCGACGGCGAGCTGGGTGGTGACCATGGCCTCGCCCGCCGCGGTGGCGATGGCCGCCGGCCCGCCGCCGTCATAGGTGACCATGTTGTAGTCGAAGCCGCCGGCCGCGTCGGAGAGCGCGGCGATGGCCGTGCCGCCCGAGGAGGTGATGCCGGCGGTGGCCACGGTGATGCCGCGGCCGCCATCGGACCGGAAAGCCTCGAGCAGCTGGCCGAAATCGGTGAACTGGCTGTCGGCGGGCACCGAGACCACCGGCACGTTGGCGACCGACAGATAGATGTGCCAGTCGTCGATGTCGGTATCCTCGAGCAGGCCGGTGATGGCATAGGTGGCGTTGTTGGCGATGGCGTTGGCGGTCCAGGTATAGCCGTCGCGCGGGGCGTTGAGCACTTCCTGGGTGCCGATGGCGCCGGACGCGCCGGGCTGGTTGACCACCACGACCTCGACCCCGAGCGCCTCGGCCAGGATCGGCGCGGTGACGCGGGTGACCTGATCGGTGGAGCCGCCGGCGCCCCAGGGCACGATCAGATTGATCGGCCGGTCCGGCTGCCACTCCTGAGCGAAGGCGGTGGCCGCGCCGAGCGTCACCAGGGCCGTGCCCGACGCCAGGACGAGCCGCAGAGACTGCTTCATCGTCTTTTCCTCCCAATGTGTCCGGGGCCGCTTCTTGTGACCCTCGGCGGGGAGCTTGCGACCGATGCCGGAGGCTGTCAAGCAGGAAGTAACCATACGGTGAGCATGGGCCGGCGCGGAAGCCCCGCCGAAAATTCGGCTTGTGCAGCCACATGCGTGCGACTAGCAAGGACCGGCGGGGACGAAACGAACCGTCTCGTGAGCAGTGGAGAGCAGAATGGCGTTCGATCCGGGCGGGCTGGCCATCATGGTGCTGGCGCTGGCCGCCGGCGCGGTGGTGAAGGGGGCGACGGGGATGGGCCTGCCGCTGGTGGCCCTGCCGGTGCTGACCGCCGCCTTCGGACTGCAGCACGCGGTGGGGCTGATGACGGTGCCGCTGATCTTCACCAATGCCTGGCAGGTCTGGCGCTTCCGCGCCAAGGGGCGCGATCCGCGCATGGGCTTCATGCCGCTGTTCCTTTTGGGCGGGGCGGCGGGCATCGTGGTCGGCACCTGGGCGCTGACCAGCCTGCCCGAGCGGTTGCTGGTGCTGTCGCTGGGGATCATCCTCATCGCCTATGTGGCGCTGCGCCTCGCCGCGCCGCATCTGGCGGTGGGGCCGGCACTGGCCAGGCGCGCCGGCCCGCCGGCCGGCCTCGGCGCGGGCATCCTGCAGGGGGCCACGGGGATCTCGGCGCCGATCGGGGTGACCTTCATCCACGCCATGGCGCTGGAGCGGGACGCCCATGTGTTCGCCGTGTCGGCCATGTTCCTGCTGTTCGCGCTGGTGCAGCTGCCGGCGCTGGCCGCCGCCGGGGTGATGCAGACGCAATGGCTGCTGGAGGGGCTGCTGGCGCTGATCCCCATCCTGATCTTCATGCCGGCGGGGCAGGCGCTGGCCGGGCGGCTGAGCCGCAGGGCGTTCGACCGAATGATCCTGATCTTCCTGGGCCTGATCGGGGTGAAGATGGTGCTGGGGGTGTGAGGCGGACGGGCGGGATTCTGGCGCCGTGGAGGGTCCGACACGCCACCCCTCTGATCCAGCCATTCGAGCGTGAACCGCTCCAGATGGCGGCTTGACGGGAAATCCGCAGGTGGATATGTAAGTAACTAAACAGTTACACCAACGGTCGCGTCCCGGGAGGAAATCGAATGGCGGAACAACGGCTTGGGCTCATCATGCATGGCGTGACGGGGCGGATGGGCTACAACCAGCACCTGGTGCGCTCGATCCTCGCCATCCGCGAGCAGGGCGGGGTGACCCTGTCGAACGGCGACCGGCTGGTGGTGGACCCCATCATCGTCGGCCGCGACCGCGACAAGATCGAAGCCCTGGCCAAAAAGCACGCCATCGCCCGCTGGAGCACCGATCTCGACGCGGCCCTGGCCAATCCCGAGGACACGGTGTTCTTCGACGCCGGCACGACACTGATGCGCGCCGGCCTGTTGGAGAAGGCGCTGGCCGCCGGCAAGCACGTCTATTGCGAGAAGCCGACCTCGGACGATCTCGAGGTCGCGGTCAAACTGGCCCGGACCGCCCGCGCCTCCGGGCTCAAGCACGGCGTGGTGCAGGACAAGCTGTTCCTGCCGGGGCTGTTGAAGCTGAAGATGCTGCGCGACAGCGGCTTTTTCGGCCAGATCCTGTCGGTGCGCGGGGAGTTCGGCTACTGGGTGTTCGAGGGCGACTGGCAGAAGGCGCAGCGGCCGAGCTGGAACTACCGCAAAGGCGACGGCGGCGGCATCATCCTAGACATGCTGTGCCACTGGCGCTACGTGCTCGACAACCTGTTCGGGGAGGTGAAGGCGGTCTCCTGCCTCGGGGCCACCCATATCCCCGAGCGGGTGGACGAGAAGGGCAACCGCTTCACCTGCGACACGGACGATGCGGCCTATGCCACCTTCGAGCTGGAGGGCGGGGTGATCGCCCAGATCAATTCGAGCTGGACCACCAGGGTGCGGCGCGACGACCTCGTCACCTTCCATGTGGACGGCACGCACGGCTCGGCCGTGGCGGGGCTGCACAAATGCTTCACCCAGCACCGGGTGAACACGCCCAAGCCGGTGTGGAACCCCGACCAGCCGCAGACCATGGACTTCTTCGCCGACTGGGAGGAGGTGCCGGACAACTGGCCGACGGAGAACGGCTTCAAGGCGCAATGGGAGATGTTCCTGCGCCATGTGGCGGAGGACGCGCCCTGGCCCTATGGGCTCGAGGCCGGCGCCAAGGGGGTGCAGCTGGCCGAGCTCGGCCTCAGGAGCTGGGCCGAGCGGCGCTGGCTGGACGTGCCGAAGCTGGAGTTCTGAGCCGGACGGAAGGCCCCTTCACCCGGCCCCTGCGGGGCCGACCTCTCCCCGAGGGGAGAGGAATGGGGGCACCGCGTTGCAACGAGCGCCGGGCCGTTCTTCTCCCCCTCGGGGAGAAGGTGGCGCGAAGCGCCGGATGAGGGGGAAAGCCCATGCCGACCATCGACCTGCCCAATCCCGACCGTTCCGTCACGCCCTACAGGCTGACGGGCGAGCCGATCCCGTTCGTGAAGTTCGAGGCGGCGGCGTTTCCACGCGTCGCCTATGCGGCGGCGCATGTGGTGGCCGATCCGCTGGCAGCCAACGATCCCTGGCTGACGCCGGCCATCGACTGGGACAGGACGCTGGCCTTCCGCCACCGGCTCTGGGATCTGGGGCTGGGCGTGGCCGAGGCCATGGACACCGCCCAGCGCGGCATGGGGCTGGGCTGGAGCGAGGCGAAGGAGCTGATCCGGCGGGCGCAGGCGGAGGCGCGGACGCGCGGGGACGCGCTGATCGCCTATGGGGCGGGCACCGACCACCTGGCGCCGGGGCCGGAGGTGCGCATCGACGACATCCTGCGCGCCTATGACGAGCAGGTGGGGTTCGTGGAGGGCGAGGGCGGCCGGGTGATCCTGATGGCGAGCCGGGCGCTGGCCGCGGCGGCCCGCTCGCCGGACGATTATGCGCGGGTCTACGGGCACGTGCTCTCGCAGGTGAGGCAGCCGGTGATCCTGCACTGGCTGGGGGAGATGTTCGACCCGGCGCTGGAGGGCTATTGGGGCAAGGGCACGCATGAGGCGGCGATGGAGGTGTGCCTCGACGTGATCGCCGCCAATGCCGACAAGGTGGACGGCATCAAGATCTCGCTGCTGTCGGCGGACAAGGAGATCGCCATGCGCCGGCGGCTGCCGGAGGGCGTGAAGATGTATACCGGCGACGACTTCAACTATGCCGAGCTGATCGCGGGGGACGAACTGGGATACAGCCATGCGCTGCTGGGCATCTTCGACGCCATCGCGCCGGCCGCCTCGGCGGGCCTGGCGGCGCTGGGGCGGGGCAACGACAACGAATTCTTCGACATCCTCGAGCCGACCGTGCCGCTCAGCCGGCACATCTTCGCCGCGCCCACCCGCTTCTACAAGACGGGGGTGGTGTTCCTGGCCTATCTCAACGGCCTGCAGGACCATTTCGCCATGATCGGCGGGCAGCAATCCACCCGCTCGCTGCAGCACCTGGCCGAGCTGTTCCGCCTGGCGGACAGAGCGCGGGTGCTGGCCGACCCGGAGCTGGCGGTGCGCCGGATGCGGGCGGTGCTGGCGGTCAACGGGGTGGCCGCATGAGCGCGGGGCGCGGGATTTCGCTGAACCTGGCGACGACGCGCCAGGTGTGGGGCTTCGCCGAGGCGGTGGAGGGGTGCCTGCGCGCCGGCATCACCGCCATCTCGCCCTGGCGCGACCAGATCGCCGCCATCGGGCTCGAGGAAGCGGCGCGCATCGTGCGCGAGAACCGGCTGCAGGTGACCGGGGTGTGCCGCGGCGGCATGTTCCCCGCCGAGACGGCGGCGGGCCGGCAGCAGGCGCTGGACGACAACCTGCACGCCATAGACGAAGCGGCGGCGCTCAACGCCGACTGCCTGGTGCTGGTGGTGGGGGGGCTGCCGGGCACCAGCAAGGACATCGCCGGGGCCCGCCAGATGGTGACCGACGGCATCGCCGCCATGCTGCCGCACGCCAAGGCCAGCGGGGTGAAGATCGCCATCGAGCCGCTGCACCCCATGTATGCGGCCGACCGGGCCTGCGTGAACACCATCGACCAGGCGCTCGACATCTGCGAGATGCTGGGGGAGACGGTGGGGGTGGCCATCGACGTCTACCATGTGTGGTGGGACCCCAACCTGGCCCGCGCCATCGCCCGGGCGGGGCGGATGAAGCGCATCTTCGCGCATCACATCTGCGACTGGCTGGTGCCGACCCGTGACATGCTGCTGGACCGCGGCATGATGGGGGACGGGGTGATCGACCTGCCCGGCATCCGCCGGATGATCGAGGATGCCGGCTTCTTCGGGCCGCAGGAGGTGGAAATCTTCTCGGTCGAGAACTGGTGGAAGCGGCCGGGAGACGAGGTGCTGGCGGTGATCAAGGAGCGGGTGGCGACGGTGTGCTGAACCCGGATGCGAAGGCGGCAGGAAGCCCCGGGCGGGAACCCGGGGCTTTTTCGTCGCCGGAGCGGGCGTCAGGAGACCCGCTCGTAGTCGATGCTCGAGCACAGGATGGCCTGGCAGCCGGTGATCTTGATGGTGTTGGGATCGACCAGCTCGACGATGGCCTTGGCGTTGCCGCCGTCGAGGGCGATCTGGCCTTCCCATTTGTTGGGCGCGGTCTGCTCGGCCTGGACCACCTGCTGATTCACGTAAGCGAGGTTCTCCGGCGTGCGGGAATCGCCCTGGATGTCGTTGAGGACGCCGCAGAGCTGCGTGCCGTCGCCGCACAGCTCGAAGGTGAAGGTGGTGCCCCAGCGATCCTGCCACACGCCGTTCGGCGTCGCGGCGGACTGGGCGATGGCCGGAGCCGCCAGGGCGAAGAGAGCGATCGAGGTAGCAGCAAATGCCTTGAACATGTGGGTTCTCCCCAAAATAGGCTCGCGCCGGCGGGCAGCGCGAGAAACGTCGTCGATGGATCGATGCGGGTTTGTGACAGTAAAACGTGGCAGGGATCGGGACGGTTTCCGGCCTGCGACAATTGTGAACACACAGGCTGCGGGCGGCAGGCGCCGCAGCATCTGCCGGACCCGGCTATGCATTTGCCGCACAACCGGATTTTCCCCCAAGGGTCCGGCCGGCATCTGCGGCCTCAGCGGCTGAAGGTGGCGGCGATCTCGATGTGGCTGGAGAAGGCGAACTGGTCGACGGCGACCAGATCGGCCATGGAAAAGCCCGCTTTGACCAGAATCGCCGCATCGCGCGCGAAGGTCCCCGGATCGCAGGCGACCATGACCACCCGGCCGAGCCGCGAGGCGGCGATCTCGCGCGTCTGGGCCTCGGCGCCGGCGCGGGGCGGATCGAGCACCACCGCATCGTAGTCGAGCTCGAAGCGGGTCAGCGGATCGCGGAAGAGATCGCGGTAGCGGGCGGTGACGGCCTTGAGCCCGCGGGCGTGACGCGCCGCCTTGTCGAGCGCCGCGATGGCGGGCCGGTCGGCATCGGCGGCGTGGACGCGGGCGGTGCGGGCAAGCCGGAGCGCGAAGGGACCGACGCCGCAGAACAGGTCGGCCACCGATTTCGCCTTGCCCACCGCGGCGAGCACGTAGTCGCCCAAGGCGGCCTCGGCGGCGGCGGTGGCCTGCAGGAAGCTGCCGATGGGCAGCTCGACCTCGGCCGGGCCGATGGCGAGGCGCGGCGGCTGGCCCAGGAACAGCAGGTCGCCATCGAGCGAGAGGCGGGCGAGGCCGAAGCGGTTGGCGAGGGCGACGAGGCCGTCGCCGTTCCGGCCCCGCCCCTTGGGGCGCACGGCGACGTCGAGCCCGGTATCGGTGGCGGTGAAGCCGACATCGCAGGGGCCGATGACGGCGCCGACGGCGCGGGCGATGTCCGGCGCGCGGGCCAGGGCCGGCACGAGGATGGGGCAGGCGTCGAGATCGAGCAGGTCGTGGCTGCGCAGCGCCATGTAGCCGGCCCGGTGCGGCGCCGCATGCAGCGTGGCGCGGCGGCGGCCGGCGCCGGCGGCAGCGACGAAGCGGCCGACCGGCAGATCGATGCCGGCCTGGCGCAGGGGGGTCTCGACCAGCCCGGTCTTGAAGGCGCGATAGGCCGCGGGCGACAGATGCTGGAGCTGGCAGCCGCCGCAGGCGCCGAAATGGGGACAGAAGGGCTCGGCCCGCTCAGGAGAGGGCGCGACGATGCGTTCTAGGGTGCCGCGATCGCCCTCGATGGCGATCTCCACCGTCTCGCCGGGCAGGGCCAGGGGCACGAAGACGCCGCCGATCTCGGCGACGCCTTCGCCCTTGCGGCCAAGGGAGAGGATGGTGGCGGTGACGGTCATGGACATCCGGGGCTTGCCGGCCATGAGGTAGCGGGTCGGGGGCGCGGCCACAAGTGGGGAGCGGTCAAGCGGCCCGGCTCAGGGGCGGGTGGCCCATTCGAGAAGGCTGGCGAGGCCGACGAAGGGGATGCCGGCGCGCTCGGTGAGGCCGGAGGCGCAGGTGGAGACGGTGGAGACGCCCAGCGTGCAGCCCGGGGGGATGTCGTGGCCGACGCGGCGGGTGGCGTGGGCGTTGAGCTCGGGGAGGAACAGGCCCTTGTCGCCGGCATAGCCGCAGCAGGTGACGGAGGCGAGCACCGCGACCCGGTCGGCGCAGGCGGCAGCGACGGCCTCGGTCATGGGCTGCTCGGCCAGGCGCTGGGCCGAGCAATTGTGGTGGACGGCGACCACCGGCAGCTTCCGGACGACACCGAGGCGCGGCAGCACGTGGCCGAGCAGGAACCGGGCCGAATCGGCGACCGCCGCATCGCCGGGAAATTCCGCGAGATGCTTGGCGCAGGTGGAGGCATCGGTGACCACGGGCAGGCGGCCGGCATCGGACAGGGCGGACAATTCCCGGTTGAGGGCGCCGCCGACCTCGGTCGCCTGCTCCGGAAACCCCTTGGACTGGAAGGGCTGGCCGCAGCACTGGCCGGTGAGGCGCGGGGGGATGACGACGTCGTAGCCGGCGCGCTCCAGGAGCGCGACCATGGCGTCGGGCGTGGACAGCAGGCCGTATTCGGTTTCGGGGGCGCCGAACATGCGGCTGGGGCAGGCCGGGAAATAGACGATGGCGGGGCGGCCGGGCTGCGCGGCGGGGACGGGGAAGCCGGGGGGGGGGGGGGCCTGGCGGGGG
>ENA-UOVV01001684-UOVV01001684.1-compost-metagenome-genome-assembly--contig:-NODE-1684-length-15012-cov-14.043190_pt1 | contig 15012 bp, 14 predicted proteins | sample MGYA00238155_ERZ761577 | MGnify/ENA primary metagenome ERZ761577 (study PRJEB28898, sample SAMN06268775) | compost metagenome | isolation source: Emeryville, CA | place: USA:Emeryville, CA | collected...
GCGCCGGGGAAGGGGCCGTCGGGGCACTCGACCGGGTCGCGCGCAGCACTCGAGGGGAGCTTTCCGGCGAGCTCGCCGCCACGCTCGCGGACGCTCGCGCGGGCACCCCGCTCACTGTCGCGCTCGAGAACCTCGCCGACCGAGCACGTCTCGCCCCGCTCACGCGCTTCGCCCAGGGCGTCGCCGTCGCGGTCGAGCGCGGGACGCCGCTCGCCGAGGTGCTGCGCGCCCAGGCACAGGACGTGCGCGAGGCCGGGCGCCGCGCGCTCATGGAGACGGGCGGCCGCAAGGAGGTCGCGATGATGGTCCCGGTGGTGTTCCTGATCTTGCCGGTCACCGTCGTCTTCGCCGTCTTCCCCGGGTTCACGCTGCTCCAGGTGGGGCTGTGACGACCAGACCGGCCACGGGGCCGGCCGACGAGAGGAACGCACCATGACTGCCGCCATCCACCGCACGGCCGCGCGCCTGTGGCTCCGTGGGGACGTCGAGGACGACCGCGAACGCGGCGACGTGCCCGGCTGGGTCCTCGTGACCCTCATGACCGCAGGACTCGTGCTGCTCATCTGGGGCTTTGCCGGCCCTGCGCTGAGCGGGATCTTCAACGACGCCGTGGCGCGCGTCTCCGGGGAGATCGGGGGCTAGGTGCGTCGCGACGCGGGGTCCGCCGCCGTCGACTTCGTGCTCGTCGGCGGGCTCGTGGCCCTCCTGTTCATGGGGGTCGTCCAGCTGACGCTGGGACTGCACGTGCGCAACACCCTCGTCGACTGCGCGGGAGAAGGGGCCCGCTACGCCGGCAGGGCCGACCGGGACCTCGCCGACGGCGAGCGCCGTACGCGCGAGCTCATCGCCACCGCTCTCGTCCCCGAGTACGCCGAGCGCGTCACCGCGCGCACCGTCGAGCGTGGCGGCATCGAGCTCGTCGAGATCGAGGTGCGGGCACCGCTGCCGGTGCTCGGGCTCCTCGGACCCACGGGCGGGATCACGGTGCGCGGGCACGGCATCGAGGAGGGCGCGTGAGTCGGCTCGCGCGAGCGCTGCGCGATCGCTGGGCCGCGGCGCGCTCTGAGGACGACGGCAACGCGATCGTCGAGTTCCTCGGCATCACGCTCATCCTGCTGGTGCCCACCGTGTATCTCGTGCTGACCCTCGGCCGGATCCAGGCGGGGACCTTTGCCGCGGAGTCCGCGGCCGCCCAGGCAGCCCGGGCGATCGTCGTCGCGGGGGACTTCGAGGAGGGCCTCACGGCCGCCGTCGCCTCGACCCGGGTGGCGCTCGACGACCAGGGGTTCCCGGAAGTGGATGCCGAGGGAGCTCTCGCCGTCTCCTGCTCGAGCTCGCCCTGCCGCGCGCCGGGCAGCACCGTGGCGACGACCGTCACTGTGGAGGTCCCGCTCCCGCTGATCCCCGACTTCGTCAGCCGAGCGCTCCCGCTCGCGGTGCGGGTCGGCGCAGACCACGTCGCGGCCGTCGATCAGTACGGGGGAGTGGGATGAGCCGGATCCGCGCTGCGACCAGGGGCGAGGAAGGGCAGGTCATGCTCCTCTCCTTGTGCTTCGCCCTCATCTGCCTCCTCCTCGTCACCGTCGTCGCCTCAGCGACCTCGGTGCACCTCGAGCGCAAGCGACTCGCCGCGCTCGCGGACTCCTTGGCGATCGCCGCGGCGGACGAGCTCGACCTCGAGGCCTACTACGGCGGCGAGGCCCCCGAGCCTGGCGAGGACGGGAAGATCTTCCTCACGGACGAGAGCGTCGCCGGCGCCGTGGCCGAGCACCTCGCTGCCTGGCCCGAGCGCGGTCGTCCTCAGGGGCTCGCAGTCACGCGCGCCGAGACCCCGGACGGCCGCACTGCCGAGGTCGAGCTGGTGGCCTTCGCGCGGCCCGTCCTCCTCACCTGGGTGCTCGCCCCGTGGTCGGACGGCATCGCGCTCAGCGCGCGCGCGAGCGCCCGCGCCTGGTGACCGCGCGCGAAGCGGAGCAGCCGAGGCTCAGGAGGCCTGCGGAGCCCCGCGGCGCCAGCGGATGCCGGCCTCGATGAAGTCGTCGATCTCGCCGTCGAACACCGCGGAGGTGTTGCCCACCTCGTGCTCCGTGCGCAGGTCCTTGACCATCTGGTACGGGTGCAGCACGTAGGAGCGCATCTGGTCGCCCCAGGAGGCCTTGATGTCTCCTGCGAGCTCCTTCTTCTTCGCGTCCTCCTCAGCCTTGCGGGCGAGCAGCAGGCGGGACTGGAGCACGCGCATCGCGGCGGCGCGGTTCTGGATCTGCGACTTCTCGTCCTGCATGGACACGACGATCCCGGTGGGAAGGTGCGTGATGCGCACCGCAGAGTCCGTGGTGTTGACGGACTGGCCTCCAGGCCCCGAGGAGCGGAACACGTCCACGCGGATGTCCGACTCGGGGATGTCGATGTGGTCCGTGGACTCGATGAGCGGGATCACCTCGACCGCCGCGAAGGAGGTCTGGCGCCGGCCCTGGTTGTCGAAGGGAGAGATGCGCACCAGGCGGTGCGTGCCGGCCTCGACGGACAGGTTGCCGTAGGCGTAGGGGACCTTGACCTCGAAGGTCACGGACTTCAGCCCCGCCTCCTCGGCGTAGGAGGTGTCGAGCACCTTGGTGGGGTACCCGTGGCGCTCGGCCCAGCGCAGGTACATGCGCAGCAGCATCTCGGCGAAGTCCGCCGCGTCCACGCCGCCCGCGCCCGCGCGGATGGTCACCACGGCCTCGCGCTGGTCGTACTCGCCGGTGAGCAGGGTGCGCACCTCGAAGGTCCGCATGTCCTTGCGCAGCGCCTCGAGGTCGGAGAGCACCTCGGCGCGCGTGTCGTCGTCGTCGGCCTCCTCGGCCATCTCCGCGAGCGTCTCGAGGTCGTCGACGCGCTGCTTGATCTCCTCGATGTTGCGCAGCTCGGCCTGCTTGTGGCTCAGCGCGCTCGTGACCGCCTGGGCCTTCTCGGTGTCGTCCCACAGGTCCGGGGCCGAGGCCTTCTCGGACAGCTCGGCGATCTCGCGCTGCAGCTTCTCCGGGTCTGTCACCGCGGTGATCGTGCCGAGGGTGCTGCGCAGGGCCGCGATCTCGCTGGCCAGGTCGATGGATGCCACGATCATCAAGGGTACGCGAGCCGAGCGACCCGCCGCCGTCCGAGTTCCCGCCGCCGCCCGGCATCGGGTTTACTTCGACTGCCTGATTTACTCCCTCGCCTCCGAATCGAGCACACGATGACGCACCTCGACGCGCGCCAGCTGCACGAGGGCTGGACCCTCACCGCCACGGGCGGTCCCGTCCCCGAGCACCTCGAGGGGCGCTCGGTGCCCGCGGCGGTGCCCGGCACCTCGCACACCGCGCTGCTCGACGCAGGCCTCATCCCCGACCCCTACCTCGACCGCAACGAGGTGACGCTCTCGTGGATGCACCGCGCGAGCTGGCGCTTCGCGACGCGCTTCGAGGCCGCCCCCGCTGCCGCGGACGAGCGCGTGGACCTCGCCTTCGACGGCCTCGACACCGTGGCCACGGTGACGCTCAACGGCACCGAGGTGCTCAGCACCGCCAACATGCACCGCTCCTACCGCGCGGACGTGCGCTCGCTCGTGGGCGAGTCCAACGAGCTGGTGGTCGACTTCTCCTCCGCGCTCGAGTACGCCGAGCAGGTCGAGGCGCAGCTGGGCTTCCGCCCGCGCCCCTACCCGCACCCCTTCAACTCGGTGCGCAAGATGGCCTGCTCCTTCGGCTGGGACTGGGGGCCGGACCTGCAGACGGCGGGCATCTGGAAGCCCGTGCGCCTCGAGCGCTGGCGCACCGCGCGCCTGGCCTCCGTGCGCCCGCTCGTCACGGTGAGCGAGGACGGCTCGGGCCGTGTCGAGCTGCACGCGGACATCGAGCGCGCAGGCCTGGGCGACGACGACGTCGTCCTCACGCTCGACGTCGAGGTCGGGGGAGCGGCGCAGTCGGTCCAGGTGCCCGGTGGGGCCACGTCCGCCGTCGTCGTCGTCGAGGTGCCTGAGGTCGAGAAGTGGTGGCCGCGCGGCTACGGGCGCGCGAAGCTCTACGCGCTCACCGCGACGCTCTCCGGCCCTGCGGGAGAGCTCGACTCCTTCTCGCGCCGCGTGGGCTTCCGCACGGTCACCGTGGACACGAGCGCAGACGAGCACGGCACGCGCTTCACCTTCGTGGTCAACGGCCGCGAGGTGTTCGTCAAGGGAGCGAACTGGATCCCTGACGACCACCTGCTCACGCGCATCGACCGCGAGCGCCTCGCGCGCCGCTTCGACCAGGCCCTGGGCGCCAACATGAACCTGCTGCGCATCTGGGGCGGCGGCATCTACGAGACCGAGGAGTTCTACGAGCTCGCCGACGAGCGCGGCGTGATGGTCTGGCAGGACTTCCTGCTCGCGTGCGGCGCCTACGCCGAGGAGGACCCGATCTTCTCCGAGATCGCCGCCGAGGCCCGCGAGAACGTCGCGCGCCTCACCCCGCACCCCTCGCTCGTGCTGTGGAACGGCGCGAACGAGAACATGTGGGGCTTTCGCGACTGGGGCTGGCCGGCGGACCTGCAGGGCCGCTCGTGGGGCCTGAAGCTCTACCAGGAGGTCTTCCCGCAGATCCTCGCGGAGCTCGACCCCACGCGCCCGTACTCGGACAACTCCCCGTACTCCCCGGGCCAGCCCATCGACGGCATCCACCCCAACCACCCCGACCACGGCACGCACCACGAGTGGGAGTGCTGGAACCGCCGCGACTACGTCTTCTACCGAGAGGACGTCCCGCGCTTCTGCTCGGAGTTCGGCTGGCAGGGCCCGGCGACCTGGGCGACGCTCTCGCGAGCGATCTCCGCATCGGAGCTCGGCAAGGAGACCGAGACCTTCTTGCTGCACCAGAAGGCCGAGGACGGCAACGGCAAGCTCGACCGCGGCCTCGCCCCGCACCTGCCCATCCCCGAGGACTTCGAGGACTGGCACTGGGCGACCTCCCTCAACCAGGCGCGTGCCGTGGGCTTCGCGATCGAGCACTACCGCTCGTGGTGGCCGCGCACGGCCGGCTCGATCGTGTGGCAGCTCAACGACTGCTGGCCCGTGACGAGCTGGGCGGCCGTGGACGGCGACGAGCGCCTCAAGCCGCTCTGGTACGCGATGCGCGCCGCCTACGCCCCGCGCCTCGTGACGATCCAGCCGCGAGCGGCGGGCCTCGCCGCGGTGGTGGTCAACGACACGGACGGGGAGATGACGACGACGGCCCGCGTGGCGCGACGGACCCTCGACGGGACCGTGCTCGCCGAGCAGTCGCTCGAGCTCGCGGTGGGCGCGCGCGCGGTCGCGACGCTCGGTCTGGGGGGAGAGGTGCTCGCCGTCGGCGACCCCTCGCGCGAGTACCTCGAGGTGCGCGTCGAGGGTGCGGCACCGGCCTTCCACCTCTTTGCGGAGGACAAGGACGTGGCCTTCGAGCCGGCTCCTTTCACCACCTCGGTGGCCCGCGTGGACGGGGGATACGAGGTCACGGTCACCGCGAGCTCGCTCGTGCGGGACCTCGCGCTCCTGGTCGACAAGCTCGACCCGGACGCCGTCGTCGACGAGCAGCTCGTGACCCTCGCCGCGGGGGACGAAGTGGTGCTGGGCGTGGTCTCGGACCGTGAGATCGATCCGGGAGCCCTCGTCTCGCCTCGCGTGCTGCGCAGCGTCAATGCCCTAGTCAGGGGCGTTTAGTCCGTGACCCGCGGAAAGTCCGCGTCGTGGACATCGTCCCCCGTCGGACTTTCGTAGATTGCCTAACTTTGATCTCGGCGAATGGGATCCTTTCGTCACCAAATCGTGACCGACAACACTCCACTTCGCTCTGAAGGGGCGCTATGTTGGGCGAGCGCTCCAACGTGGGAGCGCATCCACGCCTCCAAAGGGGATATGGCATGAAGTGGTCTCGCAGTCGGGTGGCTAGCATCGCCGCCCTCGGTGCAGCATCGGCTCTTGTGCTCGGTGCTTGCTCGTCCAACTCCGGCTCCTCGCCTTCGGCGCCGGCATCCTCCGACAGCTCCAGCACGACCGACGCGCCGTCCGACGACGACACGGCCTCGGGCGAGCAGGTCGAGCTCTCGGTCGCCTTCTGGGGTGACTTCGGTCTCCAGTCTGAGGGTGACAACCTCGTCGAGCAGTACGAGTCGGAGAACCCCAACATCAAGATCAAGCTGATCCCGGGCGAGCACCCGGCCACGCACGAGGCGCTCCAGCAGTACCTCATCGCGGGCTCCGGCGCCCCCGACGTTCAGGCGATCGACCTCGACTACGTGGTGCAGTTCCGCCAGCAGTCGGACAAGTTCGTCAACCTCCTCGAGTACGGTGCCGGCGACTACAAGGACCGCTACCTCGACTGGAAGTGGGCTCAGATGGAGTCCGACGGCGGCAACGTCAACATCGGTCTCGGTACGGACATCGGCCCCCAGGTCATGTGCTACCGCTGGGACCTCTTCCAGGAGGCCGGCCTGCCGTACGAGCGTGACGAGGTCTCGGCCGCCATCGGTGGCTCGTGGGACGACTTCATCGAGTTCGGCAAGAAGTACGTCGAGGCCTCCGGCAAGAAGTTCGTCGACAACGCGGTGAACATCTACCAGCCCGTCCTCGGCCAGCAGCCCGTCGCCTCGTTCACCGAGGACGAGCAGCTCGCGCTCGAGGGTGGCCCGAAGGTCGCGTTCGACACGGCCCTCAAGGTCATCGAGGCCGGTCTCTCCGCGAACCTCGCGGCGTGGTCGCCCGAGTGGAACGCCGGCTTCGAGAACGGTGACTTCGCCGTCCTCGCGTGCCCGGCCTGGATGCGCGGTCACATCAAGAACTCGGCGCCGTCGACCGAGGGCAAGTGGGACCTCGCGACGATCCCCGGTGGCGGCGGCAACTGGGGTGGCTCCTTCTGGACCATCCCGGCGCAGTCGGCGCACCCGCAGGAGGCGTACGACTTCATCGAGTGGCTGATCCAGCCTGAGCAGCAGATCCGCATCTTCAAGAACGTCGGAAACCTGCCCTCGCAGATCGCTGTCCTCGAGTCGGAGGAGATCCAGAACTCGACCGACCCGTTCTTCAACAACGCGCCCGACGGCAAGATCTTCGGTGAGTCGGCGCTTGCTCTGAAGCCGCAGTACATCGGTGTCAACGAGTCCATCGTCCGCAACGCGATGCAGAACGCCCTCAACGCCGTCCAGGGCGACCAGCTCGCCGCGGCCGACGCTTGGGACAAGGCTGTCGCGGACGTCAACGCTGAGCTGCCCTGATCACCTCGCTCCTAGCGACTGACCAGAAGCAGTAAGTGCAGTGCGCTCCGGGCGGGGGCTAGGCCACCTCAGGCTCTAGTCCCCGCCCGGTCGCGCGTGCAGCGACAACGTCCAGCCAGACATCCTCGGCTCCAGGAGGCAATTCCATGGCCACCGTGCCCCAGGCCTCGGTCTCGACCAAGGCTCGAGCGGCGGGAAGCTCGGCTCCCCGAGAGATCATTCCCGACCAGCGAAGCGGCTGGGAGAAGTTCAAGGGACGGTTCGACGCCAAGGTCGTCCCGTACATCCTGATCTCCCCCTTCTTCATCCTCTTCGCGATCTTCGGCATCTTCCCGCTCGCATACAACGGCGTCGTCTCGTTCCGCCGTTGGAACCTGAAGAACCCCGCCAACGACGGTTGGGCGGGCTTCGACAACTACACGCGACTCATCAACGACGGGCTCTTCCAGAACGCGCTGATCAACACCTTCGGCATCTTCCTGCTGTCGACGATCCCTCAGCTGCTCATGGCGCTCTTCGTCGCCTCGCTCCTCAACCGCAAGCTCAGGGCCCAGACGCTCTTCCGGGTCGGCGTTCTCGTCCCGTTCATCACGCCCATCGTCGCCTCGTCGCTCGTCTTCGCCTACGTCTTCTCCAAGAACTACGGCCTCGCGAACACGATCCTCGGTCTCTTCGGCGTCGAGTCGACCGTCAGCGGCACGACATTCAACGGCATCGACTGGCGAGGCAGCTGGTGGGCCTCGTGGATCGCCATCGCCGTGATGGTCAACTGGAAGTGGGTCGGCTACAACGCTCTGCTGTACCTGGCCGCGATGCAGTCGATCCCGAAGGACGTCTACGAGGCAGCCTCGCTCGACGGTGCCACGCCGTGGCAGCAGCTGTGGCGCATCACCGTGCCGATGATCCGCCCCATGGTGATCTTCACCGTGGTGCTCTCGACCATCGGTGGTCTGCAGCTCTTCACCGAGCCGATGCTCTTCTCCGACCGGCCCGACGCCAACGGTGGCTCGCTCCGCCAGTGGCAGACCGTCGGCCAGCTCATCTACCAGACGGGCTGGGAGAACCTGAACCTCGGCTACGCGGCAGCGATGTCGTGGGCCCTGTTCCTCATCATCGTGGTCATCGCGGGCTTCAACGCCTTCCTGACCTCGCGCATCGGAGAGGGAGGCAAGCGATGAGCGCCCCCGTCATCGACAAGGCTCCCGAGGCCGAGGCCTCGAAGCCCACGAAGAAGCCCGCGGCGCTGAGCCGTTCCCCGCAGGACACCCCGGCGGGCTGGCACAACTACATCTTCCTGATCATCACGCTGCTCATCGGGTTCTTCCCGGTGTGGTGGATGTTCATCGTCTCCACCGGGGACGACGCGATGCTCGCGAAGATCCCGCCGCAGATCACCCCGGGCGACAACTTCTGGACGAACTTCAACATCGTCATGGGCAACATCCCGGACGGCAACCAGTCGTTCGCCTCCGCCCACTTCCCGCAGTCGTTCCTGTACTCGGCGATCGTCACCGCGATCATCACGGCCTCGACCCTGTTCTTCTGCTCTCTCGCAGGCTTCGCCTTCGCCAAGCTGAAGTTCAAGGGTCGCGACCCGCTCATGGTCATCGTCATCCTGACGCTGACCATCCCCAACCAGCTCGGCATCGTGGCGCTGTACATCATCATCACGCGCTTCGGCTGGCAGGGGCAGCTCACGGCGCTCGTCGTGCCTGCGCTCGTGTCCGCCTTCGGCGTGTTCTACATGCGCCAGTACATCCTCGAGGCGCTCCCCGACGAGATCGTGGAGTCCGCACGGATGGACGGGGCGAGCACCTTCCGCATCTTCCTCACGATGTGCGTGCCGGTCATCCGCCCGGCGCTCGGCGTGCTCGGCCTCCTCACGGCGGTGGGTGCGTGGAACGAGTTCCAGTGGGCGCTCATCGCGCTGGGCCCCGGTACCGACAACCCCACCGTCGGTGTCGCGCTCAGCAAGCTCGCCTCGGCCCAGTACCCGCGTCCGCGCATCTCGCTCGCGGGCTCGCTGCTGGCCACCATCCCGCTCATCATCCTGCTGGCCGTCGCCGGCAAGCAGATCGTGCGCGGTGTCATGGAGGGCGCGCTCAAGCACTGAGCATCCTGCATCACCTGTCTCGCTGACCGGGACCGGCCGGCCTTCCTCGAGGGGAGGCCGGCCGCTCTCGTTCCCGGCCCTTCCGGAATGCTCCGATAGGTCCGAAACGGCCTGTGCAGGGGCGCGGCGGCGCGGCGTGTCGAGGAAGGCCTGCGCGACGCGGTGCCTAGGCTCGCAGCAGGCCAGGAGCAGTGCCACTTCCCCGACCCCGAGACTGGCCCGGTTCGTCGTGATCAGGTTCGAGAACGTCTCCAAGGTCTACGCGCGCGGCGCGAGACCCGCGCTCGACAACGTCTCCCTCGAGGTCGAGCGTGGCGAGTTCGTCTTCCTCGTCGGTCAGTCCGGCTCGGGAAAGTCCACCTTCCTGCGTCTCGCCCTGCGCGAGGAGCGTCCGACGGCGGGCAAGGTCTTCGTCGCGGGCAAGGACCTCACCACGATGTCCACCTGGGCCGTGCCGCACCTGCGCCGGCGCATCGGCGCGGTGTTCCAGGACTTCCGGCTGCTGCCCAACAAGACCGTCTTCGAGAACGTCGCCTTCGCCCTGCAGGTGATCGGCAAGCCGCGCCACCACATCATGACCGTGGTGCCGGACACCCTCGAGATGGTGGGCCTTGCGGGCAAGGAGAAGCGCCGCCCGCACGAGCTCTCCGGCGGTGAGCAGCAGCGCGTCGCGATCGCTCGCGCCTTCGTCAACCGCCCCGACATCCTCCTGGCCGACGAGCCCACGGGAAACCTCGACCCCTCGACCTCGCTGGGGATCATGCGCCTGCTCGACCGCATCAACCGCACCGGCACCACGGTGGTCATGGCCACGCACGACGACGAGATCGTCGACCAGATGCGCAAGCGCGTCATCGAGCTGGCCGGCGGCGAGCTCGTGCGCGACCAGGACCGCGGCGTCTACGGCTCGGCGCGGTAGGGGGAACGACGTGCGACTCCAGTTCATCCTGTCCGAGATCGGGATCGGCCTGCGCCGGAACCTCTCGATGGCCGTGTCCGTCGTCCTCGTGACCTTCGTGTCCCTCGTCTTCGTGGGTGCCGCGGCGCTGCTGCAGATGCAGATCCAGAACCTCCAGGCCGACTGGTACGGCAAGGTCGAGGTCTCCGTCTTCCTGTGCCCCGAGGGCTCCCTCGAGATCAACTGCGCGGACGGCGAGGCCACCCAGGATCAGATCGACGCGATCGAGTCGCTCCTCGCCTCCCCAGAGCTCGCCCCGATCGTCGAGCGCGTGTACTTCGAGACCAAGGAAGACTCCTTCAAGGCCTTCGAGCGCCGCTACGGCGACGACCCGACCTACGCCGACATCACCGTCGACGACATGCAGGCGGCCTTCCGCGTCAAGCTCGCCGACCCCGAGCAGTACGAGGTGGTCGCGGAGGTGCTCTCCGGACGCCCGGGGGTCGAGGAGGTCAAGGACCAGCGCGACTACTTCAAGTCGATCTTCTCGCTGCTCGGTGGCCTGACCGTGCTCTCCGTGGGCTTCGCCGTCGTCATGCTGATCGCCGCCGTCCTGCTCGTCGCCACGACGATCCGCCTGTCCGCCATGAGCCGACGGCGAGAGACCGGCATCATGCGCCTGGTCGGTGCCTCGAACCTCTTCATCCAGCTGCCCTTCATGCTCGAGGGGGCGATCGCCGCCACCATCGGGGCGGTCCTCGCGAGCGTCTCGCTATGGTTCGGCGTACAGGCCATCACCACCGACTGGCTCGGCAGCGGGGACGACTCCCTCCTCGGCAGCGCGAACCTGGTCTCGACCTCGGACGTGCTGACGATCGCCCCGGCGCTCGTGGGCATCGCGATCGTGCTCGCCGCGGTCTCCTCGGTGGTCACCCTGAGCAGGTACACGAAGGTCTAGGGGGACTTCGATGACGACGTCGATCTCGCGACAGGTGCGGCTCCGCGCCGTCCTGTGCGCCTTGTTCGCTCTCGCGCTATGCCTGGCCTCCTTCGCGCCCGTGAGCCCGGCCTTCGCCGACGACCTCGACGACAAGCGCCGCGCCGCCGAGGAGAAGCAGCGCAAGAACGAGAAGGAGCTCGAGGAGCTCTCCCACGAGATCGAGGAGCTCTCCGAGGACCTCCAGGAGGCCGTGCTCGAGCTCAAGAAGATCGAGCAGAAGCTGCCCGACGCGCAGGAGGCCCTCGAGGCCGCGAAGGCCAAGTACGAGAAGGCCAAGCGCGAGGTCAAGACCCTCGAGGACCGCCTCGAGGCGCAAGAGACCACCGAGTCGAGCCTCGTGACGCGCATCGAGGAGGACGAGGCGCGCAGCGCCGAGGTGCGCCAGAACGTCGGCGCCCTCGCTCGCCAGGCCCTCAAGGGCGAGCTGTCCACCTCGAGCCTCGCGATCATGCTCGACGCCGCCGACCCCCAGGAGTACGTCGAGCAGTACGGCCTGGTGACGACGGCGATGCGCTCGCAGACCCAGCTGCTCGAGCAGCTCGCTCAGGACGACGCCGCGAACCGCAACGCCAAGGTGCGCCTCGAGGCCGTGCGCGAGCGCATCGCGGAGCTGCGCGCTGACGCAATCGTCAAGCGCAACGAGGCGAACGAGCGCCGCAAGGAGGCCGCCGAGCACGAGGCCGAGGTGCGAGAGCTCGTCGCCCAGCAGCGGGCGCGGACCGCCTTCATCGAGTCCAAGAAGGAAGAGGCCGAGGCCAAGGAGGCCCAGCTCAAGCGCGACCGCGAGTCCCTCGAGAAGGACCTCAAGGAGATCATCAAGAAGCAGCGCGAGCGGGACAAGAAGAAGAAGGACAAGAAGGCCGGTCCCGTCGGCTCGGGCATCTTCCAGAACCCGTCCTCCTACGACCCGATGTACGTGACCTCCCACTACGGCTGGCGCGTGCACCCCGTGCTCGGCTACGCGCGACTGCACTCGGGCATCGACCTGCGCGCCTACTGCGGCGTGAAGATCTTCGCGGGCCGCAAGGGCAAGGTCGTGTGGGCCAAGTACCGCTCGGGCTTCGGCAACCAGGTGCTCGTCGACCACGGTGAGATCAACGGCAACTCCGTGATGTCGAGCTACAACCACCTGCAGGGCTACGCGGTCTCCGCGGGGCAGAGCGTCTCGGGCGGGCAGACCGTGGGCTACTCGGGCTCGACGGGCACCTCGACCGCGTGCCACCTGCACTTCGAGGTCTACATCAACGGCGTGGCGGTGGACCCCTACCCGTACCTGTGACGGACGAAATCCGCTCGGTGACCTGCCTGGGCGCCGGTAGTGTCCTCTACCCTGCATAGGGGTCGACACAGGAGGAACACGGTGGCACGGGACCAGGGGCGGCAGCAGATCGCCTCGAACCGCAAGGCTCGGCACGACTACACGATCGAGGACGTCTACGAGGCGGGGATCGTGCTGTCGGGGACCGAGGTCAAGGCGCTGCGCGCCGGGCGGGCCTCGCTCACCGACGGCTTCGTGTCGATCGACGACGGCGAGGCCTGGCTCGAGGGCGTGCACATCTCCGAGTACTCCCAGGGCACCTGGACCAACCACGCCCCGCGGCGCAAGCGCAAGCTGCTGCTGCACCGCGAGGAGATCGCCCGGCTCGACTCGCGGGTTCGCGAGAAGGGACTGACGGTCGTGCCGCTCTCGCTGTACTTCCTCGACGGGCGCGCCAAGGTCGAGATCGCTCTCGCCCGAGGCAAGCGCGAGTGGGACAAGCGCCAGGCGCTGCGCGAGCGCCAGGACAACCTGGAGGCTCGCCGCGCGATGCGACGCAAGGAGGAGATGTGAGCATCGGGTGCCTCGGCCGCGTGGGGGCCGCCGTCGTCGGACTCGCTCTTCTTCTCCTCACGCTGCTGCTCGGGGCACCCGCCCAGGCCGACTCCGGCGGCTGGCACATCAAGCGCTACGACGTCACCGTCGACGTCAGGTCCACCGGGACGATGTACGTCACGATCGACATGGACTACTCCTTCGGTGGGCGCGAGGGGCACGGCCCCTACATCACGCTGCCCACCCGCATGGGCTACGACGAGGAGTTCGACCGCCTCTACGACATCTCCGAGATCTCGGCGAGCTCGAGGACCGGCGCCCCCGCGAAGACCTACGTGCAGTACGAGGGCGACGAGGTCCAGATCCGGGTGGGGGACGAGGATCGCGGCGACATCCTGGGGGTGCACCAGTACACGATCAAGTACCGCATGGAGGGCATGCTCAACCCTGAGGCGGGGGGTGGTCCTTACGACGAGCTGTACTGGAACGTGATCGGCGGGGACTGGGAGATCCCGATCGAGGACCTGAGCGTCACGGTCACCAGCCCCGAGGCCATCGAGGAGGTGCTGTGCTTCGCAGGTCGAGGCGGCTCCACCTCGATGTGCGAGCGTGCCGAGAGCTCCGGAAGCCGCGCCTTCTTCGAGCACAGCGAGACCCCCGTGGGGCACCAGCTGACGATCGCCGTGGGCTGGCCCGCAGGCACCTTCAGCGACATCGACCCGATCCTCGTCAAGCGCCCTCGGATCGCGAACCCCGTGAACCCCGCCTCGCCTGCGGGGCTGCTCGGTGTGCTCGTCGCGCTGGGCGGCATCGGCGGCGTCATGACCGTCCTGGGACGCCGCGGACGCGACGACGCGTACCTCGGCCTGACCCCGGGCCTCTCGCCCGGGCTGGGCCAGGAGGCCCCGGTGGGCAAGCGCTCGATGCGCGACCCCGTCGCGGTGCAGTTCCAGCCGCCTGCGGGGCTGCGTCCCGGCGTGATCGGCACCCTCCTTGACGAGGTCGCCGACCCCGAGGACGTCACCGCCACCCTCGTGGACCTCGCCGTGCGCGGCTACCTGCGCATCGAGGAGGTCCCGCGCAAGAACCCCACGAAGAAGCCCAAGGACTGGCGCCTCGTCAAGCTGCGTGACTCGGACGCGAGCCTCGCGCCCTACGAGCGAACCCTCCTGCTCGGACTCTTCGCCGGCCGCGAGCAGGTGACCACGAAGGAGCTCACGCAGAACTTCGCGCACATCATGGGGACGGTGCAGAACGAGCTCTACGACGAGGTCACGGGGCGCGGATGGTTCCAGACCTCCCCGAAGGTGGTCCGGAAGCGGTGGTACGCCGTCGGCGCCCTGCTGCTGTTCGTCTCGATCTTCCTCACGATCGTCATGTTCGCGTGGCAGTCCGGTCCCGACGGGCTCGTGTTCGTCCCGCTCGGGCTGCTCGTCGTCGGGATCGCCGTGCTCGCCGGTGCCAAGCGCGCGCCTGCGAGGACTGCCGAGGGCACCGCCGTCCTCGCGCAGACCCTCGGCTTCAAGAAGTACCTCGCGACGGCCGAGGCCGATCAGCTGCGCTGGGAGGAGGGCGAGGACCTCTTCTCGCGCTACCTGCCCTTCGCGATCGCCTTCCGCGAAGCGAACCACTGGGCCAAGGTCTTCGCCCTGCTCGCGGCGCGCGGCCGCCAGGTGCCCGACCCGACCTGGTATGGCGCCACCTACGGCTCGGTGTGGGACGACGGCATGGGCTTCGCTTCGCGCTTCGCGTCCTTCACCGCCGCGACGAGCTCGGCGATGTCCGCGCCCCCGCCCAGCACGAGCGGCAGCTCGGGCGACTCCGGCTTCTCCGGCGGAGGCTTCTCCGGCGGCGGTGGCGGCGGTGGCGGCGGCGGAGGCTGGTGAGCCCGTGCTGGTGTGCTGCGGGCTGACCACGCTCGACGTCACGCAGGTGGTCGACCGCCT
>ENA-UOVV01001685-UOVV01001685.1-compost-metagenome-genome-assembly--contig:-NODE-1685-length-15011-cov-3.723322_pt1 | contig 15011 bp, 10 predicted proteins | sample MGYA00238155_ERZ761577 | MGnify/ENA primary metagenome ERZ761577 (study PRJEB28898, sample SAMN06268775) | compost metagenome | isolation source: Emeryville, CA | place: USA:Emeryville, CA | collected...
TCAATCTGTGTTGTTAAGCGAAGTCTCCTCAGGTCAGGAGGTACCCTGTTGGTTTTGAGTGTAATCCTGGGTCTGTTTTCAAGTGGCCGAACCGTTTTCGAAACGAAGAAAAAAGACCAGCCCTATCCGAAACGGGAATTTCGCGGTGTCTGGATTGCTACCGTAGATAATATCGACTGGCCGAGCAGAAATAATCTGTCGACCGCAGAACAGCAGCGGGAATTTTCTGAATTGCTCGATTTTCACCTCGAGACTGGCTTGAACGCCGTCTTTGTTCAGGTACGCGCGGCAGGTGATGCCTTTTATGCCAAAAGTGCCGAACCCTGGAGCGAATGGCTGACCGGGAGGCAGGGGAGAGAGCCCAACCCCTTCTATGACCCCCTCGAATTCATGATTGAAGAGACCCACGCCCGCGGCATGGAGTTTCACGCCTGGCTCAACCTCAACCGTCTTGTACACAAGTCTTCCCGCAGTGTTTCACAATACAATCTGAGTCATCTCAAGCCGGAATGGGTCCTGGAATACGATGGTTACAAGCTCTTTGATTTTGGTATCCCCGAGGTGCGGGATTTTATCGTAGAATCGGTGGTCAATGTTGTCAAGAATTACGATGTGGACGGCATCCATTTCGACGACTATTTCTATCCCTATCAGGTAGCCGGACAGGTATTGAAAGATGACGCTACGTATCGGAAATACGGCAACGGTTTCCGTAACAAGGCCGAATGGCGCCGGGCTAACGTCGATGCCCTTATCAAGGGTGTTCACGAAGGGATTCAGAGCGTGAACCCGAGGGTGAAATTCGGCATCAGTCCTTTCGGCGTTTGGCGGAACAGAAGGGATACGCCGGAAGGCTCTGAAACGACCGGGGGGCTGACCTCCTATGACGACCTGTATGCCGACGCCCGCAAATGGCTGAAGGAAGGCTGGATCGACTACATCATTCCCCAGGTATACTTTTCCTTCGGCTTCAAAAAAGTGCCTTATGCCAACCTGGTTAACTGGTGGGTGAACAATACCTACGGCCGGCACCTTTATATCGGGCACGCAGCCTATAGGGTAGGAGCGGAAGATTCGGACAAAAACTGGCATAACGGTACGGAACTACCCAGCCAGCTGCGTTTTTCAAGGGAAAAAGGAGCCCTGGGCAGCGTATTCTTCAGTTCCCGCTCCCTCAGACGCAACCGCTTTGGCATTACCGATTCCCTCCGGGATAATTTCTACCGCTATCCCGCACTCGTGCCCACAATGCCCTGGAAGGACAATGTGCCTCCCCTGAGCCCTACCAACCTGCGGGCTGTCGTAAATGACAAAGACATGCTCGAACTGGAATGGGATCACTCCGAAGAAGCCGCCGATAAGGAAAAGCCCTGGTACTATGTGGTGTACCGTTTTGGACCGGACGAAAAACCGGGCAACAACGACCCTTCCAAGATCGTTGGACTGATTTACAATGACAATAGAATGGAGGACCCCGGTGCCAAACCCGGCGAGCGCTACCAGTATTTTGTTACGGCCGTCGATCGCCTGCACAATGAGAGTCGCCCGGCTGGCCCCCTGCGTGTCCGTCTGAAAGCTACGGAAGATTAGGCTTACCAGCCACCACCTCCTCCGCCTCCTCCGCCGCCACCCGACGACCCCCCTCCACTGGAGCCACTGCTGGACGATCCCGAACTGATCGAATTGGAGAGACTGGCACTCAGACTGCTCATGGTTCCGGCCGAGAAGCTGGAGTGTGAGCGTCCGTTGTACCAGGTATTTCGGTAGGTCGTATGACTACGTTCCAGCCAGTTATCAAACTTAGCCCCCCAGATTTTTTCCACTCCCAAGACCATCGCGAAAGGAAGATTTTTTTCGAATATCTCCGGGGTCATCTGCGGCGGGTTGTGAAACTGCATCACCTGTTTTTCAGCGGCTTTCAGATACATCATGAAACCGTCGATTTCTGCCTTTTTATTAATAAGCTCCAGGGAAGGTCTCCTGATCAGGTAGGCAAAAATGAGTAACAGGTTGCAATTGACGATCAGAAACAGAAAGGTAGTGGTATACGGATCCAGTCCGTAGTTGAAAAACCTGTATCCTACGAAGAAAAACAAAGCGGATAAGGCAGCGGAAATGATCCAGATCCAACGGGCCGTCCGGGCCGAGGGAACACTGCTGAGGATCCCGAACATGAACAGGTATATGAACAGCAGGACAGAGCCGCCTATGGTTTTGCCTGGGAAGTAAAGGTGAATATGGCACATTAAGAGCATTGCCAGGTAGAAGACAGCCACCAGGGAGAACAATACCCAGACAAGCCAGCGGTTTCTGCCCTCTGCATGGAGTTTGCTGTACTTTTTGTCTACCTTTTTGATGAAATTCGTCACCACCGAAGCGAGATCGGAGCTGTACCTCCCCGTTAGTGTTACCGAAGTCAGATAGGAACGGAAGAGGTTGTTCATCAGATAATTTTCATCATCCGTAAGTGGCACAGGCCGGGAAGGAGTCTTTTTATGCAGGGTATAGGAAGTTTTTTCCCAGAAGCCCTTTTTGGTGTGTTCCTCGATGCTGATATACCCCTTGACAGCCAGACTCACCAGGGTAGCGGTGATCATTTCCGTTTTAAAATATCCATATTGCACATAGCCGGCTTCGGCAGGAGAGAGACCAATGGGCGGAGAAAACCGTGGAATAACGACCGGACTTTCGTGGTCAATTCCATAGCGTTTCCACAACAGAAACATCGCAATGACCATAAGGCAGGTAATAACCAGGGCCATGGAAGCAAACCGTTTCGTACCCATATAGGAGGGCAGCTCGGGCATTTTGACGACCCCTTTGTTAAATCCGACGGCCACGGTAAGCCCTTCAGCTTCCCTCAGCCCCGATGCTTCCCAGGAAATTACATGGGATGAAAGCGGGTTAACCCTGCAATTGGTTTCGGTACTCCCCCGATAGCCTGTATAACAGGCATGTTGCAAAATTTCGGCTCCATCCGGCAGGTGTATGGTCGCCTTTACCTGGTCGATGGCAAATGCCCATTCGTTACCGGTCACGTTCCAGTAGAGTTCGTCAAAGGTGTCGAAAAAGCCTATCTGCCTTTCCGTCGTATAGGTTAGTTCATATTCGTAAAGCCCGGGTTTGAGAAAAACATCTTCATCGCCGATATACATGACATCGAATTCTCCTTCAATGGTAGTATGGAAGGGTTCTTTTTTCCCGTCTCTTTTGGCAGAAACAAATTTATTCTTCACATACACCACGTTCCCGTTGATATCCCGGTTTCTGGGGAGCTTCCGGAAAATACCCCGCTGGATCGCCATACCCATGGATACCACTTTGATATTTTCCACGACCGTCAGGGTACTATTGGTATCGACCCGGATATCCACCTCGTAGGAAAGGATTTTTTCTACGGCTCCGTATTTATAGATCTGCTCGGTGACGCTCTGAGCATATACAGGAAGTGTTATGAGCATTCCGGCCAGAATACTCACAAGGAAAATGACGCGCCTCATGTCCTAAAACTTAATTTGGGGCACGTTTTTTTCGGCAGCACTGTCGAGTTGAAAATATGCTGACTTTTCAAAGCCGAACATATTGGCAATCAAATTGCTGGGAAAGGACTCGATAAGGGTGTTGAGCTCCCGGGAGGTCCCGTTGTAGTATCTTCTTGCTTTCTCGATTTCTCCTTCCATCGATTCGACCTGAGACTGCAGCTGCTGGAAATTGGCACTCGCTTTCAGATCGGGATACTGTTCAGCCAGCGCAAAGAGGTTCATCAGGGCGCCCGACAGTCTTTTTTCCGCTGCCTCCTTTTCTTCTACCGACTGCGCCCCCAGTGCCTGTGTGCGGGCACTGATGACCGATTCGAGCGTTCCCCTTTCATGGGATGCATAACCTTTTACCGTTTCGACCAGATTGGGAATAAGGTCATGTCGTTTCTTCAGCATCACATCAATCCCGCTCCAGGCTTCCATAACCAGGTTTTTAAGACGGACCAGTTTGTTGTAAATGCCTATCCCATAGAGTCCCGTAAGGAGTACAACAGCTGCGACGATCAGGATGGTTGTCATTGCAATTGAGAAAGTTAAAGGTTTAAAGTTTCAGGAGTTTGAAACATAAACCTACAATAAGTAATTCTCAATTACTAACCACTGAATCATTTTTGCCGAACCGTTAAATCCGATTCTGAACCTTTTCAGCAATGGTCCTACCGATCGACAGTGAAGAGGTAGCTGCAGGGGAAGGAGCATTGCAGACATTTACCGCCACGTCGTTTTCGATGATGGAGAAATCGTCGAGCAGTCCGCCGTCAAAAGAGCAGGCCTGTGCCCTTACGCCAGCACCACCGGGGATCAGGTCGTCGATGGTTATATCAGGAATCAGTTCCTGAAGCGCTTTGGTGAAAGCCTGTTTGGAAAGCGACCGGTACATTTCCCCCAGCCCCGTTTTCCAGTATTTGCTGATTACCTGCCGGAAACCGGGCCAGGCAAGACTTTCAAAGGTTTCGGCCAGGTTGATGTCACTGAACCTGTAACCTTCCCGCTTGAAAGCAAAGACCGCGTTGGGCCCGGCTTCCACACCGCCTTCCATCATGCGGGTAAAATGTACACCCAGGAAGGGGAAATTGGGGTCAGGAACGGGATAGATAAGGTTTTTTACGAGGTATTCCCTTTCGGGACGGATTTTGTAATATTCACCCCGGAACGGGATGATGCGCACGTTGATTTTTTCGTTTTGGGACAGCTGTGCCACCTTGTCGGAATACAGACCGGCACAGTTGATCACCAGCCTTGTCACAAAGGCCTGCCCGTTTTCGGTAATTACTTCCGAAAGTCCCTCCGCTGCCCGGCGAATGGTTGTCACTTTGTGATTGAACAAAATGGTGCCGCCGAGGTTACTGATTTTCCGGGCAAGGTGCCGGGCGACTTCCTTATAGTCAATTATACCCGTATATGGTACCCAAATACCTTCCAGTCCGTTAACGTGGGGTTCGATCTCCCGCATTTCTTCCCGGCTTATCTTACGGATCTTCGACAGACCGTTCTGCAGGCCGCGGTCGTACAGCCGCTGCAGAAGGGGAAGCTGTTCCTGGTTGGTGGCTACCACTATTTTGCCGCAGAGGTCGAAGGGGATACCCTCGTTCCGGCAGAACTCCAGCAGCATGTCATAGCCCCTGATACAGTTGGTCGCTTTCAGGCTACCCGGCGCATAGTATAGACCGGAGTGGATTACACCGCTGTTATGGCCAGTTTGGTGGGCTGCCACATGGTCTTCTTTTTCCAGTAATGTCAGTTTAAGGTCGGGATTACGGATCAGCAAATGGTATCCGGTGGCGAGTCCCACGATTCCTCCTCCGATGATAACTACGTCAGACATGGTTAGTTTGGCAGTATGGGGTTGTATGTATTTTATCCGGGTAAAGAGATCTTTCCAAGGCTGATGCCCGGGACTATCCCGGAACTGAAAAATGGCTGTTTCGCCGTTACGGATTCGTTGGCCAGAAGCGCGAACAGAACGGCTTCTTTGGCGTCGCCCGCTACGCCAAGTTCCTCCAGGTGCTTCACAGGAAATTTGCCCAAGTAATGCTGCAGTAGGCTCACAATAAAGGGATTATTCGCTCCTCCACCGCTGCAGTAGACTACAGACGGGCCGTCAGCCGGCTCCACACTCAAAATGGCTTCTGCCACGGTTCTGGCAGTGAGATGCGACAGCGTCGCGATAACGTCTTCCGCAGGAAGGTTTTCTGTGCCGCTTGCGGATTGGGCTTCGGCCAGGAGTGTCAGGTTGAACAACTCCGGTCCGGTGCTTTTGGGTAGCGGGATTTTGAAAAAATCATGGGCTAATAACGCTTTCAGCAGCGGCTCATTCAACCTACCGCCCGCGCCGATTTTCCCGTCTTCATCGAAAAGGCAGCCGAGATATTTCCGGCAGCCGGCATCGATCAGGGTATTGGCCGGTCCCACGTCGGTGGTGATCATTTTATCAGGGTTTCCGTCGGCCGGTAAAAGCGTAAAGTTGGCAATGCCCCCCAGGTTCAGCAGGAAGCGGTTTTCCAGGGAACTGCTAAACAACAGATAGTCGCCATACACAGCCAGTGGAGCCCCTTCACCTCCGGCGGCAATATGTTTCTGCCGGAAGTCGCTCAGGGTAATGATACCCGTCTGAACGGCCAGGTGGTCTCCGTCTCCAATCTGCAGCGTGGCATGGGGATAACCCTGAAGCTGATGAAAAGACTGAGGAGCATGGAAAACCGTCTGCCCGTGGCTGGCCAGCAGGTCGATCTCATGGGGAGCAACATTCCACTCCTTCAGGGTTTCCAGAACCATCTGTGCATGAACACGACCGATCTGCGCATTCAGGACGCACAGAAGCTGGAAATCTACCTGCGGTTGAGAGAATACCTTTGATATTTCAGTCCTGAAGGACTGAGGGTAGGGGACCGTAACGAAATTTTCAAGCTGAAGAGAAGTCCCTCTGCCGGAACCGCTGATCCGGCAGAGGGCAATATCGAGACCGTCAAGCGAAGTTCCTGACATAAGCCCCAGGATTAACCGGGAATCCTTACGGGCTAATTCAGCAAGCTTTTCGATGTATCGGTTCATTTGCCGGGCGACTGATCTTTATTCGCAGGTGCTGCTTTCTTTTTATCACCGCCCTTTCTTTTTTTCTTTTTCTTTTTGGGTTGGTCCCGACTGTATTTCCTGTCCAGACCGATCAGGTCGGCATTGAGGCTTTCGCTTCTCTTTTCTGTTTTATCCTCCGTTGGCTGCGGTTCGAGTGCTTCCAGCGATTCGGGTATAATTCCCTTTTTGTTCATCTCCATGATCTTGATGACGTCGGGAATTGCTACCGGATACCAGTTTGCCTCCTGGCTGAATCCAAACCACATGATTTTGCGGAAAATGTCGGTTTTTTGCAGCACCGCATCCCCCTTTTTGGTTTTGAGTGACTGCTCCACCTTCGGGATATCCCGCAGGGCGTCCATGTATGTTTCCAGCTCGTAGTTGAGGCAGCATTTCAACCGGCCGCACTGTCCGGACAGCTTGGACGGATTAAGAGACAGATTTTGATAACGGGCCGCAGAGGTAGCTATGTTTTTGAAATCGGTTATCCAGGTTGAGCAGCAGAGTTCCCTGCCGCAGGAACCGATACCGCCGAGGCGACCGGCTTCCTGACGGAGATTAATCTGACGCATTTCCACCCGCACTCTGAATTCGGTAGCCAGAATTTTGATCAGTTCCCGGAAATCGACCCTTTCATCGGACGAATAATAGAAAGTAGCCTTGCTGTTATCCGACTGGAATTCCACGTCTGAAACTTTCATATTCAGTTTCAGTTCACGGACAATCTCCCGGGTACGGTACATGGCCGGCAGGTCCCTGGCCTGAGCCTGGGTCAGTTTTTCCAGATCTTTCTGGGAGGCCTTTCTCAGAATACTCTTGAAATCATCCTTTACGGACAACTGCTTCTTTTTGAGCTGCAGCCGTACCAGATCCCCCTGCAGGGAAACCGTCCCGATATGATGGCCATTGGTCATTTCACAGACCACCATGTCGCCGGTATAAAGATCCAGATGGTTTATATTCCGGAAATAATCTTTTCTGCCGCCTTTGAACCGAACTTCTACGATGTTGAAGCGCATAGCGGGCGGAATGTCCATGTCGCTCAACCAGTCGAACGTATTCATTTTGTTACATCCGCTGGAGCCTGAACCCCCGCTCGAACAACCTGCAACCGCTCTTCCGGTTTTATCGGTAAACCCTGCAACCCCACATGATGTACATCCCATAAATTTATATATGATTAGTCCTGATACCGGATCAGATCGATCCCGATATCTGTACGATAATATTTCCCGTCAAATCGCACGGTATGTGCGGCTTTCTGGGATTTCATAACGGCATGTTCAATGGAATTGGCCACGCCTGTCAGTGCCAGTACCCTTCCTCCGTCGGTCAGCACTTCGTCTGACGGGCTTAGGCGGGTACCCGCATGGAAGATGAGCACATCTTCACTTTTATCCAGGTTGTCGATCATCTTGCCTTTTTCATAGGCTTCGGGATAACCGCCCGAAACCACGACGGTGGTAACGGCTACCTGGGGTGTAATGACCATTTCGATGTCCTCCAGCGTCCCTTTCGACGCCGCTATCAGCAATGGAAGCAGGTCGGACTGAATCCGCGGTAGAACGACTTCCGTCTCCGGGTCACCCATGCGGACATTGTATTCGATCACATAGGGCTCGCCTTTTACATTCATCAGGCCGAAGAAAATAAACCCGACGTATTTGATACCCTCGGCCTGCAGACCGGTGAGTGTCGGTTTAACGACCTTTTCTTCCACCTTCTGCATAAAACCCTTGTCGGCAAATACCACAGGGGATACGGCGCCCATACCGCCCGTATTCAGCCCAGTATCATTCTCACCGATTCGCTTGTAATCCTTCGCTTCGGGGAGGATTTTGTAATGGGTACCGTCGGTTAACACGAAGACCGACAGCTCGATTCCCTTCAGGAACTGTTCCACTACAACCTTTTCACTGGCCTGGCCGAATTTGGCCTCCAGCAGCATCTCCCGGAGTGTTTCCTCGGCATGAGCCAGATTTTCGGCAATGACAACCCCTTTGCCGGCAGCCAGTCCGTCGGCTTTCAGTACGATCGGCAGACTATGGTTTTTGAGATATTCTAGTCCTTCATCGACCGACTCCCGGGTGAAGGTTTGTGAACTCGCCGTAGGAATGCCGTATTTCGTCATGAAAGCCTTGGAAAAGTCTTTGCTGCCTTCCAGCTGGGCTCCCCGGGCATCGGGACCAATGACCTTCACATGGCTCAGTTCGGGCTTCGACCTGATAAAATCTACCAGCCCCTTGACCAAAGGCTCTTCAGGGCCTATGAGTAACAAGTCAATATGATGTTCTGTTATAGCGTTGACGATACCGTCAAAATCAGTAACGGCAATGGGCAGATTCCGGGCGATTTTCGACGTACCAGCATTTCCCGGTGCCACATATAGATTATCACATAAGGGGCTTTGTGCAATTTTCCACGCAAAGGCATGCTCCCTTCCCCCCGAACCAATAATTAGTATATTCATTAATGAGTGTTTTTACTACCAGAGGGTTTTGATACCCGCAAATTCAGTTTTGTTTTTTGATTAATTCGCTAATTCAGACAGGAACTTGATACGCATCAGACGCAGTTCTTCTTCCGTGATGTCTTCCCCGGCAAATTCTTTGAGAGCCTCCGAAATATTGTCGGTTTCGGCCGTCAGGAAGTAATTGTAAATCTCGCTCTGCTTGTCACGGTCCATGATCTGGTTGATATAGTAGTCGAGATTCAGCTTGGTGCCTGAATAGCAGATATGTTCAATTTCGCTGATAAGTTCCTCCATGGAAATGCCCTTGGCCTCAGCGATTTCCTCAAGGTTAATTTTCCGGTCAACCTGCTGGATGATGTAAATCTTGATTTTGGATTTGTTGACCGTCGATTTGATCACGACATCCTTGGCCGTTTCGATGTCATTTTCCTCGACATAGGTATTGATCAGATCCAGGAAGGGTTTGCCGAATTTCTGTACCTTACCCATTCCAACCCCGTTGATCTGCGCCATTTCCTGCTGGGTAGTAGGGTAGGTGGTCGACATTTCTTCGAGGGACGGATCCTGGAAGATTACGTAAGGCGGCAGATTTTTTTCCTTTGCCACTTTTTTTCGCAGCGCCTTCAGCATGCCGAGGAGGACTTCATCATAGGCATGAGCACTGGCTTCACCGGCCAGTTCCTTTTCCTGCAGGACCGACTGCTCGCTTTCGGCCTCGTAGTCGTGGTCCTTGCTCAGGGTCAAGGGGTAGGGATCATTCACGTACGATTCTCCCTTTTCAGTAACTCTCAATACTCCGTAGTTATCCAGGTCTTTATCCAGGTAGCCCATAATAATAAGCTGTCGATATAGTGAGATCCAGAAATCAATCGATTCGTTGAAATTCAGTCCCTTGCCGTACACCTCCAGCTTGTCGTGCTCGTAGCTTTTGGTGTATTGGTTTTCCTGGCCTACCACGACGCTCGCCAGATGCTCGGTATCGAAACGCTGACCTGTCTGCAGGGCAGCCGAAATGGCGAGTATGGCTTCGTCCTGAACCTTGAATTTTTCGGTGGCTTTCAGACAGTTGTCGCAGTAACCGCAGTCTTTATCAAGGTATTCGCCGAAATAGCTCAGCAGTTGCCTTCTCCGGCATACGCCCAGGGTGACGTAGCTGACCATTTCATTGAGGAGATGCTTGGCATTATCCCGTTCGGTAACGGTTTTGTCCTTGTTGAATTTTTCCAGTTTGAGGATATCGTCATAACGGTAGAACATGATACAATTTCCCTCCAGACCGTCACGGCCGGCCCTGCCGGTTTCCTGGTAATAGCCCTCCAGCGATTTGGGTACATCATAGTGAATGACGAAGCGGACATCCGGTTTGTCAATGCCCATCCCAAAGGCGATGGTAGCCACGATAACGTCTACTTCTTCGTTCAGAAAGGCATCCTGGTTGGCCATCCGGACGTTGGCGTCCAGTCCGGCGTGATAGGGGAGTGCCTTGATATCATTTACACGCAGCAGCTCGGCGATTTCCTCCACCTTCTTGCGGCTGAGGCAGTAAACGATTCCAGACTTTCCTTTGTGCTGACGGATGATCTGTATCAGCTGTTTCCGCGCATCCTTTTTGGGGCGGACTTCGTAGTAGAGATTTTTCCGGTTGAATGACGATTTAAAGGTTTCCGCATCCTCCATGTGCAGGTTCTTCTTGATATCCAGCTGAACCTTGGGGGTTGCGGTTGCCGTGAGGGCAATGATGGGTAAAGTTCCTATATTATCAATGATGCCGCGGATTTTACGGTATTCCGGACGGAAGTCATGCCCCCACTCCGAAATACAGTGCGCCTCATCAATGGCCACGAAAGCTATTTTAATCTTTTGCAGGAAGTCGAGATTCTCCTCTTTGTTGAGGGATTCAGGGGCGATGTACAGCAGCTTGAGCGTTCCATCCAAGGCATCTTTCTTTACCCGGTTGATCTCGCTCTTGCTGAGCGTGGAATTCAGGAATTGCGCATTGACACCAAAAGCACTCAGTTGGTCCACCTGATTTTTCATCAGGGCTATGAGCGGAGAGATTACGATCGCCATCCCGTCACTGACAATCGCCGGCAACTGGTAACACAGTGATTTGCCCGCACCGGTGGGCATTATAACAAAAGTGTTTTTTCCGTTTAAAATGTTCTCTATGATTGCCTCTTGATCGCCTCTGAATTGGCTGAAACCAAAAACTTCCTTGAGTCTAGCTTTCAGGGATTCGCTGAGGACCGGTTTTCTTTCCTGTTCTAACATGTCAATACTAAAAAAGAGTCTTGTCAAAGTTCATATCTTTGCCCTTAAATTCCAGCAGGCATCACAGATTTTTTAAAAATAAAGTTCAGTTTGAAATTAGTAAAAAAAATCAAATCCACGGCAATCAGGGCTATCGGGATACAGGCTGCAGCCGTTACCCGGCTTCAGGATCTCATCGACGATGACTTCTGTATGGCGGTGGAAAAAATCTTCAATTCCAAAGGGAGCGTCATTGTAACCGGTATCGGAAAAAGCGCCCTGATCGGCCAGAAGATCGTAGGTACCCTCAATTCCACCGGTACCACCGCGGTCTTCCTGCATGCGGCTGATGCGATACACGGCGACCTGGGCATTGTCACCCCCGACGATATCGTACTGGCGATTTCCAAGAGCGGCGACACGCCGGAAATCAAGGCGCTGGTGCCTTTTCTCAAGCGTCGGAATATACCGCTGCTGGGTATGGTGAGTAACCGGAATTCGTATCTCGCTATACATTCAGATCATATTTTGTATTCGTATGTCGATCAGGAGGCGGACGTCCATAATCTGATTCCCACTGCCAGTACTACGGCTGCCCTCGTAATGGGAGATGCCCTGGCGATTTGTCTGGCCGAACTCCGCGGTTTCAGTCCGGCCGATTTTGCAATGCTTCATCCGGGCGGAACCCTGGGCAAAAAACTGCACCTGCGGGTGAGTGATCTCTATCCTTCCAATCCGCTACCCGTCGTATCGGTTCATGCCAATCTGCGGGAGATTATTATGGAAATGACTTCCAAATGTCTTGGAGCTACGGCGGTGCTCGACGAGGAAGGGAAGCTGGCGGGGATTATCACTGACGGAGACCTGCGTCGGACGCTTTCGCGGAAGTTCAGTGACGACCTCTTCAAGTCGACGGCCCGTCAGATCATGACTTCCAATCCTGTCACGGTTTCGGAAGATGTGGAGGCAACCAAAGCCTTGGAAATTATGCAGTCTAGGAGTATTTCCCAGTTGCTGGTCACCGAAGGATCAAAGTTGAAGGGGATCCTGCATCTCCATGATCTGGTGAGGGAAGGATTAAGCTGAGAGATTCTCAGCGAAAACGATTGGAATCTCTCACTAATTTCTCGTCCCTTCTGATGAACCGGTTGGCCAGTACGTTGGCCAGCATGGCTACCACCATGGCATAAAATCCATATCCGTAATCACCCTTCGACTCAGGGTCGAACAGCTTCCCATAGTTGAAAAGGGTGTGATAGATAACCAGTCCCAGCTGCACGGTCATCAGGATGGAATTCACCGCACAGAGGGCTGTCTGCAGCAGTCTGTTCCGGTATTTGAAAATGGTGAACAACGCCACCCCGGCAATCAGGATAGCCAGCACGCCCAGGTAATATACCGGCTCTATCCGGGATTGTACTGTGTTGAGCTGATGCGTAATGCGGAAAGCATCGAGACTGATGGTTTGGGTACCATCGGTTTTTTGCCAAACGGGCAACGCAAGGAAGGCGCCCATGGATACAGCCACGACGAGTAAAAATAGAGATTGAATACGTTGAATCATTGTTTATAATATAGTAACTACTCTGACTAATTGCACTGCTGCTTTTCTTTTCCGGAGGCAAATTCAGGCAGACGGAGGGTTTAGCTGAAAACCTGTCCGGCACTTCGGATGCCCACCCGATTTTTGTACAAAATTAAGAATCTGAACCATTCACCAGCGATCCGTAGAGGTCAAATTCTTCGGCTTCGGTAATTGTTACCTGTGCAAAATCACCCAGTCGCACATACTGCTGAGCCGGAAGCAGTACTTCATTGTCCACATCCGGCGAGTCATATTCGGTCCGGCCGATGAAATAGTTGCCCTCCTTCCGGTCGAACAGCACCTTGTAGGTCCGCCCGATTTTTTCCTGGTTCAGTTCCCAGGATATGCCCTGCTGCAGGCTCATGATCGCATCGGCGCGCTCCTGTTTGATTTCTTCGGGCACATCGTCCACAAACTGATAGGAGTGCGTATTTTCCTCATGCGAATACTGGAATACCCCCAGTCTTTCGAACCGCATTTTTTCAACGAATTCGTAGGTTTCGTCGAACAGCGCCTCCGTTTCCCCGGGATGCCCCACGATCAGTGTTGTCCTTAGGGCAATATCGGGCACTTTCTGACGGATCTGGTCTATCAGGATTTCGGTTTTCTCGCGGGTAATGCCCCGCCGCATGAGCTTCAGCATTTCAGTCGATCCCGACTGCAGCGGCATGTCAAGATAATGACATATATGGGGGTGTTCCTTCATCACATCCAGGATGTCGAGGGGGAAACCGGCCGGGTAGGCATATTGAAGCCGCACCCATTCGATGCCTTCCACGTCGGCCAGCCGGGCGAGCAGTTCCGACAAATTGCGTTTCCGGTACAGATCCAGCCCGTAATAGGTCAGGTCCTGCGCGATGAGAATGAGTTCCTTCGTACCCCTTCTGGCCAGGGATCGGGCTTCGGTGACCAGTTCCTCCATCGGTCTGGATACGTGTTTTCCACGCATGAGGGGTATGGCACAGAAGCTGCAGGGACGGTCACAGCCCTCGGCAATTTTCAGATAGGCATAGTGCGCAGGGGTAGTCAGCAGGCGTTCACCGACCAGCTCATGTTTGTAATCTGCCCTTAGCGTTTTCAGGATGCGCGGCAGTTCATTCGTCCCGAACCAGGCATCCACATCCGGAATTTCTTCCGAAAGGGTGTCCTTGTACCGGTGCGACAGGCAGCCGCTCACATATACCTTATCTACCAATCCCCGGTCTTTGGCATCGACATAGCGAAGGATCGTATCGATCGACTCCTCCTTTGCCCCGTCAATAAATCCGCACGTATTGATAATGACGATCTGAGAGTCATCCTTTTTGGATTCGTGTTCCACCTCGTACCCGTTCCCTTTCAGCTGTGTATACAGCACCTCCGAATCGACCAGGTTCTTGGAACAACCCAGGGTGACGATGTTGATTTTGTTTTTCTTTAATCCCTTCGTTTTCATGCTTTAAGTGCTTCCGACAGCCCGTCCGTCCCGTATATCATTCCGTTTACCGCTATCGGGCGCGCAAAGATCGGTAAATTTCTGTAATTAAGATGAATTGAAAAAAGGAACAGTGATTTACTTGCCGGAGCGGGTTTCTCCTGAATTGTTTTCTAACTTTGTCAAGAAAATAAATTTTCATTTTTCTTAGGTAATCTAGTTTCAGCTTAACCGTCGGCTATGGTTTCAGTTGCCATGTGCACGTACAATGGGGAAAGGTACCTGGCTAAGCAATTGGAAAGCATTTCCTTGCAAACCCAGGGGGTGGACGAACTGGTAGTCTGTGACGACGGATCTACTGACAATACCATTTCACTTCTTCAGGAGTTTGCACAAAACGCACTTTTTAAAGTTCTTATTCACCGAAATGGTACCAATCTGGGCTCAACCCGGAATTTTGAAAAGGCACTCTCCCTGTGCACGGGTGATATTCTGATTCTGTGTGATCAGGACGATATCTGGAAGCCCGATAAGGTACGCAAACAGGTGGCCTTTTTTGAACAAAACCCTGATCAGGATGCCGTATTTTCGAACGCCGACCTGATCAACGGAATGGGAGAGAAGCTAGGTCATAAATTGTGGGACAATTTCGGATTCGATGAGAAAAAGCAGCAGCTG
>ENA-UOVV01001686-UOVV01001686.1-compost-metagenome-genome-assembly--contig:-NODE-1686-length-14988-cov-4.380834_pt1 | contig 14988 bp, 12 predicted proteins | sample MGYA00238155_ERZ761577 | MGnify/ENA primary metagenome ERZ761577 (study PRJEB28898, sample SAMN06268775) | compost metagenome | isolation source: Emeryville, CA | place: USA:Emeryville, CA | collected...
TTGAAAGGTTATATAAAAATGAAAAGGCTGACTGCCATGACCAGCATACCGGCAATCATGCCCCAGATGGCAATGTGATGTTCGCCAAATTTTTCAGCGGTAGGCAGGAGTTCATCCAGGGAAATGAAGACCATAATTCCGGCTACGGCTGCCAGTACGATGCCGTTAATCGTGTCTGACCAGTAAGGCATGAGGAAAAGGTAAGCCATCAGGGCACCGATCGGCTCCGACAGCCCGGATCCAAAGGAATACCAAAATGCCTTCTGTTTGCTGCCCGTAGAATGATAGATCGGCACGGCTACGGCAATACCCTCGGGGATATTGTGTATAGCGATCGCAAAGGCAATGGGGATGGCTACCTCAAGACTGTTCAGCGCTGAGGCAAAGGTAGCGATGCCTTCAGGGAAATTGTGGATGGCAATCGATAAAGCCACCACAGCACCCACTCTTTTCAATTTCACCTTTTTTTGCATTTCCTCTACCGCCTGCACTTCGTGCGGATTGGCATTCCGGGGCACCAGGAAGTCGATGGAAGCGATCAGGGCTATGCCTGCAAAGAAGGAAACCAGCATATAGAGCGTACCCTCTTTCCGGCCCCACTGACCTACCAGTTCTTCCAGTCCCTGAGGGAGGAGTTCCATGAAGGAAACATAAAGCATCACGCCTGCAGAAAAGCCAAGCGAAACACACAGGAACTTGGTGTTGGTCCGCTTGGCCAGCAGCGAAATCGCACTACCGATTCCGGTAGATAAACCCGCTAAAAGGGTGATGAGAAATGCCGTGGTAACTGAATGCTCCAATTTGTTATTACAAGTGCTCCAATACCACAAAAATAATAAAATTTTGTAGGTCTAACGAAAAATTTAGACTCGTCTAATTTATTTCTGGTATAGAGATTTGGCTGCAGCTTCGTATTTATCACCGGCTACCCACTGCGGAGGCGTAGGGAGATTGGCGATAAGCCGGGCCGCTAAAACATAGGTTTTGCTGTAATTGAGTAGGTAATCAAAATCGATGGAGTCAGGATTATCTGAAGCCTGGTGATAATATTTCATGATTTCGGCATCAAAGTCTCTGAAACCGGGGGTGAAAGTAGGTGCCGGAATACCCTTAACCGCAAAGTTGACATTGTCGGAACGGTCAAACAGATTCTGTTCGGGAGCTGGGTCACCCACGACATCGAGCCCGAATGTGGAGGCTGCCTGACGGATTAGATGAGCGGCTCCGGTACGTTCCAGACCGATTACGCCAATGAGTTTTGTATCGTTGTACCCTGCACCGTCGCAGTTAAGGTTGAACACGCACTTATTGAGTGGCATCCATGGATTTTCGGCATAGTAACGGCTTCCCAGCAAACCCAGTTCCTCGGCGGTGAAGCCCAGGAACAGAACGGAGCGCTTGGGTTTGAGTTGGGAAAATGCTTTTGCGGCAGCCAGCACACCGGTGACGCCGAAGGCATTATCCCGGGCACCGTTGAATATGGAGTCTTCCGGCGTATAAGGTTGTCCGCCCTGCGCTCCAACTCCCACATGATCATAATGCGCCGAAAGGATAATGTATTCCTCCTTCAGTTTGGGATCTGATCCTTCCAGATAGCCGACGACATTGGGGCTGATGATTCGCTCAATTTTCCGGCCTTCTGTGGCAAGGGAGATCTTTTTGGCATTTCGGAGTGCGCGCGTAATATTGGCCTCCTTTCCATTGGCCCAGAGATGAGGCAGAGACACGGATTCGTCGGGGCCTTCGGTTGCCAGGGAAATCCGTTCGCCGGTCAGAAAGCGGCCGATGAAGTTCCAGGGGGTGGTAGCATTGTACAATTCAACCAATGCTGCCGCCCCTTTCCGGGCAGCCAGTTTACGTTTGGCTGCAGATGCATTCAGCGCTTCCCGCGGAGACTGTGATTCAGGATAACCCGCCTGCACTACTACTACTTTTCCTTTCACATCGAGGTTGTTGTAGTCGTTCCAGCCTTTGGCTGCATCTTCCAGTCCATAGCCTGCGTAGACCACGTCGGCCTGAATTTGCCCGGCATTACCGCCGACGAGAATCCAGTCGGTTTCGAAGGTCAGTTCATCGGCGTCGGCCTTCAACGTACCTTTACCTCCAGCTGAAGTTTTTTCAAAGGTTATTTCCTGAAAATAACTCGATTTTCCTGGTACTGTGCCTATCCCGTAACGGCGGAACTGTTCGGCGATATAGCGGGCCGCAAGCAGGTTGGTTGGCGAGCCGGTACGTCGTCCAAGCATTTCATCCGAAGCCAGAAAACGCAGGTGAAATTCCAGTTCAGCCTTCTCCAGCGCATATTCAGGTTCTTTTTGTGCCAGCAGGAGAGAGGGGGCCAGTCCCAGTACGAAAAGCAGTGTAGATGCCAGGTGTTTCATCGTTAATCCAGTTTATTGTCCCATTATGAGTCGAGTCTGAGCTCCATCCTCTCTGAGTTCAATCCGCAGCGGTCCTTGTTTTCTGACATCCCGGTCAATAGCCAGTGTTACGTGCTGGATACCGCGGGGTAGCGAAACAGCCACTTCGTTTCCATTTACTTTCAGGGCGTTGGAGTTCACCCAGGCAGATATACCTTCGCCGTTGTTAAAGCCGAGCCGGACATTACCCGGGCTAAGTACTTCCACCTGGAATCTTACAAAGCTATATCTTTTATTATCTCCGTGCTCAACGATGGGTAATTCATTTACCGGCAGCGCTCCGGAAACGGTGCTGTAAACCGGGCTGAAATTGAGTTTGGGATCTTTGGATACCACAGCCAGTCCATCTTTTTTGATCTTTTTCGTCAGATCATCCGATGAGGGAACCGTCTGCCAGCGTCGGACATAACGTTCGGTGGGCACCCTGAAATCACCGGTTTCGCCCAGCTTTGAAAGGAAGCTGACCAGGTCAAGGAATTCCTTCTTGTCAAGGCCTGCGGTGAGTCCGGGCGGCATGAGGGATCCGGGTACTTTTTCCCTTACCTGGATATGGTCTTTTGGAATGGCCACCTCCTTGCCGGTTACATCGCGCATCACGATTTCACCGGGACGGTCGCTGACCAGGTATCCGAGCAGTTCGCTCCCGTCCTTCCGGGCTACACGCTGCAGTTCAAATCCTTCCTTGATCGATTCAGTCGGGTAGATCAGCGATTTGATAATGGTTTCAGAAGGTGAACTGGTACCCAGACTGCTCAGGTCAGGACCCAGCAAACCGCCTGCTCCGCCAATGGCGTGACAGGTTAGACAGGCTGTTTCTGCCCGGCGGAATATCAGTTCACCCCGTGCAGGATCTCCCGATTTGGCCGCTTCTGCCGCCAGACTCCTGATTTGATCATCAGTGAGGTCCTGAGGCATTTTTTCAGCAGGAAGTGTACCACCCGAAGCTTCCAGTGCCTGTACCAGCAATTTGACATCATTACTGTTCCTCCGGTTCCAGGGTACTTCACGCTGCATCTGTTGTCTGGCAGCAACTGCGATACTCTCCGGAATTTTACTTACCATAATTTCCTCGGCTAGTGCAGTTACTCTTCTGGGACTGGTCATAAATGAGCGGAATACGTCCTGAGCGGAAGCCGGGTCATCGAGTTTGTTGAGCAGGGATACCGCGATTTTGGCGGCATCGGTCGGACTGACTTTGGCCAGTTCTGCCACTGCGCTTAGCCGGAGATCGAGGGGATAGCTCTCACCAGTAATCTCCCTGAGCTGCTTTTCCGCATCCTGCGGGGAAATGGAGGCCAGAGCCGCCATAGCTGCGCGTGCGTAAGCCCGGTTTTCATTTTTGGTAAGTCCGGCAATCTGACTGCCCAGGCTTGTCAGTTTCAGGGCACTGGCCAGCTTAATCGCTGCTACGGCCGATGCTTCATCTCCTTTGGCGATGATCTCGCCTATTCGTTCCGGCTGGCGGTTAACAGCCAGATTACGTTTCAGGGCTGCATCTTCAAGGGTAGCCAGTTCCTGGGATACGTCCCGTTTCTGTGCTGAAAAGTCGTTGACCGCCAGGTCAAGCAGTCCGTTCAGATCCTGGAGCTGTCCGCGTTTGGCTATGGCCGAAAGTACATCCCCCTTGTAGGCAGCGGGTACCTTTCCGCTACGATAGATGTCAGTAAGCATGGCGATGGCGTCTGAACCGGCGGCCGATTTCAGAGCATAGGTAGTTTTAGCTGCATCGCCAAGATAGCTGGCGTCGGATTTGAGAGAAGCCATCCATTTGGGCTCCAGTTCCCGCATGGTCTGCCACAAAGCGAAGTCAAGGAATTCGTCCATGGGCTGGTCGAGTGCCTTCAGAGCTATTTTCGCACCCGAAGCGTTTTTAAGCTCCCGGGCGGCAATCACTGCCTCCAGACGGACCTGGGGATGCTGGTCAGCCACGGCTTTTTGTAAAATTCCTTCCAGGTTGTCAACCTTTTTGTGCCAGATCTGAAGAGCTCTCAGCGCAGCTGCTCTCACCTTATGGTTTTTGGCGGCCAGCAGGCTTTCGAACAGGGTGGAATCGTAGGAATCCACAGCCTGCAATACCCACAATGCTTCCAGTTTAAGGCTTTCATATTCAGGTTTCTGCGCATCGAGGCCGGCCACCCAATTTTTCAGAGGCGATACGACCGCCTCAGCGCCTTTTTCTTTCAGCAGCTGGCGGGCCTGGGTCCGGGTCCAGGCTTCCGGCGCTTTGAGTGCTTCGATAAGTTCAGGGACAGAAGCTGTGGTAAGATTGGGTTTCGGAACCAGCGGCCGGTTCTTGGCGGTGATTCTCCAGATACGCCCATGTTCCTGATCCCGGCGGGGGTCGTGGAAATCCACTTCGCCGTGCTGGATGATGGGGTTGTACCAGTCGGCCACATAAATAGCGCCGTCCGGACCAATGCTGATATCTACCGGACGGAAAGCTGTGAAGTCGGTCCACAGTACGTCAGGCATCTGCTTGGAAGCGTAGCCGCTGCCCTGTTCCTCCAGCTGGAACCGGTTGATACGGTTGGCCCGGAAATCGTTGGTAATCAGCGTGCCCTGCCATGCATCGGGTAAATGGCGCCCGGAGACAATGTCCAGTCCGCAGTGTTTGGGCTGACCCGGGTTGAGTCCGCGCAGGATGCGCTCAGCACCCGGAGTGGTAACAAAGGTAGCACCCGGGAAGGCGTAGTTGATACCCTCACCGCCGGCTCCGTCGGTCAGGAACGACTGTCCAAACTGGTCGAAACGGGTACCCCAGGGGTTTACGAGACCTCTGGCGTAAACGTCCAGCTCCAGCGTTTGAGGATTGAGTTTCCAAACACCACCGCCTTCCAGCCGTCGGATACCCCAGGGAGTTTCCACGTGACTGTAGATATAGATCGACTGATTGAAATACATTCTTCCTTCAGGTCCCCAACGGAAGGTATGGATCAGGTGGTGGGTATCGGCCGTACCGAAGCCGCTCAAGACTTTCCGGCGTACATCGGCTTTGCCGTCGCCGTCTGTATCGGCCAGAAAGAGGATTTCGGTAGAGTTGGCGACATAAACTCCCCCGTCGCCCGGCAGAATACCGGTGGGAGTCAGTAATCCTTCTGCAAAAATGGTCGATTTGTCGGCCTTTCCGTCACCGTCGGTATCTTCCAGGACGAAAACCTTGTCATTGGCCTGCTCCCCCGTTTTCAGGTGGGGGTAGGCGGTACTACTGATCACCCAGAGGCGGCCTTCGGCATCCCAGTTCATCTGGATGGGTTTAACGACCAGGGGTTCAGCAGCAAACAGGGTTACTTCAAAGCCGTCCGCAATTTTAAATGATTCAAGCTCTTTCTGAGGATCGTTGTCGGGGTATTCCTTTGGGTTGTATTCGGATACAGAGGAGGTCGTCAGGGACAATACTGCCAAAACGACCAACCCCCGTAAGGGTAAAAATTTATAGTTCATTTTCATGTTTATCTGACTGGACTAAGTTCGTACGTTTTGATGACCGGTTTGCGATGCAGGTTAATCTGCGCCTCCAGGTAGGTGATGATGAAATTCAGGTCTTCCAGGCCTTTCTTATGCCTTCCCTGTTCATAAGCACGAAACCCGAGGATATAGGTCCGGTTCAGGGGCCGGTACTGCTGGAAGAAAAGATCGTTCTTTTTAACCATGTAATCCCTGATTTTATCCGCCTGCTGGATCGATTGTCCGTGATTGAGGAGGACTCCGTTAGCCCAGTCGGCAGCGGAGGCAGTAACCAGTTGCCTGCCATTTTCCGAAAGGGTGTAAAAACCCTTCTTCAAGCCTGTCACCTGTACAGAAACGGAAGAGCCTGGCTCCTGGTACCCTTCCGGGGTCGCCGGTAAAGGCAGCAGATTTTCCTTTACGGTAAAGGCGATCCTGCCGTCTTTGCTGTCCACCAACCGGGCGTTTCCCGTGGCATTTTTCTGGCGGGAATCAATCGAGATCTTCTCACCCCGTTCGGGCCAACCCAGTGCTTTCTCGATGACGTTGGCGAGATAATAGTAACCCCGGTTGTTCAGGTGGATACCATTCTCGTCATATTTGCCTTCCCTGTTGCCGGCGAGTGGTTCATATACATCGATGAAACGTTTTTTTCTTTTCGCCGCAATTTTGGCAATCGTTTCACTATACAGTTTCAGGTTGCGGTTCTGCAGCTCGGTATTTTCCGGAGTACCGGCCCGCTCCACCGGAATGGTCGATATCAGGATACTTTCCGCGCCCAGGGCCTCCACCGAATCGATTATGATTTCCAGTCCGCGTGTAAAATGGTCAATGCCTTCGGCACCCTGCTGGGACTCGATACCGCCGTAAGCTATGAATACATAATTCGGTTGGGCTGCTCTGATCTGCATGAACATCTGCTGATAGGCGGTGGGGGGAGTCGTGAAGGTACTTCTGGCCTCAGCATACACATTGTCCCCTGTCCATCCCAGATTCCGAAAGGTCAGGTCAGCATCCGGCCAGCGGGAGTTGAGGGCGAATTCCAGATAACCGTAATTGAGTTCGTTTTCAAAAAATGAATTTCCCAAAAAGACGATTCGCTGCTGGTGTTTGAATTCCAGCGGCGGGTAGCTCGTCGAATTTTGGGCAGGCAACCAGCTTGCAATGCTCATGAAGAGCATATACAGGATCCCCCTGCAGACCAACTTCTTACGTAACATGTGTTTGGGTAAAACTAAGGTTTTAATTAAAAATGATGATTAAATATTGCCAGATAACTATTGAATTCCTTCATTGAAAAATACCCACAGGCCGTCTTTGCCGGCGACGATTACGTCTTTCCGGCCGGTGCCCCGGAGGTCTGCCACCTGCATGAAGATACCGGTTCCCTTACCGATCCCTGCCGGACCATAGGCGATCACGTTTTTGGTGAATTTCTTACCGTCCCAGGTAAAATAGTAGAGGCCTACATCATCGTGGGCGCCCGGGTCGCCATCATTGTGTGCGCGGTAACGTTTCCCGGTAATGAGTTCGGGTTTACCGTCGCCGGTGATGTCGGTCCAGACGAGTTCGTGGTACTGCGAAGCAGTGTCATCGATCAGGTGGGCGATAAAAGAAAGTTTTCCACTGGTGCTAACCTGTTGCTGGTACCAGTAGAGGCCATAGTCATGGGCTTTGCCTGCGATCAGGTCTGGAAGGCCGTCGCCGTTAAGATCTGTCACGATGATAGGAATACTGGCATGGTTCCCCAGGTCAAAATCCTGATGAAATTCCCATTGATTGTTCCCCTTATTCTCTATCCACCCATTTTTCACGATAAAATCTCCCCGGCCATCGTTATTGATATCGCCGAAGCCAATTCCGTGACTTTTATAGTCGCCCACTTCGAAGCGGGTAAATTGTCCCGGCCCGGTTTTCTTGAAGTAATGCAGGGGCGAGTTAGGGGTATTGGGTACGATTTCCAACTGTCCGTCATTATCGATGTCCCAGGCACGAACCGTTTCCACGTTACCCACCCTGGCGATATCATGTGCGGGCCAGGCGCCGTTTTTTCCGGGATTTTCGTGCCAGCGAAGCGTTTCACCGAACCAGCCCCCCGTGATGAAATCCATCTTTCCGTCCTCATTTACATCCATGGCAATGGTGGCGAAATCGTCGTAGTATTCCCCATGGGCTTTCTGCTGCCCAAGCCTTTGTCTTTTTCGGAAAATCGTCCGGGCATCGCCTTCGTTCAGGTAATAAAAATCACCTGAAACCAGGTCGGGTTTACCATCATTGTTCACGTCGAGTACACCGACCGATTCGAAACTTTCCGAAGCGATGTAATGCGGTGTGAATTTAACTTTCTGGGCAACACTATCCGGCTGCCACAGTGCCAGCAGGGTCAGGAAACAAATCGATGATCGTATCATGTTTGGGGTCGAAACCTGTTCAGGTATGACAATTTCAAAATAAGATGGGAAATTAACCTGATCAGCAGCAAGATGTAACCTGCTCTTTCCTGCTACCTGTCCGGGAAGATACCCGTAAGCAAACCGGCAACCTATTCATTCGGAGCTTTTCTTTTCCCTGGCACTCCTCTGCCGTGCATCCTGAATGGTGATGTTGATCTCGTATCCGAAGATGAGAATGAGGGCGAGCAGGTACAGCCAGAGCATTAGTGCGATGATCGTACCAATAGAACCGTAGAGCTTGTTATAGGAACTGAAATTCGAGAGGTAATAGGAGAAGCCAAAGGTTGAGAGCACGATCAACGCGCTGGCCAGAAAGGTACCGAAATTAAAAAACTTCATTTTCAGACGTACGTCCGGGGCAAAGCGGTAGATGATGGCCACCCCGAATGCCAGGGATAAGAGGGAAATCCCGTAACGTACCAGATTTACCATCATGATCATCCAGATATCGGCTATGATATTCAGCCGGGTTACGAAGATCATCACGGCATCACCCACGATCACCAGCAGAACGGCCAGGAAGAGAATCAGGGCCATGAAGCCAATCAGCATAATGGCCGTTGCCCTGGTCTGAAAAAAGCTTCGGCTCTCTTCTTTGCCGTTGATCATGTTGAAGGAACGCATAAGTGACACCATCCCGTTGGTTGCTCCATAGAGCGCCAGGATAAAACCGATGGAAAGGACGCCGGCCTGTGGACGGCTGACGATGTCCATGATCGTCTGCTCCGCAAATTCAAAAATTGCCCCGGGTATGAATTCATGCAGAAACTCCATGATTTTAACATCCAGATGGGGTATCGGGATATAGGGGATCAGGGTAAAGAGGAACAGGATCAATGGGAACAATGCAAGGGTAAACCCGTAAGCAACTGACGTTGCCCGCTGGTCGATATCGTAGTTGATGATACGATTGATGAAGATCCCAAGGACCTCGTACCAGCTGGCTTCCACTCCGGGAAAGGGATGACGCTGCAGAAATCGCTTGATTCCTGACAAATATTTACTTTCGAGAAACCCTGTCTGCTTTTCTTCCATATGGCCGCAAAAAACTGGTCCTGTCAGGCCAGCCATTCGTTATGCTCCACGAAGAAGGGCCTGAGTTTGGCCTGAAGTTCTTCGGGACACGGACAAAGCTTACCCGTTTTCATGTGCTGAAATACCAGCGTCGTTGATCCGGTATTCAGCAGGAGCCCGTCCTGATTGCGTATTTCATATTCAAAATTGATCCTGACCGATGGCGGCCGGGTAATCTTTACTGTAATGGTCAGCAGGTCGTCGTACCTTGCCGGCTGATGAAACTTGCAGTGGAGGTCGTAAACAGGCATCATAATGCCCGAATCTTCCATTTCCTTGTAATGAAATCCCAGGCCTCTGAGTGCTTCGACCCGCCCGATTTCATAATACCGGGCATAATTGCCGTAGTACACATAACCCATCTGGTCGGTATCCGCATAGCGCACCCGGATACCTTTAACATCATAGCTAAACAAAAGTCCTGATCCGATTAGTGTCTGAAATATGTATTGGTGATTCGTATTGATAGCGGGATCGACCTATTCAGGTACGATCCGGATGATTTTTCCTCCTTCCACGACCACATAGATAAATCCGTCAGGTCCCTGCCGAATATCCCTTACACGGCCAATTTTTTCCAGAACGGTATTCCGGGCAACTACTTTGTCCCCGCTGATCTTAACGTGCTGAATGTAATTGAATTTAAGAGAACCCACAAGCAGGTCTCCTTTCCAGTCGGGGTATTTATCGCTGGTGACCACCGCCATCCCACAGGGCGCGATCGAAGGCTTCCAGTAAGTTTTGGGCTGCTCCAGTCCGGCCCGGGCCGTATCTTTTGAAATAATGCTGTTATCGTAATTGATGCCGTAGGTAATGAGCGGCCATCCGTAGTTTCTGCCTTTTTCGATGACATTCAGTTCGTCGCCTCCCTGCGGACCGTGTTCGTGTTCCCACAGAGTGCCGGTCTGGGGGTGAAGTACCAGTCCCTGGGGATTGCGGTGACCATAGGTCCATATTTCAGGCAGGGCATCCTTACGACCCACGAATGGATTGTCTTTGGGTACTTTTCCGTCTTCGGTCAGGCGGATGATCCTACCCTGATGCGTTTTGAGATCCTGTGATTTATCCATTTCACCTCTTTCCCCCACCGACAGGAACACATGGCCCTTGCCGTCGAAAACGATGCGTCCGCCGAAGTGTGGGGTAGACGGACGGTTTGGAGTCGCCTTGAAGATACGCTGGATATCGGTAAGCTCATGGTTTTTCAGGCGTGCCCGGATAAATTCGGTATTGGCTCCCTCGCCGGCTTCCCCGTCTTTTTTGGGAGAAGAAAAGCTCAGGTAGATCCATCCGTTTTCCTTGTAATTCGGATGTGCGACTACGTCGAGCAGACCTCCCTGGCCTCTGGCCCACACTTCAGGTACCCCAGCAATCGGTTCGGGGTGCAGTTTTCCGTCCTGAATCAGGCGGAGCTCACCCGTCAGCCGCTCGGTCACCAGCCATTCACGGTCTGAAAGAAAGGCAATTGCCCAGGGCATTTTCAGCCCTTCCACCACTACCTCCTGCCTGTAGGTACCTTCTGCTTTCCCGTCTGTGAAAGCCTGTGTCAGATTGGGTGTAGCCGCAGCGAGCAACAGGCCGGCCAGCAGTCCCTTCCATGAGGATAAAGTCGTTTCGGATATCATAAAAATCAAGACGTTTATTTCGACAAAATAGAGAAAAAGCGCCTAAAATTTCAAATCACTTCTGTCATACGGCATTGCGCTTCTCCTGAGCGATTTCCCGGTCTTCTGCGGTAGGTTCGAGGGATTCCTGCGTTTTTTCGGCAACCGGATTATAGTGGTATTTGGCATAAATCGGAAAATGATCGGAATTAAAGTTTGGCAGCCTTTTGATCCGGATGTGTTCAAAATGGGATGAGATGAAAACATGGTCAAGCGGAAAACGCATCAATGGAGTTCTGGCGTTAAAAGAATTGTAAAATCCCCGGCCGATACGGGGATCCAGCAGACCGCTCATTTTCAGGAAAAGTTCGGTGGTATAGCTCCAGGCAACGTCATTGAGGTCGCCCATCACGATCACAGGCAGTTTTTGTTCTTTTACTTTTTCCGCCGTGAGCAGCAGCTCCTGGTCACGTTCGGTCGATCGCAGGTTTTCGGTGGGAGAGGGGGGAGCCGGATGCAGGCAGTACAGCTGGACCCAAATCCCGGAGGGCAGTTGTAACTGGCAGAAGATCGATGGAATATCCTCTTCTACCTGATAATGCACACTTTCATTCCGAACTGGCAGTTTGGAGTAAAAAAGCATCCCGTAGGTATTATCGAGGGGGACATGGATCCGGTAGGGATAGATATCTTCGAGTCTGCTCACATTTTCCTTCCATTTCTGATCCGCTTCCAGCAGCAGGACGATGTCGGCATCTGCAGCCAGCAGGGTTTCGACGCATTCGCGGTACGCCGTGTTATCCTGAAAGACATTCGAAACCACCAGGGAGACGCAGTTTTCCTCTTTGATATTTCGTGCCTTTTTTACCCATACCGGATAGAGAAAGGTATAGGGAACAATGATTTTAAGTAAAAAAATGCAGTTAACAAACAGTAGTATCATTCCTGCCTGGTACGCCAGATGGTCCTGGTAAAAGCAGCACATCAGGACCAGCGTGGCGGTGCTGAGGACCAGCTTCTGCAGCCGGGGGAAATCGAAAATCCGGAAAGTCCAGTAATCGGATCGTACGAACGGCATCAGGGTGAACACCAGGTTTACTGCTGCCAGGACCAGAAGGATGTAGCCTATTGTTTCCATTGAGTATGATTTAGCAGCAGTAAAACCCGTGGGGTTCAGAGAAGTGCGGCACCGAATACCCCTGCACTGTCACCCAGTACGGGTTTGATGATGGGTGTGGTTACGATGCCCTTGTTAAAGATATATTTCTTGATTCGTTCAAAACCCTCGGTGTAGAGCAGGTCCACGTTTCCTACGCCGCCACCGATGATGATCAGGTCGGGGTCAAGAACGTTGATGAGGCTGGAAATCCCTTTTCCGTAAAATTCCAGCAGCCGGTCGATGGTTTTTTCAGCGTATGGATCACTCTGATTTTTAGCCCGCTCAAGGATTTCTTTCAGCGGCCGTTTTTCACCACTGGATCGCAGGTAAAAACGTTCGAGAGCCGGACCCGAAATTACCTGTTCGGTGCAGCCTTTCTTGCCGCAGTAGCAGTCATCTCCGTTATATTCCAGTTCGTTGTGTCCCCATTCCCCACCGATCCCATGGCGGCCTTCGATGATCTGGTCACCAACGATCAGACCCCCGCCTACGCCGGTTCCCATGATGATTCCGAACACCACTTTGGCATCGGGGTATTCCTTGCCGGCGCCCATCAGTTTTTCTGCGAGGGCAAAGCAGTTGGCGTCATTGGCCAGTTTGACGGGTATGCCCAGCGCTTCCCGGAGGTCTTTTTCCAGGGGCTGGCCGTTGAGACAAACCGTGTTGGAGTTTTTCATGGTCTGCGTGCCTGGATCGAGGACGCCGGGTGTTGCGAATCCGATTTTCGTGGGCTGTTCGCCCAGCTCGGATGCAATGGAGATAATGAGTTTTTTAATCTGGCTGATTATATGCTGGTAGCCCTGGTCAGCTTCGGTCGGAATGCGTTTTCGTACCAGAACTTTACCATCTTCCATTACGGCACATTCGATTTTCGTGCCGCCGAGGTCTACTCCCCAGTTTTTCATGCGTACGGATTTGGGTTTAATAAGGTAAATTTTCCGTGGGAAAATAGGAAGAAAATTGCGCTGTCGCAATTTTCTTCCCTGGGGAGACGCTATTTACGGTTATTTTCAGGAACCCGTTCGGGCCAGATTTACGTCGAGTTTGAGTTCGATAGCCTGGTTATTGTAGGCATTACGGCCGCCTGTGCCCAGGCTCACACCCATACCTCCCATCCCCATTCCGCCATAGCTGCCCATTCCGACACTGATGCCCGGGGTAATTCCCGAAGCGCGGGAGCCACCGTCATTTATCGTAAAACTGAGTGTTACATTGGGCTGAAGGGCCGGATTGAAGTACTTCATGGGCAAACCATAATCTATTGTCAGCTCCCCGTCGACGGTCAGATTGATGCGGCAGAACAGCCCGTCCTCGTTGTTGAGCAAGTTGATGATCCGGTCGCCGCCTCCCAGATTGATGACGGCTTCCTTGTTGTAGGCATCCAGCAATAACTGCATGCTGGGTCCCAGCATTTCCAGCTGATCCATTTTCCGGATAGCTTTCCGGTCTTCCTTCAGGACGACCGGGAACAGAATGCGGGCTCCGTTTTTCTTTTCATTCGGGGGATATACCGAAAGTTTGACACCGCTGGAAATGATGCGTGAAATGATATGCGGTTCCCGAGTGGATATACTGGCAAACAGCATGTCAGCATTGTTCTGTACTCCGAATTTCAGGCGGGAGTTCATGTCGGTTTCGTCTGTCGGAGCTTGTTGGTAAAACAGGGTATGTTCCTTCCATTTAGCCTGATAGGGGATAGGCTTGGCCGAGGAACAACCCATCCAGATGAAGGCAGACAAAAGAATTAGGTTCTGAAGGAATTTCATGGTACTTGGTTCGTTTTATAAATAAGACCCATACAGTCACTCCCTGGTTGTGCGGACGGATACAAAAACTGTGAAAAATTCAACGTTTTGAAAAGTGAAAAAGTATCGACTCATAGAGAATACACGCGGGCCACAAAGAATGTTCAAGAATGACCCGGTAAAAAATGTTAAAAAGATTTAATGGGAAAACTACATTTTCACAACCTTTGTTTACTAATTGAAATCATGAAATAAAAGGCTCAGCGAAAGGAAGATTTGTTGAGCGTAACCTATACCGAGTTAAGAACAAACCGATGAGACCTATGATGAATAAATGGTTAAAATGGGCCCTGCCAGTGCTGGCACTGGTTGTACTGGCCGGTTGTAGCAAATCATTACAGGTTGGCTATGACTACGATTCGTCGATCAACCTCCGACAATTTAAGACCTTCCGTATAGAAGCCGAACGTATGCTCGAGCAGGATCCGCTCCTGGGCAGTGATCTGAACCGCCGAAGACTCAACGATGCGGTAGCCCAGGTGATGGAAGCGAAAGGATATAAATTGGTAGACCGTAATCCGGATATTGTGGTTAAATACATGACTGACGTCAAGGAGCGTCAGCAGATCAGGTCGAACAATAACTACTCACCCTACTGGTGGTGGTATGGCCCGATGCCCAACAGCTATTCGACCTACAATTATCAGGAGAGCCGCTTTATCCTGAATATTTATCTGGAAGAGACCAACCGGATGATATGGCAGGGATGGGCTACAGGCAACGTAAAAGCCCCATCGAAACAGGAAGAAAGGGGAGAGATGATGCAGAATATTATTGCCGATATTCTGCGGAGTTTCCCTGAGGCGACGAAAGATACCTATTCGCTGAAATAAGCAGACAGAAAAAAAGAACACACCACCCTCGACGGTAAGGAACCGCTCATGGTGGTGTGTTTTTATTTTACCGGGTTCTGAAACCCGAGGGATAGCGTTCGTAAAGTGTATTGGAAGGCAGAATACGGATTTCTACCCTACGGTTGGCCTGGAGTCCGGCGGTAGTCTTGTTATCCGCTACCGGGCGGAGTTCTCC
>ENA-UOVV01001688-UOVV01001688.1-compost-metagenome-genome-assembly--contig:-NODE-1688-length-14946-cov-4.687126_pt1 | contig 14946 bp, 13 predicted proteins | sample MGYA00238155_ERZ761577 | MGnify/ENA primary metagenome ERZ761577 (study PRJEB28898, sample SAMN06268775) | compost metagenome | isolation source: Emeryville, CA | place: USA:Emeryville, CA | collected...
GCTGCATCTCTTGCCCAAAGAGTTTCGCTGGCAATGGCAGGAGAGAGATCTGCTGTTGAGTTTTGAGTTGTCACCGGGACAGTTTGCCACCGCCTTGTTGCGCGAACTGGCGCAGCTGCAAATGCCGGAAGCGGCTGATGCCGAGGGCGTGAGCGAACCGGAGACTGTGTTATAGTTGGCGCGCTTTTTGGCCCGCATGGCCAGGCGTCCCCAAAAGAATCCATGGTGTTAAGCAAGAAGAATCGCGGGAGGGCTGTGTGAGTAATCTGTTGATGCAGGGTGTCGGCATGACATCCCAGCGCACACGTGAGCGGTTGATCCAGCGCCTGGTGGACCAGGGGGTCTCCAATTTTCGCGTGCTGGATATTATCCGTAACACCCCGCGTCACCTGTTCCTCGATGAAGCTCTGGCCCATCGCGCCTACGAAGACACCGCCCTTCCCATTGGCTACGGCCAAACCCTTTCCCAACCCTACATAGTGGCGCGTATGACCGAGATATTGCTGGGTGCCGCCGGCAAACTCAACCGCGTGCTGGAGGTGGGCACAGGTTCCGGTTATCAGACCAGCATTCTTGCCCAGCTGGTGCCCCAGGTTTACAGCGTTGAGCGCATCAAGCCGTTGCAGGACAAGGCCCGCGAGCGGCTGCGTCAGCTGGGTTTGCGCAATGTCCAGCTGCGCCACGCCGATGGGGGTTTTGGCTGGCCGGAAGAAGGTCCTTTCGACGGTATTTTGAGTGCAGCCGCTCCTGCGGTGGTGCCTGATGAACTGTTGGCGCAACTGGCGCCGGGTGGCGTGCTGGTGATTCCTGTGGGGGCGGGGGAACAGCATTTGCATTTGATCATCCGCGATACCGAGTCGGATAAATTTATTACCCAGGTGCTAGAGCCTGTGCGTTTTGTTCCCCTGGTGCGAGGCACCAGTCTTTAAGGAGAGATTGTGAAAAAGTACGCCCTGTTGTTTCTCAAAGGAATGGCCATGGGGGCCGCCGATATAGTGCCCGGCGTGTCCGGTGGTACTGTGGCTTTTATCAGCGGTATCTACGAAGAGCTGGTGGATTCCATTCGCAGTCTGACGCCTGCTGCGCTGCTGGTCTGGTATCGCCAGGGTTTTGTTGCTTTCTGGCGCCATATCAACGGTAGCTTTCTGCTCACCCTGGTGGCTGGCATAGTCTTCAGTCTCCTTTCTCTCGCCAAGGCAGTGACCTATTGTCTGGAACACTATCCGCTTCATCTGTGGGGCTTTTTCTTTGGTCTGGTACTGGCATCCGGCGTCTATATTTCCCGCGGTCTGCCTCTGCGTCAGCTGGGGATATGGGTGGCGTTGGCGATAGGTGTGGCCATAGCCCTGGGTGTGTCCGTGGCCCGCCCGGTGGAACTACCGGGGGAATGGTGGATGGTGTTTATTGCCGGTGCCATTGCCATCTGCGCCATGATTCTGCCAGGTATATCCGGCAGTTTTCTGTTGCTGTTGATGGGCCTTTACGCTTTTATGCTGCGCGCCTTGCTGGACCTCAATCTGCTGATCATTGCCAGTTTTGTGGCTGGTTGCATTGTGGGGCTGCTGTTGTTCTCCCATCTCCTGTCCTGGTTGCTACACAGATACCACGACTGGACCCTGGCGCTGCTGACAGGTTTTTTGTTCGGTTCGCTCAACATTGTCTGGCCCTGGAAGCAGACGCTGGAAACCTTTATCGACCGTCATGGTAATGAGCTGCCATTGCGCCAGGCCAATCTGCTGCCGGAGCAGTTTGCGTCTCTGGGTGGCGATCCCCATACCTGGGCTGTGATCGGATTGGCCGTAGTGGGCTTTGTTCTGGTATTGATACTGGAGGCTGTTGCTCATTGGGGCAAAAAGGCTGAAGCAAAATAGGGCATAAATAATTTCCTTGACCGGGATCGGCCCAAAAACCGTGCATTTTTATACCCCCAGCTATAGAAAATTTAGATATTTTTATAATAAGGCCAGTTTATTAAGCGCAAATTTATATAAAAGCGTCAGTATCTACCCAGACTTGGCAGAGTGTTTATATGACGCACTGGTTTTTATCAGTGGTAAGACAATTGCACACAGTGATCAATATTTTGATCTTGTCGTGCTTGATTGTCGCCTGCAGCAACCACCCGACCGCCCAGGTAGCAGACAGGGATCAGCCGCCTTCCCGGCGTATTGGTCATTCATCCTCATCCCAGACTCATCTGGTGGCCAAGGGCGATACTCTTTATTCCATCGCCTGGCGCTATGGGCTGGATTACAGGGGGCTGGCCCAGTACAACCGCATCAGCCCGCCTTACACCATCTATCCCGGGCAGAGAATCCAGCTGGCAGTGGCACCACTGGCGAATACTAAAACACCTGATAAACCCGCTGCCACCGCGCCTGCTCGAAGCGGGCCTCCGCCCATGGCCACCCGGCCGCGGCAGGAAACGGCTTCTGCAAACCGGCCAGCCACTTCACCACCTGCCAGTGTGGCGCGTCCGTCTGCCTCCACCCCGGCAAATCCGCCTGCAACCAGCAACCGTTCTGAAAATAGAACGCCTGCTCCTGGCTCTTCATCTGCGCCTGCACAGGTGGCGGGTACACCCCAGTGGCAATGGCCCTCCCAGGGCAAGGTAATTGCGGGGTTCCAGGGGGCTACGGGTTTGAACAAGGGTATTGATATCGCTGGCAATTTGGGACAGCCTGTCCTTGCGGCGGCCTCCGGCCAAGTGGTTTATGCGGGTACGGGGCTGCGCGGTTACGGCAAGCTGCTCATTATCAAACACAATGACACCTTCCTTAGCGCCTATGCCCATAACGAAAAGCTGTTGGTAAACGAAGGTGAATGGGTTAAAGCGGGGCAGCGAATTGCCGATATGGGTTCAAGCGGCACTGACAGGGTCAAGCTTCATTTCGAGATTCGTCGTGAAGGAACGCCGGTTGATCCATTGAAATATCTACCCAAACGTTGATTTGTCATGGTTGACCTGTAAATATAGGGCAGAATTAAGAGGCAACTCTGTTTAGAACTCATTGATATAAACGAGTCCAGGTACAGCTTGTGAGCAGTCGGCTCGGAAAAAGCGGTTCCACCGGTCTGCATAACTGATAATGAGGGGCGAAAAATGACTATAGAAAACAGAGATCCCGGCACTCTTGACCGCGACGATGTCTTTGTCATCTCTGATATGGATGACATGGATGAAACCGATCTCCTGATGGAGGTTGAGGACGAAGAGGTCAAACCTGCTGCCTTGGGTGCACAGGAGCGTCTTCTTGATGACAAATTCAATAAGACACTGGATGCCACCCAGATTTATCTCAACGAAATCGGTTTTTCTCCGCTCCTCACCGCCGAAGAAGAAGTTTATTTCGCGCGTAAAGCGCTCAAAGGTGATGAAGCAGCGCGTAAGCGCATGATCGAAAGCAACCTGCGTCTGGTGGTCAAGATTTCACGCCGTTATGTGAATCGCGGTCTGGCGCTGCTGGATCTTATCGAAGAGGGCAACCTCGGGCTGATTCGCGCGGTAGAAAAATTTGATCCGGAAAGAGGTTTCCGTTTTTCAACCTACGCCACCTGGTGGATCCGCCAGACCATTGAGCGCGCCATCATGAATCAGACGCGCACCATTCGTCTGCCGATTCACGTAGTAAAAGAACTGAATGTCTACTTGCGTGCGGCGCGTGAACTGGCGCAAAAGCTGGATCACGAACCCACCCCCGAAGAAATTGCCCGTCTGCTGGACAAACCTGTTGCCGACGTAGAGCGCATGCTGGGCCTCAACGAGCGCGTGACTTCCGTTGATACGCCGGTGGGTGCCTCCTCTGACAGAACCATTGTTGACACTATCGCTGATACCCAGGTGTCAGACCCTGCGGCCTTGCTGCAGGACAGCGACCTGACTGCCAGCCTGGACAATTGGCTTGAAGAGCTGACTGAAAAGCAGCGCGAGGTTTTGGCCCGTCGTTTCGGACTGCGCGGTTATGAAGTGAGCACGCTGGAAGAGGTGGGCCACGAAATAGGTCTGACCCGCGAGCGCGTGCGTCAAATCCAGGTGGAAGCCCTGAAGCGTTTGCGCGATATCATGGAGAAGCAGGGACTGGACAGCGAGGCCTTGTTCAGCGCCTGATAAATCCCGCTCCACAAAGTTGAGCAATAAAAAAGGCAGCCTTGGCTGCCTTTTTTATTGTGTGAAATTCAATGCGGCATTAGCGCTCAAGGTATTGCAGCTTGCCCGGAACACCATCCCACTCGGCGTGATCTGCGGGAGCGTCTTTTTTCTCGGTGATATTGGGCCACACTTGCGCCAGCTCGGCGTTGAGATCCAGAAATACCGCTTGATCTTCGGGCAGTTCATCCTCGGAGAAGATGGCATCTACAGGGCATTCAGGCTCACACAGAGCACAGTCGATACATTCGTCCGGATGAATCACCAAAAAATTGGGGCCTTCGTAAAAACAATCTACCGGGCATACTTCCACACAGTCGGTGTGCTTACACTTGATGCAATTTTCCCCAACCACAAAAGTCATAGGTGACTCCACAAATCGCTGATTTCAAGGACGGCGTTTTACGAGTAAAAACGTCGTGTCGATAGAAAGGGCCGCATTCTAAACTTCCTTGTCGATTTTGGGTAGTTCTAATGGCCCGAGCCCGGCCATTGCCCCCATTTGTTTAATGAGAATTATTCTCTACTTTCCCTTGCTGTAGAGCTCTTTGAGACGATACAGCTGTTCCAGCGCTTCACGCGGACTGAGATTGTCGGGATTGATTTTTTTCAGAGCTTCCAGCACCGGATTGGGCAGTGCATCAAAAAGACCAGATTGCAGAGGGGACTCGCTTTTCTCTGCCTTGATTTCCATCGCTGATTCAGTTGCTGGCGCTGCCTGAGCCTTGATGCTGTGAGGATGCTCGCCTTTTTCCAGCAGATGCAATTGCTCCCGGGCTTCTTCCAGTACCTCGGCCGGAATACCTGCCAGCTTGGCCACCTGCAAGCCGTAACTCTTGCTGGCCGGGCCTTCCTGCACCTTGTGCAGGAAAACAATATTGTCCTTGTGCTCTGTGGCATTGAGATGGACGTTGACTATGCCGGTTACCGTGTCTGGCAGGCTGGTGATCTCGAAGTAGTGGGTGGCAAAGAGGCAGAAGGCGCGCACCTTTTCCGCCAGGTGTTTGGCACAGGCCCAAGCCAGAGAGAGGCCATCGAAGGTGCTGGTGCCTCGGCCGATTTCATCCATCAGCACCAGGCTGCGCTCGGTAGCGTTGTGCAGGATATTGGCGGTTTCGGTCATTTCCACCATAAAGGTGGAGCGGCCACCGGCGAGATCGTCGGAGGAGCCAATACGGGTAAAAATTCTGTCCACCAGTCCTATGCGCGCTGCCTGCGCGGGAACAAAGCTGCCCACCTGGGCGAGCAGGGTAATCAGGGCCGCCTGGCGCATATAGGTGGATTTACCGCCCATGTTGGGGCCGGTGATGATCAGCATATGGCGCTGTGGCGTGAACACCAGATCGTTGGGCACAAAAGGGGAGCTGGTGACCTGTTCCACTACCGGATGACGGCCGCCGGTTATCTCTATCCCGGGGGCTTCACTCAGTTCCGGGCGGACAAAGCCCAGGCTGTCGGCCCGTTCCGCCAGCGTGGTCAGCACATCCAGTTCCGAGACGGCGGCAGCCGAGTCCTGCAGCGGAATCAGTTGCTGATTGAGGATATCCAGCAGTGCTTCGTAGAGAGCCTTTTCCCGTGCCAGAGCGCGGCTCTGGGCGGAGAGGGCCTTGTCTTCAAAGGCCTTGAGTTCCGGAGTGATATAGCGCTCGGCGTTCTTCAGTGTTTGGCGGCGTATATAGTCGGCGGGCGCCTTGTCGGCTTGGGCGCTGCTCAACTCTATGTAGTAACCGTGAACCCGGTTGTAGCCCACCTTCAGGGTGGGGATGCCCGTGCGCTCGCGCTCGCGGGTTTCCAGATCCAGCAGATACTGGCCGGCGTTGGTGCTGATATTGCGCAGCTCATCCAGTTCGGCATCGTAGCCTTCGGCAATCACACCGCCATCGCGAATCACCACCGGTGGGTTTTCAATAATGGCGCGACTGAGCAGATCCACCAGATCGGGGAAGGTGGAAATCTGTTTCGCCAGCAGGCGCAGGTGGGATGACTGCTTGCTGGCCAGTTCCGACTGCAATTCCGGGTAGGTGGCGATGGACATCAGCAGGCGCGACAAATCCCGTGGACGGGCCGAGCGCAGCGCCAGGCGGCCGAGAATCCGCTCCATGTCGCCCACGCGTTTGAGAATACCGTTGACCACTTCAAAGGCGTAATTCTGCTGCAGCTCGCCAATGGCGCTCTGACGGTTGCGCAACAGCTGTATGTCGCGCAGGGGGCGATTGAGCCAGCGGCGCAGCAGACGGCTGCCCATGCTGGTGGCGCAGCGGTTGAGCACCCAGAAGAGTGTGTGTTCATCGCCGCCGTTGAGGTTGGTGTCCAGCTCCAGATTGCGGCGGGTGGCGGCGTCCATGATCACCGCTTCGTCGCGGTTTTCGTGGGCCAGGCTGCGCACATGGGGCAGGGCGGTGCGCTGGGTTTCGCGTGCGTAGCTCAGCAGACAACCGGCGGCGCAGAGGGCGGTTTTCAGGTGGGCGCAGCCGAAGCCGGTTAAATCCTTGACGGCAAACTGCTGGATCAGCAGTCGCTCGGCAGTTTCCAGATCAAACTCCCAGGGACCGCGGCGGCGCAGGCCCTTGCGGTTTTCCACCAGTGCCGGAGTGGTGATATGGTCGCTGATCAGCAGCTCCGCCGGATTCAACCGCTGCAATTCACCCAGCGCGGCTTCCAGACCTTCCACTTCCAGCACCAGAAAGCGCCCGCTGGCCATATCCAGAGAAGCCAGGCCAAAGGTATCCCCGGCCTGATGCAACGCCACCAGCAGATTGTCGCGGCGGGAATCGAGCAGGGCTTCGTCGCTGACGGTACCGGGAGTGACTATGCGCACCACTTTGCGCTCCACCGGCCCCTTGGTCGTGGCCGGATCGCCAATCTGCTCCACTATGGCAACAGACACCCCGGCCTTGACCAGTTTGGCCAGATAGCCGTCCGCAGCGTGAAAGGGAATGCCCGCCATGGGAATGGGTTCGCCGTTGCTTTTGCCGCGCGCAGTCAGGGTCACATCCAGCAGTTCAGCCGCTTTTTTCGCATCCTCGTAAAAGAGCTCGTAAAAATCTCCCATGCGATAGAACACCAGCTCGTCTTTGTGCTGGGCCTTGATTCGCAGGTATTGCTGCATCATGGGGGTATGAATGGAGAGATCTGCGTCGGTCATGAGGCTGGGGTTATCCCTTGTCGATAAGCGCTTGCTGGATGAATTATTGGGGAGGGTGGATTGTATGCGCAGACGATTCTGGCTGCCAGTTGGCAGTCAGTCAGTTTTCGACTGGGCGCCCGACCGGGGAGCTGTTAGGCTCTTGCTTTCTCATGTGCTGTTTAAGGATTTTTCATGGCCATCTCTGCTATTCAGGCTCGCACCGGCGAGTTTTCCTACCGCATCGAATTTACCGCCCGCGACCATCAGTGGTTTGCCGATGAGCCGAGTGACCAGGGGGGCGCCAATTCGGCTCCCACTCCCGCTGAACTCTTGTTGTCCAGCCTCGCGGCCTGCACCGCCATCACCCTGCAGATGTATGCTGCTCGCAAACACTGGCCGCTGACCGGGGTGGCCTTGTCGCTCAGCCTCAATCCCGATGGCAAACCGGCGGCGGGCACGGATATTCGGCGACAGTTGCAGCTCAAAGGTGATCTTGACGATGCCCAGCGGGAAAGGCTTTTGCAGATCGCCAATGCCTGCCCGGTGCACCGCTTGCTCACCGGAGAAGTTCGCATAGAAACCGCTTTGGTGGAACAGGAGGACAACTTATGACGCGGGCCCGTCAGCTGATTCACACCCATATCAAGGATGTCGGCGGTATCCCTGTGCGCCGCGCTCTGCCCGGCAGGGAAGTGCGCCGTATAGGTGCCTGGTGTTTTCTCGATCATATAGGCCCATCGACGCCGCCGGTGGACAAACCACTCAACGTAGGTCCCCATCCCCACATAGGTCTGCAAACCTTCACCTGGATGATCAGCGGCGAAATCCTCCACCGCGACAGCCTGGGTTTTGAGCAGTGGATCAGACCCGGGCAGGTGAACCTCATGACCGCCGGGCGCGGCATAGCCCACTCCGAAGAGTCGCCTCACGGAGGCGGCAAGCTGGTGCATGCAGTGCAGCTGTGGATTGCTCTGCCGGATGCGGAGCGTCACCGCGCGCCTGACTTTACCCATTACCCGGAGCTGCCGCGCCACAAAGAGCAGGGGCTGGAGGCCACTTTGCTGGTGGGTGAAGCTTTTGGGCTGAAAGCGCCTACGCAGGTCTATTCGCCCCTGCTGGCGGTGGATCTACTGGTGGTGGAGAATACCCGCGCCAGTCTGCCCCTGCGTGCAGATTTCGAGTACGGGCTTATCTGTCTCGAAGGCGAGGTGGAAATAGAAGCTCCTGCCGGTGCCCAGAAAGTGGAACCCGGTCAGCTGCTTTATCTTGGGTTGGGCGACGAAGCCCTGTCGTTGGCAGCGGCCAGGGGCACACGGCTGCTACTGGTGGGCGGTGAGCCACTGAGGGAAGACATATTGCTCTGGTGGAACTTCGTCGCCCGCACCCAGGCGGAAATCGAACAGGCCAGCCTGGACTGGAATGCGGGGCGCCATTTTGCCGAAGTGACTCATTCCTCTTTGCCGCGCCTGCAGGCGCCTTCGATAGAGGGCCTGAAGCTGGGAGTTCGCTCGTGAAAGATTCAGTCCGAAGTCTTAGCCAAACCCTTGGGCAGCAGCTGCTGGAGCGCGGCTGGCATCTGGCTACCGCCGAGTCCTGTACCGGCGGTGGGGTGGCGGCGGCCATAACGGCAATCCCCGGCAGCTCGGCCTGGTTTGAGTATGGGGTGGTGAGCTATGCCAATATCGCCAAGCAGCGGATGCTGGGTGTGAAAGCCGAAACCCTGGAGCGCGAAGGGGCCGTCAGCGAGGCCGTGGTGCTGGAAATGGTCGATGGCGCCTTGCGGGTGGCCGAGGCAGATATAGCTGTGGCTATCAGTGGTATCGCAGGACCCAGCGGTGGGTCGCCGGAAAAGCCGGTGGGCAGTGTCTGGTTCGCCTGGGGTCTGGCCAGTGGCGAGCGGGTTACCCGCTTCCGGCACTTTGATGGCGATCGCCTGTCGGTGCAGGCCCAATCGGTGGCGACGGCTCTGGAAGGACTGTTGGCACTTTTGCAGGCCCCTCGAAAAACTACTGTATAAATTACTAGTACTGTTTGCGTATACAGGTTTTTGGTGTATGCTGTGACCACAGATCCCCCAGGTGATCAGGTATAACCAAGCCAACTCTTTCGATTCTTCTAAAAACTTGAGGTGTCAAATGGACGCGAACAAAGAAAAAGCATTGCAAGCTGCCCTGGCGCAAATTGAGCGTCAATTCGGCAAGGGAACCGTCATGCGTATGGGTGACCGCGAAGAGGTTGCCATTCCCGCCATTTCTACCGGATCTCTGGGGCTGGATGTTGCCCTGGGTATTGGCGGCTTGCCCAAGGGCCGCATCATTGAAATCTACGGTCCTGAATCCTCAGGTAAAACCACGCTGACTCTGCAGGTTATCGCTGAAGCCCAGCGCGCGGGTGGCAACTGTGCCTTTATCGACGCCGAACACGCGCTGGATCCCATTTACGCTGCCAAGCTGGGTGTTAACGTTGAAGATCTGATCATCTCCCAGCCGGATACCGGTGAGCAGGCTCTCGAAGTTACCGACATGCTGGTGCGCTCCGGTGCAGTTGATGTACTGGTTGTGGACTCGGTTGCTGCGCTGACACCCCGCGCTGAGATCGAAGGGGAAATGGGCGATCACCACGTGGGCTTGCAGGCGCGTCTGATGTCCCAGGCGTTGCGCAAGATCACCGGTAATATCAAGAACGCCAACTGTCTGGTGATTTTCATCAACCAGATTCGTATGAAAATTGGCGTTATGTTCGGCAACCCGGAAACTACCACTGGGGGTAATGCGCTCAAGTTCTATGCTTCTGTGCGTCTGGATATTCGCCGCATAGGTGCAGTGAAAGAGGGTGAGGAAGTGATAGGTTCCGAAACCCGCGTTAAGGTGGTCAAGAACAAGGTGGCGCCACCCTTTAAACAGGCCGAGTTCCAGATTCTTTATGGCAGTGGTATCAACCGCCTGGGTGAAGTCATTGACTATGGCGTCAAGCTGGGTCTGATCGACAAGTCCGGTGCCTGGTACAGCTATCAGGGCAACAAGATCGGTCAGGGCAAAAACAATGTCATGAAGTTTTTGCAGGAAAACACCAGCATTGCCCAGGAACTTGAACAAAAAGTGCGTGCCGAACTTCTGGCAACGCCGGTTTTGTCACTGAGCCCCAACGGTGCTGATGGCGTGGATGATATGGATCTGGCATAAGCCTTCCAGAGCTGCGCAATCCCTTCGGGATGCGCAGCTTGCGCCCTCAGGATCGGCTCAGTATGCTCGGCGGGTTTTTACAGGCTGAGTTTCTCTTTGAGCTATCTTCCCGTGAGGTCTGCAATGAATTCTTTCCCAGCACTCCCTTCGCATCTGTTTCTTCGTTGGTTTTATTTGTTGCTGGTGGTGTTTCTTGCGGGCTGTGCAAGTAAGCCGCGAGTCATCACCGATTATGATCCCGGTTACGCCTTTTCCCAGCTGAAGACATTTGCCCTGGCCGAGTCGCGCGATGAGAGCAGGGAAGATGTACTTATCTCGCCCTTTACCTACCAGCATGTTGAGCGTCTGATATTGCAGGAGATGGGGAAAAGCTACACCCAGGTGGCGACAGATGCAGACCCGGATTTTATTCTTCACTACCACATTGTGATTGAAGAGAAGCTGGACCCCGGCAGTTACGATCGCATCTACGGTTACGGCTTTTACAGTCGCTACTACCGCTACACTCCATCGCCGCTGTTTTACGGCACCACAGGCGGCCCTCGGGTTTACAACCAGGGTAATCTCATCATCGATTTGGTGGACGCCCGCACACACAAACCCATTTGGCGCGGTGTGTCTGAAAAGCGTTTGAATACCAGCGCCACACCAGCAACCCAGCGGGAAATCTTGACGGGAGCTGTTCGCGAACTGCTGGCAGAGTTTCCACCCGCTAATCCTTAGGTACCATGAGCCTCAATAGCACCGAAAACCCATCCGTTTCCCTTTCCCAGGTGCGACTGGCGGCCATGAATCTGCTAGCCATACGTGAGCATTCCCGGGGAGAGCTGCGCGATAAGTTGGTGCGCAAGGGTTTTCCCCAGTCTCTGATCGATGAGGCTCTTCAGGGATTGATAGCGGATAAGTTGCAGAGCGATGAGCGCTTTGCCGAAGCCTTTATCACTATGCGCTACCGTCAGGGTAAAGGCCCAGCCAGAATTCGCCAGGAGTTGCGCGAAAAACAGGTGTCTTCAGACATCATCGCCAGCTTGCTGGATGAAACGGATGAGATCTGGGTGAGCCTGGCACGGGAGGTCAAGACCAGACGTTTTGGTACAGACTCTCCCCAGAATCTGAAGGAGCGGAGCAAACAAATGCGTTTTCTTCAGTACCGTGGCTTCTCCCCCGCCCAGATTCAGAAGTTGTTTCGCTAATCCATTCTTTTTCCTTATTTGCCTCGGGTTAACCATCGTTATTCCGGGTAAACTATTGTTAACAAAAAACGATTCCCAAGCCTGTTCCGATAATGCGTAATAGAATGCCGTAGGTTAAGGAATATGCTTTGGCTCATGACAATTCCGGTCTCCAATGACAAGTCTCCGCACTGAGTGCCGGGCGTACCTCGACTTTCCCAAGCCAAATTCAATAAGCGAGAAAAACTATGCGATTGCGATACCTGCATTTCCTGATTTTGGGATTGCTGTCTTGTTTGCCTCTTGGTCTGAGTGCCCAACCCAGATTGGTCGATGTCATAGTAGAGGCGGTAGAAACTCGCCAACTGCAAACTCGCATCGAGGCGCTGGGTTCCCTGCGCGCCAACGAATCCATACGTCTGACCTCCAATGTGACCAAGACAGTTACCCGTATCAACTTTGAAGATGGCCAGCGGGTCAACAAGGGCGATGTGCTGGTGGAGATGACCAGCGCGGAAGAGCAGGCGCTGCTGGACGAGGCTCGTTTTAATGCGGATGAAGCGCTCAAGCAACTGGAACGGGTCAGATCGCTGGTGAAGCGCAATGCCGCCTCTGAATCATTGCTTGATCAGCGTGTTCGGGAATACGAATCGGCCCGCGCCCGCTATGCAGCCATTGAATCCCGGCTCAAGGATCTGCGTCTTGATGCGCCCTTCAGCGGTGTTGTGGGGCTGCGCAATATCAGTGTCGGTGCTTTGGTAACACCGGGAAGCCTGATCACTGCCCTCAACGATGACAGCAAGATGAAACTGGACTTTACTGTTCCTTCGATTTACCTGCGCAGTCTGCGCGTCGGCCTGCCCATTACTGCCAAAAGCCGCGATCTGGGCGGGCGTGAATATAAAGGCGAAGTATTCAGTATCGACAACCAGATAGACCCGGTGACTCGGGCCATTACCGTAAGAGCCCTTCTGCCCAATGAACATTTCGAACTGAAACAGGGCATGTTGATGACCCTGGAGCTCTATGCCGATGAGCGTCAGGCTATCGTGGTTCCCGAAGCGGCTTTGGTGCCTGTAGGCAGCAACAATTTTGTTTTTGTCCTGAGAGAAGAAAACGGCACCACCTGGGTTGACAGAGTGCAGATCCAAATAGGCGAGCGCCTGCAGGGCGCTGTTGAAGTGCTGAGCGGTTTGGAGTCAGGTCAAAAAGTAGTCACACATGGTCTGCAAAAAATTCGCAATGGTCAGAAGGTGAGGGTTGCCGCCGAAGCCAAAGCGGGCGATAGCCTTGCGGAATTGCTCAAGCGCAACAAATCCTGAGGTGCAGGCCCATGGTTCTCTCTGACGTTTCCATCAAGCGCCCGGTTTTCGCGACGGTTTTATCCATTCTGCTGATTGCGTTCGGTCTTATCGCCTTTGATCGTCTGACACTGCGCGAATACCCCAACATAGATCCACCCATTGTCTCAATTCGCACCACCTATCCCGGTGCCGCGGCCAATGTGGTGGAAACACGTATTACCAAGGTGCTTGAAGACCGTATCGCCGGTCTGGAAGGCATTCGCTACATAGAGTCCTCCAGCGAGAACGGTGCTTCCAATATCACGGTTGAGTTTGAAGTACATATCGATATTGATTCGGCTGCCAACGATATCCGCGACCGTATTTCCCGCGCGGCGCGCAGCCTGCCTATCGAAGCAGATCCTCCGCAGGTACAAAAAATCAGTTCTGATGAGGACGTGATTCTCTGGTTCAACTTCGCTGGCGAAAACATGACCATGCCCGAGTTGACCGACTATGCCCAGCGTTATCTGGTGGATCGTTTTTCCGTTGTCGACGGTGTGGCTCGTGTTCAAATCGGTGGCGAACAGCGCTATGCCATGCGCGTCTGGCTGGATCGTCAACAGATGGCCGCGCGCAACATCACTATCAGCGATATCGAAGTGGCGCTGCGCAACGAGAACATTGAACTGCCGGCGGGCAGTATTGAATCCGATGATCGCCAGTTTACGGTGCGCATGGCGCGAAGCTATCGCTCGGCAGATGAATTTGCCCGCCTGGTGTTAAAGCAGGGTGAGGATAGCCACCTGATTCGTCTTGGCGATGTGGCTCGTGTTGAAAAAGGCACAGTCGAAGACCGCAATATGTTTCGCGGTAATGGCGTGACTCAGGTGGGTGTGGGCATTGTCAAACAGTCCACCGCCAACACCGTAGATGTGGCCCGTGGAGCCAAGGCAGAAAAAGAGCGCATCAATCAAAATTTGCCGCCGGGCATGAGACTTGAAGAAAGTTTTGATGGATCGGTGTTTGTCGAGCGCGCTATTCAGGAAGTGTATATCACCATGGCGTTGGCCATTTTCATGGTGGTGCTGATGATCTACCTGTTCCTCGGCAGTGCCCGCGCCATGATTGTGCCAGCCGTTGCTGTACCTGTTTCGGTGATTGCCACCTTTACCGTACTGGCAGCGCTGGATTTCTCAGTCAACATGCTTACGTTGCTGGCACTGGTGCTCGCCATTGGTCTGGTGGTGGACGATGCCATTGTGGTGCTGGAAAACATTGTGCGTCATATGGAAATGAAAGGTAAGTCTGCGCTCATGGCAGCTTATGACGGTTCCCGCGAAGTGGGCTTTGCGGTGGTGGCAACCACGCTGGTGCTTATTGCTATCTTCGTGCCCATTATTTTTCTCAAGGGCGATATAGGCAGACTCTTCTCGGAATTTGCCATCACCATGGCGGCGGCTGTGGCGTTTTCATCCATTGTTGCACTCAGCTTTTCACCCATGCTGGCGTCGAAGATTCTACGCCCCAATGAGAACAAGACGGCGCTGGTAGCGCGTGTCGATGCATTGGTAAATGGTCTGCGCGCTTACTATGCCAGAGGTCTGGAAGCCTGCCTGCATCATACGCGCATTGTTCTCGCCATTTTTGTTGTGCTGATATTCGCTACCCTTGGCCTGGGTCAGTTGATTCCTTCCGAATATGCACCCAAGGAAGACAGAGGCAGCTTTTTCATTATGGTGAATGGCCCGGAAGGGGCGAGCTATTCCTACATGGAAGAGTACATGACGGAAATTGAAAACCGTTTGATGGAGTACGTTGAAAAAGGCGAGATTACCCGCCTGATGGTGCGTGCTCCGCGCGGATGGGGTGGGGTAGAGAACTTTAATACCGGTAACGTGACTGCCGTGCTCAGCGATTGGAATCAGCGTCGCAGCGCCTTCGTGATTCTGGATGAGATACGCGCGAAACTCAGCGATCTGCCAGGTGTTACCGCTGTGCCCATTATGCGGCAGGGCTTTAGCGCCAGAACCAG
>ENA-UOVV01001689-UOVV01001689.1-compost-metagenome-genome-assembly--contig:-NODE-1689-length-14934-cov-21.655958_pt1 | contig 14934 bp, 12 predicted proteins | sample MGYA00238155_ERZ761577 | MGnify/ENA primary metagenome ERZ761577 (study PRJEB28898, sample SAMN06268775) | compost metagenome | isolation source: Emeryville, CA | place: USA:Emeryville, CA | collected...
CCCCCAACGGGATTCGAACCCGTGCTACCGCCGTGAAAGGGCGGCGTCCTAGGCCGCTAGACGATGAGGGCCGGCACACCACAATTGCCTGGTCGCCAATGATACGTGTCAGAACGTCTCTGAGCCAATCGCCCTCTACGCGGGGCAAGCGCGAATGGCGCCGGGGGCCTTCCGTGCCACGATTGACACATGGTGTCGATGTCTCGCGAGGAGTTCGAGAGCGCCGTTGACGACGCGCTCGACATGGTTCCGGAGGAGCTTCTCGACCTCATGGACAACGTCGTCATCCTTGTCGAGGACGACGCTCCCGATGGCGACCCCGATCTGCTCGGCCTTTACGACGGCGTCTCGCTCACCGATCGTGGCGCCGACTGGGGAATGGGCGAGCTGCCGGACCGCATCTTCATCTTCATGAATCCCACGCTCGCGATGTGCGCCGACGCTGACGAGGTTCGCGACGAGGTGGCGGTGACGGTGGTCCATGAGATCGCGCATCACTTTGGAATCGATGACGAACGCCTCCACGAGCTGGGCTGGGGCTAGGGACATCTCGTCTGGGGCCGACGCTGTGTGACGCGCGCGCAGCACTCCGCCGACGCCGTGGCCGGGCAAGCAAAGAGCCGCGCCACCCGAAGGTGACGCGGCTCTTCTCTACCGAATCAGGCGTCGGCTGACTTCTTAGCCGGGGCCTTCTTCGCTGCTGGCTTCTTGGCCGCCGGTGCCTTCTTCTCCGCCGGAGGCGCAGCGTCGGGCACATCCGCTTCAGCGAACGCGGGCGAGGTGGGCGGCTGCTCCTGGGTGCCGCGCAGGCGCGTGATCCAGTTGAGGCCGTGGTAGATCACAAGTGCCGCGATGGTGCCGAGCGCGATGCCGTTGAACTGCATCTTGCCCCACGCCGCCTCGTAGTCGGCCGTGCCGATGATGATGGCGACGGCCGCGGTCACGAGGTTGACGGGGTGCGAGAAGTTCACGCCTGCCTGGACCCAGATGCGCGCACCGAGGATTGCGATGAGACCAAAGAGGAGGGTCGCGAGACCGCCGAGCACGCCGACAGGAACCACCGACACCATCGCACCGAACTTCGGCACAAGGCTGAGCACGAGCGCGAACGCTGCGGCCACCCAGTAGGCGAGAGTCGAGTACACGCGGGTCGCTGCCATCACGCCGATGTTCTCGGCGTATGTCGTGGTACCCGAACCGCCGCCGAGACCGGCAACGGTGGTGGCGAGACCGTCCGCGAGGAGGGCGCGACCGGTCACCGGGTCGAGATCGCGGTCCGTCATCGCGGCCACCGACTTCACGTGGCCGATGTTCTCGGCAATGAGCACGATGACCACCGGGATGAAGGCGATGAGCACCGAGCCGTCGAAGCGAGGCGTGTGGTACTCGGGGAGGCCAAACCAGTCGGCGTTGCCGATGACCTTGCCCGCGCCTTCCCACTCACCGCGAATGCCCGCGAACACCGCACCGATGACGGCACCGGCGAGAATGGCGATGCGGCTGAGGAAGCCCTTCGACACCACCATGAGAAGGAGGACTGCGGAGAGCGTGACGAGCGCCGTCCAGGGGCTCGCGTTCCACATGCCCTTGGCGACGCCGGCAAGGTTCAGACCGATGAGGGCGACGATCGTGCCGGTGACGGCCGGCGGCATCGACTTCTGAATCCACGTGACGCCCGCGTAGTGCGAGATCGCACCCACGGCGGACAGCAGCAGACCGGCAACGAGGATGCCGGCCAGACCCTTGCCGATGGTGGCGCCGTCGAGCGGTCCGTTTGCCGACGTCACCCCCGCAGCTGCGAGCGGCGCGATGAACGCGAAGCTCGAGCCGAGGTAGGACGGCACGCGGTTGCCCGTGATCATGAGGAACAGCGCGGTACCGACGGCGCTGAAGAAAAGCGTGGTGGTGGCGGGCATGCCTGTCAGTGCGGGCACCAAGAGGGTGGAACCCATCATGGCGAGCACGTGTTGGGCGCCGATGCCGATGGTGCGTGGGTAGGTCAGTCTCTCGTCCGGGGCGACGGCCCGGGAGGGTGCCACGTGCTTGCCATCGCCGTGCACCTCCCACGTAAAGAAGCTCTTGAGCTTCGCGAGCATGGACATAGGTGGTGGCTCCTTTGCCTTGTTCTCTCCTTGGCCGGACGTGCGGGCCCGGCTGGGAAGCACTGTAGGGCTAAAGGTCCCGGTAGAACCAGGCCTCCGGTCCCTGAATGGCGTGTCGTTTTGCTGCGACGCGCGCAAGAGGTGGCCTACCACTGGGATCACATGATGAGTCCAACCGAAGAGGTGGTCTACCACTTTGGGGGGTGGGGGGAGGGGGGTGTGACGTGAGGCAGGTCACATGGGGTTTACCGTTGGGGACATGGGAATCACCGAAGAACTGCTTGAGAACAACAAGGCGTACGCCTCCGAATACACGCCTGACCGCCCGCTGTTTCCCAAGCGTGAGCTCGCCGTGGTCGCGTGCATGGACTCCCGCCTCGACACGTTCGCGATGCTCGGGCTCGATATCGGTGACGCGCACATTCTGCGTAATGCCGGCGGGGTGGTGACGGACGATGTGATCCGTTCACTCACCATCTCGCAGCGCAAGCTGGGCACCCGAGAGATCATCCTCGTCCACCACACTGACTGCGGTGCGCTCACCTTCACCGACGATGAGCTCCGCAATGAGCTTCTCGAAGACACCGGCATCAAGCCGTCGTGGAGCCCTGAGTCCTTCAAAGATCTCGACGCCGACCTGCGCCAGTCAATGGAGCGCTTGCGCCGCTGCCCGTTCCTCATCGATTCGACGCAGGTGCGCGGCTTTGTCTTCGATGTGTCCACCGGCCTCATGCGCGAGGTCTTCTAGCCGACGCTGTGACAGGAGGCGCAATGCGCGACTGGGGGCGGTTTGTCCGAGCGGTGTTGTCGCGCCGCTGGAAGATCTCACCGCTCTCATGGCTTGGCGCGATTGGCACCATCATCTACGTGCTGTCGCCGATCGATGTGATCCCCGAGCTCTTCCTGCCCGTTGTCGGCTACATCGATGACCTTGGCGTATGGGGCGTGATGATGCTCCTCGCGAACCGGGAGAAGGCACGTTGGCACGCGGGGCGCAACGCGTCTGCCATCGACATCTGACGCCATATGGAATAGACCACCGCGGCGGAGGGGTTCACCCGAGGAGCGCTGTGGGCTCGCCGTGGCGCTCCACGCCAGGAACCCAACCCCGTGGAGGTCACCATGGCACAGCACGACTTCTCAGATCTCAGCGCACTCTTCATCAACTGCACGCTGAAGCCGTCCCCCGCCCAAAGTCACACGCAGGGCCTCATCGACGACGCCGTCGCAATCATGCGATCTCAAGGAGTGAGCGTCGACACAGTGAGGGCGGCTGACTTCGACATCGCGCCCGGCATGTCGGGCGACATGACGGCCGACGTCGAGGGCGGTGGGCAGCCCCGGGATGAGTGGCCGCAGCTCGCCGAGCGCGTGCTCGCGGCCGACATCCTCGTCATCGCGTCACCGATCTGGCTCGGAGCCGAGACCTCGGTGGCCCGCCGGGTGATCGAGAGGCTCTACGCAATCAGCGGCGAGACGAACGATCGCGGCCAATACCAGTTCTACGGCCGCGCCGGTGGCGTGGTGGTGACCGGCAATGAGGACGGCTACAAGCACGTGGGCCGCGAAGTCCTCTACGCGTTGCAGCACATCGGCTACACCGTCCCGCCGCAGGCAGACACTGGTTGGGTGGGGCCCGCGGGTCCCGGACCTTCCTATCTGGATGAGGGCAGCGGCGGTCCCGAGAGCGACTTCACGCAGAAGCTCACCACATTCATGTCGTGGAATCTCATGCACACAGCGCGGTGGCTCAAGGACGGCGGAGGGTTCCCGGCAGGCGGTAACTCGTCCGACGCATGGGCTGAGGGTGAACGCTTTGGCCACCCCCGCGCTGCGTAGCGCGCAGTCGCGAGGGCTCGTCGCGTCTAGGCCGCGGTGGGCTGCAACTCCTTCTCCTGCTCTGCAGGAGTGATGGAGTCGGTGCCGTCGATGTCGAGGTGGGGCACCAGCCTGTCGAGCCACAGCGGCATCCACCAGTTCGCGCGGCCCAGGAGCCGCATGAGCGCGGGCATCAGCACCACGCGAATGACGAAAGCATCGAGTGCCACAGCCACGGCGAGGCCAAGGCCGAGCAGTTTCATCACCCGGGCATCCGAGGTGACGAAGGAGCCGAAGACGACCACCATGATCGATGCGGCGGCGACGATGACGCGGGACACATCGGTGAGGCCGCGGCGCACGGCGTAGGCGTTGTCGCGAGTGCCATGCCATAGCTCGGCCACGCGGCTCACGAGGAACACCTGGTAGTCCATCGAGAGCCCAAAGAGCAGCGCGAACAGAATGAGGGGCACGAACGGCTCGGTCGGGCCGCCGGGGCCGACCCCGATGAGCGAATGTCCCCAGCCCCATTGGAAGACGGCCGTCACCACGCCGAAGGATGCGGCGGCGCTCAGCAGGTTCATCGCGGCGCCTGCGATCGGCAGGACCACGGATCGGAAGGCGACGAGCAGGACGAGCATCGACAAGCCGACGACGAGCGCGAAGAAGAGCGGAATCGACGCCGCGATGCGATCAGTGAAGTCGATTCCGGTCGCGGTCGCGCCGCCCACATGCACCTCGTAGCCATCGGCCTTGGCCGCGGGAGCGTAGTCGCTGCGGATCCGTTCGACCAAGGCATCCGTCTGCTCCGCTTGCGGGCGGTCGTTCGGCACCACCTGGAACATGACCGCGTCACCCGTCGCGTTGGGGATGGGTCCGACGACGGAGGCGACGTCAGCGTCGGCCGAGAGCGCCGCGGCGAGTGAAGCGAGCGCCGGGGGGATGGACAGCGCCCCGGTCTCAGCGTCGGCCGCAATGGTGCCTGGTGCGCCGAGATCGGCGACAACGACAAGTGGTCCGTTGACGCCGTCACCAAAGCCTTCGCTCATGAGATCGAAAGCGATGCGGGTAGGAGTGCCGCCCGGGTCGTTGCCCTGGTCGGCGGAGCCGAGACGCATCGAGAAGCCGGGGATCGCGAGCGTCACCATGACGGCGATCGCCGCGAAGGAGGTAATGAGCGGTCGACGCTCGACCAGTTGCGCGAAGCGACTGGGCGTGTGCTCGGCGACGGTGACGGCCTCACCGTCGAGCGCCGCACGCTCGCGGCGGTTCAGCACGCGCAGACCGTAGAGCTGGAGCAGTGCGGGCACGAGCGTGATCGAGGCGGCGACGGAGAACACGACGGTGACCGCTGCTGTCACGCCCAGGCCCGTGAGGAAGTTGAGGCGCGGCACCAGCATGCCGAGCAGTGCGATCGCCACGGTGATGCCGGCGAAGACGACGGCGCGGCCTGACGTGCCCATCGCACCGATGATGCTGTCCCGCACGGGCCGGTGTGCCTTGAGGCCAAGGCGGTGGCGGTTGACGATGAAGAGCGCGTAGTCGATGCCGATGCCGAGCCCGAGCAGCACCGCGAGCGTGGGACCGCTTGACGTGATGGGGCGGTAGGCGGTGAGCAGCCCGAGCGCGGCGACCGCCGTGGTGACGGCGATGACGGCGGAGATCAGCGGCACGGTCGCGGCGCGGCCGGAACCGAAAGCGACAACAAGGATGATCGCCGCGACGGCCAAGCCGATGAGTTCGCCGGGGCCCACCTCTGGGTTGCTGAGGCGCGATGCGGGGTAGCCGCCGTGGCCCACGGTGAGACCCTCGACCTCATCGAGGTCATGAGCGACGTCGGACACCGCTTCGATGTCCGCCATCGGGAGGTTGTACGCATCGGCGTCATACGTGACGGCGATGTAGCCCACTCGGGCGTCCGCGCTCAGCTGCTGCGCGCCCGCAGCCTCGAGCGGTCCCACCACGGTGGTCACCGAGCCGATGCTGGCGAGGCTCTCACCTGCTGCGGCGAGGTGCTCACGGAAGGCGGCGAGAGAACCTTCATCAGCCCGCACGACGATCGTGTCGGTGTCGCCCGCGGTCTGGGGGAAGCGCTCGTCGAGGAGGTCGTACGCCTCGGAGGAATCCGCGCCCGGCATCGAGAACACGTCGCGGAAGTCGGGGCCGGCCGCTTGGGAGGCAACGGTGAGGCCGAGCGCCGCCGCGATCCAGGCCAACAGCACGAGCAGCGGTCGAGAGGTTGTCATGCGAGCGAGCGACTTCATGCCGGCCTTTCGAGGTGACTGAACGGTTGGTAAGGGACTAACGTGGCGATATTGGCACGCTGACTAAACGGTCGTCAAGTTGAAAGCGAGACGTGTCGAAAGGCGGTGGGCTGTGACGAGCAAGGATGAGAAGATGAGGCCATGACCATCGAGGACGAGCGGCGCACGTCAGGTGCCGACACGCGCCGGCGCATCCTCAAGACGGCCTCAGCGCTGTTCGCCCAGCGAGGCTTCGCGGGCACCTCGATCCGCGATATCAGCGATGAGCTCGGCCTCACCAAGGCGGCGTTGTACTACCACTTCACGTCGAAGGAGGACATCCTCGCTGAGCTTGTCACTGAGCCGCTCACCGCGATGCGCGCCGTCATGGAGGCGGAGCGCGATCTCACCGATCGTGAGCAGCGCAAGCAGTTCATCAGGGATGTCGTTGTTGCGACCACCTCGCATGACCCGGACGTCGTCATGGTTCTCAAGGACCCGACCGTCGCTCAGATGGTGGGGCAGACGATGGTCGAAAGCGGCGCCGTCAACCAACTGGCCCTGCGCCTGGCGATGGGGGTCGCTGGAGTCGATCACCCGCACAAGGTGCCGCAGGCCAAGATGATCCGCGCCATTGCGGCTGTGGGTGCGGGATACGAGGCGATCACCAACTGGCACGTGGTCTACCCCGATTGCATCGACATCGACTCTCACGATGTCGAACGGGTTGTCGGCTTTGTGCTTGCCGTGCTCGACGGTGCGGACGATCCCGAGTAACGCGCCCGCTGTCACGACGAACGGCTGCGCCTGCGCTCCGCGATCACATCGCGAACCGGCCGCACCACAACGCCGTCGCTTGCCCAGTCCCGCCGCGCGCCGCGACGTGTGCGCAGGATGCCGATGATGCCAACCGTCCACGGCACAACGAGCGCCGCAAAGGCGAGGCGATAGGCATCAAGGTCGTAGCTCCCACCGGGTGCCGCGATCTCGAGGACGAGACCCACGAGGCCGATCGACAGAATCGTCGCCGCGAAGCCGCCGGTGTTGACGATCCCGTTTGCGGTGCCGAGGCGCCGGTGGTCGGCAAAGGTGCGTGCGTAGTCGAGGCCCACCAAAGAGACGGGACCGCCGACGCCGATGATCGCGGCGAATGCGACGAGCTGCCACATGGGGCGTGGCGTTGAGGGCAGCAGCACGGCTGCCCATGCAAGAGCCGTCACGCCAGCGAAGCCAAGCACGAGCCAGGAACGCCGAATTGGGTGACGAGCGGTTGCCGTGCCGACGAGCGGTCCGCCTGCCAGCTTTGCGAGAGTGAGCACGGTGAGGAGCGCACTCGCCTCCGCCGCGGACCGGCCCTGGGCTGTGATGAAGAACGGCACTCCCCACAAGAGCGCAATGGTGTTGGCGGAGAAGAGCGCGGTGAAGTGCGTCCAGAAGCCGAGCCATACTCCCGACCGGGAGATCGTGACGGCCGGGTGGGCGCGGCTCGCGTCGCTCGTGTCGATGTCGTGCTCGCGTGGGACGCGGACGGTCGTTGCCGCGAGGGCAGCGAGGACGCCGACGCCGGCCAACACGAAGAACGTGGTGTTCCAGCCCTGCGCATGCAACAGCCATGCGACGGGGATCGCCGCCGCGAGCTGACCGAGCTGACCCAGTTGCGCCACCGCCTGAATCATCAGCGGCGCTCGCCGTGGCGGGAACCAGTGCGCGACAAGTCGCGACGCCGTGATGAAGATCGGGGCGTCGCCCGCGCCGATGAGGATGCGGGCGATCACGGCGGGCCAGTACTCATGGCACATCGCCATCAGCGCTTGACCGAGGGCCATGAGGAGCGAGCCCGCGATCATCACATGGCGCGGTCCGAAGCGATCGAGCAAGCGCCCGGCGGGTACCTGAAGAGCGGCGTAGACCGTGAGCTGGGCGATCGACAGCAGGGCAAGGCCTGATGCCCCCGTGCCGAAGCGATCAAGCGCCTCTACCCCCGCCACACCGAGAGCGGTGCGGTGAGCGACGGCCACGAGGTAGGCGGCAGCCGCTGCCGCGAACACCAACCACGCGCGCCGCGATGGGGTGGTGATCACGGCCCAAGGGTAGGCCGCGCTTTTCGCGCGGACCGTGGACCTTTGGCCGGAGGCCGGAGTGCGGAGTGGGGAGCCGCCTACATCTCCTCGTGCTTGTTCGGATCGCCGCCAAACAGGCGGCCACCTTCGCGAGTCAGCGCAGTGATCGCGTTCACCTCGCCCTGCGTCAGCTCGAAGCCAAAGACGTCAAGGTTCTCTGCCTGGCGAGACGGAGTCGCGGACTTCGGCACCGGCACGGAGCCCAACTGGATGTGCCAGCGCAGAATCACCTGGGCCGGGGTGACACCGTGAGCGGCGGCAGCGTCGGCCACGGCGGGCTCTTCGTAGGCAGGCTTGCCCTTGCCGAGCGGGCTCCACGACTGGGTGACGACGCCAAGACGGCCGTGCTCTGCGCGCAGCGCCTCTTGAGCAAAGTAGGGGTGCAGTTCCACCTGGTTGAGCACGGGCGTGACGCCTGAGTCCGAGATGATGTCCGCGAGGTGCTGCTCGGTGAAGTTCGAGACACCAATCGAGCGGACCACGCCTTGCTCGCGAAGCTCGATGAGCCCGCGCCATGCGTCACGGTACTTGTTCGTGATCGGGTTGGGCCAGTGGATGAGCATGACGTCGATCTGGTCGAGGCCAAAACGCGCCGCGGACTCTTGGCCGGACAGCACCGCGCGGGCGGTGTCGTGGTGCCGGCCCGCGAGCTTGGTCTGAACCGTGATCTCCGAGCGGTCCGTGCCGGACTCCTTGAGGAAGTCGCGGATCGCCTTGCCCACGGTGCCTTCGTTCTCATAGTTCACCGCCGAGTCGATGAGGCGGTATCCGGCGTCAAGAGCGGAGCGCACGGCGCGGTAGCCCTCGTTGCCGATGAGTGGGTACGTGCCAAAGCCGATAGCGGGAAGCGTGGTCCCGTCATTCAGGTCGATGAGAGGTGCGGTCATACGCTGAGCCTACGACGGATCTGGCCGGGTCGCGGCGTGCGCCGACGCGTGGCGCGACCAGTCTGTTGACGCTTCACCTTTCTGGTGGAATAGCGGAATGGCAGCGCGGGACACCGCGTTTGCCCCGATAGGTCAACACTCGTCTTGGAGGTCCACATGGCTCGCATCACCGTCATCGGCGGCACTGGTTACGCAGGCGCGGCAATCGTTGCTGAAGCCGCTGCGCGAGGTCATGAGGTGACATCCGTCTCGCGCAATGAGCCCGCGGCTCCCGTCGCGGGCGTCGCCTACGTGCGCGGTTCGGCGCTCGACGATCAGGTCCGTACGCGCGCCTTCGATGACGCCGACGCCGTGGTCACCGCCACATCGCCGCGCGGGGACATGGCGCTGCAGCAGGTGCCGCTTGCCGGGCAGCTGGCGTCGACGGCCGGCAGCACCGGCGTTCCGCTCGTTGTCATCGGGGGCTTCTCCTCCCTCCGACCCGCTCCGGATGCTCCACGATTCATCGAGGGTGACGTGCCCGCCGAGTACCGCGAAGAGGCGCTTGCCGGCCACTCGATCCTCGAGATGCTGAAGACCACGCCGGAGGAGGTTCAGTGGACCTTTGTGAGCCCAGCCGCCACCTTCGGTGCCTTTGCTCCCGGCGAGACGACCGGCTCCTACCGGCTCGGCGGTGAGGTGGCGATGTTTGATAGCGAGGGAACTAGTTATATTTCGGCTGGGGATCTCGCAAAGGCCGTTCTCGACATCGTCGAGTCCGGCACGCACCGCCGCGAGCATGTCTCCGTCGTCAGCTGACGGGGAATGCCGCAACGCGCGCTAGCGCTAGCGCGCGCGGTAGCGCTGCCACACCTCGCGGATGGTGGGCACCACCACGCCGTCGGCCTTCATCACCGCACGGGTGCCGCGCCGGCTGCGAATGACGCCGAGCACACCCATCAGCCACGGCAACGCGAGCGAGGCGAAAGCGAGACGGAACTCGTGGAGCGTGTAGTCAGTGGCGCCTGGCGGCGAACTGAGCTGCAGGACGACTCCCACGAGCAACACCGCGAGGACTGTCGCACCAAAGCCGCCCATGTTGACGAAGCCGGTCGCCGATCCTGCCCGATGCTGAACGGCGAAGGACCGCGCGAAGTCCATGCCGATGAGCGCGGCGGGGCCACCGGCGCCGATGACGACAACAAAGATCATGAGCTGCCACATCGCGAGAGGCTCGCTCGGCACAAGGACGCATACCCAGCCAATGGCAGTCATCACCGCGCCTCCGAGCACGAGCCACGATCTCCTCAGCGGGTGGCGAGACGTGAGGACGCCGATCACGGGCCCCGCGACAATGTTCGCGACAACGAGCACGCTGAGCAGGGCGCTCGCCTCCGCCTTTGACGTGCCATGGCCCATCGTGAAGAACGGCACACCCCACAAGAGCGTGATGACGTTGGAGGAGAACGGGCCCAGAAAATGCGACCAGAAGCCGAGCCGCACACCCGGCGTGCTCCAATGCGTCCGCATCGTCTCTGCCAATGAGACGGCGGCGCCTTTCTCGCGCGGCTCACCCAGCGTCGGCCGGACGAGGATGACGAACACGACGGCGGCGACGATCAAGCCCGCCGCGGCAAGACCGCCAAAGGAGCGTTCCCACCCGACTTCGCGAAGCGCCCACGCAAAGGGGATCGTGGTGGCGAGCTGCCCCGACATCCCGATGAGGCCGGCGACCTGGACCATGACAGGGACGCGGCGAGGTGGGAAGGACATCGAGATGAGCCGCGTGACGGCGATGAAGATCGGAGCGTCGCCAGCGCCGATGAGAACGCGCGCTGCGAGCGCCCACCAGAAGCCCGGGGCGAAAGCCATGACGGCCTGACCGACCGCGAGCACCACCGATCCGGCAACGATCACGCGGGCAGGTCCCCAACGGTCGAGAAGAATGCCAGCGGGCACCTGCATGAGCGCGTAGACGGCGATCTGAAGGACAGCGAGCATTGCGAGCGCGGTCGCTTCGATGGAGAACCGTGCGGCTGCGTCCACGCTCGCGACGCCCAGCGCGGTGCGGTGAAGCACGGCAACCAGATAGGCCGCAGCGCACACCCCGAAGATGAACCACGCTCCACGACTGACCGCAGGGCGGGACATGGGGGTCACGGGCGTCCTCGAGTTGGGGATTGAGACACGACAAGCGTAAGCCGCGCAGCCGTTCTCATTTGTGCTGATGGCGTGACCGCTTCCCTTGCACAGAGCCTTTACCTGCCGATGGGAAATCCAGAGGGACTATTCGGCCGCTCGAGATTGGACAAGGATGCCCAATGCCCCCATCACCCTGGTACTGACGCCAACTCTCAGTGGAGACTTCTTTGGCGACGTACTCGCTGGTGTCACGCGCGAAGTTGTGGGGGCGAATGGGCGCGTGGCAGTCGTGGAGACGCTCAAGGAGCATTCCACGCGAGACGAAGCAGGCGCTCAGGGCGACTTTGCCATGCCGATCGCGTGGACGGCGGCTGACTCTGTCATCTCCGTGACCACCGCAGTCGATGGCACCTACCTCAACCGGCTGCGGGAGGCAGGCAAACCAGTCGTGCTGCTGTCGAGCACGCAGGTGGAAGGCTTCGCGGCACCCGAGGTCCGTCCCGACAACCATGCGGGCATGGAAGCCGTGGTCGAGCACTTGGTGGCTCACGGGCACACCCGGATCGGCTTTGTGGGCAACATGGCGCAACGCGACATCGCAGAGCGCTACGAGGCGTACTGTGATGTGCTGCGCAGGCACGGCCTCGAGGTGGACTTGGGGCTCAAGTTCGAAACCCCAGAGAATGCCGAGTCAGGTGGCCGTTGGGCTGCCGTGTCCGTGTTGAGGTCCTCCCCGCGACCCACGGCGCTCGCGATCGCGACCGACCGCAATGCCGTGGGAGTGATGCGGGCCTTGCAGTCGGCGGGACTCAACATCCCGAACGACATCGCGATTGCGGCCTTCGACAACGTCGCGGGCGGCACCTTCAGCACGCCGCCGCTCACCACGGTTGAGGCTCGCTTCGACGAGGTGGGCGCAATCGCGGGCCGGATCGCTCTGCAACAGATCCGCGGTGAGGATGTGCCCCACGGGACCGTGTACCCAAGCTCTGTCATGTTCGTCACCCGCGGCTCGTGCGGATGCAGCATCAAGGCGCTTCAACAGGACGGCCTCACGCCCTCCGATGAGGACGGCGTAGCCGACCGCCTCCGCGGGGCACTGCTCCGTGACATGCGCATGGGTGCGGGAGGGTCGGGGAGCCGTCTTGCGGCGGTCGAAGACGTGGTGCGTGAATCGGCGCAGCTCCTCATCCTTGGCAACAGCGCTCCTGCCGAGCGGATCGAGGCGCTCACCGTGCGCTTGCAGAACCTCGATCTTGGCCCCGGTGCGCTGCGCCGTTTTGCCGACGCACTGACGATCGGCGTCAATCGCCGAGCCGAGGGGGAGGACGTCGCGAACTCGATGGCCTCCTCAGCGTCGGGCCGATTGGCTGCTGCCGTATGGAAGGCGCAAGCCGGTGCTGCGCTGTTCCAGGCTGAAAGGTCGGCGGCCGCGATCGCCGAACAGTACGTGGTCGACGCCGGGCTGCTCGACACGAGCGGGCGTGACCCTCGCGATCTCCACTGGCTTGCCACCACCCACGTCAAGGCGGCGGCGCTCGCCTTGTGGGAAGGAGAGCCCGAGCACAACCAGCTGACGGTCGTGGGCGACTTCTCGCGCGGACAGTCGCTCGGGCTCGTGGGCTCGACAGTCCGCACCGAGGACTTCCCGCCGCGCAGGCTCATCGAGGCGGCCGATCCGGGCAACCGCGAGGTGACGGTCATTGTGCCGGTGAGTGCCCGTGACAAGAACTGGGGCCTGCTCGCCGTGGTCGCGAAGATCGATTCCGTCACCGCGCGCGAGACGTACCAGCACTGGGCCGCGCTGCTTTCGGCCGCTCTGGAATCCCAGCGTCGGCAAGAAGAAGTGCGCCGCAGCGCCCTGTACGACGGTCTCACCGGGCTGCCCAACCGGCAGCTCTTTGTCCGTGAACTCGACCAGGCGATGGCGCGCTGGCAACGCTCGCGCGCGCCGTACGCGGTGCTCTTCATGGACCTCGACGGTTTCAAGCTCATCAACGACTCGCTCGGGCACCACGTGGGAGACCTCGTCCTCCAGTGGGTGGGCAAGGCGATCGCGTCGCAACTGCGTGCCGAGGACACGGCATCGCGCTTTGGCGGTGACGAGTTTGTCGTCCTGCTGTCCGACACAACGGCGGACGACGCTCTGCTTGCCGCACTCCGCATCCAGGACGCGCTGTCGCAGGTCAACACGTTTGATGGGCACGAGGTCGTCACCCGCGCGAGCATCGGCATCGCGTCGAGCGAGGTCGCGTACTTTGCCGCCGAAGAGGTGCTGAGAGACGCCGACGCCGCGATGTACCGGGCGAAGGGATCAGAGCCGGGCTCGATCGCCTTCTTTGACGAGCCGATGCACATCAATGCGAAGGAGCGCGCGGCCCTCGCCCATGACGTCGTCACCGGTCTTCACCGCGACCAGTTCGAGGTGCACTATCAGCCGATCGTCAACCTCATCTCGGGGCGCACCGACCGCTTTGAGGCGCTGTTGCGATGGCGTCACCCCGAACGCGGGCTCCTCGCCCCGGAGGACTTCTTGCCGGCGATCGAGGACACGGCCTTCATTGTTCAGCTGGGCCACTGGGTGTTCGACGAAGTGTGTCGCCAGATCGCCGAATGGGGACCTGAGGTGGTCAACGTCAGTGTCAACATCTCGGACAAGGAGTTCTGGAGCCAGGACCTCCTGCGCTCCGTGCTTGCCACCCTTGAGCGTCATGGGCTTGAGCCGGACCGTCTCACCCTTGAGATCACGGAGTCGGTGCTGATGCGGCGGCCCGAGATGGCGCTGCGCATCATGCAGAAGATGCATGAGGCGGGCTTGCGTCTTCACATCGATGACTTTGGCACCGGCTTCTCCTCGCTCGACACTCTCCACCGATTCCCGGTCGATGCGTTCAAGATCGATCGCAGCTTCATCCAGACCATTGCCTCCGCGGACAACAGCGCTGAACTCATCGAGTCTTTGGTGAAACTTGGGAAGGCGTTGGGCTTGTCCGTGGTTGCTGAGGGAGTGGAGACATCGGATCAGCTCGATTTCCTCCGCGAACTCGGCTGCGCGACCGGTCAGGGCTTCCTCTTCATGCCCGCCGTCGAGCCAGCGAAGGCGCGGGAACTTCTTGGCCGATCTCTCCACGTAGGCGCTCAGTAGGGGCCGCTGCTCGGGTGTTGCACCGACCACGTGTGTCGGCCGCGCCCGCGAGCAGTGCCCGCCAAACGAGGAGGTTGTCGGCGTGAAGATCGTGGTCACCGGAGCGAGTGGCAATGTGGGCACCGCCCTTCTGCGGCAGATCTCTCACGCTGACGACATCGACCACGTGGTGGGCGTCGCTCGCCGAGCGCCGCACCGCACGCCACCCCCGCCGTACAACGCGGCGACATGGCTCTCACTTGACGTGGGCGCTCCGAGCGCGGCCAACGTCGTCACCGTGCTTGCCGCAGCAATGGATGGCGCCGACGCTGTCATCCACTTGTCGTGGGCGGTCCAGCCAAACCACGATCGCGAGCGTTTGCGACGCACCAATGTGATCGGCATGAAGCGGGTGCTGGCGGCGGCGCGGGATGCGCAGGTGCCCCACGTGGTGGTCGCCTCATCCGTGGGCGCGTACTCGCCCGCAATCGATGACGGACTCCACGATGAGACGTGGCC
>ENA-UOVV01001690-UOVV01001690.1-compost-metagenome-genome-assembly--contig:-NODE-1690-length-14927-cov-18.248319_pt1 | contig 14927 bp, 12 predicted proteins | sample MGYA00238155_ERZ761577 | MGnify/ENA primary metagenome ERZ761577 (study PRJEB28898, sample SAMN06268775) | compost metagenome | isolation source: Emeryville, CA | place: USA:Emeryville, CA | collected...
GTCCTGACCGAACGCAGCGAGGTGGGTAATGGATCTTCGCGATCACTGCTTCGACAAGGCTAATCGGCCCTCTCCGGGCCGCTGGTCGTTTAGGTGCCGCCGCCTTCCCCTCAGGCGACGGCTCGGTTTGCGATCAAGCCGACTAGTTCGCGGCGACTGCTGCGGTCTGGGCGGCCAACTCGATCGTCTGGGCGACGATCTCGGGCTGGGTCATGAACACCGCGTGGCTGGCCGCCACTTCGGTGATCGTGGCGCCCGCGCGCTGCGCCATATGGCGCACCATGGCGATGTCGAACGCGTTGTCCTCGGTGGCGATCACGGCCCAGCTCGGCTTCGTGCGCCAGGCGGCATTGGTCACCGTCTCGCCGAACACGGCCATGTTCACCGGCACCTGCGAGTCGCGCATGAAGGCGGCGTCGGCGTCGGGCGTATCGTTGGCAAAGGCGACCTTGAACTTCTCGGAGTTGAGGAAGCCGAAGCCATCCGGGCCGACATCGATGACGAATTCTGGCGTCGGGGCGAAGCCTTCATATTGCTGCCCGGTCGTCTGGCCGGCATCGGGGGCCAGCGCCGCAACATAGACGAGGCCGACCACATTGGGATGGATGCCGGCCTCGGTAATGACAGTGCCGCCCCAGGAGTGGCCGACAAGGATGGTGGGGCCGTTCTGCCTGTCGAGCACCCGGTTGGTGGCGGCAACGTCGTCGGCGAGCGACGTCAACGGGTTCTGGACGAGCGAGACGCGGTAGCCGCGGGCGGTAAGGATGTCGTAGACGCCACGCCAGCCGGAGGCGTCCGCGAAGGCGCCGTGGACGAGCACCACATTGCGGACGACCTGATCGTCCGGGATGGTGTCCTGGCCCGACGCTCCGGGGGCAGCGGACAGAACAGCAGCAGAGGCGGCGAGTACGGTCTTGGCGATCGAGTTCATGTGAAGTCCCTCTCTGTGACGAGACCGGGGCGGTCCCGGCCATCAGCAGAGCGCCGGCCGGGCCAGCCTCGCCAGTTAAGAGGACTTAAGAGTCGCGCACCGATGGGGCGCCTGCGATTTACGGGAATTCACGGAGCGCAGCGGGCGGCGCGCTAGAGCAGCGCCATCGTTCCCTCGATCCGGTCCATCCAGCTGCGCGCCTCCTGGTTGCGGGCGAGGGTCGCGGCCTTCTCCAGCATGCCGATTGCCGCCTCGGGCGCGCCGGCGCGAATGAGCCGTTCCGCCCGGGCGCGCAGCACCTCGGGAGCGCACCACCCCACCATCCCGTCCTCGACCCGTTGCTGCGCCAAGTCGGTGGCGAAGGCGGGGTCGAGGGTGGCCAGCATGTCGACCTTCTTGGGGTATTTCGGCAGCGCCGACCACGAGGCCGGCTGCGGCCGCCCCTCGAGCCGGCAGGCGAGGGCATCGCGATACATCTCGCCCCAGGATTGCCAGTAGGGCGACCCGCTGCGCCCGGCGTGCTCGATAAGCTGTTCGGACCGTTCGCGCACCCGCTCGTACTCGCCGCTCCAGAAGGCGATCGGACACGCAGCCAGCGCCAGCGCATGGCACAGCGCGATGGCGTGGTCGGAGAGAGCCCAGCCGAGGCACTGCTCCACCAGTCGCCGGGCCTCCGCAGGGTCGCCTCTTATCCACGCCGTGCGGGCGAGGATGATGCCGAGCGACACCCGGCGATCGACCTGCAGCGGGAAGTTCCAGCGCAGCGGAATGTGGAGCAGCGGGTCGTTCAGCACCTGCTGCGCGAGGGAGTCGACCCTGTCGAACTCGCCAGTATAGTGCTCCGCCTGCGCCAGCATGCGCCTGGCCTGAAGCAGGGCGTAAGGGTCGGCGGCCTCCTCGGCGAACTCGACCTGACGGGCGGCATAGTCACGCGCCAGCGGATAGTTGCCGGTGCCAAATGCCGCCACCCACATGCCGCGATAGGCGTCAATGGTGAGGCGGGGATTGTTGAGTTCCCCCGCCAATTCGAGGCAGCGGCTGAACGCCTGCAGCACCGAGGGCAGGGGGCCGCGCAACTGCTGCATCAGGTGGCCCAGCGCCGTGGTGAACTGCAGTTCGAGCAGCGGCCCCAGCCGCTTGGCTATAACCCGCTGCAGGCCGGCATCGACGCGCAGGCGATACTCGTCGACCAGCGAGAGTTGCACGCCCATCGGTGCCGAGGCGAGGATGAGTTCGAGCCCCAGGGTGGTGCTGCCATGCGCCAAGCACCAGTCGATGGCCGTCCGCACATCGCCCATGATGCGGCCGTAGAGCGCCATCCACTGTTGGCGGGAGAGCAGGTCCCAGTCGGCTTCAGCCTCGGTGCAAAGCTGCAGGCAGTATTCGGCGTGCCGCTGGCGCGTAACGGCTTCGTTCTCGCTGGTCCGCAACTGTCTCAGCGCATAGGTGCGCGTGGTTTCGAGCAAGCGGTAGTGCGTCCGCGATCCATCGGCCGGCTTCTCGACCACCAGCAGCGACTTGGCGGCGAGGCTGAGGATGCCGGCGAAGATGCAGTCGGGATCAAGGCCGGAATGACCGGCGACGGCGGTGCCGGCCGACAGATCGAACGATCCGGTGAAGGCGCCCAGCCGCCGCAGGATCGTCTGTTCCTCCGGCGAGAGCAGCCCGTAGCTCCAGTCGAGGGTTGCCGCCAGGGTCTTGTGCCGGTCGTCGGCGGTGCGATTGCCGCCGCCGAGCTGCAGGAACCGCTCGTCCAGCAGGCTGTCGAGTTCGGCAAGGCCGATATTCTCGACCTGGCCAGCGGCAAGCTCGATGGCGAGGGCCAGCCCGTCGAGCCGCCGGCAGATATCGGCGACCACCGGCGCGTCGGCGTCCGACAGCTCCGAGAACTCCGGACTGCGGCCGGCCGCGCGCTGCATGAAGAGCTGCACCGCCGGCGATTGAAGCGCCTCGGCGGCGGTCGCCACCGTCTCCGGGGGCAATGCGAGCGGCGCCAGCCGGCGCACGCGCTCGCCCTCGGCCCGCAGCGGCTCGCGGCTCGTCACCAGGATGCGCGCCTGGGGGACCTGGTCGAGGAGCTGCTCGGCGAGTGTCGCCACGGCCGCGACGACATGCTCGCAATTGTCGAAGAACAGCAGCACCTGCCGGTCCCTGAGCTTGGCCACAAGCGTGGGCACCGGGTCATCGAGCTGCACCGCCGCGCCGATCGCCGCGGCCAGCGCCCCGGGCACCAGCAGCGGATCGCTGATCGACAGCAGGTCGACGCTGAAGGTGCCGTCACGAAACTGGGGCGCGACCTTCTTCATCACCTCGATGGCCATGCGGGTCTTGCCGACACCTCCCAGGCCGACGAGGGTGACCAGCCGCCAGTCTGCGATGTCGTCGCAAAGCGCCGCGATCTCGGCATCGCGGCCGAGCAGGCGCGACTGGCCGTGCAGGGGCTCCGGGTGCGAAGGGCCCGAGGCGCTGAGCGTCCCCACGAAGCGATAGCCCCGGCCCGCGACCGTCTGGAGGTAGAGCGGCTTTTCGCTGACATCGCCGAGGGCCCGCCGGATGGAGGCGATCTGTACCCTGAGGTTCGATTCCTCGACGAAGGTCCCCGGCCACACCCGGTCGATGATCTGCGCCTTGGAGACAACCTCGCCGGCGTGCTCGATCAGCAGCAGCAGGATTTCCACGGCGCGGCTGCCGAGCGGAAGCTGCTCGTCGCCCCGGAACAGCAGGCGACGGCGCATAAGCAGCCGGTACGGGCCGAAAACGACCGAATGGTCGTCGCCGCCGGAAGTCGTATCGTCGGTCACTCGTCCCACACTCCTGCCGCAACTGGAGGGGCCGCCTGGAGCTCAGGCCAGAGAAGTACTGATCTAAACTATCGCAATAGGCGATTTGGACGGGCGGCAGAGTGGCGTCTTTTTGCTCCGATGACAACGGCCGGGACCGAGTTGCCGATAGACAATGGAGCGGAGGACGGGCTTGGTTTTCTTCTTGGTGTGGCCGCGCTCATCTACCGCGGATGCGGGCGAAGTAAAGAATCGCGAAGCGCCGGCGCCGCCCCGTTAGCAAGGCTTCACGGACATTCACTCGCTCCCCAGCCAGCTGTTGCCGAAGATACCTGTGTGATCGGCCCACGGGAGATCGGACTGTTGCCCGGACGAGGGTTGACCGGCGCAGTCCCGTCGCCGCCCCCGCGATCTCCCCGGCCAGGTCTCGTCCCCTAGTGCCGCCGCCCTGTCCCCCGAGGAGGCGGCGGCACGTTTTCACACGCAACGGAGCGAACCATGAGCACTTTCACCACCAAGGACGGCACCGAAATCTTCTACAATGACTGGGGTTCGGGCCAGCCGATCGTCTTCTCGCACGGCTGGCCGCTGACCGCCGACGCCTTCGAGGACCAGATGTTCTTCTTCGCCGAGCGCGGCTTCCGGGTCATCGGCCATGACCGGCGCGGGCACGGGCGGTCGAGCCGGCCGCTGCAGGGCAACGACATGGATACCTATGCGGACGACCTGGCCGAGCTCGTCGCGCATCTTGACCTCAGGGACGCCATCCATATCGGCCACTCGACCGGTGGCGGCGAGGTGGCCCGCTATATCGGCCGCCACGGCACCGGCCGCGTCGCCAAGGCGGTACTGATCGGCGCCGTGCCGCCGCTGATGCTCAAGACCCGGACCAACCCGCTCGGTTCCCCCATCGAAGCGTTCGATGCGATCCGCGCCGGCGTCCACGCCGACCGGTCGCAGTTCTTCTGGGATCTCTCGATCCCGTTCTACGGCGCCAATCGCGAGGGCGCCAAGGTCAGCGAAGGCATGCGCCGCGCCTTCTGGCTGCAGGGCATGATGGCCGGCATGCCGGCCTGCCACTACTGCATCAAGGCCTTCTCGGAGACCGACCAGACCGAGGATCTCAAGCGCATCGACGTGCCGACCCTCATCATCCACGGCGACGACGACCAGATCGTGCCCATCGCGGCATCCGGCAACCTGTCGTCTCAGCTGGTCAAGGACAGCCGCTACCTCGTCTACCAAGGCGGCGACCACGGCATCTGCACGACCCAGAAGGACCGCATCAACGCCGACCTCTACGCCTTCGTCACCAACGCCGCCGCCCGCAACGCGGCATGACTCATGCTCTCATCCCGCAAGGCCTTGGCGGGATGAGAGCCCTCTTGGGGCAGTGACTCGGGATGATAGCAGTCGCGGCGCGACGCAGGGCACGGACGAGCGACTGCTTCTGGCGCGGAGAAGCCGTTTGGATGGCGGACAAAGATCGTGCCTGTGGAACCGTACGGTCGATCGCTCTTGTCGTGTTCGTTTACCCGGCGATAGAGGGCGCTGAAGTAACGCGCCCTGAGCGGGCGCGCGACGGTGAGTGTCATCTCAAACAAGGCAGACTATTTGCGAGGGCAGGAACGCTTCGACAAGGTATGCCCCCCAAGTCGCGGAACGTCGTCCCCGCCCCATGCACCGTGGGGCTAGTCCCTGCGGTGCTCGCGCTTCCACTGCTCACATTCGGCCTCGGCCTCGGGTGCGAGGGGGTAGTAGCGTCGCAATTCGCCGCCCTTGGCGAGCTGCTCGCGCGAGAAGTCTTCCCATTCGGCATGCTCGCTGCCGTGGCGCAGCACTTCCTCGCCAGGTGGGCCGGCACCACGACGGCGCCGTCTCATCGGCGATGATGATGTCGCCGGGCTGCACGCATAATCTCGCCGAAAGTGCCGCTGGCGGTGTCGCCGCCCGCATCGACCACGACGATGTCGCCCCGGCTGGGTATGATAGAGCACGTGGCGGTGCAGCTGCTTTTCGCGGTCGGGCGCCGCCCTTTTGGGTGTTGTCGAGCATTGCCTCGGCCAACAGCTTCTTGAGCCTGGCGTTTTGGGCCCGCCTGCATGACTCCTTTGGTGACGGCGTAGGCGAGCAGTTGGTGAGCGCATCGGATCTGCGGCCTGACCCACCGCGCGATCGAACCGTTCCGACCGTCAGGAACCATCCGTTCAAAATGAGGTTCGGTCCTCAACCTCAAAGCGGAGAACCAGTATGTCCGGCGACGCAAACCCCATCTTGTTCTCCGTTGTCACCGGCGCGTCTTCGGGCATTGGCCTCGAACTGGCGCGGGTGGCAGCAAAGCACGGGTCTGACCTGCTGATCGCAGCCGACGGCCCCGATATCGAGACTGCTGCCGATGAGCTGCGGGGGCTCGGCGTGACGGTTTACACCGTGATGGCCGATCTGGCGACGCCGGGTGGCGTCGAGCAGCTCTGCGCCAGGGTCAAGGAGATCGGCCGGCCGGTCGATGCGCTCTTCGCCAATGCAGGACGCGGCCTCGGCAAGGGGTTTCTCGACCAGGATTTCCGGGACATAGAGCGGGTGCTCGACACCAATATCACCGGCACCATCTACCTGCTGCATCGGCTGGTGAGCGACATGCGCCGCCAGGGTTGGGGCCGCGTGCTGATCACCGGCTCGATCGCGGGGCTCATGCCGGGGACCTACCAGGCGGTCTACAATGCCACCAAGGCGTTCATCGACAGCTTCGCCTATGCGCTGCGGCATGAAGTGAAGGATGACGGCATCACCGTCACCGTGCTGATGCCAGGGCCGACCGACACCGACTTCTTCGAGACTGCCGACCTTCTCGATACGAAGGTTGGCACAGGCAAGAAGGATGACCCCGCCATGGTCGCCGAGAAGGGCTACAAGGCCCTGCTCCGCGGCGACGGCCACGAGGTCACCGGCTTCGCCAACAAGATGCAGGCGATGATGGCCAACTTCCTCGGCGACGACCAGCTCGCCCGCATGCACGAGGACATGGCCCGCCCGCGCGGCGCCTCGCACCAGCAGCAGCACTGAGGATACCCATGAGCACCGAACAGCTTTCGGACGACGCCCCGCTTCGCGCCCGCCGCGACGACAAGGAGGGCAAGCTCGCCCATGTCGGGCGGAGTGTCACCATCAACCGCCCACGGCACGAGCTCTTCGCGTTCTGGCGCGATTTCCAGAACCTGCCGACTTTCATGGAGAACATCGAGAAGATCGAGTTCACCGGCCATAACCGCGCGCGCTGGACCATCCGCGCCCCGGTCGGCACGAGGGTTGAACTCGAGACCGAGATCGTCGACGTGGTCGAGGACGCCTCGATCAGCTGGCGCTCGACCGAGGACTCGCAGATCCGCACCGAGGGAAAGGTGACCTTCACCGATGCGCCGGGCAATCGCGGCACCATCGTGACGGCCGACATCGCCTACACGCCCCCCGGTGGCGATATCGGCCGCGCCATCGCCAAGCTGTTCATGGCCGAGCCCAACATCCAGGCCCGGCATGAGCTCAAGCGCTTCAAGATGCTGATGGAAGCCGGCGAAATCTCCACCCCGATCAATCACCGCAACTGACGGAGCCCGCGCGATGCGAGCACTTACCTGGCACGGAATCGGCGACGTACGCGTGGACACCGTGCCCGATCCCGAGATCATCAACCCGCGCGACGCGGTGCTGAAGATCACCTCCACCGCCATCTGCGGCTCGGACCTCCATCTCTACGATGGGGTCATTCCGGGCATGAAGCAGGGCGACATTCTCGGCCACGAGTTCATGGGCATCGTCGAGGAGGTGGGGCCGAAATCCACTCTCAAGGTCGGCCAGCGCGTGGTGGTGCCCTTCACCATTTCCTGCGGCCACTGCTTCTTCTGCGAGCAGGGCCAGTTCTCGGCCTGCGACAACGGCAATCCGGTCGAAAACCAGGATGCGTCCGAAAAGCTCTATGGCCACGCCATGGGCGCCGCCTTCGGTTACTCGCACCTCACCGGGGGCTATCCCGGCGGCCAGGCCGAGTATGTCCGGGTCCCCTATTCGGATGTCGGCCCCATCGTCGTTCCCGACGGCATTCCCGACGAAGATGTGCTCTTCCTGTCCGACATTCTCCCCACCGGCTGGATGGCGGCCGAGAATGCCGGCATCCGCGAAGGGGACACGGTTGCCGTCTGGGGCTGCGGCCCGGTCGGGCTGTTCGCGGTGCAGAGCGCCGTGCTGATGGGCGCGGCCCAGGTGATCGCCATCGACCACCATCCGCGCCGGCTCGAGCTGGCGGCACGGTTCGGCGCCCGCATCATCAACTTCGAGGACACCCATGTCGGCGAAGCCCTGATGGAGATGACCGGCGGCATCGGGCCGGATGCGGTGATCGACGCCGTGGGCATGGAGGCGCACGGGTTTGCGCCCGACAATGTCTTCGATGCGGTGAAGCAGAAGGTCGGCGTCGGCGCCGATCGCGGTCACGCGCTGCGACAGGCCATACTTGCCGTGCGCAAGGGCGGCCGCGTCTCCATCCCCGGCGTCTATGGCGGCATGCTCGACAAGTGGCCGCTGGGCGCGATGATGGAGAAGGGCCTGGAACTGCGCAGCGGGCAGACGCATGTGCAGCGATATACTGCGGACCTGCTGCGCCGCATCCAGGAAGGCGAGATCGACACGACGTTCCTGATCTCGCACCGGCTGCCGCTCGACGAGGCCCCGACCGGCTACAAGAACTTCCGCGACAACCAGAACGAGTGGACCAAGGTGGTGCTGAAGCCCCACTGAGACCCTGCCCAGTTCGCCGGCGGCAACGGTGCCGCCGGCCTTTTCTTGTCTCAAGCCGACGGAGTGACCGCATGCCGACTTCCGCTGACATCCTCATCGAGACGCTGATCGACTGGGGCGTGGAGGCGATCTTCGGCCTCCCCGGCGACGGCATAAACGGCATCATGGAAGCGCTGCGTACTCGGCAGGACCGCATCCGTTTCATTCAGGTGCGGCATGAGGAATCCGCTGCCTTCATGGCCTGCGCCTACGCCAAGTGGACCGGCAAGCTCGGCGTCTGCCTCGCCACTTCCGGTCCGGGTGGCACGCATCTTCTGACCGGCCTCTATGACGCCAAGCTCGACCAGGCGCCGGTGCTGGCGATCACCGGCATGCAGTTCCACGACCTGCTGCAGACCCACACCCAGCAGGACATCGACCTGACCCGCGCCTTTGCCGATGTCGCGGAGTTCAACGTCCAGGTGAGCGATGCTGCCCACATGGAGAACGTTGCCGCCCTCGCCTGTCGCACGGCCCTGAGCCGGCACGGCGTCGCCCACATCTCCGTCGCCAACGATGTGCAGGAGCAGTCGCTCGAGGATGCCGAGCGCTCGAAGCGCAACAAGCCGGGTCACACGGCGCAGAAGTGGTTTGCGCCGGTGCTGCTGCCACCCGAGGGCGAGATCGAAAAAGCGGCCCGGATTCTCAACGAGGCCAGGCGCGTGGCCATCCTTGTCGGCCGCGGCGCCCTTGGCGCGGGCGAAATCCTGGAAGAGGTGGCGGCGAAGCTCGCCGCGCCCGTTGCCAAGGCCTTGCTCGGCAAGGCGGTGCTGCCGGACGACCATCCCTACACCACGGGAGGCATCGGCATTCTCGGCACGTTGCCATCCCAGGAGATCATGGAACAGTGCGACGCGCTGCTGATCGTCGGCTCGACCTTCCCCTATATCGAGTACTATCCCAAACCCGGCCAGGCGAAGGTGGTGCAGATAGACTGGAACCCGGAGCGCATCGGCCTGCGCTCGCCGGTTGATGCCGGTCTTGTCGGACACGCCGCCGAGTGCCTCGCGCTCCTCGCCGAGCGGCTCGAGCAGAAGACCGACGACAGCTTCCTCAGGCAGGCGCAGGACGGGATGGCCGAATGGCGCGCCCTGATGACAGAGGCCGAAACGCGTCAGGCTGTGCCGCTCAAGCCCCAGATGGTGGTGAAGCGCTTCGGCGAGCGGATCGCCGCGGATGCGGTGCTCGCCACCGACTCTGGCCAGAACACCGAACTCGCCGCCCGGCACATCGACCTCACGCCGGAACAGCCCTTTGCCGTCTCGGGTTCGCTTGCTTCGATGTCCTGTGGCCTCGCCTATGCCATCGCGGCCGGGATCGCCTTCCCGGGGCGCCAGGTCTGCGCCGTGGTGGGCGACGGTGGGCTCGCCATGCAGCTGGGCGAGTTCTCGACCGCGGTACGCTACGGCATTCCGCTCAAGCTGCTCGTCATCAAGAACAACATGCTCAACCAGATCGCCTGGGAGCAGATGATGTTCCTCGGCAATCCCCAGTTCGCCTGCGAACTGCAGCCGATCGACTTTGCCATGGCTGCCGAGGCGATGGGCGGGCGCGGCTTCGCCATGCACGAACCCGGCGAAATCGACCGGGTGCTGGACGAAGCCTTCGCAACGGAAGGGCCGGTGATCATCGAGGCGACGGTGGACCGCTACGAGCCCATGTTCCCGCCAAAGATGCCGCCGGACTATCGCAGCAACTTCCTCAAGTCACTGCCGGAAACGCTGGGGCACAAGGAGATCGAGCGCAACATCCGCGCCGAGCCCCTGGCAACCATGATGCGGGGCGATCGAGGAGAGACGACCATGAGCACCGATGAACGTCGGCCCAAATACGATGGCGGGCTGAACCCGGATGAACTCGGGCCGGCCCAGCCGCGGGACGTCGATCGGCCCGATGCGGAGCCGCTGTCGCCTGACGACAGCGATGGCGGCAAACCGCATGGCACCCCGCAGCGGCCTGCCAAGGACCAGCCGGTACTGCCTTCCACCGGCATCCCGTGACGGGTGGTGGCCCGACTTCCGTTTCCTGTGATGCCTCGGTCGGCTTGGGGTCGCCAAAAAATCTGATCGAAACTTAACCCAGTGAGTATTTCGGACCCGTCCGCGATGCGCAGATGTCCCCTGACGCGCGAGGTGCGACATGACGGATACGTTCGACATCATCAACGGTTGGGAAGTTCGCGGTCGGGAGGACGGCGGCTACGGGATCTACGATGCCCACGGCATGGTGTCCGGGCCGCACTGGACGAAAACAGCGGCCATCGGAGCCGCGCTGGAACTGCCGGTCCATCATTCAGGGATGTCCACCGCGGACGACCACTACGTTGCGCTTCACCGCGCACGGCACGGCGAGGCCAGATGACATTCTGGAGGCGGCTATTGCTCGCTACTTCCAGTAGCCGGCCGTCCGAGCCGGAACATCACGCTCCACGGCGCCAGTGTGTTGCCGGTGGCGAAGCCTTCGAGCCACAGGTGGTCCTCGGCCCAGAGTTCAACCCCGTCGACCGGCTCGGGTGACAGGTTGGCGATCAGCGTAAGCGGCGATCCGTCGCCGAGCGTCCACTTCACCTCGATGGCGCCTTCGCCCATCCGTCGCCAGGTGCCGGCATTGCCGCCAATGTCGTGCAGCCGGGGGATGATCTGCTCCTTGCGCAGCCGGACCAGTCGCCGGTAAAGCCGCAGGAACTCTGCGTGCTCCTCCTTCTCCCGCTCGTCCCAACGCAGCTTGCACAGGTTGAATGTGCTCTCCGCCATCGGATCGGGAATGTCACTGCCTTCGGCTGCGGCGACGAAGTCCTTGAGCTCGGCGCGACGCGATTCCCTGATCGCCTCGGCCAGATCGTCGCCAACGTCGGAGAAAAAGGCAAAGGGAGCACTGGTCGCCCATTCCTCGCCCATGAAGACCAGCGGGATCTGAGGGCTCAGCAGCACGATTGCCGCTGCTGCCCGCGCCGCCTCGCGCGGTACCAGGTGCGACAACCTCTCGCCAAATGGCCGGTTGCCGGTCTGATCGTGGTTCTGCGCGAACGAGACGAAGGCCGTCGGCGGCAGGTGGGCGCTCGGCTCTCCCTTGTGGCGCTGCTCGTGCTCCAGAAACTCACCCTGCCAGGCCATGCCCTCGGCCAGGGAACGCCCCAGCAGATCGAGCCTCCCGGCGAAGTCGGCATAGTACCAATGCCGCTCGCCGGTCAGCGCAGCATGCATGGCGTGGTGGATGTCGTCGCTCCACTGCGCCGTGTAGAGTGTCGGCGTCCCATCGGCACGGCGCTTGAGCCACCCGGCCTGGTTGAGCGAGTTCTCCGCCACGAGGTGGATATGCCGCCCGTCGGTGGCGCCGCGGAGCTGCTCGGCGAGATCCTGCAGCATGTGCCGGGGCCCGTTATCCATGATCTCGTGGACGGCGTCGAAGCGCAGGCCGTCGAAGCGGTACTCGTTGAGCCAGTACCGTGCATTGGCCAGCACCATGTCCCGGATCATGTGCGAGCCCTCGTCGTCGAAGTTGACGGCCGGGCCCCACGGGGTCGCGTGCTTGTCGGTCATCAGCGGCGCGTAGACGCTGAGATAATTTCCCTTCGGCCCAAAGTGGTTGTAGACGACGTCGAGGAACACCGTGAGGCCGAGCTGGTGCGCCGCATCGATGAAGGCCTTCAGCTCTTCTGGGCGCCCGTACCGAGCGTGTGGCGCGAACAGCATCGCCCCGTCGTATCCCCAGTTCCAGCGCCCCGGAAACTCCGCGATCGGCATGAGCTGGATGGCAGTGATGCCGAGGTCCACCAGGTCGCCCAGCCGCTCCATTGCGGCCTGATACGTGCCCGCCTTGGTGAAGGTGCCGACATGCAGTTCGTAGAAGATTGTCTCGACCCATGGCCGCCCGCGCCAGCCGGCATCACGCCAGTGATAGGCACGCGGATCGACGACCTCGCTCGGCCCATCTACGCCCTCCGGCTGGAAGCGAGAGGCGGGATCTGGCACTTCGCTGCCGTCATCGAGCACGAAGCGGTAGAGCGTTTCGGCGCCGGCCCCGTCGGCCTCGACCTCGTACCAGCCGCGCCCAACCGGAAACATCGGCAGGATGCGCGGCGGATCGTAGGTCTTGAGCGACACCGCCCTGGCACCGGGCGCCCACAGCCGGAAGCGCACGCCAGTCGGAGTTATCTGCGTTCCAAACTTGCTTTCCTGTTCGCGGGTAACAGGCGAAAGGCGAGAACTGAAATGGTGGTTCATCTGGTTGACTAACTGCCTAAATCGCAGCCCCGGCCAGTCCGGCACCGCCATGGCGCCGGACACATCGGGGCACGCCCGCCAATGGTGCGGGAGATTACTTCTTGGCTGAAACGCCGGCCTCGCTGAGCGATACGAACTTCTCCGTCAGCATCGGCAGGTTGCCCTCGATCCACTCGGCCATCCGCTCCTCCTCCTCGAGGTTGAGCGTCAGCAGGTCCAACGCTTCGGTGTGGCCCGCGGCTTCAGCTAGGGTGATGAGCGAGCGGTAGGCCGCGATCTCGTAATTCTCGAAGGCGAAGTCGGCGAAGGCGTTCTTCAGGATTTCGTCGCCGGCCGGCATATGGCCGATGGCCGCCATGCCGCCTGCCATGGACATCACCGTGTCCTTGAGCGTCGACTTGTTGGTGCCGCATGCCTCGAGCAGTTCCTCAAGCCGCTGGGCCTGTTGCTCGGTTTCGGCGATATGCTGGCGGAGCCTGGTCTCCACCTCCGGGTAGCTGTCGATGCGATCCGCCTGCGGCCGCATGATCGAGAGCGCCTGCATCTCCATGGCATGGGCGTTCTTGAGCCCGGTGACGTAAAGGTCTTCGCCGCGCGATACGCTGTCAGTCATGTTGTTCTCCATTCGATAAGGTAAACGGCGAACCTGACAATCGGCCTTCAGTTCCTCGATTGGACGCAATCGTCTTGGGAAAGTTATGCTCGGGATGCCTCCCTTGGGTCATCCCATAGGAAGTATGCGGCGGCCTAGCTGCGGCCTGTTCGAAGCGCGTTCAGAGCTTCACGCCCAGTTGCGGGAGGACTCGGGCACCGAATGCGTCGATGAAACCGCGCTGGTCTCGTCCCACCTGGTGAAGATGCAGCTCGGCAGGCCCAAGGGTCAGCAGGTCGGCGATCCATGCGGCATGGAATGCGAGGTCGGAGGAGATCGGCAGCGTCTCGCGCATTTTCGCCTCGGTCACCAGCTTGCCCGTCTCGTCGAAGTCGGCGGGGCGGCGCAAGTCCCACGCGACCTCACCGGCAGCAACACGCGAACTCCACTGGTCCATGGCGCTGGCCAGCGCTTCATCTTCCGTGTCCGCCCAGCTGAGGGCGGACTGCAGAACGATGGGTTTCCCGTCACCGCCATGTTCTCGAAAAGCGTCCACGACGCGCTTCGTATCTTCCAAGGGACCGCCGACCGTCAGAAGGCCGTCCGCCCAAGGGGCAACCATTTTTGCCGTCTCTGCGCTGACAGCCGCTACGTAGAGGGGGATGGGCTGCGTCGGACGCGAATAGAGCTTTGCCTCAACCACGGTCACCCGGCCGCGGTGTGTGACGGTTTCGCCGGCGAGCAACGCCTTCATGATCTCGGCGCATTCTCGAAGCCGTGCGTTGCGTTCCGCCTTTTCCGGCCACTGCAGGCCGGTGATCGCCTCGTTGATGGCTTCGCCACTGCCGATTGCGAGCCAGAAGCGACCGGGATACATTTCGCCCAGCGTAGCGGCGGCCTGGGCCAGCACCGCCGGGTGGTAGCGGTAGCCGGGCGCGGTGATGTTGCCGAAGCCGAACCTCGTGGATTGCAGCGCGCTGCCAAGCCAACTCCAGGCGAAGCCGGATTGCCCCTGTTGTTCACTCCACGGGTGAAAGTGGTCTGACGATTTCGCACACTGGAAGCCTGCCTGTTCGGCCAGCTGAACCAGTTGCAGCAACTGGCTTGGCGCGAACTGCTCGTGCGAGGCATGATAGCCTATCAAAGTCATGCGGTGCCTCGGTTACCCACGTCGTCAGGGCCCACCGTCAATCTCCTTCGCCTAACGGGGTATGATCTTCCATGAGCAGACGAGGACGACGAGGTGTGGTTGCCATTGCAGATCCCCTGTGCGCTTCCGCTAGTGGTCCTCGCCCATACATGCGACTGACGTTGGTGCGTGGAAACGGAAAGAGGCGTGCCCAGTTGTCTCTGGTGCCCGGTTCTTCTGTGGAGAATTTGCTCCGCAGCGGCGCCTGAGTTGCGCCAGTAGCCTTAGCAATGTTCGAGACGAGGGCGCGTTCCGCGGGTGGATGGAAAATGACCTGAGCCGCAAGTTCCCTCCGGTTCTGAGGAGAGTCCCTGGCCTAGCGGTTTGGGCGCGGCACTGTTGTTCGCATGCACGTTGTATGCGATACGCAGAAGGCGAGTCTGCC
>ENA-UOVV01001691-UOVV01001691.1-compost-metagenome-genome-assembly--contig:-NODE-1691-length-14911-cov-3.827275_pt1 | contig 14911 bp, 12 predicted proteins | sample MGYA00238155_ERZ761577 | MGnify/ENA primary metagenome ERZ761577 (study PRJEB28898, sample SAMN06268775) | compost metagenome | isolation source: Emeryville, CA | place: USA:Emeryville, CA | collected...
GCGTGGATCTTCAATTTCACGCCCGGCCCAACGATGAAAAAATCCCAACTGGCCGAACATAGGGCCTATGCCGCCCATCTGAAACATCAACCACTGAATCGTCTGATAACGCAGCGCTGGATTCTCAGGCAAAAATCGCCCGGTCTTTTCCGCGAGGTATAACAAAATCGCCCCGGACTCAAACAGCGCCAAAGGTTTGCCTTCCGGTCCGTCGGGATCGAGTATGGCGGGAATTTTGTTGTTTGGACTCACCGCCAAAAACGCCGGATGGAATTGTTCATTTTTGGTGATATTGACCAGGTGGGCGTCATAGGGAAGGCCAAGTTCCTCCAGCAAAATGGAAACTTTCTGGCCATTAGGTGTGGGCATTGAATACAGCTGGAGGTGGTCGGGATTTTTAGGTGGAAAGTGTTGGTTGATTTGGGTGAGTGTTGGGGTGAGCATATGAATACAGCCTATAAGGGGATGAGATTGATGGTGACGCACTTATCAGTGCGAGAGTTCCCTCTCGACTCCTTAATGTAAGGTCGAACAAATGTCCACCACTTGTTCTAAGAAGATATCCATTCTCCGTGTTTCTGTTTATCACCATGGTCGTGTCGGCGCGGTAATCTTTTTTCTAGGTTGCCTTCGATAAGTGTCTTGGTTCAGTTTGACATCGCGAATCGCCTAAAGTGATTTTATTGCAGGGGCCCGTTAGTGCGGGTTAATTCCCCTCCCTTGGAGGGGTGCCCGAAGGGCGGGGTGGTCCTTTAAAAACACAACAACACGTTGCAAATTGTGCAACACATCTTTCGCCAAAATCCGAATTACTGTTAACCCTAAGCTATTTAAAAATTCATTTCTGAGAGAATCCTCAAGTTGCTTGCTGTCATGTGAGCTGCCGTCCACTTCAATGACCTGATCTTTCGGCGCAGTAAAAATCCACAATGTAATTTCCAATGATTTTTTGTCGATCAAAATCCAAACCGTTTAATTTTTTACTTTTTAACTCAAGCCAAAGTAATGTTTCATGCAATATGCCTGCTTTGCGCAGCGTTTTGGCTCGGTCTTTTAATGCTGGATTAAAGGGAAGTGATTTGTATTTTTGGGTGTTGCGCATAAAAAACGTCCGTGTCTTGTATAACAATTTCCCTCCTGCGGAGGGGCGGCATGCGAAGCCTGACGGGGATTACTCCTCTCTTCTGGCGCGGTGGTTAGTAGAGACGAAGACCTCTATGCCACACTTCACTACCACCCCGCCCTTCGGGCACCCCTCCGGAGGAGGGGAATTGGGTCAATCAGCCGCTGTTAATTGCCGTATCAGTCCCCAGAATTCCCAGGCACGCTATGCGCCGCTTGTTCCAAAGTTGCCACAGTTTTTGTGCCGAATGCGTGCAGGACTTCGCGCACGTCGTGTCCGGTCGGGTTCTGGTACACGCGCAGCCCGAATTCGGGAATGACGGCAAATATGTGATCAAAAATATCGGCCTGTATGCCTTCGTAAACCAGCCAAGCGGTGTCCGAGGTAAAGGCATAAACCTCGAGAGGAATGCCGTCCGGGCCGGGTTGCAGTTGGCGGACCATTTGGGTGAGTCCGGAGTGGATTTGTTTATGCGCTTTTAAATAAGCCGTGACATAAGCGCGAAAGGTGCCCAGGTTGGTTAGGCGGCGGCCGTTGACCGGTGAGGAAGGGTCTATATTGTTTTCCTCGTTGTATTTTTTTATTTCCGCGACTTTGTTTTCGATATAGGTCGTCAACAGCTGCGCTTTGCGCAGTTTTTCCAGATCCTTGTCGTCCAGAAATTTCACGCTGGTGGCGTCAACAAAAATTGAGCGTTTGATACGTCTGCCACCCGCTTCGGACATGCCGCGCCAGTTTTTGAAGGAGTCGGAAATCAGCGCGTAGGTGGGAATGGTGGTGATGGTTTTATCCCAGTTGCGCACTTTTACGGTGGTGAGGTTGATATCGATCACATCGCCATCGGCGCCGTATTTCGGCATCTCCAACCAGTCGCCCACGGCGAGCATGTCATTGGCAGACAGTTGGATGCCGGCAACCAAGCCGAGAATCGTGTCCTTGAACACCAACAGCAGCACCGCCGTCATGGCACCCAGACCGCTGAGCAAGATGGCGGGGGATTTGCCGATGATCAGCGAGACCGCGTAGATGATGGCCAGTATGGATGCGATCAGCTTGATGCTTTGGAAAATACCCCGCACCGGCAGGCGGCGACTGTGGGGAGAGTTGATGCTGATGTCTTCTACCGTGTTCAACAGCGAGAACAGGGAAAGTGTTGCGAACAACACCAACCACAGATAAATCACCACTTCGATGCCCGGCAGCAGGGGTGAATCCATGCCGAGCCACAGGCGTGCCTGCCCGAGCAATATGACGCCTTGCAGGGTGAGCGCCAGGCGCTGAAACAGCTTGTGACGGAAGAAGGCGGCGTGCCACACCCGTTTTGATCCGCGCGCGTAGGCTTCCAGTAGCCGTAAAACGCCCTGGTGCAAGATCAGGTGAATAACCAGTGCAGTCAGAAAGATGATGGTAATGATGATGGCGGTGGCCACCAGAGGCGTGAGTTCCAGGCCGATGGATTCCAGCCATGTAAAAAGCAGATCTTTCACTTCGTCCTCGGTATGCATACAAAATGAGCCGGGTATCTTAAACGCTATAGGCCACCACCCCAACCCTGAATCCACAGTTCAACGCAATTGTTAAACCTGTCTGACCAATTTTTTTATTTTGGTAAAACAGTTTTGTGTTGCTTGTCACCGAATCGGCAACCATATTCCGCAATACTATGGCTCGGCTGGACGCTCCGGGCAGTCGCGCGAGGCTTCAGAAGAAAAATATCAAGGTGAATCCAATGAAAACATTACAGTGCATGATTGTGGGGATCATGGCTGCAGGTCTGATCGCCTGCGGCGGGGGAACAGATTCGTCGAGTTCCAGTTCGTCATCCTCATCATCCAGTTCCAGCTCGTCTTCCAGTTCAAGTTCCAGTTCTTCCAGCAGTTCCTCTTCAAGTTCGTCGTCCAGTGCCGCCAGTTCTTCTTCCGGCAGCCCCGGGGTTGTAACCCTCACCATTCAGGAGGCGACTACAGGTTTCTGCTATGCCGATTACAGCGCTGCATCCGGTGGCGTGGATACGGAGCACGCTGGCTATTCCGGCAGTGGATATATCGATGTGCAAAACGCGCTGGGCTCCAAAATCGAATGGCAGATCAATGCGGCCGAGACAAACGTCTATACCGTCACCATTCGCTACGCCAACGGCGCCGGTACGGCGCGTTCTGGTGTTTTGACGGCCAACGGCAACACGGGCAGTGCCGCGAATTTTACCTTCGCTCCCACGGGCGCTTGGTCTAGCTGGGCGGAAGAGAGTGTTGAGATTTCGCTGAATACTGGCAGCAACCGTTTGGTGTTGACCGGGGTTTCCGCAGACAGCTTCGCCAATATTGATTCGATCACCATTTCAGGTCCGCCAGTGACTCCGCAATCGTGCTCTGGCTCCAGTTCATCCTCTTCGTCATCGTCTTCTTCCGCTTCGAGCAGCAGCTCGAGCTCAAGCAGCGGGTCAAGCAGCAATACGCCGCGTATGAATATTTCCCAATTTGTCGGTTATGGCAGTGCGGTGACTGGCGGGCAGGGCGGTCAGGTAGTGACGGCGACAACGGGTACGGAAATTCACCGCGCCATTTGTCAGCGCGCATCCAAAACCACGCCGCTGATCATCATGGTGAATGGGACTATCAATCACGGAAATACCACCAAGGAGAGCGGCAATTGCGATACCGCCTCCGATCGTATCCAGCTCAAAGGTGTGTCCAATATTTCGCTGATTGGCGTCGGCAAAAACGCGGTGTTTGATCAGTTGGGTATTTTTATTCGCGATGCTGAGAACATCATCATCCGCAACGTGCATGTGAAAAACGTGAAAAAATCCGGCTCACCGATTTCCAACGGTGGCGATGCTATTGCCATCGAGGGCGGCCCGCAAACGCGTATCTGGATCGATCGCAACACGTTGGAAGCATCGGGCGGCGAAGATGACGGCTACGATTCGCTGATCGATATGAAAAACGACACCACTTATGTAACTGTGTCCTACAACCATTTCCGCAACTCCAGCCGCGGTGGTTTGATCGGCGCCAATGACAATCCGGATGGCAATAACTTCATCGTGTTCCACCACAATTTTTACGAGAACATCGAGCAGCGCACCCCATTGTTGCGCCGCGCGACGATTCACGTGTTTAACAATTATTGGGAGAACAGCAGTTCGGTGAAGCAAATTCACTACGTGAATGCGCGGGCTGAGGGCAAAGCGTTGGTGCAAAACAATTATTTTAAAAACGTAAATAACCCGCTGCTCGCGTCGACGGATTCCGATGTGCCCGGCTGTTGGGTCGCCAATGGCAATGCCTGGGACGGCGGTACCTATACCCGCACGCCCAGCAGCGGCGGCGCGCATTATGTGCCGGCGAATTGGCAGAGCGGCAACTTGAACGGCACAGTGGCGGGCTGCAGTGTCAATGGCGCCAGCGGTGTGCAGTTGGATGACGCCGCCAATGTTCCGGCCATCGTCAAAACCCATGCAGGCGCCGGCAAGATGTAATTATTCAACGGTTTACGGCTAAGGAAAAAACGGGGCGTTGCGCCCCGTTTTACTTTGGGATTTATGCGCCTTTATCTTCGTATAAAGGGGATCAATAGAATTCATTGGCTACACTTACGGAATCGCCAAGCTGAAAGGTGACTTCGCAAATCCGATGGAGTGTCGATCCGATGCAGAACAGTGCCATGGCGCTGATGAATAAACTGCAGCGCTCCATCAACATGGTGCATAACCCTGTCTCTGGCTGGGTGATTCTATTTATCTCCCTTCTGCTGACGTTGGCCGCCTACTGGTTCACCAGTCGCCAAGTGCTGGCGCGCGCGGAAGAACATTTCCTGTTCCGCTCCAATGAAATTGTACTCGCCATTCGTCAGCGTCTTATGTTGTACGAACAAGCGCTGCAGGGCGGTGGTGGGCTGTTTAACGCTTCCAATGAAGTGTCCCGCGTCGAGTGGCAGAGGTATGTGGGTTCTCTACATCTGAAGGAGAGGCTGCCTGGAATTCAGGGTATCGGCTTCGCCCAGGTGGTGCGGCCAGACGAGTTGGCGAGCCATGAGGCCGCTGTTCGTGCGGAAGGATTTGCAGATTACCAAGTAAAACCCGAGGGCGAGCGCGATCTCTATACCGCCATCGTGTATTTGGAGCCCTTCGATTGGCGCAACCGGCGCGCCTTCGGTTACGACATGTGGTCCGACGACATTCGCCGGGAAGCCATGGCCAAAGCGCGGGACACGGGTGAAGCGGTGATGTCCGGTGTGGTCACTCTCGTACAAGAGACCAGCCGCAATGTGCAGCGCGGGTTCGCCATTTACGTTCCTGTCTACAGCAGTGGTGAAGATCCCACCACGGTGGAGGAGCGGCGCAATCGCCTGACTGGCTGGGTGTATGCGCCTTTTCGCGCCCGCGACCTGGTGACGGGAGTGCTCGGCGCCGCCGATGCCCATATCAGTTTTTCCATCCACGACTCCGACATTGTCAGTGAAGACACTCTGCTCCTGCGCGCGGAAAGTGCAGAAGGGGTCGTTATCACCGAGGAGGCTGAAGGCTATTTCCACAACCGTATCCCCCTGTCCATATTTGAACGCACCTGGACCGTCAGCCTGCACGCGCCGAAAGCGGCCGCGCGCCACGCTCAGGATCAAAAGCAGCCTCTGTATGTGCTGATCGCCGGGATCATCGTCGATGTGCTGCTGTTTTACGTGATCATGTCGCTGCATTACATCAACCGGCACGCCCGCCGCAAGCAGCGGCAGCTGCAACGCGAGTTCGAGGTGAACCAACAACGTCTGGTTGAGAAAACCCAGCTAATGGAGTCGATGGAGCGCGAGGCGAACACCTTCTTTGAACTGGCGCCCGCCGCGTTTCTGATGGTATCCCAGAGGGGAGTGATCGTGCGTGCCAACCGCTCTGCCCACCAATTGTTCGATTACGAGATAGGTACGCTGGTTGGTCGGAAGGTGGAGGATTTGCTGGCGGAGGATATGCGGCAGCGGCACGCGGAGTTGCGCGAGCAGTATTTCAAAGCGCCCACCGCGCGCACTCAAGGCGGAGCGGGGGCATCAATCAATGCCAAAAAGCAGGATGGCAGCCTGTTTCCGGCGGCCATCAGTCTGGTGCCGGTGGAACTGCGGGAAGAGGCCCATGTGGTGGCGGTGGTGTTGGATCTGTCGCAGCAGAAACAAGTGGAGCAGACCCTGGAAGATGCTCGGGAAAAGGCCGAAAGCGCGAGCCGCGCCAAGAGCGAATTCGTCGCCAATATGAGTCACGAAATCCGCACGCCGCTCAACGCGGTGCTCGGTGCGGTGCAATTGTTGGAGCGCACTCTGCCCAACGAGGACCAGGCGCGCTACATCCGCATGATCCGCAGCTCCGGCGAAGCGCTTCTCGGTGTGATCAGCGACATCCTCGACTTCTCCAAAATCGAAGCCGGTCGTATGGAACTGACCCTGGCGAATTTTGACCTGGACGAAATGCTCGCCCGGGTCGCTGTGATGATGTCGGTGAATGCCGGAGAAAAGAACATCGAGCTGGTGATCCACGTCGAGCCGGCGGTCAGCCGCAATCTGGTGGGCGATCCGCTGCGGCTGCAGCAGGTGTTACTCAACCTCATGTCCAATGCCATTAAATTCACCCAGGAAGGCGAGGTTGTGCTGATGGTAGAAGCCATCACGCCGGCACAGAATGGCAACCAGACGTTGCGCTTTGCCGTGCGCGATACGGGTATCGGCATGACGCTGCAACAGCAGACCCGTATTTTCAAAGCCTTTTCCCAGGCGGACGCTTCCATTACCCGCCGCTTCGGCGGCACCGGCCTCGGCCTTACCATCAGTCACCGCATAGTCGCGCTTATGGGCAGTCGCCTACAGGTGGTGAGCGATCCGGGCGTGGGTTCGGAATTTGCCTTTGAACTCAATCTCCCGGTGATGGGCAGCGGCAAAACCAAAAGCATCATGGCCCAGGCGCCGCGCCATGTATTGCTGGTGGATGACAATGAGGAATCCCAAGCAGCCATTAAAGCCATCCTCGACCACTGGGGCTGGTCGGCGAGTATCTATGGCAATAGCCATGAGGTTCTGGAAAGTGATCCCGCCGAGCGGCGGGAGACGGACGTTCTGCTGTTCTCCTGCAGCCAGCTGGAAGAGGGACAGGGTATAGAAGAACAGCTGGCGGGTTTCCCCCTTAGTCAAAATTGCCGCCGCATTTTGTTGCTGCGCAATAACCAGCGCGCATTGACGTTGGCGCAGGAGACGCAATCCCTGTTTGCCGATGTGCTGATCAAGCCGATTCTGGAGGCGGCACTCAGTGGCGCTATTGTCCGTGCGGACCGCCAAGCCAGTGGTGAGAACACTGCTAAGGGAGTGGGTTTGGCGGCGTCTGGACAGTTGAACGGCGTGCGGCTTCTGCTGGTGGAAGACAACCCGTTCAACCAGATGGTGGCCGAAGGCATGTTGCGCGATATGGGCGCTGAGTTGGTGATGGTGAATAACGGCAGAGAAGCTCTGACCTTCCTCGCCGCCAATCCCACGGCTGTGGATGCGATTCTGATGGATATTCAAATGCCGGTGATGGACGGTCTCACCGCCACGCGCCACCTGCGCGAGCAGGGCTACAGTCGCCCGATCATCGCCATGACCGCCGCAGTGCTGCCATCCGAGCGCGAACTCTATCTGCGCGAGGGTATGAACGACCTGGTGCCGAAACCCGTGGATGCCCAGCAACTCTGGCAGTTTGTCACTCGAGCCTGCTCCAACACTGTCCCCGAGCTGCACCACGAGCCGGCGAAGCCGGATAGCAAGGTATTCAACTGGGAGCGCCTGGAAAAACTCACCCGCGGGAAGCAGGAGCGAGTGCGCAGTGTGGCCAATTCCCTGGTAGAGATAGAGCGGGCCAGCTTTGCAGACTTGGATCAGGGTTTCGAAATGTTATTGCGCGGTGAAATGGCGGATGCTCGCCGCAAGTTTCACGCGATTAAAGGTGTGGTTGCCAACTACGGAGGTGAACAGGTGGCAGAGACGATTCTGCACTTGGAAGCGGAGCTGGACGCGGGTGCGCCCTTGGTCGCCTTGCAACACCGGGTGGCACAGCTGCGTGAACATCTGGTCGCCTATGCCGAGCAGGCGCGCCAGTGGTCCCGTATCCAGGAGCAGCGCCATGGGTAGGCTGAGCCGTTTGTCGTTGCTGTTGCTCATCGCCCTGACAGCTCAATGGGGGCAGGCGGCCAACGTCTACAAATACAAGGATGCCAAAGGCCAGTGGGTCATTACCGATAAACCACCGGTTGGCAATACGGCGGCGGAAGTGGAGACCAGTCGCTTGGTATATACCGAGCGCCACAGCCGCATCAGCGTGGTCAATCGCGGCAGCCAACAGCGGCCGGTGCTCTACGCCGTTAACCAGACAGCGGGGCCGGCGCAGGTGTGGGTGGAATTCACTCGCCAAGAAAATCTGCGCTTCAGTCAGCCCGCGCCTTACGAGTGGCTGGTGCCCGGGTTTACCGAACAGTTCGTCCTGCAGCTGGAGCCGGCGGTGGCCAACCGCTCCTGGGAGTATGAGTGGACCTATCGATTTGTGCCGGGAGCGCCGGTGCGCCTGGGGGATTTGGGGCGTCTGGAGCTGGGCTTGCCGTTCCGTGGTGGGCCTTTCGTGATCAGTCAGGCGTTTATGGGCGAGGCATCGCACAAGCAACATCCGGAGGCGCACTACGCCGTGGATATTCCCATGCCCGACGGCACCGCCATCATCGCCGCCCAGGCCGGCGTTGTTATGGAGGTGGAGCGCAATTTCAGTCGTTCAGGCTGGAGCGAAGAGTACGCGGACGAGGCCAACTACGTGAGAGTGTTGCATGAGGACGGCACCATGGCGGTTTACGCCCATCTGGCGCCGGACAGAGTAGAAGTGGTGGCTGGGCAGAACGTACGACTCGGCCAGCTGCTCGGTTATTCCGGCAGCACCGGCTTTTCCACCGGGCCGCATTTGCACTTCGTTGTGCAAGCCAATCAGGGGCGCAAACTGGTATCGGTGCCGTTTCAATTTCAAGGATTTGGCCGCGCCCCGCAGCGGGGAGACCAGCTGCATCATCCGCAACAGGCGGAATTGCGATGATCAAATGCCTGTGACGGTTTGGACGTAGCCGAGGGCGAGACTGAAGTTGAGGGTTTGGAGCGCGGCGCGGAATGTGCTGAAATCCTCCGCCACCATACGCGCTTCCAAATGGGCGTACAGCTCGTCGAACAGGTCAAACGCGCGCAGATCATTGCCAGCCAGACATTCACACAATTCCATCATGCGCTCTTCACGTGCGCGGCTGCGCCGACCCGGCAGCTCGAATTGCGCCTGTTGCAGCTCCAGCCATTGGGACGCGCTTTTCAGGAAGTGCTGAAACTCCCGCTCCAGGCACCCCATCAACTGATCGATAAGCTGGGGCGCGCCGTCCCGATCCAGCAACATTTCCAATTCTCCCGCCAGTTCACACACCCGCCGGCCACCGAGATTGGCGACGCTGCCGTTAAGGGTGTGGAGCATATGGGCGGCTTGATGATTCTGCTGGCGGCGGATGGCCGCGCGGGCTTCCCGGATGGGGGTGTCACCCGCACCAACCAGGTCCTGCACAATCTGTAGAACCGCGCCGGCGCGGGATTCACTTTTGGCGATATGGACTTCGAGCCGGCTGGGCTCGAAGACCGTGTTGAGTGTGGTCAGGGGCAGGTGATTGCTTGGAGTCATGGGGTGGTCAACCGGCTTCCTTAATGGCTTCTTGTTCGATGGTGGCTACCTTGAACTGGTTGCGACCGGATTCTTTGGCCAGATACAAAGCCGAATCCGCCGTCGCGATCAGATGTTCCAGCGTGGTACGGGCCCCCGGCACTACCGTGGCAATGCCGGCGGAGATGGTGATGAAAGGCACTGTGCCGGAGTGAGCGTGCGGAATCGCCAGGGAGTGCACCTGCTGGCAGATCCACTGGCCATATTTACGCGCGTTCGGGCCGTTGGTGTTGGGCAGCACCGCGACAAACTCCTCGCCGCCGTAGCGGGCGACAAATTCACCCGGCCGCCGCGAGCCTCCGCCGATGGCGTGGGCCACTTCGCGCAGACAGAGATCGCCCTGCAGGTGGCCGTAAGCGTCGTTATAGGCTTTGAAGTGATCGATATCGAGCAGCGCCAGGGTAAGGGCTTGCTGCTGGCGGAAGTGGCGTTTAAGTTCCACGCGCGCCTGATTCTCAAAGTAGCGGCGGTTGTACACCTCCGTGAGACCGTCGCGGTCGGCCAGCACCTGGAGCAGGTTTTGCCGGCGCGACAACACCAGATGGGTGCGCACTCGCGCCTGGAGGATTTGGGGTTGGAAGGGGCGGGTGATGAAATCCACCGCGCCTGCCTCGAGGACGGTCAGCTCAAGATCGCGATGGCGCGCATCGGCAACCATGATCACACTGCATTCTTTGGATTCCCGGTGGCTCTTGACCCGCTTGCACAAGTCCAGTCCGGTGATGTCCCCCAGGTCATCCGCCGCAATCACCAGATCTGGCTTGCGGTGGCACGCCATAAAATGGCCCGCCTTACCTGAGGTCGCGAAAATAACATTGCCGAGCGGCTTTAATAGCTCCCCAAGATTCCGCAGTGCTTCCGTGTCCGTATCAATGATCAGAATGAGATTCTTCTTATTCTTCTGCATAGTGAAACCCTAGCTCCCCCAAGGTTTATGTTGAATTGAGTCTAGTCAAGGAAGATTAATTCCGTGCCATAACGAGAAGAAATGAGCACCAAAAGTTATATGTCAGCCGACGAGCGGTCGCTGCGGGAGGGTGGGCAGCCTTTAACGCAGCGGTAGCACAGAATCTTTTTTGCGCTAACGTTGCTTTTCCATCGCTAGGAACATAGAATTGCGCGCCCCAAAACCGCCGGCACCATTACAGGCGCCGGCATCTCCTTGCCTCACTCCACTCCGGGGGAGGCTATTAACCCGTAAGGAGCAAAAATGCGTCATTACGAAATCGTTTTTCTGGTTCATCCAGATCAATCAGAGCAAGTGCCTGGCATGATCGAGCGTTACAGCTCCACCGTGACCAGCACTGGCGGTCAAGTACACCGTCTGGAAGATTGGGGCCGCCGTCAACTGGCTTACCCAATCAACAAAATCCACAAAGCCCACTATGTGCTCATGAACATCGAGTGCACCGATGAGGCCCTCGAAGAGCTGACCACCAACTTCCGTTACAACGACGCCGTTCTGCGCAACCTGGTTGTGCGTACTGACGAAGCCGTGACTGGAGAGTCCGCCATCATGAAAGCGGAAAAAGAAAGCCGCGAACGCAAGCAGCGCGCTGAGCGCCGTCAAGAAGAAGCAGCCGCCCGTGTGGAAGTTGAACTTGATGACGGTGCTGAAGAAGACGCTGAATTAGAGAATGAGGAGGAATAATCCATGGCACGTTTTTTCCGTCGTCGTAAATTCTGTCGTTTCTCTGCCGAAGGCGTTAAAGAGATCGACTACAAAGACCTCGAAACCCTGAAAGCTTACGTTTCCGAAACCGGCAAGATCGTTCCCAGCCGCATCACCGGAACCAAAGCTCGTTACCAGCGGCAGCTCTCCACCGCCATCAAGCGCGCGCGCTACTTGGCCCTGCTGCCTTATTCTGACAGCCATCAATAAGGGGTGCCTCAATGGAAGTCATTTTGCTTGAAAGAGTCGGCCGCCTGGGCACCGTAGGTGACCGCGTTAAAGTACGTTCCGGCTACGGCCGCAACTACTTGTTGCCGCAAGGCAAGGCCATCACCGCCACTGCACAAAACATCGCTGAATTCGAAGCGCGTCGCGCTGAGTTGGAAGCTGCTGCAGGTGAGCGCAAGAAGAACGCAGAAAGCCGCGCTGCCAAACTGGCTGAGCTGGTGGTGACCATCACTGCCAACGCTGGTGACGAAGGCAAGCTGTTCGGTTCTGTTGGCGCGCGTGACATCGCTGAAGCAATCACTGCTGCTGGCGTTGACGTTGCTAAATCCGAAGTCAAACTGCCCTCCGGCACCCTGCGTGAAGTTGGCCAGTACGACATCGATCTGCAACTGCACGTTGACGTAGTTCAGACCGTCAAAATCGTTATCGAAGCACAATAAGTCACTGAGAGGCGGATACGCCATCAGCAGACTTAGTTAAGATAGGGCACGCCGGGAATCTCCCGGGTGCCCTTTTTCGTTTTCAGTCGTTGCGAATCGTCCTATGAACCCGTTTGACTCACAGGAAGCCGACTTCTACTCCGGAAACATGCCGCCCCAAGGCGACGAACCGGTATTGCCGCATTCTATTGAGGCGGAGCAGTCCGTTCTCGGCGGACTGATGCTCGACGCATCCGGGTTTGACGCGGTTGCCGAAGTGCTCGGACGCAACGATTTCTATAAAGCCGCACACCGGCAGATTTTTGGGGTAATGACGCAGCTGCTGGAAAACGACCAGCCGATCGACGTCATTACCGTAGCCGAGGCGCTCAACCGCCTGGGCGAGCTGCAGGCCGTGGGTGGCCTCGCCTACCTCACCGAACTGGCGAGCAGCGTCGCGGGCAGTGCCAACTTGCCGGCCTACGCCCGTATCGTGCGTGAGCGCTCCACGCTCCGCCAATTGATCGCCGCAGCGACTGAAATCACCAAAGCCAGCTATAACCCCGGCCCCCTCGGCGCCGATGATCTGTTGCAGCTCGCTGAAAAGAAGGTGATGGAGATCGCCGAGGAGCGCCCGAAAGAGGGTGGTTTCAGCAATGTGAATGTGTTGCTGAAGGCGGCGGTGGAGAAGATCGACGCGCTGTTCCGCTCGGACAGCGATATCACCGGGGTTTCCACCGGGCTTACCGATCTCAACGCCAAAACCTCCGGCTGGCAACCGGGCGAATTGATTATTCTCGCCGCCCGTCCTTCCATGGGTAAAACCGCTCTGGCCCTCAACTTTGTTGAAGCGGCGTTGATGACACAGCCGAGGCCGGTGCTGGTTTTCAGTCTCGAAATGCCGGCGGATGCGTTGGTGATGAGGATGTTGTCGTCCGTCGGGCGCATCGACCAGGGCAATATCCGCACCGGCCGGTTGACCGAAGACGACTGGCCCAAACTGGAAGCGGCGGCGCGCAAGCTCAAAGACAAACTATTGTTTATCGATGACACGGCGGGCCTGACGCCCAATGAAGTCCGCGCCCGCACCCGCAAAATCGCCCGGGAATACGGCAATCCCGGCATGATCATGATCGACTACCTGCAGTTGATGCACGTCGCAGGCTCCACCGAGGGGCGTACTCAAGAGGTCTCGGAGATCTCCCGCTCCATGAAGGCGATAGCCAAGGAATTCCAATGCCCGGTGATCTGCTTGTCGCAGCTGAACCGCGGTGTGGAATCCCGCCCCAATAAGCGGCCGATGAACTCGGACCTGCGTGAATCTGGCGCCATCGAGCAGGACGCGGACGTGATTCTGTTTATTTACCGCGACGAGTACTACAACGAGGAAAGCCCGGACAAAGGCATAGCCGAGCTGATTATCGGCAAGCAGCGTAACGGTGAAATCGGCACCTGCCGCGCTGCCTTCGTCGGCAAATTCACCCGTTTCGAAAATCTTGCTGCCGATTATTTCCAGCAGTCCCACGATTAAATAGTCGGGGCGTCCATAACTTGTTCAGAGTCGTCATAGCTTTTATGATGCGCCGCCACGTGGCCCAAGGCTGAGCTGCTTCTCAAGGAGATCCCATATGCAGATTTTTCATCACATAGCATCCTTGCGGCAGGAGTTGGCGGCGCAGCGCAAGCAGGGTAAGCGCATCGGTTTTGTGCCGACCATGGGCAACCTGCACGATGCGCATCTGGCCCTGGTGAAACAGGCTCATGAGCATGCGGATGTGGTGGTGGCGAGCATCTTCGTCAACCGTTTGCAGTTCGGCCTTAACGAGGATTGGGATAAATATCCCCGCACCCTTGAGGCGGACATCACCAAGTTGCGCTCCGTTGGCTGCCACTATCTGTTCTGTCCTGAAGAGCAGGAAATCTATCCGAACGGAATGGATACCCAGACACGGGTCATAGTCCCCACCATGGCAAATATCCTTTGCGGCGCCAGCCGCCCCGGCCACTTTGAAGGCGTGACCACCGTGGTCACCAAGCTCTTCAATATCGTGCAGCCGGATGTGGCGGTGTTCGGTCTCAAGGATTACCAGCAACTTGCGATCATCCGCCGCATGGTGCAGGACTTGTGTACCCCGGTGGAGATCATAGCGAGCGCCATAGTGCGGGAGAGTGATGGACTGGCTATGAGTTCGCGCAATGGCTATTTGACCCCGGATGAGCGGCCTAGGGTGAATTGCCTTTATCGCGGTCTAAGCTGGGTCGCTGAGCAGATTCGAGCTGGCGAACGCGATTTCACCAGCCTGGAACTGGAGGCCAAGCGCCATATCGAAGCCGCGGGATTCCGCCCTGACTATGTGACCGTGAGTAACAGCCGAACCCTGGAGCCTGCTGCTCACGACGACCGCCAGATCACCATTCTTGGCGCCATGTATACCCAGAGTGCCCGCCTCATCGACAACGTCTCTCTGTCACTCGACGACGAACGGTAAGACGACAAGGGCAAGCTGACAGAGGTTGCGCTACAATACGCGCGCCCACCGATCGGTTGGTGGATTTTTGATCAATGCCGGGTTTCGGACCATAGAGGTAAACCATGCAAATCACACTTTTAAAAGGCAAGCTGCATATGGCGCGCGTTACGCAGGCCGAGCTTTGGTACGACGGCTCCTGCGCCATAGACGCTGATCTGGTCAAGCTCGCGGGACTGCGGGAGTTCGAGCAGATCG